>OBLU010001216.1_pt1 | contig 24068 bp, 26 predicted proteins | sample 1518681 | NCBI WGS metagenome assembly OBLU01 (sample SAMEA3539304, study PRJEB22396) | soil metagenome | biome: tundra; feature: field; material: soil | place: USA | collected 2010-05 | depth 0.15 m
TCCTGCGGCAAAAGCGCGGCGTCGCAAATACCCATGTCTCGCAGCCCAGCCCAGCCCAGCCCAGCCGTATCACGTGATTGAGGCTAGTCCAATCATTTCAATCATTCAAGACCTCTGCCGCGAAGATTCTTGCAAAACCTGCCATAGCGGTTTTGGCTGGACTTCTTACCCAAGGCTCCGGACATCCTGAGGTTGTAGTGTATCGACCGGGCGGTTAAGGCTGCCTGCTGTTTGAAGGATTGCGGTGACGGCCTGCGGATAACGCTGCAACCGTTTGCGCAGCGCATAGAGTTTGCGCTGGTGTAGCTGCATCGACTTCTGGACAAAAGGCTGGCGTGAAAATGAGAGACTTCGATCTGCTGCAGGCGGGCTGCAGAGGGAGCGAAGTTTATGAGCAAAGGCGAACATCGGCGATTTACGGCGGAGCAGAAATTAGAGATTTTACGCGAGGCAGAACAACCCGGCGTGACGGTCAGCGCGGTGTGCCGGCGCCCTCGGCATTCTATGGTTGGCGAGCGGCGGCCGACAGCGGTACCCGAAGATCGGTTATCGCAAATTGACGTGGATGATGGTCGATGCCCCGCTAGTTGCCCGTAAACACCCCTTAGAAGCAGCGTTTGTCAGGGACGCTGCGTCGTCGGCAGGTAATGATCCAACAGCAGTGCCAGAAACAGCCACATCAGGTAGGCGATAGAATAACGGAACACGCGCATGGCAACCGCGTTACTCGGCGATCGCTTGAGCTGGAGCGCGTGCCGGAGAAAACCTGCATCGAGCAGCGCGGCCGCACCAAGGTAGACAACGCCACTCATGCGCATCAGAAACGGAAGCGACGTGACTAGCGTCAGAGCGATCGTATATAGCAGCACGGCCCGTTGGGTGAACGCCACGCCGTGCGTCACCGGCAGCATCGGGATATTGACCTTGGCGTAGTCGGCGCGGCGCGCGATCGCCAGCGCCCAGAAATGCGGTGGCGTCCAGGTGAAGATGATCAGGAACAGCAGCAACGCCTGCGGGTCGACATGACCGGTGACGGCTGTCCAACCCAATACCGGCGGTGCCGCGCCCGCCGCGCCGCCGATCACGATGTTCTGCGGGGTCGCACGCTTGAGCCACACCGTGTAGACCACGGCATAGCCGAGCAACGACGCAAATGTCAGCACGGCCGTGAGCACATTCACTTCCTGGACCAGTAGCAGCATCGAAGCGATGCTCAGAGCCAGCGCAAAGCAGAGCGCCTGCGTAGGCTTAAGGCGCCCCGTCGGCAATGGTCGATCTCGGGTGCGCGTCATGCGGGCATCGATGCCACGATCCAGTACATGGTTGATGGCGGCTGCGCTGGCGGCGGCGAGTGCGATACCCAGGTTCGCAAACAGCAGCGTATCGAGCCGGGGCAGTCCCGGAGTGGCCAATAACGAACCGACCAGCGATGTCAGGACGATGAGCGCCACGACCCGTGGCTTGGTGAGCTCCAAATAGTCGTGCCACGTGGCCGCGACGCTCGCCGACTGTACTTCGGTGTGGTTCATGCGGCCGGTCGCAGGGCGCGGTTCAAACCGACAGTGGCCATAAGAAGGAGTGCTGCGCCGGCGCTGTGCGCAGTTCCAAGCCACAACGGGAACCCGCGCAGTACCATCGAAATGCCGATGATCAACTGCATCGCCAGCGCCACGAGCACGAGGCCGGCGGCGCGCTGCGCAAATTTCTTGCGCAGCCGCAAAGCCGAGAGCGCCGCGCTCAACAGCACGATGGTGATGATGAGTGCAGCCAATCGATGGGTGAATTGAATCGCCGTGCGCGCCGGAGCATCCAACACTCCGCCCTCGTAGGTGTGGCCCGACGCGCCGCGGAATTCGAAGCCTGCGCGGTAATCGCCCGTCGGCCACCACTGCGCCTGGCAGGTAGGAAAGTCCGGGCAGGCCACCGCCGCATAGTTGCTACTGGTCCAGCCGCCGAGCGCAATCTGCACCCCGAGCGCGATCAGAGCGAGCAGTGCCAGCAACCTCGCGTGTGCCACTGTGCCGTCGGCGTCGATCGGCGTCGGACGCCACCACTGAGCACGTTCAGGCAGCGACAGGACCAACCACAACAGCAGTGACAGCGTGGTGAAACCCAATAACAGATGCAGAGTGACCACGAGCGGCTTGAGCTGCCAGGTGACGGTTAGCATCCCCAGCAGACCCTGTGCCAGCACGATCGCGAGCAGGCTCGTCACGTAGCGCAGAGGTAGTACTCGTTCGCGCCGTCTGGAGGCGCCGATGAACACCAACGACAGAATCAGGAGCCCGAGCGTGCCGGCCGCATAGCGATGCACCATCTCGCGCCAGGCCTTGCTGACCTCGAGCGGCCGTCCTGCCATGGGGGAGGAGAGAACACGCGTGTCGGCCGCCGCGCCGGAGGGCGTAAGATGACCGTAACAGCCCGGCCAATCCGGGCAGCCGAGTCCAGCGCTACTCAGTCTAACGTACGCGCCCAGCACGACCACACACAGGCATAAGAGCAGGGCGGCGCTGACGAGCGTGCGAATGAGAGTTGGAACAGTGCCGAAATTGTCGCCGGATGCGGGCATAGGCGGTCATTGTGCTGAGTCGCGGTGTGGGTGTAAACGGGCGTGCAATTCTGACCAGGTTCCGAGTGTAACCGGAGTCCAAAATTTGACCTTGCTGAGCGCGTCGTCACGGTCCGGCGCGGCAAGGGGTCCAAGCGCCGTGGGGTGCCGATCCGACGCGAGCTGGCGCAGCTGCTTCGGCACACAGTCGCGACGCGTCTGCTCGCGCTGGGGATGGACATCACCGACCTGCAGCGCTTCCTCGGTCACGAGAGCATCACCACGACGCGTCACTATGCCGAGACCACCGCCGCCACGCTGCAGCGCAAGTTCGACGCACTGACCGACCCCGGTGGCCGTGAACTCGTGGTCGGAATCCGCCGCAAGCGCGGCGACGATGCGGCCTTGCTGGCCGCCGAATTGCTGGCACAGCACCGAGCCGAACGCATCAGAAATGTTGATAGTGATACAAATTGACTTTTCGCGGTTTTAGTCAAAAACACCCCATCTGATCAGGAAAGGACTTACGCTAAGCTGAGCGAAAAGCGAGGTCGCCATGCGTGTCATCTCCGGTGCGTCATCCGGACTTCCGGATGGCTTTTTCGGACGAGTCGCCCACTACCGGCATCGGGTCTTCGTTGAGCAGCTCGGTTGGCACCTCGACGCCCAGGACGGCTTCGAAAGCGATCAGTTCGACCGGACCGACACGGTCTACGTAGCGGTCGAAGACGAGCAGGGTCGAATCGCGGGCTGCGCGCGGCTGTTACCCACCACGCAACCGTATCTGCTGGGCGAGATTTTCCCGCAGCTGCTCAATGGCTTATCCGCGCCCCGCGATCCCTGCATCTGGGAACTGTCTCGCTTCGCCGCGATGGATTTCAACCAACCGGCCGCGATACCGCTGGCGCAGTTCTCGAGCTCGGCGACGGCACTGCTCATGCGTGGAGCGATGGCCTGCGCGGCGGCGCGCGGCGCCGAACGGCTCATCACGGTCTCCCCTGTGGGCATCGAGCGGTTGATTCGACGCTTGGGCATTCAGGCACACCGCGCGGGCCCGCCGATGAGGGTCGGGGGTCATGCGATCTTCGCCTGTTGGATCGAATTGGGGGCGTCCTGAACGGCTAGTGCGCGGGCACCGCCGCCAGCCCGTCGATGCGGCGACTGATGAAATACATCATAGAGAGCGAAATCACCGTGGTAGCGACCAGCAGGTAGTCGAGCACATCGAAGTGCTCGAGCGCGCCGCTGGGACGTTGCGTCACGATACGCGAACACGAGGACGGGCCAACTGCGCGATCAATTCATCCGCGGTGGCGCGATGGCTGGCCCAATAGCCGGCGCCGGCGTGCGTGATCCGAAAGCGCCGTTTGCTGCCTTCCATTTCCCACATCGCGAGCCCGGTCTCCTGCAGGTAGGTGAGCGCCAGGATGATGAGCTGCAAATCATGGGCCGAGAGCATCTTCGCCGCGCGCCTTGCGGGGCCGTGGAAATAGATCTTCGGGTATGTGTAAATGCCCCCTATGGCGCTGAGCGCAACGGTATACGTCTTCACAGTGCGGTTGGCTGATGCCGACCGAGGCGTGTACCAGACCCTCACGCTGCGCATGGCGCGGCACCCCTCGGAGAGCGCGGAGTATCTGGTCACCCGTCTGCTGGCGTATTGCCTCGAGTACACCGAGGGCATTGTCTTCTCCAAGGGCCTGTCGGATCCGGACGAACCGGCCATCGCCGTCCGGGACCTGACCGGTACGCTGCAGGCTTGGATCGATATCGGGGCCCCCGAAGCGGCGCGGCTGCACAAAGCCAGCAAGGCGGCGCCGCGTGTGGTGGTCTACGCCCACCGCGACATCGAATCGTGGTTGGCGCGCCTGCAGGGCGAGCGCATCCACCGAGCCGAAACACTGGAAATCCTCGTGGTAGACCGCACGTTGTTGACTGATTTGGTAGCGCGCCTGGAGCGGCGGATGGATTTTGATCTGTCAGTCTCGGATCGAACTCTGTACGTGTCGTTGGGCGAGCAGACGCTCTTGGGTGCGATCGAGACGCGAGGACTCACGCGGCGCTCTGGCACGTGAAACGCACTGCCCTGAAAGGCCCGGGCTCACGGCAATTGCGCGTCGCCCTCCGCACCAGCTGCATCACTGCTGGGCGCGCCGGTGGGCGTGAGCAGCTGTCCAAACAGGCGCGCGGCGCCTAGCGTCAGGACGCCCGCAGTGCCCACGAGTGCAGCGTGCAGCGCCCAGAACTGCGGACCCGGCAGGCGCTCCAGAAGTCCACCGAGCCAGCCGACCAGGTTATTGGTCATGAACAGATGCAGGAAATAAACACCGATCATCGTGCCTGCAACCGCTTTCGGGGACGCGCGCGCATAGAGGGCCAGCCCGACCGGGAGCACGTTAGCGAAGCCGATACTATTCAGGACCTCGAACGCGAGCACCCAGCCGATACTGGCCTTACGGCCACTGATAGCGATCGCGGCTGCTCCCGTGAGCGACAGCAATGCGCCGACCGAGAAAGCGAACCCCAGCGTCATTTTGATGATCTCACTCGGCTCCCTGAAACGCTTCGACCACAGGCGCCAGAAGGCAACGGTGGCGAGAAGGCCGACGATGCTCACGACCGCGTCGACGGTGATCAGCCACGTGGTCGGCATCGTGCGACCGAAGAAAACCATATCGACGTGATTCGGTACCCAGAGCAGGTAGGCGTTGAAGATCTGTTGATTGCCCACGGTGCCGATTGCCAGGACGGGCAGCAGCAGAATCAGCACGATGACGACGCTGCGCTCTTGGCGGCTTAAGCGCGGGCGCGCAATCGATCGGGCGCGTGTGGCCGTGCGCTCGGCGGGCAGCCATCTTCGACCGGACCGGTAGATGGCGAGCGAGATCAGCATGCCGACACCGGCAGCGCCGAAGCCGTAATGCCAACCATACAACTCCCCGAGCGTACCGGCGATCAGCGGCGCGACGATGACGGCGCCACTGATGAACAGATAGTAGATCTGGTACGCATCGGCGCGCCGCAGATCGCTCGGCGCGTAGAGCGCGCCAATTTGGCTGGCAAGGTTGCCCTTAAAGCAGCCGACGCCGGTCAACAGGCACAGAAGCGCAATCAAGAACGATACGTCGAAGGCCATCAGGAAATGGCCGGCCGCCATCAGTAGCGCGCCCAGCGTGATCGTTCGGGTCCTTCCGAGCCAGCGATCGGCAATGATGCCGCCGGCGATCGGGGTCAGATAGACAAGGCCTGTGTAGAGTCCGAAAATCGCCGAGGAGAGCGCGATCGTCGAGAGTGCTCCACCATAGGCATGTTCGATGACGGCGCGGAATCCCGTGAAGCCGGCAATGCGCTCGATGTGCCCCGGAAGCAGTAACTGGCGGACCATATACAGCACCAGCAGGGTCTGCATACCGTAGTAAGAGAACCGCTCCCACGCCTCGGTGAAAGCGAGATAGGCAAGTCCGCGGGGATGGCCCAGGAAGGCGTGGTCGGTCTCAGCAGCGGCGTTCGCGGCGATCAGGATCGTGCTCATGCTTGATGCTTGACTGGTAGACCGGTACGAAAGACGCCCTTCGTAGAGCGTACATTCGCGTCGGTTGCAACGCAAAGTAACGTGGCTATTCTTCAGGCTCTCGCCAACTATGATGGCGCCTCCGTCGGTGCTCGGCAATCTCGGGATTGGGCCGGCACTGCTCCATCAAATAGGCCGCCCCGTGGCGGCCTTTTTCATCCTCTCCGCGTAAAGCAATACTGGTTACACGATCGCCGGCATGATCGCCCAGCGCGGTGGTGCTGCTGGCGGCGTATGGCCCTATCCTTACAGCCTTAGGGACGCCATGCGTCATTGCGTCGTGGTTCGGGGCTCGAGCCTGGCAGGACGCATGACGAACAGCGACAACGCGAGCGCGAGCGCGAGCGCGGCACTGCCGGCCAGCAGTCCGAGGGTCTGGTCGTAATTGCCGGTCAGATCGAACACCAGGCCGGCCGCGGGGCCGGCCAGCAGCAGCGTCAGGATTTGGCAGAAATACCAGGCGCTGTAGCTGTAGGCGACGCTCACGTGCGGGAATCGGTGGCGCAGAAAGGCGACGAAATACAGGTCCGAGCCGCCGATCGTGACGCCGAAGCAGCTCGCATAGCTCACGAGCGCCACGGCCGAGTGTGCTCGCGCGACCCAAAGCAGCGACAGCGCGCCGGCGAGCAACAGCAGACACAAGGCGATGCCGACCGCGCGGATCGAGTAGCGATCCAATATCCATCCGACGCTCAAGCTGCCGACCGCCGCGAACCCGGCGGTCGAGCCCAGCACCAGCGAGGCAAGGGTGGCGGTGAATCCCGCAGCTTCGACGATGGCGCCTTGGTGGGTCAGGAGGCCGCCATACGTGACATAGAACAGCAGCGTTAACAGTGCAATCAGCCAGAACATCGGCGAGCGCAGCAGATCGCCCAGCGCTCCGGGCGGAGTGTCGTGCTGCTCGGGCGCCAGCGCGCCGCTGGCAGCCGGCTCGAGCGGATCGCCGTCCAGTCCCAGCCCGAGCTGGCGCGGTGAGCGAGCGCGCTGAGTCAGCAGCGTCGGCACGAGGCCAACGGTCAGCAGGCCGACAGCGATCGTGAGGCAGGCTGCGCGCCAGCCGAAGTGTCCGATGATCCACCCGGTCAGCGGCGCGAGCACCAGGCCGCCCACATGCCAGCCCGCCCAGGTGATACCGAGCCCAAACGAATAATGACGCGAGAACCAGCGCGAGATCGAATACGGCAACGTGACGGCGAACATGATCTTGCCCAAGCCCATCGCCGCCCGCAGCAGGTACATCTGCCAGAAGCTCGAGACGGTGGAGAGCAGCGCGACGCAGAGCGCCTCGAGCAGGATGCCGGCGATCAGCATGCGTTTGGCGCCGAAGCGCTTGATCGCGAATCCACCGAACAGAATCAGCGGCGCGCTGAGCCAGAACGCCGTCACGAGCCCGCCGGTGGCCGCGCGGTTCCAGTGGAATTCCTGGGTCAGCGGTACGACAAACAGCACAAAGCTGTACAGGCCGCCGCCATAGACCATGAATCCGGCCAGAAATAGTGCGATCAGCACCTTCCAGCCGTAGTAGAGGGCGCGAGGCTCGGCTTGCCTCATCGTGGCCGCCCGGTAATCGGCCTGCGGAACAGATAATGCGACACCAGCCATTCCTGGCCGGCGCGCAAGCCCCACAGCTCCGCGCAGGCCATGTAGAACACGCGCCAATATACCCACCAGCGCGTGGCCTCGCGCTCGAAGGCCTCGGCGGTGGCGAAGCGATTCATGTCGCAGGTGAGGATGCGCAGATTCTGTATGTCGCGGCGGGCGCATTCGCTTTCGATGTATTGTCTTTGCGTAGCGGAGTTGGACACGCCGGTAATCCGTGCCCCGGGGTAGTGCTCGGCGAGCCACAGCGACAGCGAACCCCGTATGCCCACTCGCAGCAGCGTGTCCGGCAGTGCGTCCCGCTCCAGTAACTTCTCTAGTGCCACGAAGAATGCTCCAGGACGCGGCCGCTCATGCGCCTCAACGGCGGCAGCGCCAGCGCATACAGCAGCGCGGCGATGCCCGGCGCAATCAGCACCCAGGCCAGCACACCGCGCAGGCCCGTGGTGCCGTACTGCTGCAGAAAATGCAGCGGCGAGGCCTTGAACGCGGCCAACAGAGCCGTGATCGAAAATGACACCGGCGGTGTATGCGTGAGCCATTCGCCGGCGCGCACAAAAAAATAGATCCCCGGCAACTGTAACGGCGCCGCAATCCAGTTCACCAGCTGAATGACGGCCTGATTGAGCTTCAGGTACAAGCCGACGAGCAGGCACAGCGCCGTAGTCGTGCCCAGAATGGGAAATAGCCCGAGCACCGCACCCAGCGCGATGGTCAGCGCGATCTTTTGTGGCGTGATGCCCTGGCGCAGCTGCGCCACGGTCACATCAAGCACGCGTCGGCGCCACCAGGCGCGCAGAGCCTGCTCGTCATCACTCATGACTTGCGCGCACCCGGGAATTGCAGCATCCGCTGATTGAAGCGATTGATAGTCAGCAGCATCTTCCAGAGCTTTGCATTGAGCAGGTTGCGGCGACCCGCAATCCCTGTGCCGATGATCGCTAACGTATCCATATGTTTATTCTTCGCTGGAAGCTCTTGTCCAATATATCGCAGCGGTGGGGCGATCGGATGCGTCCGCCCTCGCGGCTGGGGCGTTTATCAGGTAGTGACGCCTTGTGGGTGGCGAATCGGTCTGTTATGAAGGAACGTGCCGCTTTGGACAGGGGCCCCCGGCGGGCAGCCGCAAACTGGCTGGCGATGGGGCCATGGCGAGTGCATGTGAACGATCAGGACTCGATTGGCAGCAAACGTGACGCGGAGGTGATCCGCCGCATCCGCGCAGGCGACCGCGCTGCTTTTCTCGAATTTTACGATCGCTACGCGCCGCTATTGCTGTCGGTGGCGGCGCGGGTGCTGGGCGATCGGCGCGAGGCCGAAGATGTGCTGCAGGACGTCTTCATTCAGATCTGGCACAAATCTTCCGGGTACGACGCTGAGCTGGGCACGCTGTCCAGCTGGGCCGTGACGCTGACGCGCAACAAGGCGATCGACCGCGTCCGAGCCTCGACGCGACGGCGTCGTCTGATCGAGGAGATTGCCATCTCCGCCGATCAGGCCGAAGAGGCACCGGCCACCTCGGCCAATGAGCTGCTCTATGGCCGCGAACGCGCAGAGCGCATCCGGGCGGCGCTCAACGAGTTGTCCTCCGACCAGCGCCAGGTCATCGAGCTGGCGTTTCTCGCCGGCCTGAGCCAGAGCGAGATCGCAGTGCGTCTGGAGCAGCCGCTGGGCACCGTGAAGGCCAGAATTCGACGCGGCATGCTCAGGCTGCGTGAACAGCTGGGGGACGCGCTTTGATCGACGAACGCACTGAAGAACTCGCCGCCTCCTATGTCATCGGCGCCCTGGATGCCGAGGACGTCAACCTGGTCGAGCGGCAACTGCAAAGCGACGCCGAACTTCGCGGCTTGGTAGCCGAACTGCGCGGCGTGAGCGAACTGCTCGGTGGCACCTCGCCGTTGCTGCAACCCCCGGCGGCACTCAGGGCGAAGCTGCTCGTGGATCTGGGCGATCGACGGCAATTGCATCCGGTCGCGCGGCGCGGCTATCAGTCCTGGCTGCCATGGGCGTTGGCGGCGGGCTTCGCCGCCCTCTGCATGATCTTTGCCTGGCAGGCCAACGCACTGCGCGTGCAGCTCGATGCGCAGCAGCACCGCGCCGATGAACTCAATGAGCTTGCAAACACGCTGCGCTCCGAACGCGCGGATCTGCGCCAATCCGTGCTCACGCTGCGGCAGAGCAACCGCCTCGCCAATATGCGCATTGCCGTGCTGAACGCGCAGCTGAAGACCGACCCGCAAGCGGTGGCCGTGAGCGTGTGGGACAACGAGCGCCAGACTGGCGTCATGGTCGTGCACCACCTCAAGCCGCCACCGAAAGACAAGGATTATCAGCTCTGGATCATCGATCCGCGCTATCCCTCGCCGGTGGATGCGGGCGTTATGCAGGTGGACGAGGCGGGCAACGGCCGGGTGGAGTTCAAAGCGCGCCGACCGATTCAGAGCGCCAATCAGTTTGCCGTCACGGAAGAGGTCAAAGGTGGCGCGGCGGTGCCCACGCTCAAAGCCATGGTGCTGGCAGGAGCCTGAGGGCCGGAAGGCCAACGGCTCCGGCGCGGCTAACGGGTCCGGAAGGTTCCGGTCGACAGGGCGTCGTACTCGCTTTCGAACAGCTCCACGCGGTTGCGTCCATTGCGCTTGGCCGCATAGAGCGCTTCGTCCGCGAGCTGCACCGCGCCGTCTGGGCTGCGCGCAAGGGTGGGACGCACAATGCCAACGCCGATGCTGATGCTCACGACATTCAGCGGCGTGCCGTCGAGGTGTTCGATACCGAGATTCATGACGGCAATGCGCATCGCTTCGGCCAACTGCGCGGCGGATTCGCGCGGCACGTCATACAGAATCACCGCGAGCTCTTCCCCACCATAGCGCGCGGCCAGATCGAGTGCCCGTTTCGCTATGCTGTGCACGACGCCGGCGATGCGCTGTAGCGCGATGTCTCCGGCCTTGTGACCGTAGCGGTCGTTGAATTTCTTGAAGGCGTCGACGTCGATGAGCATCACAGCGAGCGTTTTGCGGTCACGCAGCGCCTGCTGCCAGGAGCGGATCAGGTGCTCGTCGAAGGCTCGGCGATTCTTGAGTCCCGTGAGCCCGTCACGCGCGGCCAAATCGGCAATCAGCCCGCGCTCGAGAAATGCTTTGCGATAGCGAGTGGCCTGCTGAAAGCAGGCCACGCCGACGATCATCAGTATTATCGCGATAATGCCCGCCGAGTGCGTGATTTGCGCAGGCGATTGCCCGTTCCAGATCAGTGCCGCGATGAAGCTCACAACCAGGGCGAGATTCGCCTGCAGGGCCGCGCTAAAGCGCATTCCGGTCATGAAAAATAACCCAATGCCGTAGGCCACAAGCCAGGCGAGCATTTCGCCCTGTCCAGCGGCGACCCGGTGGGCGATCTCAAACGAGCCAAGAATGGCGATCAGCAGCGAGGCCCATCGGGCCGTGCTCAGGTACATCTGCTGGTAGAGCCGGCTGAAGGCCGCCCAGGTGAGCGAGGCACAACCGAGAGCTATCGCGGCCAGCCGCAGTCGTTGCAGCGCATCGTGTGTCGGATCGTGCCCGAGTGAGAGCAGGAACGCCCACACCGACACGGCGCAGAGCATGCCGTTGAATGAGCGCACTTGGGAGCGACGCTCGGCCAGGAAGAAGCCGTCGTATTCCTCTTCGAGATCAGGGGCGAAATTGACATCAGACGAGCTTTTGCTCAACTCGGCCGCATAGCGGGAGTCGGGAATGCCGAGCTTGCCCTTTAGGGTGAAGGCCATGGGGTCACCCTACTAAGATTTGCGTCGCGCAGCCTGTGTACCAGTCCGCAAGTATCGATCCGAAAACGTGAAATCGCTCCTGATCTGAGCGGGCACAATTGGACCTCGCAGGGCAACATTGTCGCAGCGCACTCGGCCGCCGGATGGGTGCGCGCGGCGCAGGTCAGATCAAGGGGTAAGGCGCGATCGTGCGAGCGGATGGTGGGGATGTTTATGGAAAATAAAAATCATCTGAAACAATGAGATATGTCTATAACTTAATCTTATTTATTATATAGCGGCATCCGCTCGCCGCAGCCCCGTACCGATGCGGCGGGCCATGTCTTGTTTAACAACCGGTCTTGGTGGGCTCACTGATAAACTGCACGAGTTCACTGCCCTCGCTCACCTGGTCACCGACAGCCACATTGAACGCCTCGCACACCCCATCGGTGGGCGCGCACGTGGTGTGCTCCATCTTCATCGCTTCGAGGATCAGCAGCGGCTCGCCCTTGACCACCCGTGCGCCGGGTTGCACTAACAAGGCCACCACTCGGCCGGGCATCAACGCACGAATGCCGCCCTCGGCCACGGCCAGCTCTCCGACATGGGCGAGCGGGTCGATTCGCTCGATGACGTGGTGCTCGCCATGGATGAACACATCGCAGCGTTCGCCCTGAATGACGACGTCGGCCTTCAATACCTGGCCATCGATCGTCAGCCGCACGCCCGTGTCGGCTCGACTCGGCAGCGGGGCGAGTACCACGGTTTCGCCGAGCCGGAGCTCATAACCGCCGGCCACGTCGCGCGCGAACACGATTTTTTCCACATCTTTGGATTGGAAGCGCAGTCGCTGATCCGACTGCGCATTGAGCCGCCAGGCTTGACCGCTGCGCCAGACTGCGGCCCCAAGGCCGCGCCCGGCAAGCAGGCGCTGCAGTCGGAGAACCCCGAGTGCTGCAGCGGCGATGGCTGAATCCGGCGCGATGGACTGCGCCGGAAACAACTGCGCGTGCTCGCGCTCAATCAATGTCGTATCCAGATCCGCGCCGACAAAGGCGCGTGTCGCCATCAATCGGGACAGGAACTGCACGTTATTGGCGACGCCAAGGATCTGAAATTCTCCCAGAGCCTGCACCATGCGTGCGCGTGCGGCCGCACGGGTCTCGCCCCAGACGATCAGTTTGGCGATCATCGGGTCGTAGTAGGGGGAAATCACATCACCTTGCGCCACGCCGGCGTCGATGCGAACGAAGTCCGACAGCGCCGGTGTGCGCAGGTAGTGCACTCGTCCCGTGGCAGGCAAAAATCCGCGGTCCGGGTCTTCGGCGTAGACGCGCGCCTCGATGGCGGACCCTTGCAGCGTCAATTGTTCCTGGCGGAGCGGCAGCGCTTCGCCGGCGGCGACCCGCAGCTGCCACTCGACCAGATCCTGCCCGGTAATCATCTCGGTCACCGGGTGCTCGACTTGCAGTCGCGTGTTCATTTCCATGAAATAAAAGTTGCCGCCGGGTTCAACGATGAACTCAACGGTGCCGGCGCCGACGTAGCCCACGGCTTTGGCGGCGGCCAGGGCTGCCGTGCCCATCTGTGCGCGACGCTGCGGATCCATGCCGGGCGCCGGGGCTTCTTCGATGACCTTCTGATGTCGGCGTTGCACCGAGCAGTCGCGCTCAAAGAGATAGACGCCGTTGCCCTGGGTGTCGGCAAATACCTGGATTTCAATATGCCGCGGGCGCAATAGGTATTTTTCGATCAGCACGCGCGCATCGCCAAAGCCGGCGGCCGCTTCGCGCTGACAGGATGCCAGTGCGGCGGGAAAATCCGCGCACCTGTCCACGCGCCGCATCCCCTTACCCCCGCCACCGGCACTGGCCTTGATCAATACCGGATAGCCGATTCGATCCGCGTGCTGCTGCAACAGGGCAGGGGATTGTTCCTCACCGTGGTAGCCGGGCACCAGCGGGACACCGGTCTGCTGCATGAGGGCCTTGGCGGCCGACTTGGAACCCATGGCGCGAATGGCTGCGGCGGGAGGCCCGATGAATACGACGCCGGCCTGTGCGCATTGCTGCGCGAACTGATCGTTCTCAGAGAGGAATCCATAGCCCGGGTGGATCGCATCGGCCCCCGCACGCACGGCCGCCTCGATGATAACGCTGCCGCGCAGGTAGCTGTCGCGCGCCGCGCTTGGGCCGATATGCACTGCCTCATCAGCGAGACGCACGTGCAGCGCGTTCGCATCGGCGTCGGAATACACCGCGACGCTACGCACGCCGAGCCGGTGAGCGGTGCGCTCAATGCGACAGGCGATCTCGCCGCGATTGGCAATCAGGATCTTGCTGAACATCTTGCCCCTCACATCCGGAACACGCCGAAACGCGTCTCCGGAATGGGTGCGGCTAGACTCGCCGCCAACCCGAGGCCGAGGCACATGCGTGTGTCGGCCGGGTCGATGATCCCGTCGTCCCAGAGCCGGCCCGTGGCGTAGTAGGGGTGTCCCTGCTGTTCATATTGGGCGCGTATGGGCGCGGTGAACTCCGCCTCTTCGGCCGCGCTCCACTGGCCGCCCTTGGCGCTGATGGCATCCCGGCGCACCGTTGCCAGCACACGTGCCGCCTGTTCGCCACCCATCACGCTGATGCGCGCATTGGGCCACATCCACAGAAATCGCGGGCCATAGGCTCGACCGCACATGGCGTAGTTGCCGGCACCGAAGCTGCCGCCAATGATCACGGTGAGCTTCGGAACCTGGGCGCCGGCGACCGCCGTGACCATCTTGGCGCCGTGCTTGGCGATGCCCTCATGCTCGACCTTGCGTCCCACCATGAATCCCGCGATGTTCTGCAGGAACACCAGCGGCGTGCGCCGCTGGCAACACAGTTCGATGAAGTGCGCGCCTTTCTGCGCGGATTCCGAGAACAGAATGCCGTTGTTGGCAATGATGCCGACCGGGATGCCCCACAGGTGCGCAAATCCGGTCACCAGCGTACGGCCGTAGCGTGCCTTCCACTCGGCGAACTCGCTGTCGTCTACCAGACGCGCGATGATGTCATGCACGTCGTAGGGCTTGCGCGGATCGGCGGGGATCAGGCCGTAGAGTTCATCGGCGGCGTAGCGCGGCTGCACCGGCTCGCGGATATCAAGCCCGTTGTGCTCCGCCGGCGCGAGACTGGCGACGGCTCGCCGCGCGATCGCCAGTGCGTGCGCGTCGTTTTCCGCCAGATGGTCCGCCACGCCCGAAAGGCGCGTGTGCACATCGCCGCCGCCGAGATCTTCAACACTGACGATTTCGCCGGTGGCGGCCTGCACCAGCGGTGGGCCACCCAGAAAAATTGTCCCTTGATTGCGAACGATGATGGATTCATCGCTCATGGCCGGAACGTAGGCTCCCCCCGCGGTACAGCTGCCCATGACTACGGCGATCTGGGCAATGCCCGCACCTGACATGGTCGCTTGGTTATAGAAGATACGGCCGAAATGCTCGCGGTCGGGAAATACCTCATCCTGGCTCGGCAAGTGCGCGCCGCCCGAATCCACCAGGTACACACACGGCAGGCGGTTTTCGCGGGCAATCTCCTGTGCCCGCAAGTGCTTCTTGACCGTGACGGGATAGTAAGTGCCGCCTTTGACGGTCGGGTCATTGCAGATCACGAGACATTCGCGCCCCGAGATGCGTCCCACGCCGGTAATCAGGCCGGCTCCGGGTGCCTCGTCGTTGTACAGACCGAACCCGGCCAGTTGCGAGAGCTCCAGAAATGGACAGCCGGGGTCCAGGAGCAATTCCACCCGCTCGCGTGGCAAGAGCTTGCCGCGGGCCACATGCCGCGCGCGCGCTGCAGCGCCGCCGCCGAGCGCCGCCTGCGCGACCTTGGCTCGCAGTTCGGACACCAATGCCAGCATGGCGTCGCGATTGGCCAGGAATTCCTGGCTCTTGGGATTCACAGTGCTGGAGAGCGTCGCCACGGTTGAGCCCCGCAAGCCGCTTGCATTTTATGAACAGATTGTCGGACAATAGCGCAATTAATGACGTCGGGGCAAGCCGCCATGAGCGTTTTAGACTCCTGCGAGTTGGATTTCGGGCTCGGTGACACCCTGACGGAGGTGCGTTGGCAGGTCCGGCGCTTTGCCCGCGAGCAGATCGCGCCATTGGCCGAGACAATCGACCGCAGCAATGAGTTTCCGCGGCAACTGTGGCCACAGCTCGGCTGCCTTGGGTTGCTCGGGTTGACCGTGCCGGAGCGCTGGGGCGGAGCCAACCTGGGTTACCTGGCGCACATTATCGCCATGGAGGAAATCTCGCGCGCCAGCGGCGCGGTCGGTCTGTCCTATGGGGCTCACTCCAACTTGTGTGTCAATCAACTCGCCTTGCACGGCACCGATGCGCAGCGAGATCGCTATTTGCCGCGCCTGGTGTCCGGCGAACACGTCGGCGCCCTGGCCATGTCTGAGCCCGGGGCCGGCTCGGATGTCACCGCGATGGCGCTGCAGGCTACGCGCCACGGCGATCATTTTCGATTGACCGGCCACAAGATGTGGATCACCAACGGCCCTGATGCCGACGTGCTGGTGGTCTATGCCAAAACCGATCCCAAGGCGGGTGAACGCGGAATCACCGCCTTCATCGTTGAGAAGGATTTTGCCGGCTTTTCCACGGCGCAGAAGCTCGACAAGCTCGGCATGCGCGGCTCGAGCACCTGCGAGCTGGTGTTCGAGCAATGTCAGATACCCGCGGAGAATGTGCTCGGCGGGCTGAATGAGGGAATCCGCGTTCTCATGAGCGGACTGGATTATGAGCGGGCGGTATTAGCCGGCGGCCCGCTCGGCCTCATGGCCGCCGCGCTCGATGTCACACTGCCGTACGTCCATGAGCGCAAGCAGTTTCAACATGCCATTGGCACGTTTCAGCTCATGCAGGCCAAGGTGGCCGACATGTACGTCAGTCTCAACGCAGCGCGAGCCTATGTCTACGCGGTCGGCCGCGCCTGCGACGCGGGGCGCTGCACTCGGCAGGATTCGGCCTCGGCCATTCTGTTCGCCGCCGAACGCGCCACGCAGGTGGCGTTGGAGGCGATCCAGTCCCTGGGCGGCAACGGCTACATCAATGATTATCCGGCCGGTCGGCTGCTGCGCGACGCCAAGCTCTATGAAATCGGCGCCGGCACGCAGGAGATCCGCCGTATGCTGATTGGTCGCGAACTGTTTCGGCTCACCGCATGAACCTGCAGTTCGAACCCATTCCGGTTGAGCCCACCTACCGCAAGGTCGCCAGTGCGCTGGTCGAACACATCGTCGCAGGTCGACTGCAAGCAGGCGATCATCTGCCGCCCGAACTCGAGCTTGCGCGCCAGTTTGGCGTGAATCGCTCTACGGTTCGCGAAGCCCTGCGCGAGCTCGACAGCGCCGGGCTGCTCGGGCGACGCCGCGGCTCCAAACGCATGATGGTCATTCGTCCGGGGACTGGGCATGTGGGTGCAGGGGTTCGCCGGGCGCTGGTGCTGCACGATGTGACCTTCCTGGATGTCTGGGAGGCGTTGATGATTCTAGAGCCTCCATTGGCCGCCACGGCGGCGACGCGCCGCAGCGCCGCGGATTGCAAACTCCTGGCTCAGGCGGCGCAGAGCGTATGTGAGACTGAAGCCTCCCCGCAGACGGTCGTTCATGTGGCGGAGTTTTTTCGCGCGCTCGGGGAGGCGAGCGGAAATCCGGCGCTGGTATTGGCACAAGAGCCCCTGATCCAACTGCTCGAGCCCTCGCTTGCAGCGATGATCGACAAAGTGACACAGGCTCGCGCGCGTATCATCGATGCGCAACGCCGCCTTACCCTGGCAGTGGAGGCTCGCGACAGCGAAGGTGCGCAGACCTGGATGGCCAAACACATTCGGGATTTCAAACGCGGTTATGAGCTCGCCGGCATCAATCTGCGTCATACCGTAATGGACAGCAAGCGCATGACGCGGCCCGCAGAAACCACGCTGCTGCAGCCATCCTGATGTTCACGTACGTCTGCCTGGGGACCAATGACCTGGAAGGCGCCTTGCGCTTTTACGATGCCACGTTAGCGCTGCTGTCGGCGGGCCCATGAATGGCACCTGATGACCCAGCGAGCGAGAATAAACCCAAGCGCAGGCGAGCGCTTCGCCTGCCGCTGAAGGTCACGGCGGTGTCCTGGTGGGATCTCGCACAGACCCTTGGACCGATCCTGATTCTGAGCACCGTTGCCATTCTGGTGGCCTTGCACTTTGTGCGTCCTGCGCCCCCCAGCACGCTGACCCTGAGCAGTGGTCCCGAGGGAAGCACATTCAGCACGGTGGCCGAGCAATACCAGAAGATCCTGGCGCGCAATGGCATCGAGCTCAGGATCGTCACATCCGAAGGCTCACTGGACAACCTGAAGCGGCTCTCCGATGCCAATTCAGGCGTGGATGTGGGTTTGGTACAATCCGGCGTCCCGGGCCTCGGCGACACGAGCGATGTGGTGTCGCTCGGCAGCGTGTTCTACCAACCGGTGACGGTGTTCTATCGCAGCCGCAAGGTGCTGCACCGGCTGTCGGAACTGCACGCCGATCGTATCGCGATCGGCCCGGAAGGCAGCGGCACCCGGTTTCTAGCCTTAGCGCTGCTGAAGGCCAATGAGATCGAGCCGAATGGGTCCACGAAGCTGCTCGATCTGGAAGGGGAGGCAGCCAGAAGCGCCCTGTTGCACAAGCAGGTGGACGCAATATTCCTGACCGGCGACTCGGCCTCGCCGGCGACCATTCGCGAAATGCTCCACGCCGAGGGTATTCGTTTGTTCGATTTTTCCCAGGCCGATGCCTATGTGCGTCGCTTTCCCTACTTGAGCAAGCTCGAGTTGCCCGCGGGCGCGTTTGACTTGGGGGAGAATCTGCCACCGTCCGCCCTGCACATGCTGGCCCCGACGGTTGAGTTGTTGGCGCGATCGGGTCTGCACCCTGCCTTGTCCGACCTGTTGATCGAAGCGGCGATCGAGGTGCATGGCCATTCCTCGCTGCTGCAGAACGCCGGCCAGTTCCCGACTCCCTTGGTGCATGATTTTCCGATCAGCACCGAAGCCGCGCGCTACTACAAGTCGGGCAAGAGCTTTGCGTACCGTTACCTGCCGTTTTGGTTAGCGAGCCTGCTCAATCGCACGTTGGTCGTGCTGGTACCGATATGCGTGGTAGTGATCCCTGCGCTGCGATACCTGCCGCAACTGTACAACTGGCGCATCAAGAGCCGCATCCACCGCCGCTACGGCGAGCTCATGGCACTTGAGCGGGACGCTCTCGCGGACCTGTCGCCGGAACGGCGGGCGGCACTTCTCGATCGGGTCGATGAGATCGAAAAATCCGTTATCACCGTCAAAATACCCGGCTCACATGCCGAGGCACTCTATGGCCTGCGCCAACACATCCGATTCGTACGCGAAAGCCTGGCTCGGCCGGTGGGCTCTGCCGAGGCATCGCCGGTGCTGGCGGAATGACACGCCGTTACGGCGACGCAGGCACGTGGGTCGGAAACCGTAACGCCATGTCCGACTGATGATCGCCCGGCACATTGAATTGCTTTCGGCCGAAGTCCCAACTCAAGCGACGCGCAAAATCGATACGGACGTTCGCGTGCGCGCCGATCTGCAGATTCACGAGCTCGCGCCGGCCAAGCGGACCGACGGCGGCCGTCCCCGGCGGCGCCGGCGAGGTCGAAGCCTGATCAATGCGCAGGCCGACAACGCGGGCCGCTCCTACTGGACCGATGGGCTGATTGAAATACAGCATGATTCGAGGCCCTTGCGCACTGGGCACGGCGCTAATCGGATCGCCCGCGAGGCACGCCACGGCCCAGGGCAGCGGGGCGCTGAGTAGCGTCAGACGCTTTAAAATTCGACGTATGCTGAGTTCCCTCACCACCACAGACCTCCCAGCCTGAGCTGCTGGTTCAGTATGCACTGGAAAGCGTTTGACTGACCCGCGGGGCACGAAACCGTGAAGTAGGCAGCGTTTCGGAACTCCGGCGGGCACATTATGAAAAACGTTTACGCGCTTCCATACCAGCCGCCGTCAGCGAACTCAGCAAACGGCGAGCCCGCGTGATCAGATCCGCCTCAATGCGGATGGTATTCGCGCTCGGCATGATCCACGAGTTGTGCCGGATAGAAATAGACTTCCCTTAAGCTGCCGTCCGTATAGCGCGCCGCTTGATCGTTGAAGTGCGGGGATTTCGGATCCCCGCTCTCACCGCCCGTCGAGATGGCACGCGCAGAGACTTTGTCGCCGAATTCGACGATGGCGACGAAGCTGTTGCCGTTGGTGCCGTAATAGCGGTTGATCTCGCCCCAGGGCATCCGCCAGGTGCCAAAGTCATGCTCGAGCCGATCAGACACCGCGGACAGCACGGCCAGCTTCTGTTCTGCGCTCGTGTGATCGGCCATGTCGATGTAGGTCGACAGATTTTTGGGACCGGTGTCCTTCTTGACCTCATCCCACAGTTCATCGCCCCAGAGCGCGGCCAGCGAGGTCGCGACCGAATGCACGCCCCACCGGTAATCCCATCCTCGCAAGACTGCAATCTGGTCGGCGAGCTTTGGCTTAAGGGGGTTGGCTGCGGCAACACTGTCGTAGGCCGTCACCAGCGCCGGGATCAACTGGGCAAAGGCAGGCAGGTATGAATCAAAGGCCGCGGCATTCAACGACGAGAGCGTAAAGTCCTTCCTGTCTTGCAGCACCAGCGTGGCGTGCACGCCGCGCGGATTCTCGCCCGCCGTGTCCATGTAACGGGGATAGTTTTCGCGCTTGGGGCTGCTCGGACCTGCGGCCGCGTAGGGCCAATCGTTGGTGTTCATGATCCAGCCGTTAGGCGGGTTGAGCACGTGCGGCAACTCCGCCAGCGTATGAAGCCCCTTCCAATCGGTCGCCGGATTGGCCCCGCCCACCGGATGGGTGTAGTCGAAATGGTCGTCACGCCGCGGAATGAACTGGGGATGCAGGTAGGCGATGTCGCCGTCGGCGTCGGCGTAGATCGTGTTATTCGACGAATTGGCGCGCAGCTCCATGACCTTCATGAAGGAGGCGTAGTCACGTGCCTTGGTGAGCAGGAAGGACTGGGTCAGGGCGTCGATGGGCTTTTGCATCAAGGCAATGCTGACCCATTTGCCATCCAGCTGTTGAATGATCGGTCCATGGTGCGTGCGGTATACGGTGAAGGTTTTCACCGCGCTGGCGCCCCCCGGGCCACGATACGGCACGGTGATGGTTGAGGCCGTCACTGGGCGTAGTTCGGCGCCATATCTGTAGTAGAAAAGCCCGTTCTTGTTGACGATGGTCTCGAGGAAATAATCCACGTTGTCCACACCGCTCGAGGTGTGCATCCAACCCAGGCGCTCATTGAAACCCTGATAGATGAAGAACTGTCCCCAGGTCACAGCGCCGTAGGCGTTGAGGCCGTCGTCACTGGTGACCTGCAGCTCGGAGCGAAAGAAAAATGAGGTGTGCGGGTTGATGAGCAGCAAAGCGTGGTGGTTTGCAGTGTTCGAAGGGGCTATCGCGATGCCGTTCGAGCCCTCTGGCTCCTTCTCGCCTGCGCTGGGCTCGGGTGTCAGTTGGGCGGTCTTGATTCCCGCGTAGAATGCTTGCAAGGCACCGAGCCGCACGCGTTCGATATCGCCGCCGATGCTGCCCTCGCTGAAACTCAGCGCCATCCAAGGCTCGAATCGATGGATCACGCGGGGCGTCACCTCCGCGTGAGTGCGCAGATAGAAATTCAGCCCATCCGCCCGGGCAATCATGAGCTTCTGCAGCCACGCTGGACTTGCGGTGTATTGCGTCTTCAGCTCCTCTGGCCTGATGAACAGCTTCTTGCGCAAATCCTGATAGATGGCGCTTTCGCCCTCGGCCTCGGCCAGCCGACCCATCGCGTTGAGGTAGTTGGTCTCAACGCGATTGAAATCGTCCTCGGCCTGCGCACCGACGGGCAGTGCCGCGATCGACAATGCGAGCACGAGAACGCGAAGTAACGTTGTCACTAAACCCGTTCTTTATGACTTTTGATGGCACCCCGGCCCTGCTCGGATTGTCCAATAAAGCGGCCGAAAGGGCGACGCCGCGTTCGTGCTGAGCGCTTGCTCTATGCACATCTATATAAAGCATAAACATGTAGTTATGACGCTAGTTTAACAAATAACATTACTTAGAATCCTGGCGATGGGAATAGCATGGCCGCGCCGCGAGTCTTACGTGTGAGTGTGCGGTCGTACCCATGGATGACGGACCCGCATCGCGCTGCGTCGTGACCTGACGTACTTCCGTGACCGGCCTGCGTTGGGCGCGCGATTGATACAGGGCTTGAGTGCCCGCGACGCGGGAGCTCGAGCCGCGCATCCGCGCCCGCGTGTCTCGCTGCTTGCGCTCCTTATCTATGCCTTAATCTATAGCCTTGTATCGGCACTCGGCGCGGCGGAACTGCTGGGCACGCACCCGCTCGGGATCGCCGGCGTCAGCTGAGCGGGGGACTCAGCGTGTCGCGTCGTTCAGACCGGCCCAATTCTTGCGGGCCCGCGCGAGGTAGGAGCGCGGCGCATTCAGGAAATAGACCAGGGACGTCGCGCTCGAGAAGCAGTAGAGCTTGCCGAAATCCGGATCGACCCAGTTCAGGGAACAATCCGCTTTGATCTTCTTGCCCACCGACAGGCCGATGGGATCGTTGCTCTCAAACTCCCCATGCATCATCCGGCTCGGGCTGACCGCCTTCCAGATACCGGCGTGTGCTGCGTCCGACGCGTTTGCTCCGTGCTGCGCCGCCGCCTCGGTCAAATCCCCTGGGCTGAGCTCTACGGAGAATCCCAAGATGGCGCTCGCGCTGACGCTGACCGCAGCCACGGCGATCACGAGTCGGTGCAGGTCAAAGGGCGGGGCCATATGCAGGCAAACGCTACCGCATTACCCGGGGCAGTTCCAGTGGCGAGCGTGTCGAGCGCTGCGCTGCGCTGCGCGAGCGCTGCGCGAGCGCGCGACGTATGCGCGCAATTTGGCCGAGCGCCTGCTGCTATTTATGGTTTTGGGGGACGATCGGGCCATTGCCGAGACATTTATCCTCGGGCAAGCCGCGCCCCGGCGGCCCGGAAACTCGGCAAATTCAGGCCTGGCGAGCGACAGCCAACAGTCATCGCCGTAATTCCGGACCCAACCCGTTGGCCGCCGCTCGGGGGCTAAGGTCTGGCACTTCGGTCCAACAAGCGTTATTGTGAAATGAGATGGGGCGTTTCGCACCCAGCGCAGGGAGTAGGCCCATGCGGGCGGACTGGATCAACGCACTGCCCGTCAGGGTGGCTGCCACGCCGCGTGCAACGGTGCTGTTTGCGGATCTGCGCGGCTATACGGCCATGGCCGAGCAGCTCGCACCCGCCTTTTTGGCCAAATTGCTCGAGGAGTTCTTCGGCGCTCTGACGAGCGTTGTGGAGATGCACGGCGGGCAGGTGTTTCACACCGCCGGAGATTCGCTGATGGCCGGATTCGGCGTCTCCGATACGCGTCAGGACGGTACGCAGGAGGCCCTTGCGGCCGGATGCGCCATGCTCGCGCGTTTCGAGTCCCTGGCCGAGCGTTGGCGGCGCGAGTCGCACATCGAAGCCGGCGTAGGCATCGGCGTACATTTGGGCGAGGTGGCACTGGCCTCGTTCGGACCGCCGGGCCGGCGCGTGCTCACTTTAGTAGGCGATACCGCGAATGTGGCCGCGCGGCTGTGCGGTCGGGCTCGTGCCGGAGAGGTACTCTTTTCGTGCACCGTGGCGGCGGCGATGGACGCGCGCTCACCGAAGACCTCCGGGACCGAGCCCAAGCCGGAGCCAATTGCCTTCCTGCAACTGCCGCGTTATGCACTGCGTGGCCGTCGCGCACCGCTCGACATATGGTGCATACCGGCCAGTAAGCGCATCGAACTGCAAAGCACCACAATCTCGCCTTAGCGGCGCGCTCCCCGACCATCTCATCGCTACCGTCAGGTGGCAAGCTGGCCGCCTGGCGCACCTACGCTTCGTATTTGAACGACAACGCGACGCGCGCGCGGTAGGCGACGATTTTGCCGCCATCGACTTTCAGGTCGAGCTTGACGATTTCAGCCACGCGCAGATCACGCAGCGTCTTGGATGCGGTTTCGACGGCAGTTTTGGCCGCCTCCTCCCAAGATACCGTGCTGGTTCCGATGATCTCGGTGACGCGATAGATGCCCGATGATCCCTTCTTTGTAGCCATCTCTCACCCCTGCAATTTTAGGTTTGGAGGTGCAGTGGTCGGGCCACCATACCCCTCTGGCCGCCATCTTACGCTTTTCTAAAGTCTGTAGGTCTGAACCCGCCAGCACATGAGCGAACCGCCGATCATCCCTGCGCTTGCGATTGCAGAGCCTGCCGAGAATCACAATCGATCTGGTATGTGCAGCGTAAAACAGTCGATTGCGATGAACCCAAAGCTTCTGCGCAGATGTGGACAAAGACCGCCGCAGCATCGCATTGACAGTTAACCGGCGCGGCGCTTGGGCGATGGGGTGCGACGATGTCCTGCCATGCCACCTCCTCACCGGTGTCGGCGTTGACACGCTCGTAGCGGATGGGCTTG
>OBLU010001218.1_pt1 | contig 24051 bp, 8 predicted proteins | sample 1518681 | NCBI WGS metagenome assembly OBLU01 (sample SAMEA3539304, study PRJEB22396) | soil metagenome | biome: tundra; feature: field; material: soil | place: USA | collected 2010-05 | depth 0.15 m
TACATCAAAGGACTACTGGAGGTTCATCGGAGGTGCATCGAGGGCGGCCACACGCGGGCCGTAGCGGCGCAGTGCCGCTCCTGCCACCCTGCCCCGCAGGGACGTTCCGTCAGTCATGGTGCCTGCCTTCCGCGCAGTGACCTGTCCGGTGCCCAGCGAGCCGGCCACGCACCGTGCTGCCGCCGAGGCCAGGATTCCAGCACCGTGCACGGGACCCGGCCTGCCGGACGTTGACGTATCCACGCCTGGCTCGCCGACAGATGTCAAGCCAGGACAATCCCGATCGCCGACGCGCGCCCGGGCCGGCAGTGGCTCGGCCGGTAGCTGGTGCTGGGCGATTGCCTTTGCTTTCCAGATGCGTTCCACAGCAAGGCCCGCAGACGTACCGATGCGCTGGCCTTGGCAGGTGTACACCCCGCTATTTCGGGCGCGCTTGTCCTTTGCCACTGTGCGTCTGTCCTTTGCCGCGGGGTGTCCGGCTGGCTGCGGCGGGGCGGATCAGCGCGGCGACGTCTTCGGCGGACTGGCGGGCGAGCTGGGGAAGGACGCTGGTGTAGGTGTCGGCGGCGATGGTGATGGAGGACAGGCCGAGGGTGTCCTGGACGACTTTCATGTCGTGCCCGGCGGCGAGCAGGAGGGTGGCGGCGCCGTGGCCCAGGTCGTGAAGCCGGATGGGGGGCAGGCCGGCGAGGTAGGCGATCTGCTCGAACATGTCGGTGACGGCGGCGGGGTGCAGCGGGGTGCCGTCGGGGTTGGTGAACTCGAACCCGGACTCGGTCCAGGCGTCCCCGGCGTCTTCCTTTTCTTTTTGCTGCCGCTGCCGGTGGGCGCGGATGCCGGTGATGGTGTCGGCGTCGAGGGCGACCTGCCGTTCGCCGGCGTCGGATTTGGGGGCGCCTTGGGCGGTCTGCCAGCCGAGCTGGGTGATCTGCCAGCGGATGGAGGTGACGGCGCCGTGCAGGTCGGTGTCGGTGCGGCGCAGCCCGCAGCCCTCGCCGCGGCGTAGCCCGCGCGAGGCGATCAGCCGCCACATCGCGTACAGGCGGTGACGGCGGGCGGCGGCGAGGAAGACCTGGGTCTGGGCCGGGGTCCACACCATGACCGGGGACGGGCGGAGGGTGGAGACCCAGATGCCGAGCGGGCTGACGCGCCCGCCGTTCGCGCGTTCCCGCGCCCCGGCGAGGCGGGCGTCGAAGTCGTGCTGCCAGGCCCGGACGCGTTCGCCGGTCCAGACCAGGGGCTTGGGCCGGTCCCCTGCGGGCAGCTCGACCAGCGAGGCGACGTTGGCGGGCAGCATGCCCCGGTGCTGTTTCATGTAGGTGCTGATCGCCGAGCGCAAGGTGGCGCGGATCCGCTGCCGGGTGGCGGTGCCGACCAGGCGGCGGCCTTTGACTTGGGCCCGCCGTCTGGGGTCGCTGCTGGTGCGGGCTTCGGTGATGGCCTCGTTGAGTTCCTCGATGGCCTCGAATACCGAGGCGACGTCGGCGACCCGGAGCCGGTCGATGCTGATGTAGCCGATGTGCGGCTGGAAGTACAGCCGGATGTGGCTGGCGTAGCCGCGGACCGTGCCGGGCCGCAGGCCTTTCTTGGCGGCCAGCCATTCCTCCAGCCATTCGCCGATGGTGGGCGGACGGACGGCGGGGTCGTGGCCGCCGCCGACCGCCTTGCGGACCCGGGCGGGATCGGGCAGCTGCCCGGTTTCCCGGACGGACCTGATGATGGCGTCGGCGATCCGGATGGCGGTCTCGGTGTCGCACGGGGCAGCGATGGCGAGCAGTTCCCGGGCCCGGCCCATTTCCTGCTCAGCGTCGGCCTGAGTGGCGAACCCGCCGCGGCGCAGCGGATTGCGCCGGGTGCCGCCGGCGCGGGGCGGCAGTTCGAGCTGGTAGTACCACCGGCCGTTCTCGCCGATCGCGCCGATGACCTGCGACTTGAACACATCAGCCGGCGACAGGTCCAGACCCCTGGTGTTCAGCACATTGAAGATCCGGTACGCGCTGGCCAGGTCCGCCGTGCTGACCACAACCAGGTATGTCCGCTGCAGCAGAAGCTGGCCAAGTGCCAGCCGTCGTTCCGGTGTCCAGCCGTCCAGTCTCTCCAGGATGAGCGTCGTGTTGGCCTGGATGGCGCGCTGCGCGTCGCTGTCCAGCTCGTTGTCATTCAGTGCCCGCAGGTCATCGAGCCGCCCAGCCGACTGCACGTACTTCCTGAAGAACCCGGTGTCCTTACGGCGCAGCTCCAGCCGGGGCTTCGCCTCCAGCCCGAGCAGCTTCTTGCCCGGCTCAAGGATGAGCTCGCGCAACTCGCCGGCAGTCTCCTCATCAGCAGCCAGATAGGCGAGCACGGCGAACAAGATCGTGAGGGTCGTCAGCCTCTGCTGCCCGTCGACGACCTCCGCCCGGGGCACATCAGGCTGCTTTATCAGGACGATCGATCCCAGGAAGTACGGCTCACCTTCATCCCGGTCCAGCGCGCCGCTGAGGTCGTCAAGCAACTCGGCCGCCTGCTCCATCCCCCATGCATACGGCCGCTGGTAATCGGGGATCAGGAAGTCATAGTCCGCGCAGAATAACTTCCCAAGAGCCTTCTCGCCGGCCTCCAGCCGCTGCATGCGGTAAAGCCTCGCATGCGCCGCACCGCGGCGCGCCGCAATACGCCAAATCAAAATACCCATCGAGAAGACAGCCGCCTCGGGCCAACAGCGGAACAGCCCTCAACGGCCCCAGCACGATCCACAGTGCCCTTACCGCACGGTGGATGTGGGCTTCCCCTCTTATCGTGGAGACATCGCCTTAAAGGAGGAAAAGGGCGATGGCAGAGACGCGGCGGAAGTTCGATCGGGACTTCCGGGAAGGCGCGGTGCGGCTGGTCCGGGAGACCGGCAAGCCGATCGCGCAGGTGGCCCGCGACCTCGGGATCAACTCGGGGACGCTGGGCAACTGGGTGAACGCTGACCGGACCCGTCAGGAGGGTGACGGGACTCTCAGCGAGGATGAGCGGGCCGGGCTGGCCCGGCTGCGCAAGGAGAACGCCGAGCTCGCGATGAGGTGTGACGTGCTCAAGCGCAGTGTGGCCCTCTGGGTCCAGGACGCGATGGGCCGGTAGCCGTGGCCGGGTTCATCGTGTCCCAGAGGGCACAGCACGGCGTGCCGTATGCGGTCTCGTGCCGCGCGCTGGGGGTGTCCCAGTCCTGGTTCTATAAGTGGAAGGACGGTGACCATTCTCTGCGGCGGGCGCGCCGGGACCGGCTGAAAGCCGAGGTCGCCCGGCTGTTCGCGGCGCGTAAGGGCAAGGACGGGTCGCCGCGGATCACTGCCGCGCTCAAGGACGCCGGGTGGGCGGTGAGCGAGAACACGGTGGCGGCGCTGATGCGCGAGATGGGGCTGGCCGCCCGCCGCGGGAAGGGCCGCAAGGCGACGACCCGGCCGGGGAAGGGCCGGTGGCGGGCACCGGACCTGGTCAAGCGCTCGTTCGCCGCGGCCGCCGTCAACGTGAAGTGGTACGGCGACGGCACCGGGATCGTCACCGCCGAGGGAAAGCTGCACCTCGCGTCGGTGCTGGACATGGGCTCACGCCGGATCCTCGGGTTCGCCCTGTCCGAGCACCCGGACGCGGAGCTGGCCTACTCGGCGCTGGTGATGGCGGTCGCGGTGCGCGGCGGCCAGGTGCCCGGCGTGATCATGCACCCTGATCAGGGCAGCGAGTACACGGCGCGGCGGTTCCGGCAGGTGTGCACCCGGCTGGGCATCCGCCAGTCCATGGGCCGGCCGGGGTCGGCGCTGGATAACGCGGTCATCGAGTCCTGGCACTCCACGCTGGAGTTCGAGCTGCGCCGCCTGGAGCAGTTCCCGGGCAAGGCGGCCGCGCGGGCCGGGGTCGCGGCGTGGATCGAGGACTGCAACCACGACCGAAGGAGGCGGCTTGCGCCGCCGCTCATTTCCGGGTGCGCCGCGCACGCTACGGGGCCGCCCCTCCGGCGTCAAGGGTGCTGCGCACCGCTGCGCGACGGCCTGCGGCCGCCCTGGACACCGGAGCCTCTGCGGCCCCTGGAGGCAGGAAGAGCGGGCAGGCCAGGGCCTGCCCCGCCGGACGCGCGGCGCGGAAACCCATACCAGCAGACGCCGGTGAAGAATGAACTGGCGTTCGATAACTCCAACAGGACGAAAAATTACAAGAATCAGGTAAGAGGAAGTCTCCACACTTCGAGGGGATTGCCAGGATGTCTATGACGTCACGTAATCCAGATACTGCAGGTCAGAGGTCACGACACAGTTTTGGCACCTCACAGGCCGCCGTGGATACCTTCGAGGAGACGGGCACCAACAACGCCTTCGACGTCGGGCAGGCGGCGTTCATGCGCGGCTGGGACTCCGCCTACGCCGACGCGACCAGCTCATCCGGTCTCCGGGTCGTGGCGCTCGGCGGCGGCGGCGGCGGCGGCGGCGGCCAGAGCCTGCACCAGATCGCGGCGGCCATCGGCACCAGCCACCGCATACTGCTTTACCACTTCGGATCCTGGGAGGGGTTGCTCGTCGCGATCTGCAACGAGATCAACGAGGCCGTAGCCGGCTCATAGTCGTTTTGCTGCCAGGCCCGAGCGGCGTCGTCCGGGACCGGGTCAGGCGTCAAGTGCGCGGTCGGACCGGCGTTGTGGGTGCCGCCCTAAACGCTATTAACCGGGATAACCAAAATGGAGTCACGGTAATTTCGACTATCGCCAACGGCGGCCTGTGGAAGCAAATGCAGATCGGGGTGTTCTGTGTCGTGATGTTCTTGGTGACCATGGCACTGCCGGAACTGCAGGGTGAAAGTCTTCGTGATCAACAGGCGGTACGCAGAACTCCTGCCAGCAGACGACGGCAGGAGTGAATAGTCCTGTCATTTCCCGGCCCGGGGAGTGACGTTGGCATCCCTTGTGCAGATGTGCTTGCCGGGCGATACTGATGGCGATCCTATTGGAGGCTGGGGTGGCAGAAGATGCGGCCATCTACGCCGAGCGGGTTGCCGGAAGTGCTCGAGGCCTGGCTGCCTCAGCAGCGATGGTTCGCCGGCCAGGGCGTACCCATTGACCGGCTTGTCGGGTACTGCGTCAGCCCTGGCTACTGGCGGCGCGCAGACGACCGGCTCAGCGCGCGCCTGGCCGATGCCCAGCCACCTGGAGCCACGCCCGGGCAGCGGTTCCTGCGCAGTGGCGAACTGGTCTTTTGCCGCGACGGCGAACTCTACGTGCTCGGCCGACCAGGCGGCGCCAGCGCAGGTGGATCGGACCGATAAGAAGGAGCACATGCAATGATCCCGTTGTCGTTCGCGCAGCGCGGGCTATGGTTCATTCACAAGCTGGAGGGTCCGAGCCCGACGTATAACCTCCCGACGGTTCTCCGCCTGTCGGGAGATCTGGATAAGGCCGCGCTGCGAGCTACCCTGAACGATGTCGTCGATAGGCACGAGGCACTGCGCACGGTGTTTCGCGAGCAGGATGGTGAGCCCTACCAGCACATCGTCGCGCAGGCGGACTTGGGTGACCTGCTTGAGGTAATCCAGACCACCGAGGCGGACCTGACGCTGGCCCTGGCGGCGGCGGCGAGGACCGAGTTCGACCTGGCTGCCGCACCGCCGATCCGGGGCTGGCTGTTCGAGCTCGGACCTACTGAGCACGTGCTGATGCTGCTGATGCACCACATCATCAGCGACGAGTGGTCGATGGGCCCGCTGACCCGCGACTTTGCGACTGCCTATACCGCCCGCCATTCCGGCCAGGCACCGATGTGGGAGCCGCTTGCCGTTCAGTACGCGGATTACGCTCTGTGGCAGCGCGACGTGCTAGGCAGTGAGAGCGATCCGGAGAGCCTGGCGGCCCGGCAGCTCGCCTACTGGCGGGCGACGCTGGCCGGCCTGCCCGAGGAGTTGCGCCTGCCGACCGACTGGCCGCGCCCGGCGGTCGCCAGCTACCAGGGTGACACAGTTGCCTTCGAGGTCAGCGCTCAGGTGGTCCAGGCGCTCCGCGTCCTGGCGCGGGAGAACGACGCGACGCTCTTCATGGTGCTGCAGGCGGCGCTCGCAGCGCTGCTGACCAGGCTGGGAGCGGGTACCGACATCCCACTCGGGGTGCCGATGGCCGATCGCGGCGACGTGGCGCTCGATGACCTGGTCGGCTATTTCCTCAACACGGCCGTGCTGCGCACTGACACTTCCGGCGATCCCGGTTTCCTCGAGCTGGTCAGCCGCGTCCGCGGCGTCAACCTCGGTGCCCACGAGAACTCTGATCTGCCGTTCGACCTGCTAGTGGAGCACCTCAACCCGGTCCGATCCGCTGCACGCCACCCGCTGTTCCAGGTCATGCTCGCTCTGGAGAGCTACGCGCAAGGCACCTCTGCCCTGCCAGGACTGCGCGTCACCTCGCTGAATATCAATACCGGCCAGTCCATGTTCGACCTGTCGGTCAGCCTCAGCGAGCTGGGTCCGGAGGAGGCAGGGGGCCTCGCGGGCAGCATCGAATTCGCAACAGACCTGTTCAGCGCCGCCACCGCTGATTCCCAGGCCCGCCGGCTGGTTCGCCTGCTCGCGGCTGTCACCGTTGATCCAGCACAACGGATCAGCCAGCTCGACATTCTCGAGCCGCTGGACCGCCAGAACCTCCTGACCGGCTGGAATGACACAGCAGCCGAGATCAGCGGCGGCACCCTGCCCGATGTATTCCAGGCCCAGGTCGCCAGGACACCTGACGCGTGCGCCCTCGTGACCGGCACCAGCAGGCTGTCGTTCGCAGAGCTCAACGCCCGCGCCAACCAGCTTGCCCACTACCTCATCGGGCAGCGCATCGGCCCGGAGCAAGTGGTAGCCGTCGTCCTTCCACGCAACGCGGACATGGTGATCGTGCTGCTCGGGATCCTCAAGGCCGGTGCCGCTTACCTGCCCATCGATGAAGAGTATCCGGCCGAACGCGTTGAGTTCCTGCTCCGCGATGCCCGGCCTGCCCTTGTCATCACAACAGCCGGACCATCCGGGCACGTCGCGGACGCGCTCGGATTGCCGGTCCTGCTCCTTGGCGAGCAGACGGAAGACGCGATCGCGTCCCAGCCTGGCAGCGACCCGGCCGATAGCGACCGGATCGGCATCCTGCGGCCGCAGAACCTGGCTTACCTGATTTACACCTCCGGTTCGACGGGCACGCCGAAGGGCGTCATCGCTACCCATGAGGGCCTGGTCAACCTCGCTCATATGTACCGTGGCGGCTCGCCGCTTATCCACGCCGTTACCGACATCATGGCCAGACGGCAGATGCGCGCGGTGCATATCACCTCGGTGTCCTTCGATGCGGCATGGGATCCGATCCTCTGGATGGTCGCGGGTGCGGAGCTGCACGTTCTCGATGAATCCGCGCGCAGGGCACCAGAAGAAGTGGTGCGCTATGTCAAGGCCGAGCGCATCGACTGCCTCGACTGCACCCCCGAATACTTGCGCGAGCTGATGGCTGCCGGGCTCCTTGATGAAAGCGGTGAACACCGGCCAGCGGCGCTTGTGCTCGGCGGCGAGGCCATCAACGACAGCCAGTGGGAGCTGCTCAGGTCGATCCCCGGCGTCACCGCGTACAACACGTACGGGCCTACAGAGACCACTGTCGACGCGGTCTCGTGCGCGCTGGACATCGGCCCGCGGCCGCGGATCGGCCGGCCGATCCGCAACGCCCGCGCCTACGTGCTCGACGCTTCGCTCGGCCTTGCTCCGCCCGGCGTGCCCGGCGAGCTTTACATCACCGGAACTGGGGTCGCCCGCGGGTATGCCAGCCGGCCGGGCCTGACCGCCGAGCGGTTCGTGGCCTGCCCGTTCGAACCTGACGGCGCACGGATGTACCGCACGGGGGACCTCGTCAGGTGGCACGCCGACGGCACGCTTGAGTTCCTAGGCCGCACGGACGACCAGGTCAAGATCCGCGGCATGCGGGTAGAGCTCGGCGAGGTCGAAACGGTGATCGCGCGCCTGCCGCACGTGGCCAAGGCGGTCGTGGCGGTGCACGAAGACGCCCGAGGCGACAAGATGCTCGCCGCCTACGTCGTCACGGAAGGCACGGCTAGCGAGATCGACCTCGCCGATCTGCGCACGCAAGCGGCGAAGAGCCTGCCGGGCCACATGGTTCCGGCGGCCTTCGTCGCGCTCGACAGCCTGCCGGTCACCACCAGCGGCAAGGTCGACCGCAAGGCACTGCCAGCGCCTGACTTCACGGCGTCGGTGGGCGGCACCGAGCCAAGGTCTCCGCAGGAGGAGATACTCTGCCGCGCGTTCGCTGATGTGCTCAGCCTGCCCACGGTCGGCGTCCACGACAACTTCTTCGATCTCGGCGGGCACTCCCTGCTGATAACGAGGCTGAGCGCCAGGATCGGGGCGGTCCTCGACGTCAGGATCCCCATCGCCACGCTGTTCGACGCGCCGACGGTGGCGGAAGTGGCCAAGCTGCTCGCGGCCGGGCACACGGCTCAGCCGGCGCTGCGACCGATCCCCCACGGCAACCTGCTCCCGCTGGCCTGGGTGCAGCGTGGCCTGTGGTTCATGCACCGGCTTGAGGGCCCGAGCCCGACCTACAACATCCCGGACGTGGAGCGCCTGTCCGGCCCCTTGGACAAGGAGGCGCTGCGGGCCGCGCTCAACGACATAGTCCGGCGGCACGAGGCGCTGCGCACCTTGTTCGTCGAGCAGGACGGCGAACCGTACCAGCGGATACTTGACGCCGATGCCGTCGGCGACCGGCTGGAGATCGTCCCGGTCACCGAAGAGGAACTGCCGGCGGCGGTGGAATCGGCCGTGCGCTACAGCTTCGACCTGGCCAGCGAGCCACCGTTCCGATGGTCACTGTTCGAACTTGGCCCGACGGATTTCGTGCTGGCGATCGTGATCCATCACATCGCTAGCGACGGCTGGTCGATGGCGCCGCTCTGCCAGGAAATGGCCATCGCGTACAAGGCGCGCCTGCAGGGCGGCGAACCGAACTGGGAACCGCTCCCCGTCCAGTACGGCGACTACACCCTGTGGCAACGTGAGGTGCTCGGCCGCGAAGACGACCCGGGCAGCGTGATTTCCCGCCAGCTCGCGTACTGGCGGGAAACTCTGGCCGGACTGCCTGAGGAACTGCGGCTGCCCGCCGACCGGCCGCGCCCGGCGGTGTCCACCTGGCTGGGCAGTACGGTCGCGGTCGTGGTGCCCGCGCCGGTGCACCAGGGACTAGCCGCCGTGGCCCGGCAGGACAACGCCACCATCTTCATGGTGATCCAGGCTAGCCTGGCGGCCTTGCTGACCAGGCTGGGCGCAGGCACAGACATTCCCTTCGGCACGCCGATGGCGGGCCGTACGGACGTGGCGCTCGACAACCTGATCGGCAACTTCGTCAACACGGTGGTGATGCGCAACGACACCTCAGGCGACCCGCGCTTCCACGAACTGATCAAGCGCGTCCGGGCCGTGAACCTCGGCGTCTACGAAAACCAGGACGTCCCGTTCGAACGAGTCGTCGAGCACCTCAACCCGGTCCGCTCCGCTTCGCGCCACCCGTTGTTCCAGGTCATGGTGGCCCTGGAGAACTACATCGACATCGGCGAGGCCGGCCTGACCGGGACCACGGCCACCGAGCTGGAATCCGAGATCGGCCGGGCCATGTTCGACTACCACATCCATCTCACCGAACTCAGGCAACGTGACGGCGATCCCGGCGGGATGCTCATCGGCATCGAGTACGCGGACGACCTTTTCGACCGCGCGACCGCCGAGGCCCTCGGCCGGCAGCTTGTGCGGATGCTCAATGCGGTGGCCAGGGATCCCGACCTGCGGATCAGCGAGGTCGACCTGCTCGACGACGGCGAGCGGGACCAGTTGCTGGCGGGCTGGAACCAGACCGCGCACGTTCTGACCGCGGCTACCCTGCCACGCCTGTTCGAGGCCCAGGCCGCCCGCAGCCCGGACGCCACGGCCGTCATCGACGGCGCGAGCCGGCTGTCCTACGCCGAGCTCAACACCCGCGCCAACAAGCTGGCCCACTACCTCGTCAGCCAGTACGCCGCGGCGGCCGAGCAGATCGTGGCCGTGGCCCTGCCCAGGAGCGCGGACCTCGTTGTCGCTTTGCTCGGCATCCTCAAGTCCGGTGCCGCGTTCCTGCCCGTCGACCCCGACTACCCGGCTGAGCGCATCGCCACGATGCTCGCCACCGCCAGGCCGGCCTGCCTGATCACGGCGACCACGCAGCCGGCCGCCACGACCACGGCGGTGCCCTGCCTGCTCATCGACACCGAGCCGACGGCGACAGCCCTGGACGCCAGCCGCGCGGGCAACCCGGCGGACGGCGCTGGCGCCACTGCCGCCAACATGGCCTACCTGATCTTCACCTCGGGTTCCACTGGCGGCCCCAAAGCCGTCGTCGTCGAGCACGGCCCGCTGACCAACTACCTCGGGTGGGCCGCGGAGGCCTATCGCGCGGTGGACGGCGGAACCATACTGCATTCCTCTGTCTCGTTCGACTTCACCATGACCGTGCTGTTCTGCCCGCTGCTGGCCGGCGGCTTCATCCGCATCGCCGACCTGATGCCGGACGGGCAGGCCAGCGCGGACGGGCAGAGCCGCGAAGACGAGCGGATATCGTTCCTCAAGATCACTCCCAGTCACCTCGCGCTGATGCAGGAGCTGCCAGAGCGCTACTCGCCGACCCGTCAGCTCTTGCTGTGCGGCGAGCCCGCCCTGGGCGCGCCGGTAAACGAATGGCGCCGGCGCCATCCAGGCGTGCAGGTGCTCAACGGCTATGGCCCGACCGAGGTGACGATCGAGTGCACGTGGTACGAGCCCGATCCCGCAGTTGAGCTGGCGCCAGGTCAGGTGCCGATCGGCCGCCCGCTGTGGAACACCCGCGTCTACGTGCTTGACGACCGGTTGCGCCCGGTCCCTACCGGCGTGGTGGGGGAACTCTACGTCGCGGGCGACGGCCTGGCCCGCGGCTACTTCGACCGGCCCGACGCCACCGCCGAACGGTTCGTAGCCTGCCCGTTCGAAGCAGGCGGTGCCCGCATGTACCGCACCGGCGACCTCGTCCGCTGGCGCCGCGACGGCCAGCTCGAGTTCGCCGCGCGTGCCGACGAGCAGGTCAAGGTCCGCGGCCACCGGGTGGAGCCGGGCGAGATCGAGGCGGCTCTGTCTGCCCTGCCCGGCGTCAGGCAGGCGGCGGTGGCCGTGCACGAAGACCAGCGTGGTGACAAGATGCTCGTCGCCTACGTCACCTCCGCGTCCGGCCGTCCGGCCGAACTGGATGCCGCCGCCCTCCGGTCGGAGCTCGCCACGGTCCTGCCCAGGTACATGATCCCTTCGGCGTTCACCGTCCTCGACCGGCTGCCGCTGACCTCGAACGGCAAGCTCGACCGCCGGGCGCTGCCCAAGCCGGAGCTCGGCGGCGCCGGGAACGTCACGGCCAAGCCCCGCTCGGCCAGGGAAGCCATGCTGTGCGGGTTGTTCGCCGACGTGCTCGAGATCGCCGAGGTCGGCGTCCACGACAGCTTCTTCGACCTCGGCGGGCATTCCCTGCTCGCCGCCCGGCTCGTCTTCCGGCTGCGGGAGATACTGGGCACCGATGTCGCGGTCGGCCTCGTGTTCGCCTATCCGTCGGTGGCCGAACTAGCCGGGGCACTCGACGCGGAGCAGAGCCAGGAGCCGCGGGAATCGCCTGCCGAGCGGTTTGACCGCCTGCTCGCCGACGTCCGCGACGACGACCAGGTCGCCTCCCTGCTGTCCGCCATGGCTCCTGGCCCGGCGCCGGACAGGACCGTTGCCGCCGCGCGCCGCGACGGCCACTTCCTGCTCACCGGCGTGACCGGCTTCTTCGGCGCCTTCCTGCTCGACGAGTTGCTGGCCCAGACCGACGCGCACATATCCTGCCTGGTCCGGGCCGGCGACGAGGACGATGCCCAAGCACGAATCCAGGCCAGCCTGGAACGCTTCGGCCGTTGGAGCGCGGAGGCGGCCGCCAGGATCTCCCCGGTTCCCGGCGACCTCAGCCAGCCGCTGCTCGGCTTGCGCCCGTCGAAATTCAACGAGTTCGCCAGGACGGTGGACTGCGTCTACCACTGCGCCGCCGCGGTGAACATCGTGCTCCCGTTCCAGGCGCTGCGAGATGTCAATGTCGGTGGCACCCAGGAACTCCTGCGGCTGGCCGCGACGGCGAAGCGGAAGCATTTCCACTACATCTCCACCGACGCCGTGCTCGAGAACGATTTCGGCAACGGCTACGTGCTCAGCAAACGGCTCGCCGAGGAAGCGGTGCTGCGGGCGCGGGAAAATGGCCTGCCTGCCGCGCTTTACCGGATGCCCAGGTTGATGATCGACACCCGGTCACTGGCGGGCAATCCGAACGACGCGGCGCTGCGCCTGCTCCGGGTGATCTTGGGGCTCCATGCGGCGCCCGATGACTTCGACGTCATCGAGATGTTGATGCCGGTCGACGAAGCCGCGCGGCTGGTCATCGCGTCCAGCCTCAGCACGGAGAACGGCGGGCCGTTCACGGTGGTAGCCGCCGAGCCGACGCGGTGGCGAGCTCAGCTTGACGGCCTGCGTGAGCTGGGCATCGAGTTCGTGCCGACCAGGGACTGGGCGGCCCTGCTCCGCGCCAGCAGGTCAGAAGAGCATGAGGTAATCCTCAGTTTCCTGGGGCTCGACGGCTACGACGACGGCGCCGCCCCGCTTCCGCCCAGCAACCCGGCCGACCACGGGGGCATCCTGACCGGGCCGGCGCTGAGCGCGGAAACCCTGTACCGCCACTGCGAGGCCATGCTCAGGCAGCAAGCCTAGGAGTGCTGTACGGCGACCATCCGCAGCTCGGCGGAGTAGCGCCGCGAGCCGGCGTCGGTGAGCCACATCTGCTCAGGCGCCGGGAGCATCTCCGTCACCGTGACGGTGGCATCGTCCGCGGACCGGCGCATCCGCCGGAGCGACCGGGCCACCAGGTCCACCGAGGCGAGGCTGGCGAGGTCGGCGTACAAGGGCTTGCGCTCGCCGGTGAACCGCAGGAACACGTGCCTGGGCAGGCCGTGCGCGTCCGCCCAGTCCCGGGCGGCCAGGAACCGGCGCGCCTCGTCGGCGGTGCCGGCGAACGCCATCTCGGCCGCGGCGAACGTCCACGACTCGCGGCTGGCCACCAGTGAGTCGATGGTTACCCGTGGCGTGTGAGCGCCGGGCGCGAGCAGGCGGAACTGCTGCGCCAGGGCCGGCCCGATCAGGTCGCCGAAGGCGTCGATCACGTCGAGGTCGTGTCCGTCGGGGTGGCGTACCCGCAGGCCCCGCCCCGAGTCGAGGAGGTCGCACTCGCCCACGGGAAGCACACCCGAGTCGTCATACCCGAAGGAGTCGCGGGCGAAGACCAGCCGCAGGTCGCCTGGCTGCACGAAGGCGTTGCACATCCGGGTCGGCACACCGCCTTCCGCCGCGGTCTCCGCCGCGTACACGATGCCGCCACCCAGGTCCGCCGCGGCTGCGGCACGCAGCACGTCCGGCGCAGGATGGCGGGCGACCCAGGTCGCATAACGCATGGTGTTGATCCCCGGGTGCAGCTCGCCGAGCACCCACTCGAGCCTGCCGTTGGCGTCGACGGCTATGAGCAGGTCCGGGCTGTGCTGGACGGCGGCCGGCCAGCCCGGCTCGGCACGCGGGAACGCCTCAGCGGCGACCGGCGCCAGCTGCGCCGCGGTCCGGTGCACGCGGCGCTCACCTGGGGGCAGGTCGAGGACGCTGGCCCACCGGCGGTGCAGCGACGCCGCGAGCGGCGCGGTCAGCCGCGCCGACGGGTGGAAGAGCGTCTCCCTGGCGCGCAGGAAGAAATCGGCCAGCGGCACGGCTTTGGTGCCAAGCTCGGCCACCCGCCGTCGATAGAGTTCGCCGAGGTGCCGCCGGTACAATTCGGCTCCCGCGGCCGTGTACCAGCGGGCGCTGTCCAGCACGAGGGCGAGCGCGTCCTTGACGCCGTCGAGCGTGGACTCGCCGATCGCGACCGTGTCCGCCCGGCGGCACTCCTCGTACACCGGCGCGCGCCCGGCGTAGAGCTCGCCAGCGCGACGCGTCGCCGGCAAGCCGGTCAGCCGGGTGAAGGTGCTCTCCAGATGGGACATCGCCGAAGCGACCCGCTGCGCGTCACCGGCGGCCGCGCCCAGCGCATCACGGCATGCCACCAGCGAATCCAGGGCGGCCAGCGCCTCCTGGCGGATCGGCTCGTCGCCCACCCGGGCCAGCATCGCGCGCATCGTCAGTTCCGGCCTGGTGTCGTGCGGCGGCACCTCCGGCCGCCACATGATGAGGTCACTCGCGCACAGTCCGTCCAGCGTCTGGAAGACCTGCGCCTCGGTGCGCAGTACCGCCGCCGGTTCTGCCCGCACGGCCGCGGCCACCTCGGCGGCGCACCGGATTCCGTCGCATGCGCGCAGCACCGCGGCTTCCGCGGGCGTCAGCGCGACCGCCGCCGCGAGCGGCCGTCGCAGGGTCGCGCCCTCGATGCGCAGCCACGGCATCCGTCGTGGCACCAGCCAGGGACGCAAGGCTTTCGCGTAGGGCTCGATCACCGCGGTCACGGCCCAGCCCTCGAGGTAGGCGACGCGTTCGTCGACCAGCGCGGCCGGGTCGGCGCGGGTGACCCGGATGCCTTCGCCATCGTCGAACCTGGCCCACCCGACGGGCCCGAAGAAGCCGATCGTGTCGTTCTTCGCGCAGTACCGCTGCAAATACGTCGCCACAAGCGTTTCCCGCCGACGGTGGTCGGCGTTGCGGGCGGCGCCCGGGTCCCGGCGCACGAGCGCGTCGAGGCCGTTCGCGAGCACCTGCCGGTTCTGCCACGCGATGGCCTCACGGAAGGCCGGCAGCTGCGCGACCGCGCGCACCCCTCGGGTAAGCCGTCCCACCGCGGCGGCGTATTCCGTGGTGCCATCACCCAGCGTCGTTAGCAAGTCAACAGGAAAGCCGGTACCGCGCAGGCACACATCGCGCCACAGGGCCCATGTCTCGTTGAGGCGGATCAGGTGTGGCGGCAGGTCATTCACGCCTCACCCTTTCCTTCGGTAGAGGAGCCGAACAGGCTCGCGAGTACCCGGCGCGGCCCGCGGAACGGTCGCCGGCCATGGGCCACTTGCATGTTGTCAAGCAGCAGGACATCGCCGGGCTGCCAGGAGAAGTCAACCGCCGCCCCCGCGAATGCCTGCCGCACCCGATCGAGGTCCTCCGGCGCGATCTCGCCGCCGTCGCCGAAATAGGCGTTGCGGGGCAGGCGATCGCGCCCGAAGAGGTTCACCAGAGAGGTAACCACCTCCGCGCCGAGGGCGGACAGGTGGAACAAATGGGCCTGGTTGAAGAACACGCGCTCGCCCGTGACCGGATGCCGCGCGGTGCCCTGACTGGTCTGCGCCGTGCGCAGCGTGTTCACGTCGAGCCATTCGTGCTCGATGCCGTGCGCGTCGCAGTAGGCGGCGACCTCGGCACGATCAGAGGTCTGGAACACGACCTGCCACGGGATGTCGAGGTGCGGCCGATAGTGCCGCACGTAGCGGACGCGCCGGGACTCGAACCGGTCCATCAGTTCCGCGCCGATCGCGGCGTGGACGCGGCGCATGTCCGCGACCGGTGTCTGGCCGCCTTCGGCCGGCGCGACCAGGCAGCAGAACGCGACCCTGGCCGGCCATTCCCGCTGGTACGCGTTCTCGCAGTGCAGGACGATTTCCTGATCCGGCGGGTACTCGGTGGTGGTGAACACTCCCTGGCCGGCCGTCGACCGGGGAGTCGACCGGTACATGTAGCCGAGTTTCTCCGGCGAGAGCTCATCGCCCACCCGCTCGAAATGCTCGACCGACGCCACATCGAAACCCCGGAACAGCAGCGCGCCGTGCTCGAGCAGGCACTCCTCGACAGCCGCTCTGTGCGCGGCGATGAAAGCGGCCAGGTCCCGCTCGGCTCCGGGCCTGATCAACCGCGGGAGCCGGCTGTCAGGCAGCAGGGCGGATTGACTGAACGCGCTCATCGGACGGCTCCTTCACTGTCTGGCCGCGGCTGGCTGGTGCCGGTGCTGCCCATCGGCGTTTGCGCCGCCATCGAGCCTGGCAGCCGCGCATCGATCAGCGCGTCGATCGTGGTGAGGCCGGCGTCGTGGGCCACGGCGGCGAGCACGTCGAGATAGGCCAGGGCGAAGGACTCGACCCGGCCGGGGTCGTAGTGCCCCAGGTCGTATTCGATGAGCATCTCGCCACGTGCCCATGCGGCGTCGGGGATCAGCGTGACGTTGAGCGGGAACTTGGCCATCCCGTTGGCCAGGGCCTCTTCGACCTCCACCCGCAGCCCGGCGAACTCCACCTCGTTCGTCAGCGACGAGTGGGCGTTGAACAGCACCTGGGCCACTGGATACCTGCTCACGTCCTGGCCTGGCGGTGTGGCCGCCACGATCCGCGAGAATGGCAGCTCGCTGTCACGCAGCGCATCGAGAAGCCCGCGCCGGGCCGCGGCCAGATAGCCTGCGACGCCGTCCTGGGCGCGGGCCGTGATACGGACCGGCACCACATTGACGATCAGGCCGATGACCTGCTCCCATTCGACGCGGGAACGGTTGGCGGCGCTTGTCCCGACGATCAGGTCATCCCTTGCGGACAGGCGCGAAAGCACGAGAGCGAACGACCCGAACATTGCCTGGAACACCGTCAACCCATGCCGCCCGGCATACCCGCCGATATCGCGCAGCAGCCCCGGGTCGAGGGCCAGCCGGCGCAAGCCACCCTCGCCGGGCGCGGATGCGCTCGTCTGCAGCGCCGGGAGGCGCAACCGTAGCGGAACACCGGTCAGCCGCTGCCGCCAGACCCGGGCCAGCTCGGCCGCTTGCGGCGAGCGAAGCCACCCGGACTGCCACCGCGTGTAGTCAGCGAACTGGAATGGCTCGCCGAGCCCGGCCGGCCTGCCGTTGACCGCGGCCGAGTACAGCGCCGCCAGTTCGGCCAGGAAGACCCGGAATGACCAGCCGTCGTGAACGTAATGATGCTCGACGTGCAGCAGGATGTGATGGTCCGGCGCCAGCCGCAGCAGCGCCCACCGCACCAGCGGAAGGCTCGCGGCATCAAGCACGTCAGCCGCCATCGCCTCGAGCAGCGATTCCTGCACGCCAGGACCTGCGGCGACGCATTCGACCGCCGCCTCCGCGGCGTTCGCCACGACCTGTGTGAGCTCGCCGTCACGCAGCTCGAACCGGGTGCGGAAGATCTCGTGGCGGCCGACGATGTCGCGCAGCGCGCCGGTGAGCGCCGCGACGTCCAGCGGCCCGTGCAGCGTCAGCCGGGCGCGGGCGACGTAGGCGTGCGGGTCGCCGGCGATGTCACTGGCGTAGGCGATCTGCATCTGGGCCACCGAGGCGGGGAAGGCCGCCGCACGTGACCGCGCTGCCGTCACGGCCACGGTCTGCGGGCGCAGCGGAACCCTGGCCGCGATCGCCGCGATCGTCGCGCCGTTGAGCACATCGACGGCGGTGATCCTCGCGCCGAGCTCCCGGTTGACGCGGTTGGCCAGCTGAGTCGCGGTGAGCGAATGACCGCCGCACTCGTGGAAGGTGGCCTGCACGTCACAGCCGGCTAGGCCAAGCGTCTCGCACCAGATCCGGGCCACTGCCGCCTGCTGCGGGGTCTCCGGGTCCCCCGTCCGCGCGCCGGTGACGTCGAGCGCGCCCAGCGCGACCCGATCGGTCTTGCCACTGCTCGTGACCGGGAACCCGGCGAGCACGTGCAGCCGGGCCGGAACCAGGTGATCGGGCAATCGCGCGGCCAGATAGGCGCGCAGGTCCTGGGCGAGCCCCGGCGGCGCGGCGCGGGCCGCCACAAAGGCCACAAGCACGCGATCGGCGCCCTCGCCACGGGCCAGCACGACCGCGTCGCCGACTTCCGCGCGGGTACCGAGGACGGCCTCGATCTCGCCCAGTTCGACGCGATAGCCCCGCAACTTGACTTGCTGATCGCGGCGGCCGAGGAACTCCAGCGCACCGTCCAGGCGCCGCCGGCCGAGATCACCGGTCCGGTACACGCCGCCGGCACGGAAGCTTCGCGCCGTGAGCTCGGGATGATTGAGGTAGCCGTGGCCCACCACCGGGCCAGAGATGCAGATCTCGCCCTCCGCCGCCTCGGTGCCGTCCTCGCCGAGCAGGTGCACGCCGACGCCGGGGATCGGCTGGCCGATCGGGACCGTCGGCGCGGGGTCGGCCGGGTCGCAGGCGTGCACAGTCGACCAGATGGTCGCCTCCGTGGGGCCGTACAGGTTGAACAGCCGCGCCGGATGCGGCCACGACCGCACAGCAACGGCCGGCAGCAGGTCCCCCGCGGACGCCACCAGCCGCAACGCGGGGGCTGCCGCGGGAAGGCGGCCGAGCCCGGCAACCACGAGCGGCGGCAGGACGGCAACTGAGACCCGCGCGCTGTCCACGAAGGACAGCAGCGCCTGCGGGTCGCTGCGCGCCTTGTCCGGCACGACGACGAGGGTGGCACCATTTCCCAGCGCCATCGCGGTTTCGAACACGAACGCGTCGAAGCCTGGTGAGGCGAACTGGGCCACGCGGTCGCCAGGCCCTGCCCCCAGGCAGTCGCGCTGTGCCTGCATGACGACATCCAGGCCGGCATGGGTGAGCAGGGCGCCCTTGGGCCGGCCGGTCGAGCCGGACGTGTAGATGCAGTACGCGAGCTCAGTGCCTGCGCCGATCGGCGGGGCCTGCCGGGCGGGCGTGACCTGCGCGGTACCGTCGATGCGCGCGGCCGGCGCCGCGTCTTCGACGATCTGGGCCAGCCGCAGCGCCGGCCAGGTGATGTCCAGCGGCAGGAAGACGCATCCTGCCTTGAGCACACCGAGCACGGCCCCGATGAGTTCTGCCGATCGTGCCATGCCCACGGCCACAATGGCTCCCGGGCGTGCGCCGCCGTCTACCAGGGCGCGGGCGTATCCGTTGGCCAGCGCGTTGAGCTCGCCATAGGAGCTGATGACCCGGCCGCATTCGACCGCGAGCCTGGCCGGGTCGCGGCTCGCGATTTCCTCGACGATCCGGTGCAGGCGGGAGTCATGCATCGGCGTCCTCCGCGCGCAGGCACGACCGCCGCAGGTGATCTGCCAGCTCCCCGACGTAAGCGTCGCCGAGGACGGTCAGGTGCGTGCCGGGGCCGTGCCAGTAGTCAAGCTTCGCGGCGTGTGGCTGCCATCCCCGCACGATCTCCTCGTGCCGGGCGAGGTTGGCCGGTCCGTCGAGGTGGCGTTCGTCGACGAGTACCAGGTTCACCTTCCCCGGGTATGCCTGGCGTGGCAGGTATACCGTCCGCACGCACCGGGTGAAGGCCCGGATGGGCCCGGTCAGCACGTCGGGCGTCGAGCGCGGCGGCACCAGCCCCGCCTCGGCCAGCCGCTCATGCAGCAGGCCGCGACGGCGGCTTTCCGACAGCGGCTCGAGGATGTCAGCGGCGATGTGCAACGGGCGGCCCGCCATCTCCTCGTAGAGGTCGACCATCTGCATGAGCGCGTCGACGTCGCCGCGTTCGACGATCGCGTCGCTGCTAGCGGGTGCGTCGCTGTCGAGCAGCGTCACCGACGCGACCGCGTGCCCGCTGGCGCGCAGCCGCAGCGCGGCCTCGAACGCCAGCCACCCGCCGAACGAGTGGCCGAGCAGGTGCACGGGCCCGGCACTGGTCAGCCGCCGGATCTCGGTCAGGTACGCGTCAACGGCCGCCTCGACCGTCGCATGCGGAACCTGACGGTCATCCAGGCCCCGCGGCTGCAAGCCGTAAACTGGCAGCACGGGATCCAGCGCGCCGGCCAGCCGCTGGAGGCTCACGACAGTCGCCCCGGCGCCGGGGAAGCAGATCAGCGGTATCTCCCCCGGCCGCCCGGCCTGCAATGCGTTGAGCGCCTCGGACCGAGGGGCCGTGCCGGTCGCCGGCAGCTGCCCGCTGTGCCCGATCGCCTCGCTCAGCCGGGCGCCCACCTCGCGTACATCGGGCAGCCGCACCATCGACTCGTGCGTGCGCAGTACCGGGATCCGGCGCCATGGCACGCCCGGCAGGGCCTCGTCCCAGCGCCCCAGCGGATGCGCCGGGTCGTGCTCGACCGCGCCGAAGTAGCAGACCGGTTGGTCTATTGGCGTCGGATAGTAGCGGCGGCCCGCATCCTCTCCGAGTGTCGTCTCGGGCGGCCAGTAGGTGGTGTTGAGCATGCCGACGAATCCGACCGGCTGGTCCTGGCCGATGAGCTGCACGGCCATCTCGTACGCCAGTGTTCCGCCCGTGCCCCAGCCCGCGACCCGGTACGGCCCCTCGGGCTGCACCTCGCGGACCATACGTACCATCCGTGCCGCCATGCCCTCGATCGTCCTGAGCTGGGGGTCACCGGGCGGCACCGGCGGCAGCCCGTACACGGGGATGTCGCCGTCCAGGAACTCGGCCAGCGTCGAAGCGTAACGGTAGCTGCCGGCGCCGTCGTGCGCGAGGAAGAGCGGCGTGGCTGTTCCGGTGCGCCGGATCGGCACGGCCTGGTGCCCGGAATTCTCCGGATGGTGTCGCGGGATGACGCCCGCCGGCCCGGCGCCTGCCCTTGGCCGCCGGGTGATCGGCGGGCGGCGGGCGGGTGCCGCGGCCCCGGCGACCAGGGCGAGGTCGGCGAGTACCGGCGCGGCGAACACCTTGCTCAGCGGGAGGTCGACGCCCAGCGCGGCACGCAGCCGCGACACCAGGCGCACCCCGAGCAAGGAGTGCCCGCCGAGGTCGAAGAAGTTGTCGTGCCGCCCGACCCGGTCCACCCCGAGCAGCCCGGACCAGATCTGGGCCATGATCTCCTCGACCTTTCCCTGCGGCGGCTGGTACTCCCGCCGGGCCACTGCGTCGTCACCTGGTGCGGGCAGCGCGGCACGGTCCAGCTTGCCATTCCGTGTCAGGGGCAGCGCGGGGATGCAGACGAATGCCGCCGGGACCATGTAGTCAGGCACTATGCCGACCAGGAACGCCCGCAGCGACTCCGCCGGCACCTGCCCGCCGGTGTAATACGCCACCAGCGCGTCCCCGCGGACGACCACCGCTGCGTCGCGGATGCCGTCGCGGGACTCAAGGCAGGCCTCGATCTCGGCTAGCTCGACGCGGTATCCGCGGACCTTCACCTGATCATCGGTGCGGCCCAGGTATTCCAGGGTGCCGTCGGTGTGCCACTTGACGAGATCGCCGGTGCGGTACATCCGTGCGCCGCCGGGTTCGAACGGACAGGCCACGAACCGTCCGGCGGTCAGGCCCGGATGGGCGGCGTAGCCGCGGGCCACCCCGGTCCCGGCGACGTAGAGCTCGCCGGGCACCCCGGGGGGAGCGACGCCGAGGGTGCCGTCGAGCACGTAGGCGCGGGCATTGATGATCGGCCGGCCGATGAGCGGGCGCGGGGCGATGTCCAGCGCGCAGGAAGCCGCGTCCATGGTGATCTCGGTGGGCCCGTAGGTGTTGTACGCGCTTACGCCGGGAACGGCCCTGAGCTGCTCCCACTCCTTGTCTCCGATGGCCTCGCCGCCGAGCACGAGCACGCCAGGCCGATGTCCAGCGCGCTCATCGAGGAGCCCTTCAGCCATGAGCTCGCGCAGGTACCCGGGTGTGCAGTCGAGGCAGTCGATGCACTCGGCCTTGACGCAGGCCACCACGTCCCGTGGTGACCTGCGGTCTGACTCGGTGAGAACGTGCAGTTCCGCGCCGGCGATCATCCACAGGATCGGTTCCCAGGACGAGTCGAAGGACACCGAGGTGGTGTGCACCACCCGCATCTGCCGCGTGCCCATGATCTCGGTGACGGCGCGGAACAGCGGCGAGCCGCCGCGGTACATATGGGCGAGGTTGACAAGGCCCTCATGGGTGGCGGCAACACCCTTCGGGGTGCCGGTGGTGCCGGAGGTGAACATCAGGTATGCCAGGTTCCGCGGCCGCAGGATGCCGGCCCGGTCGCTATCGGCCGGGTCGCTGCCGGGCTGGGACGCGATCGCGGCGGCGTCCGGCCCGCCAAGGAGCAGGACCGGCGTGCTGTGCGCGCCGGCGACCCGCCCGGCCGGCCCGCCGCCCTGCGCGCTGGTGATGACGAGCACGGGCCGCGCGTCACCCAGCATGAACTCGACACGCCCGGCCGGGTACTCCGTGTCGACGGGCAGGTAGACGGCACCGGCCTTCAGTATGCCAAGCAACGCGATGATCAGGTCAGCGTTACGCGGCAATGCAACGGCCACCACCTGCTCAGGACCGATACGCCGCCGGATCAGGTACCAGGCAACCTGGTTAGCGCGGTCGTTCAGCTCCGCGAACGACAGCCTGCCGGTGCCGGTCACGAGGGCGCACGCGTCCGGCGTCCTGGCGACCTGGGCCTGGAACACATCAGGCAGAGTCCCGCCGCTGGTCCTGGCTGCCGTGTCATTCCAGCTGCGGAGGATCAGCTCGCGCTCGTCAGGGGGCAGTACGTCCAGTGCCGCCAGCGGACGGCCGGGCTTGTCTTCCAGTGCCTGCACCAGCACCGACATCGTCCGGCTCAGGTACCCGGCGATGCGGGCTGGCTCGAGCGGGTCGACGACCTGCACGGTAATCTCGAAGTCCGCGCCCAGGTCGTCCACCGTGACCGTCAGCGGGTAGTTCGTGCGCTCCTCGCCGCCGAGCATCTCGACGCCTGTCAGCCCGGCACGGCTGCCGGCGGTCGCGTTCAAGTGGCGGAAGTCGAAGAGCGACGTGAACAATGGCGTCGGCGTCGGTACGCCGCTGCACCGCTGCGCCAGCACCAGTGAGGCATGCTCATGCAGCAGCAATTCAGCCAGCCGCGAGTGCGCCGCGCGGACGGCGTCCCGGGCACTCCCGCCAGCCGACAGCCGCAGCGGGAGGGTATTGATGAACGGGCCGATCGCCAGGTTCGCGCCCGCGCCGCCTCGCATCCGCCCGAACAATACAGTGCCGAAGACCACATCCTCCCGGCCGGTCAGCCGGGCCAGCACCACGGCCCACGCCAGATGGCACACCGCCGCGACGCTCACGCCCAGCAGCCGTGACTGCTTGCGCAGGCGGCCCGATAGCCCGGGATCCAGGGGCAGCCGTACCTCGGCCACGCCGGACCCTTCCTCTTGTGCGCGCAGCAATCCGTACGGCGCGGTCGGCTCCTTGATGTCCGAGAGCATCGAGGCAAAGAACGCTTCGTGATCGGCTGTGCGCGCGCCCTCTCGCTGGTGCGCGATGAACGCGCGGAACGGCACAGGTGGCACGGGCATCGGCTGCCCCGACAGGGACGCGTCGATCTCAAGCTGGATCACTTCGAGCGTGGCGTGATCCCCGACCAGGTGATGCAGCAGCATCAGCATGATCCAGCGCGACTGCCCTGCGTCGAAGGCGACAAAGATGCGCAGCAGCGGAGCCTGCCGGATGTCCAGGCGCAGCTTGCGAGCATCGACGTGCGCCCGCAGCTGCGCCAGCGCGTCACCGCCATCTGGGTCGAGCGCCACTTCCCGCACCGGCACCTCAGCCTGCCGCCACACCACCTGCACCGGCTCACGCAGGCCCTCCCACACCACCGACGTCCGCAGGATGTCGTGCCGGTCGACCACCTGCTGCTGTGCCCGCAGGTACGCGTCGAGCCGGGGACGGCTGTCGAACGCGTAGGCCGCCGCCGTCAGGTACGGGTCGCCCGCCTCCGACAGCAAATGGTGGAACAGGATCCCCTCCTGCACCGGGGCCAGCGGGTAGATGTCCTGGATGTTCGGCGCGCCACCCGGCACCGACGCGACCACCACGTCGATCTCCGCCTGGGTCAGCTCGGCCAGAGGCAGCATCTCGGGTGTGATCGGCTGTGCCGCCGTGGTGATGAGGTTGGGCGGTACCCCGGCCGCGACCGCCGGGCCGGCGGGCACGAGCTCCGCGGCGAGATCCTGCAAGGTAGCGGTGGTGAACACGGCGGTGACAGTCGAGTGGAAGTTGTGCCGGCGCAGCTGTTCAAGCAACGCGACGGCGAGCAGGGAGTGTCCGCCGAGGTCGAAGAAGTTGTCGTGCCGCCCGACCCGGC
>OBLU010001219.1_pt1 | contig 24047 bp, 19 predicted proteins | sample 1518681 | NCBI WGS metagenome assembly OBLU01 (sample SAMEA3539304, study PRJEB22396) | soil metagenome | biome: tundra; feature: field; material: soil | place: USA | collected 2010-05 | depth 0.15 m
GGGTCACAGCTCGTTGGGTCTCACGCAGAATCACCCGCTCGCCAGAGAGCAGAGCCGATGGCTGGCGCGAAATCCCACTTCCGCGCGGCGCGCCACTTCCTGATCTATCTCGGCGAAGCTTGTCCTGCCGTTTGTTCGAGGTCGTTCATCTTCTCTGCCTGCTAACAGGCGCGGAACAGGCCAGCTAGATTAAGACTTGTTAATCTTTACTTGCCCTGTTCTTAGCCTGTTAGCAGGTGTCGGTCCAGAGTTGATGGTTTTCTATTGCGAACGGGCCGTTGGATTTTGTAGCGATATCGGCAATGATGACGACGCCTGAACTGGGGTGCCGTCCGTGTTCGTCGCGGCGTCCAACGGTCGGGCGCGATTCGCCAGGAAGACCTACGGCGACTGGAAGGCTGCGCATGGCCTCCAGCCCATCCGCGACCTCTACGGCGCCGGCAAGGGCGGCCACATGCTCGACGATAGCCACCTTTGCCCAGGTCGGCATCGGGATCGTTCGAACCCGGCCGTGCTTGCCGACGAGATCCACGATGCACCACCGGCCGTCGCGTTGCTGGACGTGGCCAACGGTGAGCGCCGCCACCTCGGACCGACGCAGGCCGCAGCCCAGGAGCACCGCCAGGATGGCGCGATCGCGCAATCCCTTGGTCGTGGTGATGTCTGGTGTGTTCAGCAGGGTCTGTGCCTGCTTCACGGAAAGCCAGTTGCCCATGCGCACGCCTTTCGACGCGACGCCCTTCACGCGTGTGATCCCGGCGGCCAACTCCGGTGCCAGGAGCCCGTTGTCGGCGGCTTCGACCGCCAGCTTTCGCACCGCCGTGATCCGCACGTTGATCGAAACGGCGCCGAGCCCGCGGGCCTCCAGTGCAACGCGCCAAGCGGCGACGGTCGCCTTGGTGAAGCCGGGCCGGGGCTCGCGGCCGTACCACTCGAAGAACTCGTCGAGTCCGAGATTGTAAACGCGACGCGTGATCAAAGCCTGCTAACAGGCCAGGAACAGGCAAAGAAGGTTAAGGTATTTTAATCTCCTGGGCCTGTTCTTCGCCTGTTAGCAGGCAGCAACACAGTCGAACTCGCAGAATCCGGCGGATTTCGACGGCTTCGCGCAGATGTTCGCGTCGAGCGATCTGGACAGGCTCGCACATGGCGCGGCGGTTCATGTTTCAGTTTTCCAAAGGGGGACGCGCGCCTGTCGGGCCGTGACGGGTTCGCTCCGCAGTATCGTGACGACACCATCGGGGTTCGGTGTGCCGGGAATTGATTTCACGATGAACCTACGTCCGCCTTTTCTGACCCGTCAGCAGAGTTTGTGGGCGAGTTCCGGTTCGGGTAGCTTGCCATGCCGGTCGTAAAGCCTCCAGATTGGGCTCACTCGGGCCGACCCAGTCCAGCGCATCCGGAGATCACACTATGCAGCACCGTCGGATCCACTTTGACGACGTACTGCCGGTCTTGGAACTGGAGCACCACGGGTTCGCCGCTCGCCTCGGGAATACGCATCCGCGCTTCAATCGGTTCCAGACTCGTCGTATCCCTCAGCCGTACGTCAGCCCAGGACGCCGTTCCCACCTCAAAACGCCGCTCGGATTCTTTGACCACCGTCACGGTTGTTAAGGCGCGGAGTAGTTGGTCGAATTGGGCCCCGGCACTGCACTGTTCAGCGGCCCCGGCACTCTTGGAGGCAAACACAAGGTGAAACTGCCCGTTGGCCGCCCATCTATACGCGTAGAGTTTGTGCGTCGGGGAACTCACCAGGAATTCCGTCACCGAATCCGGCAGAACCGAGTACACGTCCAATCCAGGCTCCGGCTTGCCGGAGTTCAGCTTCGGGCCGCACGCGATGGTGGCAGCGCAGAAGAGCACGACAAGGGCCTTGGTCGCGATCGTCATCGAACTTCAACCTGAGTGCCGACCGGTGCCCAGCCGTAGAGTGCCCGGGCATCCTCTTCCTGGAGTCGCACGCAACCGTGCGAACCCACGAGCTGCGTCAGGCCCCTGCCGGTGCGCAGCAAAAACCACGGTGCCGGACCGTGATACTGGTGCAGCGCCTCTCCTGTGTTCGTAAAGAACATGGCATAATTCATCGGGACGTGATAGGTGTGACTGGTATACGGGTGGTTCTTGCGGTTGATCTGGAAGTGACCAGTCGGCGTCGGGTGGGACGAATCCCCACTGACGCACTCGCACGTGCGGAACACCGCGGTTCCTTCGTAAGCGGTCACGGACTGTTGCGTGAGGTCAACGACGATTCTCTTGGCGGCCATTGCGCTCCTCCAGGCTCAGTCAAGCAGATCCTGTCCGAGGATGGTCATCGTTGGCCTATCTGCCCCATAGGTTCATGGGAATGATCGGCCTGCGAACGGCGGATCAGCCTCGATACCATATCATACGCGATCTACAATGAAGTGACCGATGGGGCTCCACTATTGCTTCCCTTTCCTTATTGCGTTGCCGATCCTCGCTGCCGTAGTAGCGGGCGAGGATACAAAGGTGGACCGCATGGTCGTGAGCAAGTCAAAGCACCAGCTTCTGCTTCTCCGCGGCGGCACCCTAGTTCGTTCCTACCGCGTCGCTCTCGGGCGGGTCGTCGGGAAGAAGTCGAAGGACGGCGACGGGAAAACACCTGAGGGCGAGTACATTATTGATGGCCGGAACGCGAACAGCCGCTTCCACCGGTCCTTACACATTTCTTACCCCAACGCCGCAGATCGCGAGTGGGCCGCCCGGGAGGGCCTCAATCCCGGCGGCGACATCATGATTCATGGCTTACCCCAGTGGGCGAGTCTCTTCGGCCGAGCGCACACGCTCTACGACTGGACACAGGGCTGCATCGCGGTCACGAATTCAGACATGGACGAAATCTGGCGTCTCGTGCATAACGGCTTGCGAGTGACAATCAATCCTTGATGGAATTCGCTCCACGACGGGGCACACGGACGCGAGGGGATGCGCTCATCGCCCCGCTGATCTGCCGCTAACCTGAATGCCGCTAACCTGAAGCAATCGGTCTCCCTCATGCTGTTATACTGTTCAACACTCAAGTCAAGCGACTGAGCGCCCCGTGGGCTACCTCTCCGGCGCTGAAAGGAAATTGGCCCCAGGCGCCATGAGGGTAGCGGGGGAGATGGATGGGCGAGTGGGTTCTACGCGCCTCGGAGGCGCTTCAAATGACAATGCCTCGCGTGCTCACGATACTTCTGATTCTCGTCGCTGAGCTCTGCGCCCAGGATCGCCGCGTCGCGCCCGTGTCGTAGGAAGGACACCGCATGGCGCTGGTTATCGGCAACGACAGCTATCGCTCCATGCCCCTGCGAAACGCTCGCAAAGATGCCAGAGCCGTGGGGACCGCGCTGGCTGAGGCCGGTTTCACCGTCGACGTGGTCGAGGACGCCGACAGGCGCGGTTTCGCCCGCGCATTGGATAGTTTCGCATCCAAGCTCCGCCCGGGCGACGTGGCTTTGTTCTACTACTCGGGTCATGGGGTGGCCGTGGACGCCGCCAACTACCTGCTTCCCACCGATTTCGCCGCACAGAGCGAGGCCGACATCGAATTCGAGAGCTACCCGGCACGACAAGTGCAGAAAGAAGCTCGAAGAGCGGGGCACGCGGTTAAACATTATCATCCTGGATGCCTGCCGCGACAACCCGTTTCGCTTCGGAAGGTCGGCTGCCGGCGGGCTGGCGGCGATGCGCGAAGGCACCGGCACGTTGATCGCCTTCGCGGCGGCGGACGGCCAGCGCGCCGCCGACACCGGCTTGTTCGCTCGCCAATTGACCGAGGCGTTGCGGGAGCCTGGCTTGCCGGTGCGCGAGTTATTCTATCGCGTCCAAGAGCGTGTATATGAGGCTTCGGAGCACCGGCAGTTCCCCTACATTTATTCGGGAGTGGTCGGCGAGTTCTTCTTCCGATCGGGCGCAACTAAGCCTGCTCCGAAGGTGGACGCCGCATTTGAGGCGTGGGGGTTGGTCAAGGACTCGCAGAATCCGGCGGATTTCGATGGTTTCGCGCAAATGTTCCCATCGAGCGATCTGGCGCGGACCGCGCAAATTCGGGCGGCGCGGTTGCGGAGAGTGGCAACAGCCGTGGCGGTCGTGTCTCCGAGAATCCCGGAAACCAGCGGCCTGCGTGCCGGAGCGACGAAGGTGAACCCGAAGGACGGCTTAACCTATGTCTGGATTCCGCCCGGCACGTTCACGATGGGGTGCTCGCCGGGGGATGACGAATGCTCCGAGGACGAGAAACCCGCGCACCCGGTTAAGTATAGTCTCGAGCGATGTCCTCGAGTCTGCCGGCTTCTATCCGGGAGTTCAGCTTCCCTCTTTGGGTGAAACTACTGCCGGAGCCGTTCAATTAGCTACACGGGAGGGCGACCGTGCCAACAAGCACACGCAAGTGCGTGTCACCAGCATTGAGGCAGACGCCGTTCTCGAAGGTCCTATCGGGAATGCGCAGCGCGGATCGTGGCTGGGCGCTGTGCGCAGAAGCTATGTCAATTATGTAGTCCATGCGCTCGGCGACGAAGACTCTGTAGTCTTCGGATTCCAAGACGGCTTCACACGCCTCACTTATGACGTCACCGACCGACAGCGGGTCTCCTTTACCGCCATGACTGCTGCTTCCGGCGGCGCTTTCGGAGGCCGGGCGGCACCTGGCGACGCAGCATTCCGGTCCGTTTTCTCCAGCTTCGCGTGGCAGTAGTGCCGCTACCAGGCTGCTCTTCAATGCACGGGCAGCATGGATGCTCGAGTCCGACACGCTTTCGGCTTCCGGGATGCCAAAAGTCGTGCAGCAGCCTGAAGAAATAGTCGGGAAGGCTTCCGTGAGCTGGTACCGCGGTGCGGGGGACGTCGTCGAAGCTGTCCGTGATCCGCGTCTAACCCAACGGGTGGCCCGGTCGTCGCCGTCCCCTTAAGTGCCGGCAGCCCAAACTGAACGCGATGGTGCCGGCAGCGCGCGTTTGCGAGGCTTCCCAGATGCCGACTTCGTGGGCCTGTGTGGAATCCGAGCACTTTCCGAGTGGTGCGTTTATTCGGCCAATCATGATACCAGCGCACGCGTAACTAACGTTGAATCTATAAGATAGGGGTGCATGCACAGATTGGGCCCAATAAGCGCGAAAAAACCGGCCAAAAGCCGCTTACGCTAGGCTTCTCGCGCAACCAGATTTGGCCGGTTTTTTTATGTGATCGGCCCAGGCCTCGGCTACCTGCACCAACCCACCAAAGGCATAAGGCATAGTGACGGTTACTCTGGTCGTGCTCGAAGCGTGTCGAGCAATCGTGTCGAGCAATCGTGTCAAGTATGCAACACCACTTCGTGATACCATACCCCGATGGTCTTTGCAGTTCTTCCTCATCGGAGCCGATCGGAAATAACACTCTTCTGTGGTGCAACATGAATAAGGCAAGTCAAAATCTGACAGGAATCGCCGTCGTATGTCTTCTGACTATTCCAGGCCTCTGCGCGGATAAGAAAAAAAAACCTTTGAGCGCGTCGGAGGTCTTCAAGCGCAGCGTGCCGGGCATCGTCGCCATCGATTGTTTCAGCGAAAATGCGAAGCAGATCGGAACCGCCTCCGGCTTTCTCGTCGCGGACACCGGCAAAATCCTGACCAACTTGCACGTTGTTGCCCAGTGCCAGACCGTCTCGGTCAGACTGTCTAACGGCGACACTTACGACGCGCCCGTCGTGATGGAGGTTGACGCGCGGAAAGACTTGGCTCTGATCCGCATCAAAGCTGCGCCCTTGTCGTTTCTGACGTTAGGCGACTCCAATAAGATCGAAACCGGCCAGACGGTGTACAGCATCGGAAACCCCAAAGGGTTGCAGAACACGCTGCAACAGGGGTTGGTGAGCGGATTCCAGCAGTTCGTGGGGTTTCGGGTGGTTCAGGTGTCCGCCTCGATCAATCCTGGCAACTCAGGTGGCCCGATTCTAGATGACCAGGGTAGAGTAATTGCGGTCGCGACGAGCAGAGTCACCGACGCCGAAAACCTCGGCTTTGCAGTGCCGATCAATTACGCCAAGGGATTTCTCGACAGCAAAACGGAGACGCCGTTCGCAGTCTTCGCCACCGCGATGCGGCAGGCGCTTGCGAATGCTGCGAAGACTGGCGCATCCAACGCCGCACCCGCAACTGGTGGAGTGCCGGGCGGCGTAATCGGATCAGTGCCCTCGACCGTGCAGCCCCCCACGTCGCCACCCGAAGCCAGACCTGCAGGAGCCAACGCCGTCCCCGCTCTGACCTTCACGACGATTGAAACGATCGCCGGAAAAGACTGGAAATTTGACGTTGAAGGCATCGATGCGATCCGGGCCCCACTGGGAAAATCCTATGGGGTTGCGCAGGACAAATCTGGCAATATTTATGCGACTGACATATCCAATCAGGCTGTGGTCAAAATCGATGCACCAGGCCGCGTGCATATTCTGGCCGGCCCGGATTCCGCACCAGAGAAGCGGCCGAACAGTCCATTGGGCGTCGCTGTCGACCCATCCGGCAGCGTTTATTTTACCGAGAGTTACCGCCTCCGCAAGATTCTGCCGAATGGTGACGTGGTGACGGTCGCCGGCGCCGATAAGAGCGGCTTCTCGCCGGATGGTGCGGTCGCCGCCACATCACCGGTTAGCAGTGTTCAGGGGCTCGCGTTCGCGAAGGACGGGACTGTCGTATTTGTGGAGTCGGGCAACAATCGCGTTCGCCGGATCGACGCGCAAGGCCGCCTTCAAACCGTCGCGGGCGATGGCCAAGGCAGGTTTGGGGGCGATGGTGGTCCGGCGGGAAGCGCCTCGCTTGCGCATCCCTCCGGGATCACCTACGACGCTCAGGGCAATCTCCTCATCGCTGATCAGAACAACGGACGTGTGCGGAGAGTGGCGCCTGACGGCAAGATCATGACCATCATAGGGCCTGGCGTAACCAAGGACGTGCCTGGCTGTCCCACGGGAGTGGCAACGAACAGCAAGTCGGAAATCTTCGTCGCCGATCCCTGCAAGCGCGAGATCTTCGTCCTGCACAACGGCGAATTATCTGTTTACGGCGGAACGGGCACGGGTCTGAAAGAGCCCTCGGGGCAGGGCAGCCGGGCGACTGGCGCGTCGTTCGACGAATGGGCGCTGGCCGTAAATGATAAAGACGAGCTTCTGATCTCCGGCCCGGACTTCGGCCACATTTACCGCATTGACCGCAACGGCATCTTCTCCATTCTTGCCGGAGCGGGAAACTGGCGTGCAGCGGCTGACGGAACGCCGGCGCGCGAGGCGTATTTTCAGCGTCCCAATTCATTAGTTGTAGACGCGAAGGGGGCCATCTTTTTCAGCGATTCTTCGGCACACCGGATCTATCGCATCGATGAAAAACGAATGGTGACAAAGCTGGCCGGAACTGGACGGTCGATTTATGGCGGCGAGGCGGTGGTCGCGCGTGACTCCGGAATCACAGGCCCGCTCGGCTTGCGGGTTCGTCTCAACGGCGCGGTCGTTTACATCGAGAGAGGCAGCAGTCGCATCCGGGAGATCGCGCCGGATGGAAGACTCCAAACGCTCGCCGGCAACGGCCGTGCGGAGTATGCAGGCGATGGTGGCCCGGCCAAGAGCGCGGCCCTGAATGGCCCCGGAGCCCTCGCCCTAGACGCGGCCGGCAACATTTACTTCTCAGATAGCAATAACAATCGCATCCGCAAAATCAAGACTGACGGCACAATTCAACTCGTGGCTGGCGACGGCACGCGAGGCTTTTCTGGAGATGGCGGGCCCGCCGAACGCGCGTCGTTGAACACACCGCTCGGAATCGAAATCGGTCCAGACGGGAATTTGTACGTTGCGGACGCCGGAAATCGGCGCATTCGCAGAATCTCGAACGGCACGATTACCACGATCGCAGGCGACGGCAGCAACCGTTTCGCCGGCGATATGGGCCCGGCACCTCAGGCAAGTTTCATGTGGCCGTACGCGCTGGCATTCGGACCCGATCGCGCTCTATATGTCCTCGACACCACGGCAAGCCGCGTCCGCCGCATCGATCCGCAATCGGGCATTGTCACGACCGTAGCAGGCACTGGCTCTCACGCAGTCTCGGGCGATGGAGGCCCGGTGCTCCAGGCCGGACTGGGGGCGCCGGAGGGTTTGGCCTTCGATTCCGCGGGAAACCTGTACCTCGCGGAGACGAGCGGCAAGATCCGGATGATCCACGCGGCATTGCGGCCAGCCGCGAACACGCCGCCGTCGAATGGTCCGGCCTCCGGAGGGGGGATTGGCGCCGCCGGAGCCGGCGTCTACCGCGTCGGCGGCGGTGTGAGCTCTCCTGGTCTGGTTCACAAAGTCGAACCGGATTATTCGGAGCAGGCTCGCAACGCGAAGCTACAAGGCACCGTACTGCTGTATGCCGAGGTCACGCCCGAAGGACGCGCCAGCAACATCAAAGTCGCGCGCAGTTTGGGTCTCGGCTTGGATGAGAAGGCGATCGAAGCAGTCAAGCAATGGGTGTTCAAGCCTGGCTATAAAGACGGCAAACCCGTGACGGTGGAGGCTACGATCGAGGTGAATTTCCGCTTCGCTCCAGAGGCACCCCTGCAGAACCAGGCCGCGTCCGTGCCGGTCGGCGCTGCTCCCCCACAGTTTACTCCGTCGCTTGCCACAGGTCCTTCTCAAGACGCTATCATTTCTGTTTCAGCCGACCGCATGGAAACGTTCCTACGCGAGAAGATTGGTGTCTGGACCACCGAAGAAGCCAGGACCGTCCTCGGGACGGCCCGGACGGAGAACGGAAAAGAGTTGACGTTTGAAACGCCCGGTACGAATTTCTCGAGAGTGACACTGGCATTCGACAGCGCCGGGAAACTGGACCGTGTGAACTTCACTCCGGCCCGGATCGTGAGATGGGACCGGCAACTGGCCTTCATGAAAGGGAAGTATCCCGCCGATGAATTCAAAGCCGGGCAATCCGGAGACAGCACACTCTACACTTTCGCATCGAGCCGGACCAGCTTTACAGTCCTGCCGGACGGCACGATTGTATCGATGACCATCTTCTGAGAACCGCGGCGTATCAGTTGTTGCCTGCGGCCAGAGTCTTCGCCCGTTGCTCCAGTGCGCTTGCCTCTTCAATCCGGTTCTGCGCCCTGTAAAGCTGCGCGAATTCCCGTAGAGCGGGCGCCAATGCCGGTGCATCCGAGCTCATACCACTTTCCTGAAGCTCGATGGCGCGTTTGAATAGCGGCTCGGCCTCGCTGTACCGTTTCTGATCGCGATACAGCATCGCGAGATGGAGCAAGACTGGCGCTTCGATCGGCCGTTCCCTCCCCATCGCGCGCTCGTAGATTCGCTTCGCCCTGAGAAGTTGCGGCTCAGCTTCGCTAAAGCGAGATTGTTTGATCAACATGAGCGCCATGTTGTCGAGCAGGTGCGCCATGTCGGGGCGGTCGGGAGAGTCGCGTTCGCGGATGGTCAACACCTCGTTGTACCGCTTGGCGGCCTCGGCAAACTGGCGCGTATCGCGTTGCAGATTGCCCAGTTCTTCCAGAATGCCGGTTCGGGCGGAGGTATCCTTTCTCTTCTCGGCGAGAACGAGCGCCTGCTGCAACTGCGCCGACGCCTGTGTGTAGCGGTGCCGATCGTAATCGACTAGCGCCATGTGGCGCAGCCGGATGATCACAAATACCGGGATGGGTGTCATTTCGCTGTCGGCGTCGATCGATTTCGTGAGCCACACGTCCGCTTTTGTCAGAAAACCTCGTATCCGGTATACTTCGGCCAGATTCGCCATGTCGATGGCCTTGCCCTCAGGCTCGTCGGCCGCTTTTTCCAGAAATCCTGCGGCCTCCTGGTACCTGCCTTCCGTTTCCAACATCAAAGCGAAAGTATTCCGGGCAACCATCAGTTGCGTCTTGCCATCGGCACTGCCGTGATTGGCTTCGTCAATCGCAATCGCGCGCCTGAACATCCCCTCAGACTCTTCATACTGGTCTGCCAATTGAAACGCAAGCGTAGCACTTTGCAGGGCCCGGGCTGTCTTCAAATCTTCAGGACCATACCGCTTCTCGCTAATCTCAACATTTCTACGAAACAGCGGCAGCGCTTCCTGATAACGCTTCAGGTCCATGAGCAGATAGCCCAACCTTGTGCACGCAGTCGCCACGTCGGGGTGGTCTGGCCCCCGATCCCTTTCCAGGATGGCCAATGCCTGCCGGCGAAGTGGTTCAGCCTGCTCGAGTTTTTTTTCCTGCGTATAGATCCCGGCGAGATCCTCGACTTCAGACAGCGCCTGTATGTGATCCGTCCCGAAGAGTTTCTCGCGCATGCCGAGCGCCCGTACGGCCACCGTTTCGGCCTCGACGAGCATTCCTTTGCGCTGGTAGATCAACGAAAGATTTCCCATGTAACGAGATTGAGACGCTTCGGAGTTCTCGATCTTGCCGGTGATGTCGATTGCTCTAATCATGAGGGCTTCCGCCTCGTCCAACCGGTTGAGATCGCGCACCGCCAACGACAGATCGCAAGCCGCCATCGCGACCGGAAGGCTCTCGGGACCGTAAACCTTTTCGCGAATTGCCAGCGAGCGGCGTAACAGCGGCTCGGCCTCACTATTCCTCCCGCGATGAAACAGGAACTCGCCGAGCCTGTCCAGCGTATCGGAGACGGCCGCATTGTCCGCGCCGAACAACGCCTCGCGCAATTTGAGAGCGCTACGATAGTAAGATTCGGCCTGTTCGTATTTGGCCTCGGAGTTCAGCACTTCGGCGAACTGCATCATCGTTGCCGCTGTTTGAGCACGATCCGGCCCGACCAACCGCTCACTGATCAAGAGCGCTCGCCGCAGAGACGATTCAGCCCGCTCCCAATTCACCAGGGCTGATTGCACGTTGGCAAGACTCAAGAGCTGTGTGGCAATCGTGCGGCTCTCCACTCCGGCCGCTTCGCCGATCTCTGTGGCCCTAAAGAGCACCGGCTCTGCTTGCTGGTATTTGCGCTGCACTATATACGTATTCCCAAGAGCGGCCAAAGCCTCGTTCAGACGAGGGCTGAGCGGACCGAACTTTTCAGCCTCTTGGACGGCGGCCGCGCCGTCGCGTTCCGCGACCTCGTACTGACGTTCGGTGCGGGCTTTTTGCGCTGCCGCCAGATGCTGATCGAGTGTGCTTTGCCCGAACACAAGCGCCGCCGTACAAGCGATGCAAACCAACTGCAAAACTCGCATCGAACCTCTCCCTATTGCGCGGTAATTTTCCAATTTACGATCACGACCGCCACCTTCTTGCCCTCGTTTTGAACTACCAATCGCCGCCACTGATTTGCCGGCGACGGCGCCGTTACGACGTGAACGGCTGTTGGATGTACCTCGATCGAGATTGGCACCCCTGGTAAAGGTCCCGATACGGAACTGGTGCCGTTCTTCGCGGTCAAGTCGGCCTCCTGCCCAGGTTCCAGTTCTCCGGTCCAAACCAGCCGTCCCTCTTTTGGCCCCGAATAAAGTGCTCGGGCAGACCTGCCCGGTTCACTGTCTGCGCGCGCTTTCGTTCTCTCCTTGGGAGTTGCCTGGGTTTTGGTATTCTTCGGCGTCACATCCTGAGGCGTAGGACTTACGGGTGTGGGAGTAGGAATGGAGGTGGCCATCTGGGATTGCTGTCCGTTCTGTGTTGGCGTTATCATCGGCGCCGGAGTCGGCGCTGGATGACGATACCGAATAACCCACAGCGATCCACCGCCAGCCACGAAGAGAAGGCCGGCAGCTGCGCCGGACCAAATGATGCGACGCCGGGCGGTGCGGCGGGTCCTTCGATCTGTCGCGGTTTTAGTACTGAGGAGCGCGTCATTGGCGAAGTGCCATCGCTCAAGCGCCAGGATCAATTCCGCCATCGAGCCGTAGCGCTCGTTCGGGTTTTTCGCGAGGCATTTGAGCACTAGCTGCTGGAGTGGCTGAGGAACCCCGGCAAGCGGAGCGGGCGGGCTGTTAACCACTGCATAGAGCATCGCCGCTGCATTCTCGCCGTCGAACGGAGGTTTGCCCCGCAGCATCTCATGAATCGTCGCTCCCAGCGACCAGATGTCGGTACGGTAATCGACCGGCCCGCCGGTTACCTGCTCCGGCGACATATAAGCGGCGGTGCCCATCGTCATGCCGGTCTCAGTCAGACTAGTGCGATCCGAGAACTTGGCCAGACCGAAGTCGACGATCTTCACCATGCCATCGGGAGTCACTATAAGGTTCGACGGTTTAGTATCGCGGTGTATGATGCCCTTTTCATGTGCCTTGGCGAGACCCCGGGCAGCTTGCAGCGCAATCTCTACCGCTTGGCCGATAGGAAGAGGCCCGCGATCGATCTGCTGCTTCACCGTCTCGCCGGGGTAGCAGGCCATAACAATGAACAACCGGCCGTCGGCCGTTTCTTCAATGCTGTGGACAGCGCCGATGTTCGGATGATCCAACGCGGATGCCGCCATGGCCTCGCGCAACAGGCGCTCGCGGGAATTGTCATCCCGAAAACTGGTGGAAGGCAGAAACTTCAACGCGACTAATCGTTGTAGCTTACGGTCGAGAGCGCGGAAGACCACACCCATACCACCGGCGCCGAGCCGGCTTTGTACTTCATAGTGAAGGATCAACTCGCCTTCAGAGACCGGGTCGTTGCACCGATCAGGCATGCTTTGTCTTTCGCATTATAACAGTGGGCCACTGCCTTCAGACTCCATGGGCCGATCGTTTCCTAGAGGCGGAAGTTTCAGGGGCCCTGGTTACAGTTTGCCCATAACCAATTCATTCTACGCCTAGTCCACAGTGTACCGGAATCTAATCGCTCCCAATTCTCCCAATTTATACTCATTCGCGAGATTTATACTCATTCGCGAGGCGGACGGCAGAACGGCAGGCGGATGCAGACTGACCGGCAGTCAGCCATTCCTCTTCAATCTCACTTCGCGGATTTCCCGCCTGCGCACTGTGTGTATGTCGTACTGCGACTGCCACGTTTGCGTGTTCCATCCACGCCGTAGGCGTGCCGGATCGGATCGGTTTTAGGGACGGCGATTTCATCCGCGCCGAAGGCGCGTTGCAGGGGAGGGCGAGTTCATTCCGAGAAGGATTGAGATGGACGCTACTGCGCCAGGGCGGCGCGCTGGAATTTCCTGGCTTGGGGGGCAGGCGGTTTCGCCTGGATCGAGGCTGAAATTCGAGTTGGACACATCGGTTTGGGCGACGGCTTGCAACGGGGGATCTGAGCCGAGGCGACTCCTATGGCCAGGATCAGCAGGGAAAGCACCCTCCACCACGCTGGACCGCGTCGTAGGCTCCAGCCCAACGACAAAAGCAACACGACAAATCCCAGCGAAGCGTACACGACGTTAGTCCGCAGGCTCGACCACGCAAAAGCAACCGGTATCCAAAGGATAGCTCGGGTCAGTTTACGCGCAATGGAATGCACCTGCAACCATGCGGCTGCGCGTGGCGACCACGCATAATACCAGTTGACCAAAGCCCGGCCGGCCCGGCCGGGCAGAAGAATCCGGTCGCGAAATGCCCGCAGCCACTGAACCTGACGTGCCATCGGAGAGCCGAATGCGGCCGTGGCCACGAAACATCCTCCCGTTGCCGTATCCGTCGCCAGCGAAAAATCCGTCTCGGCATAGGTGCCGATCGGAGTGAAAGCCCCAACCTGTGAGAAATATACTTTAACGTGATAGTCGCCGGATGGCACACTATCGGTGATTTGAAACGCGGATGGGTCGGCTGGAACGGGAAAGCTGCTTCCCGATTTGGGAGCGTCCGATTGGTATGCCTCCTTTTTCGTATGGAGCCATTCGCTCGTGGCGTCGGATTTGTCGTCGTAGTAGTAATATGTGGTGCCGCTGGATAGCGAGAGCACCGTGATGACCAGATCGTATGGCGTCGACGACGACGGGTCGGCTAGCACACCGTAACTGAGTTGAAACGGATCGCCTGCGACGTAAATTCTCTGCGTCGTCGAAACGCCAATCACCGCAGGCTGTTTCGGAGTCGGGTCCAGCACCGTAAAACTGCAATTGCTGTTTGTGGCGCATTGGCTCGGTCCGCCGCCCGGGCCCGGATTCGTCACAACCACCGGCAACGTGCCGGCTTTTGCGAGGTCCTTGGCGTTCACATTGATGGTCAACAAGCCGGCATCGGACGGCGTAGCGATCGGGTAGGGCGATCCGCCGAATGTCACCGTGGAGTTCGCCATGAAGTTGCTGCCCCGGATCGTGAGGGCCATGAGCGTGGATCCCGCCACCGTAGCGGAGGGAGTCAAACTCGTGACTTGTGGTTGAGGATTGGAGCCGGTGCCCGAAGCCACCGTAAACGTTGCCGTGGAACTGCCGCCGCCCGGCGATGGGTTTCTCAATTCCACGGAAAAGTTCTTTGCCTGTGCAAGGTCGGAGGAACTGAGAGTAAAGGTCAGCGTGCCGCTATCCACGACGGTGTAGTCCCGTTTGGCATCATTGGCGAAAACCGTGCAATCCGGCCGGAAATCGGTGCCCTTGATGGTTACTGTTAAGGTTGATCCGCCCACCGGGGCGGACGACGGCGAGAGCGAGATGATCCTGGGGACCGGGTTGAGCGGAACCCCGGAGCCGGGCAGAATTTCGATCACTGCCGTTTCAATCGGGCTAGCTTCGTTCGCCAGTTCCCAGGATCGCTGAATGGCCTCCGCGGCGTTGGCCGCCGATGCAGCGGTGTCGACCGCCGCAACCACAACAGCCCCCACACCGGTTGAAGCCAACAGGCTTTCCGCCGCGAATTTGAAGACTGATTGTACCGCCTGTGAGACGCTGCAACTGACCGCGGTGTTCGTCAGGATCAGACTTCCCACACTGGCAATTCTCTTCACACCTCCGCTTACCGTGCTCGCGGCCAGCCCGGCTGCCGTCTCAATAGCGGACTGAGTAATCGTGGTGAACGCGCATGTCGCCACGGCGGAGGCATCCGGATCCATCGCAAAAACCACCTCGGCTATGTTCAAAGCTGTCTCCGCCGCGTTCACATCGGACGCCTTGGCCGATAGCGTTGCGCCATTTGTATAAGCCTTGATGTTCCCCGCTTCCTGGCTATCGGCCGAACCCCCGCTATAGAACCTGGCGATGTAGTTCTGCGGGGTCGAGAGTAGAGCGATACTGGCGCTGCTGTCCGGGATCATCTTGCTGGTCACCCAATCGGAAAAGGTCCCCAGTACATCTGCTTTTGCGAACCCGCTGTTGCCACTGATCCAAACGCCATAGCAAGGCAGACTGGTACTGCAGGGTAGGGTATTTCCAACTGGGCTTTCCGGGAAGGCATTCGAACCTCCCGCCACAATGGCAGCCGGGTCTGGGATCGCAGGTGATATGGGGGAGATCTGCGCCAGCCATCCCACGCTGCAACCCCAGGCCCGGGCATTTCCCGCCGTCCAATCCGCACGCACGGGAGGAAACGCGGCCTACCGCTTTTGGAAAGTCCCGTGCCGCGACCGATCTTCCCCAAAATATATATATTTTTTCGCGGGTTCCGGAATCGCGTGGGACCATCCGCCTTACCAAGGACCGTACTGGGTTTCGCAAAGCAAAGAAACAACCGAATCTTGAACGGGCCGCGTTGTCCCTCCCACTGCTCAGGTTGACCGTCGCCCCGGTGTTGTAGGTGTATTTTCTCGCTTCCGGGGGCCGCCGCCTTCCAGGCGCCTGCGTCCAGCGATGTAGGGGGGGTAGGGAGTTGTCATCATCGGGTTTGGAGAGTTTCGCTATTACCTTCTTCAGTCCCTTGTCCAGCCGCCGCTGCCGAACCACTCTGCGGAGCCTGCTAACAGGCCTAGATCAGGCCTATAGATTAAGGAAGCTTTATCTTTTCTTCTCAATTTGTTCGCCGACCCTGCCTTTTCCATGATCGAACGTAAATATCGCATAACGCTAAGAGACACGAATTGCCGCGCTCCCTGGACGTCAAAAATGCCGACGGCGCATTCACGACTGCGTTCCACCGGGCTCGTGCCGAGCGGTGCGTCTTGGCCAGACGCATATCGCTCAGGGTCGTCTTGATGCCCTCGCGTACAATGCGCCCGTTCCGCAAACGAACCTCGTTGACACCGGTGAATCCGTTCGACGCTACGCCGTTTCGGACACCGTCGATGACAAATACCCGCACGCCGGGAAGCGTCAAGAGGGCCTCTCTGCCCCATTTTTCGACGAGAGAGGGCGGGCACATTGCCAGTGCGGTGAAACTGCGTCCGCGCGCGTGCGTGAATACGGAGCCCAGGCTGACCAAGGTCTTGCCGGTTCCACATTCTGCCACCGCAGCGGCCGCGCGGGCTTCCTCCCAGCGCTTAGCGATACCGAGGATAGCCAAAGTTTGAGCGGGGAATGGCTGGCGCTTCAACTGCTTCAACGCCGGCCAAATCGGATCGCCGGGCGAATGGAGGGGAGGAAACTGGGTCAATACCTTCTCGCCCAGTTCGTTGCCGTATGCCCGCAAGTAGGCGGAGATCGTAGTAGGGATGCTCATAGAGATGATCCGCGGAGCGACGCCTTGGGGCGTAGCGACCAAAGAAAGGGTTCAGACCGCAGAAGTCATGGTACATTTGCAGCGCGGGGTTGCAGCAGCAGTGATCGTATTTTGAACAGCGTTCGACCACAACCATAATGTGGCCGGGGGTCTCTATTTGAACTAGAGTAAGGAGCATCAATCGGAGGAGATCGAGCCCTTCTGGCCCTCAGGACCCCGGCGCCCGGGGTCACCAGGAGGTCCAACCGGTCCGTTTGCACCAGGTGAGCCGTCACGACAGTATGTTGTGTGGCTACCTCCAGGTCCTCCGGCACCACCAGGCCCTCCGGGTCCACCCGTTCCGCCATCTCCGCCCCTTCCGCCTAAGGCCGAGAACTCAATTTGCACGCGCTTCTGAGCGAGCTCACCCCTCAGGATCAGATGACCACCGTTTCCGCCAGCGCCGCCATCCCCGCCGGATCCTCCTTTACCGCCCTGTGAGCCATTTCCACCATTGCCGGCACCATGCGCGCAATCAAACAGATGGTCTGCTCCGTTCTCGCCGCGCGGACCAGGAGCACCGGCGGCCCCTCCAGCCCCCGAACCCCCACGTTGTCCGTCCTGACCCGGAAGGGAAACTAATAGAATGTCATTGGCCCTAATTGAAGCGTTCATGACCACCGTTCCAGCACTGAGGCCGGACTTGCCACTGTTTCCGGGTCCCGCTTGTCCGGTACTCTGTCTCGCACTCTCGTCAAACGAGAGAATCGCGCCCCTATCCGACACAATTATCCCCGCGTCAAGTTCCAGATTCACGCCATTTGTCACGAGGCGACCGCCATTTCTAAACTCAATACTCTTGACTGCAATTGAGCGACTCGACCCCACGGACGGAGGACTAATAACGAGTGCCGCCCCATCGATCACGATGCTAGGCTGACGGCTTAACATTGCCTGAATCTCGGCATTTGAGGCGCCAGGAGCGGCTCGGCGCTCGATTCCTGCGGGAAGTTCCTCAAACGTGAAGTCCTTTTTGAATACGAATTGACCAGTAGCTGGCTGTCCCGTCAACACTCCGACGAAGCAACACGCGATCAGCGGAAGCCGCACGTGCATTACGGCGAATACCGTTACACACAACCCATGTACCAAACCCGGAGAATGTCGCCTCATCTCTTCTGTGCTACTCCCATACTTGACCATATGTTCTCGTCTCCACGTCTGCGCTTAACGTCTCCGCCGGCCTTCGGAATCCGGTATAACAAATCATTTCCCGAATCCCACAAGACAATTTCCGCGTCACCGGCGCGCTGGGTTACAAGATGGACACTTTTGTTTCCGTCCCGCTCGCCGAGCGATAATGTCCAGCCATCCGCGTTCTGCGTGAATGTCTCAGCGCTCGCCAAAGTATATTTAAGAATCAGCCTGACAGGCGGTTGATTAGTTGAACTAACCACACGATCGGTGCCATACCTACGAAGAGCATCAGCAACAGCCGGGCTCGCCTCCAGCACTTTTGACAACAGCAGTGCGACGTTGAACGTTCCTGGAAGTTCGGACTTACCCCCCGCCGTGTGTATTCCAACCAAGTGAAAGTCAGTATCTAGCACCGGAGCGCCGGAACTACTCTCCTGAGTGTCGCAAATATGATGAAACAAGTCGCCAACAATCGGATCCTCTGTCGCTTTGCAAAACTGACGAGAAATGGTCAACGGTTGGGCAAATGGGTGATGGATAATATACAAATCCTCCTGCTCTACTACTGACCTGCTGGCCGTGGGAATCCGGCGGCCCTCAAGCGGCATTGGATCAACTGACGTCAGCAACATGTAGTCCAGATCACCCTCGCCTACCTCGACCGGTTGTACCTCGAGTGATATTTGTTTCCCAACACCATAGTTGAGATAATCAACAAGTAAATAAATGGCTTTGGGTTTGAACATTTCCACCGTTTGAGTACTTTTGTCCGTAAACGCCAAACAGTGGTGGGCTGTGAGAACCAGTCTCGGGCTGATAATCAACCCAGTGCAAACGGGCTTGATCTCGCCTGTTGGGAGCTCAAAGAGAATTTGACCCACCGGCGTTGCGGCTGATCTGAATTGGGAACTAATTCCGAAAGAGCGGATGAGCTCATTATTGCCAGTCGGCCGGGCACCTATTGATTCGTTCTTGTGGGCCGGGTCCGTCTTCTGCGCCCGTATCGGCTCAGCAAACGGCACCAACATCATTAGTAACGCTACCGCTCGTACACGTCCCATAGTCGACCTAGCAAGACATCTTGCCGCTTCTATAGCCCACTTTCAAACAGAGAGGCTTCCGCATCACGTCTAAGCAGCAGCCCACGCATTTCTGGTTGACCATCCCACAATCGTTTCATGCTCCGGATTTCTTGTGGGATCTTTTGAAACTCTTTCAAGGACATCTGGGCCTTGATATTTCGCATTTCTCGGTATCGATCACCGGCAAGCGCAAAAGCAGGGCCCCTATTATATACAAGAGAGACTAGTGCGCCTAAACGATCAGGACTCAATAATGTGGTGTTCAGCAGAGCTGCCTCGGTTGTACCAACATATCGAGGCCGCGTCTGCTCTGAATACTGAGCGAGGGCCACCTCCCAGCTCACGTGGATGGTGGCAAACTGTTTTAGGAGTTCGCCAGCCGCTGTGCCGGTGACCCCGCACCCGGGACTCAGGTCGATAATGTAGCTCTTGGCGATGTAATCGCTCCAGTCTTCTGCCAGATCCGCTGGAGTGACGAAGCCGAGATCATAACCGATTCCGATTGTTACGCCCGACTTACCTTTCGGCCATACGGGGCCTTGATAGTGTTGAGTGTATGCGCTTTTGCTAGAGACCTCGCACGCTACAATGAGATCGCTCGCTTGGGAAGAGATAACAGCTGAGGATTTCGGCGTTCGGATCGGTGCTCTTTCTAGTCCAGAGGCAAACGCTTCCGCTAGTTCATCGCGGGCTTGAAAAGAGTTTGCAAGGGTCTCGTCGCTTTGAAGTTCACGAAGTAGGTCATTGAACCTCGACTGAGGCCTGCCATTGGCGTTGCTCGGCGTCTGAGCTGTGGCAATTAGCGTCGAGGCTGTCACAACAGCCGCTTCCTCGAGAAATCGCCGCCGGCCAAGACCCATCAAGCCTGCATTGGGTAGCATTACTGTCGTACCTCCGTTCCCGACCTGGTCAACCTGTCGACTTTTGCGCCCACGGATTGTGAGAGTACCGCGCAGGTCCCCGCAACACCGACGAGTTGGCTCACGGGCACCAAATACTCATACTTTTCGTTTACCCAACGCAACGTACCTGTCGTCGGCTGAAAGTTCCATGTAACAGAGTCCAGGTAGGGTTCTTCGGGCCCAGTGTAGCTGGACTTGGTGATTCGGCGTCGCCCGTCATTCTTCCCACCATCTACACTCTGCCACTCGGTCTCTAAAAGGAACGGAACATTGTTGCCACTGCGGGCGATGCAGAACCTTGCGTCATTGCAGCCCGTTGCGAAAATGCAACGGCCTACGACAAGAGCTTGGCCGCGGGAATCGCGATATCGTAAACGAAGTTGGGGCCCGCGAAAGGGCAGAGGAAACGTACACACAACCGACAGTGTCGATCCATCCCGGAATTCCGCAGACCAAATGACCCCATGGCGGGTAAAAAAGAAGCACGGAGCATCAAGCTCAACACGATGCCATTCGAGAGTGACCTTGCCTTGACGCAGAGACGAATCCTCTTGTGCTCCAAACATGGCCGACGAAATCAAGAACAGTGAGAGTAGCCCAACGTAGGTGCTACGAGGAGTGCTCCGCGAACATTGCATCATTTGTTGCTCATGGCGCTCACGACCGCCGCTGCTGAGACTTTGACACCGCGGACTGTATCAGGATCGATTGCTGATTTGTCCGCCAAAACCACTTCGGTAGGCTGGGGCGCAAATAGCGAGGCTACGACGATCTCCTTGGCGCTCACCTCGTAGTCCCCTGTGGGCTTTCGCTCAAAGCTGACACTTACGCTCGCCCCGGACCCAAGGTTCGCTACTGCCTTATCAAGGCTTGCTTTTGCGTCTGCCTTTATATCTTTTGAAACAGTTATTGTTGCCTTATAAGTTGTAATGACCACGTCACCGACTGTCATGACATAGTTGCGGGTCACAAATAGATTTCGTACGTCGGTACTTAATTTATTGGCCCTGATGGCGTCGGCAAATGGAAACCAGGCGAAGACGTGTTTCGTCAACTTATCACCAGTAATAGTCACAGTGATATCTTTCGCATAGCTAGCACTACCGCTCGCGGATACCAACTTCCCGATTAAGGGAAGATTCGCGGTTAATCCGGCGTTAACTGTTAGTGTGTCGCCGGTCTTAAAAGTATCAATTGAGTCTTCCGTTAGTATCGGAGCGTTGATTGACGCTTTATCGTTATCCGTCGGCGTGCCCGAAAACCAGTTAGTTGAATTCGCCAAGAGACACTTGTCTGGGGCCATAGTTGCAGCGGGGTCAAGGATCGCTTTGCAGAATATGCTCCCGACTCTTGGCAGGAGAGCACCGTAGGTGTAGTTCTTATCATTCAGCAGGGCTTGAATCCGATCAGTTACGTCCTGTGTAGGTTGTGTTAGGACGGGCCTATTTACGATACTCTGCTGCTTCTTGGCCTTCTTCGGCGCGTCCTGGGCAACCGCAATGGACAAAAGCGAAGCGAAAGCCACGATAAACGTCATAGGGCATCTCATTGATATTCTCCTCTGTGTACCTTGTTTACTGGATGTACCACAACTCTTTGATTGCGGCAAAAAAGGCCGCTGGTGAATCGATTGTCATCAATGGTGATCCGTCTGCCGGAGTGAGCACAAGGGACACGCTGCGAATCGAATGGTCCCCTTTCGGTATGCTCAGATCCGTACCGTCCCATTCCCGGAACCACAAACAGGGGCCCCCACCAGTACACGGAAGTTGTGCAACCGTCCATTCCGCCTGGTCGGGGCGCCCGGTCAGTTGCAGCTCTTGGCTGCCGCTGGCTGTTGTGAAACTTAGGGAGCCGGTTGCTGAGGCGAGTGGAATGACATTGTTATGGATGTCTACTGCATGCGCTCCAGGTGCCGCTAGCAGCAGGGCGGCATCGAATAGCCCACCGCTTAGAATACCCGTCATGGGGGGGGATAAGGGGCGGCTTGCAAGTACAAGCCTCGAACGCATCGTCTCTACTGTAATTGACGGCTGAAGGAGACTTTTGACCCAGGCGGCAGCCCCAACATAGGGGCTCGCGAAGCTTGTTCCACGGTCCGACACTGTTATGGGACCGAACGAGAAGCCGCAGCCTGGAGCTACCAGGTGAACGGGGGTTGATGCCACGGTGCTGGATGTTGGGCCGAGGATTGTTCCGTCTTGCGTTCCGTATGTCACGTTTGTCAACGTTGGATAAGTCGAGACCACGAATTGAGGGAAGGTGCCTGGATTCACTTGAAACGAGTCGCCAGCGGCCGCCGTACCAAAGCTTTGTGATCCTACGAAGTACATGGGCGGGGCCAGATTCAGCGCGGGGCTGAAGACCTGAAACGACATGTTGACGTAGGCGGTGCTCTTGTTGAAGAGCTGCCAAGTGACGGCTTGAATAATTAGTTCGTCAACTTCCATATCTGAATCTGGCTTATCACGGGCAGGGACATTACTGTTCACCCAGACTCGCGAATCCTGGATCATTTTCGGAATGTTAGCTGTGTCGATTGTCTTGGAACTGAGAAACGAGTCGAGCAACGCAGAGAGAGCCTTTCCGTTGTGATTCGGATTGAGATCTAGTGACTGGAGGCAATCGGAACACTCCGCAAGATCATCGAGGGTCAGAGTGTGCAGGAGATTCTTAGCGACTGCCACCACTTTCGAGCCATGGCCGAGGACCGTTGGACCAGTATTCCAGTCAACGATCACAAAGGGGTGGGCCTTCGCAGTTGCAAGGAGATTACCGGTCGAGCTGGTGTCGATCTTAGGGCGTAGCGTTTGCCAGAGCGAGAAATATCGAGATGTTGGTAGCCAGTCAACAGAGGTGGAGCAAGGCGCTGGCGAGGATTGGTGTGTGACGGCGCGAAGTACGTTATCCTTTGAATCGGCCGAAACGATTACGACGCTTTTCGCGAGAGCTTCACGTGTCAGCGGTTCTGACACTAACTGGCGGAGCGTGTCGGTAACGTCCAACTCCACCATCCTTAGGGTTGTGTTTCGTCTCTGGTCGTTCTCGGCGCGCGAGCCGATGGTTCCGGTTAAGGTAGTAATATCTTGACGCAGTTGGCCAACGAACCAATATGCGCCGCTACGTGGGTCGAAGTGACTGAGACTAGGCTTGTAGCCGTACGTTGCATAACCACTCATTGGCACAGGCGGAATCTTGATTGTTGAACCAATTGGGAGCATGGCGGCCGCCCGGCCGTTCACCAGACGGATGGCGTTTCTAATAACCTCCATAGTCTCGGGATAACCACCGCCGTTGGACTTCGCACCGTCGTAATAGGCGAATTCATTCTTGATTAGCGTGTCGAGATTTTTGTCGGCGGGAGTGATTGTGTGCGTTTTCCATTGCGGCGCCGGAATAGCTTTGGTGAGCAGGTCGAATAGTCGAGCCCGATAGTGGTCGGGTACTTTCTGCTCATCGAAAATCAGCAGGACATGGTTTGTCGCCACCGTTTGCGCCGACGGAACAGTCGAAAACGCGAGCCCCGTCAAGATGGCGAGAATATGGCGCCTATTGCGAATGGAGTGGAAATTTACCATAGATTTCCTAAGTGCGCAATCATGTTTCTCCTCTCGCTGCCACCTACGTTCGCCTGGGAGGTGTTTGGACTTCCCCTGTCCTAAGCTGGGATGTCCATTTTGCCTGCCACGTTCTGGATAGAATATCACAGGTCCCCAACTCTTGATCCGCGAAAGTTGATATTTTGGTATTCTTCCTCGCCAACGGGTCTTTTTGCTCGGCCAAACGCCAGTTCCGGCCCACCCGAAAAATCAGAAACCTGGAAGTGGTGTTTTTTCAGTGATTTCCATATACACCTCTCCGGACGCCATCCCCGGTCTGCTGTCATTGTCTCTCTCTAACCGGTCGCCAGCGTCCCGATCCTTTGTACCATCCCGCAAACAGGCGCTTTGTCAGATGGCTCTCGGCCAGCATCAGCCAGTAGTACCGCGCACGCTTGATCAGCCTGGCGCCCGTCTTCACCACCCGTTGCTGCAAACTGGTCAGCGACCAGTTCCCGATCTTCCGCGGCAACACCAACCGCCGCCACAGATTCCCCAGTTGTAGGCGATCAAGCTCAGCCATAGCCGCACTTCATTCGGGCGGAATCGATGGCAACTCAGCCGCGTCATCTTCACCGCCTGCTTGCCTTACGGATCGCCGCCGACCCCAATCAATCTACATCATTCGGTTCGCGGACGGGTTTCCTTCGGAGGGATCGTGATTGCCTTACGCCGCAGGCCTTGACTCAAGATGCGCAGCATCCGGAGCTTCGTGCCTTTCACCGTGATCGGTGAACAGTTGACGCCCGCAAGTTCTTCGACCAACCCGCGCCGGTCCAGTTCCGCGCGAAACCACTGCGCCCA
>OBLU010001220.1_pt1 | contig 24018 bp, 15 predicted proteins | sample 1518681 | NCBI WGS metagenome assembly OBLU01 (sample SAMEA3539304, study PRJEB22396) | soil metagenome | biome: tundra; feature: field; material: soil | place: USA | collected 2010-05 | depth 0.15 m
AACCCCTGACCTTCTCATTGCGAACGAGACGCTCTACCAACTGAGCTAAGACCCCATCCAGTTTAATTGCAACAGCTTATGAAGTAAAACGGAGCAGCCAATTTTTCGCTTTCACGACTCCCTTTCACGGGGTATCTTTCAGCGCATGAATAAATCGCATCCTCGCAACGGTGAGTTTCACCGCGTGGCTGACAATCTGTTCCGATATTCATCAAGCGGCGTGTATTATGCCCGCTTCCAAAGCAACGGCAAGGACATTTCGCGCAGTTTGCGGACCACTGACCGGACGTTGGCAAAGCGCCGTCTCGCCGAGAAGTTGGAGAACGCCTCAAAGCTTGACGTCAAGGTCGGCAAAATGACATTGGAGGAATTATTACGCCTCTACGAAGAACGGCTCGCGCAGTATGCGCCCAAAACGATTGCCACCCGACAATCCATTTTCAAAAGCTTCAAACAGACTTGGCCGCATGGTCTGAACATTCCGGTTCATTCCGTCAACACCGGGCAGCTTGAGCTATGGCTCGCCAGCCGCCGCGCCAATTTCAAAAACGCCACCTACAACGAGTATGCGCGATTCTTGCGACACCTTTTCGAACTTGCCTTGAAGTTCCGCGTGATCGCTGTGTCCCCGGCTTCGGGTCTCAAGGGGTTGCGAGTCGAGACACCCATTCGCACAACGCCGACTTGGAAACAATTCGAGGAGCTGGTTGCCGACATCCGCTCGACCCGGTTCAGTGCCGACGCCGAAGATTCGGCTGACCTCGTCGAATTCATGGGCTTGGCTGGTGTTGGAACCGCCGAGTGCGCTAATCTGGTGGGTGAGCATATAAATTTTGCGGCAAAGCGCATCACCCTTTATCGCGTGAAAACAGACACGGGTTACTCCATTCCAATTTTCCCACAACTCCTGCCTTTCCTTCAAAGAATGCAGGCAAAGGGTCAAATTAAGCAGGGACTGAACGTGTTCAAGGTCAAAGACCCCAAAAAAGCCCTGACTTCCGCCTGCAAACGTCTGGCATTGCCACATTTTTCGGCACGCTCGCTCCGTCGCTGTTTTATCACCCGCGCAATCGAGGTTGGGATTGATTTCAAGACGATTTCAACTTGGCAGGGACACCGCGACGGCGGGGTTCTTATTGCAAAGACTTATAGCCATCTTCGGAGTGAGCACAGTGATGCGATGGCCCAACGCTTGATGGTGCATTGATGGTTCGGCATTCGGGATGGCGACCAGATTCGCATGGTGGAGGAGTTGTCACCGCAACGACGGCAACGCATCAGGGGTTTGATTCATGTGCGTGACGCGGTGCGCCGCTGTTTGCGCACCCAGATTGAATCATCCGATGACAGCGACCACGAAGTCAGCCGGGCACAACTCAACCAGGTTTACGACCGCTTCATCAGCCGGCATGGTTATATTTCTGAGCGGGCGAACACCTCGGCATTCCGGGGCGACCCGGATTTGCCGTTGTTGCTTTCACTGGAGCATTATGACGAGCACCGCAAAAGTGCCGTCAAAGCTGCCATCTTCCGTGAACGCACCATTCAGCGTGGTGTTTCCACGGCTGAAATCAAAACGGCGCAAGACGCATTGCTGGTCACTCTCGGCGAGCGCGGTGTAGTTGACCTCGACCATGTCGCGGGTTTGCTTCACCGAAAAGCCTCGGAGTTTCTCGCGGAACTTCGAGGAGCGATTTTCCTCAATCCACAAACCAACCGTTGGGAGACCGAAGATGAGTATCTGTCGGGAAATGTTCGTGCGAAGCTGGCCGTCGCGGAGGCCGCCGCGTTATCGGATGAATCGTTCAAGCCCAACGCCGAGGCGCTCAAATTGGTGCAGCCCGTTGACCTCAATGCGTCCGAGATTGATGCGAGACTGGGCAGCACCTGGATTCCGGCGGAAGACATCCAGAAATTTGCCGAGGAACTTTTAGGCGAAGAAGGCGTCGGCGTGAGCCACGTCCCGCAACTGGGTCTCTGGGTTGTCCGCGCGGGTTACGGCGTAAAATTTTCCGTCGCCAACACCACCGAGCATGGGACCGACCGGCGCAGCGCCGTGGAACTGCTGGAAGATGCCTTGAACCTTCGCACTCCGACGATCCACGATTACGACATTTCAAACGACCGTGAGGTTGTAAATGTGCCGGCCACTGAAGCCGCGCGCGACAAGCAGGAAAAAATCAAGGAACGATTTAAGTCCTGGATTTGGAACCACGACGAACGCCGGGAACGGCTCGCGCGCAAATACAACGATGAGTTCAATAACGTCCGCCTTCGCACGTTCAATGGCGATCACCTGACACTGCCCGGCGCAAGCCCGGCCATCGCATTGCGCCAGCATCAGCGCGCATCGGTATGGCGAATTTTACAAACACCGAACTGCCTGCTCGCCCATGTCGTCGGTGCGGGCAAGACCTACACGATGGTTGCCGCCGCGATGGAACTGAAGCGGCTCGGTTTCGCACGCAAGCCGTTGTTCGCCGTTCCCAATCACATGCTCGGCCAGTTTTCTTCCGAACTCCTGACCCTATATCCGGCCGCAAACATTTTGGTCGCATCCAAGGAGGATTTCGAAAAGGAAAAACGACAGACGCTGATGAGCCGTATCGCCACCGGCAATTGGGATGCCGTGATCGTCACCCATTCCGGTTTTGAGAAAATCCCGGTTGCGCGCGCCACGCAGGAAGAATACATCAATGGTGAACTCCGCGAACTCAACCTGGCCGTCGAGCAGCAACGCAAAAACGGCGATTCGCGCATCGTCAAACAATTGGAGCGGGCGAAAAAGAGACTCGAATCGAAGCTCAAGGAACTTGCGGCCAACGAAAAGAAAGACGACTCGCTGACGTTTGAAGAACTCGGCGTGGACCGTCTGTTTGTGGATGAAGCGCACTACTTCAAAAACTTGTTTTACGTTTCCAAAATGACCCGCATCGCGGGTCTCCCGGCCACCGCGTCACAGCGCGCTTTTGATATGTTCCTCAAAGTGCTGCATGTGCAGCGCATGAACAGTGGCGCGGGTGTGGTGTTCGTCACGGGCACACCGATTGCCAATAGTGTGGCCGAGATGTTCACCATGCAGCGTTATCTGCAACTGACCGCACTGAAAGCGCTCAAGGTGGATCACTTCGATTCGTGGGCCGCCACGTTCGGCGAACCGGTCTCGGCGATGGAACTCGCCCCCGATGGGTCAGGCTATCGGCTGAACACGCGCTTTGCTCGATTCATCAATGTGCCGGAACTCATGCAGCAGTTTCGCCAGGTCGCGGATATTCAGACGCAAAAAATGCTCAAGCTCCCCGTGCCAGAACTTCGCACGGGCAAACCCATCGTCGTGAGCGCGCCGTGCTCCAAGGAGTTGAAGGAAATTGTGCAATCGTTGGTGGAACGGGCCGAGGCATTGCGCACCGGGCGGATTGATCCGCGTGAGGATAACATGCTGCTGGTGACTACCGACGGCAGAAAGGCGGCGCTGGATTTACGGTTGCACCAATCTGAATTGCCGGACCATCCCAACAGCAAGGTGAATCTGGCCGTGGCTCAAGTCGAACGTATCTGGGGCGACACGGCTGACAAACGGCTGGCACAACTCGTGTTCTGCGACATGTCCGTGCCGACCAACGGACGCGGTTTTTCGGTCTATGAAGACATGCGGGATAAATTGCTGGCACACGGTGTTCCGACTGGAGAAATGGCTTTCATCCAAGACCACGACAGCGATGCCGCGAAGCTGTTGTTATTTCAGGACGTGCGCGCCGGCCGGATTCGCATCTTGTTTGGCAGCACGCAGAAGATGGGCACGGGCACTAATGTCCAACAGCGGCTGATTGCGCTCCATCATCTTGATGCTCCGTGGCGGCCCGCTGATGTCGAGCAGCGCGAAGGCCGCATCCTGCGTCAAGGCAATGAGAACCCGGAGGTGCAGATTTACCGTTACGTCACCGAGGAATCATTCGACGCGTATATGTGGCAGACGCTCGAAACCAAGGCGCGGTTTATCTCCCAGGTGATGACCGGCGAAACTGATTTGCGACGCATCGAGGATGTTGATGGCGCGGCACTGACCTATGCCGAGGTCAAAGCCATTGCTTCCGGCAATCCGATGGTGATTGAAAAGGCGAGCGTTGATGCGGAGGTTGCCCGCCTGTCCCGGCTCCGCACGCAGCATGTTGAAACTCAGTTTCGACTGCGCTCCCAGATTCGTCATCTCAATGAAGAACTGCCGCGCCTGGAAAAACGAATCGCAGAAATTCGTCAGGACATCACCAGCCGGCACGACACGCATGGTGACGCCTTCATGATACAGATTGACGGTCAAACGATTCGGGACCGTGGCATCGCGGGAGAGTTGCTTCTACGGCACGCGGAACGGGTCCGCCTGGCGCGCGGCGACCGGCTGGTGGGGCAGTTCGCCGGCTTTCAAGTGTTCGTCGCCCACAACTTCATGAGCGGGACGGACATTGTGTTGAAGGGGTGTCCGGGCCATCAATTTCCTTTTTTCCGACAGCGTGGAATTTCGCGTGCGCGACGTGTTGGAAGACAAGCTCGCCGTCATCCTCGAAGAATTTGGCGTGGACAAAACCAGCGACGTGCTGGACTCCGCCGAAGCCGCGCACATGTTCGACAATCTGTATGTGGATGCGTTGTTGCATCCTGACCGCATCGCGCAATCCGTCGAGCAGGTTGCGGAAACCATCAAGACCCGCGCCGGTGAGGCGCATTCCAAAAACACGATGCTCGCCAACGGCGACGCCCTGTCGCCGGATGAAGCCCGCGACATGCTGAATCAGCCATTGGCGGAGTGGGTCGAGCGCATGACGGAAAATTATCTGGATGCCTACGGCGGCAAGTATGACGCAGAGTTGGATTGCCTTCGCATCCAATGGCCCGGCGAGACGCAGATGCAGCGCTACGCGTTCCCCACCCGCACCGGCACGCCGCCGCCCAAAACCGAATTGCTCCGGCTCGATCATCCCAAGGTTCGCGGCATCCTGTCGCGCCTGCCGCGCTTCGTGCCGGGAATGCCGATTCCGGCCCTCCATTTCCCGTCGCTGCCGGCCGGCATCACCGGCCTATGGTCGCTGTGGGAAATCTGCATCATCACCCAGGATCGCCAGCGCCGCCGGATGCTCCCGTTGTTTGTCCATGCGGATGGCCGAATGCTGGCGCCTACGGCGCGTTTTTTATGGGAGCAGCTTTGTTTGGAGCCGTGGCGGGTGGATGAAAGTCCCGCCGCGCCGCTGGATGAAAAGGGGTTTGCGGCGACCGAGGCGCTCGCGCACGAGCAGTGCCGGGATCTTTATTTGGAAATGCGCCAGCGCCATTTGAACCAGCTTCAGCTCGAAAAGGACAAGGCGGCTTACAGTTTTCGTTCGCGGCGCAAGCTGCTTCAGTCCATCGGCCTGCCCGAAGTCCGCGAGTTTCGTTTGCGGCAGCTCGCGCAAGAAGAAGCCCGCCATTCCGAGGAAATGAAACGGCAAAGCCAGGTCTTGCCGCAACTGACGCCGTTGCTCATGCTTAACATCTCCTGACCATGTCTGAATGGCGTGAACAAATTGTGCGGCGGCTCGTGCCCAATATGGCGCGGGTTACCGCCGTGTCTGACCCCGACGGGTTGCTCCGCGATCCCGGCGTGTTTCAGGCGATTCAGGCCAAAGGTTTCGCCATCGTCCAGTTTGAAGATTCGGTTTCGTTCCGGTTCGATTACGAAAGCCGTTTTCGCTCGAAATGGGATGCCGGCGAGAAAACCGAGTTGGTGGTCGTATTCAAGCCCGGCGACAACGAGTTCCATACCTTGCCCGCCGACGTGCTCGCCGACGCGCAACGCCTGTCCTTCTCGCTCAAGGACATTTTTCCCAAGCTTTCCTTCGACGTGGTTTCACAACTGGAGACAGTCTATTATGAAGCGCTTTACCGCGCCCAGCAGCAATATGCGTCATCTCCCCAGGACGAGGCGCAAACCCTCGGCTTCGTGTTGAGGCATGTGTTTCAGATCGAACCCGCCGTCATCAAGAGTTTACCCGACCTGCTCAAAATGCTGTGCGAACGACACTATCGGAAATTGAGCATTCCGCCATTGCTTGACGATTATTTGATTGCAGCGTTGCGCCAAAATCCTGACTTCAAGGACTGGCCGCTGGAAATAATCGTTCCCAACCCGGCCGCATTCTGGGAATTTTTGAATGAGCGCTGGCCCATCTTTGTGCGCATGTCAAAAGGCGGCACGATGAAGATTCAGGAGACATCACGGACGCTCAAATACCCCGGCCCGGAAGTGTTGCCTTTCGGCCATGATGCAGTCCGCGTCCACATTGACAACTTGTTTGAAGACGGCTTGCTCACGCCCGTCGAGTGGGATTGGAGTCAGGCTCTCGACAAAAAATTGATTCGTGTCGGCTTGCTCGGCAACAAGGTTGAGAATACCGACTTGCGGTTTGAAGAGTTGGGCAAAAACCTACTCAAAGACTGCCCGGATAAAAACGCCGCGCCCCAGAACTGGCTCGCGTTTGCCTATCGCTACGCGCAGGCCCGTATGCTCTGGACGCAGATAAGCGCGGCCAAGCGCAATCAGTATCAGAAACAGTTCCAGGATTTGTGCAGCTATGCCAACCAGCAATTCTATGCTTGGCTGACCGCCAATTACGGCGGCATTTTTAACTATCCAGCCAGCAGCCCGTTGATGGTGCATCACATCCCCGGCTACATATCCCACCAGTTCAAAAACCAGCAATGCCGCCGAGCCGCGTTTATTCTCGTGGACGGACTCGCCATTGACCAGTGGTTGATTCTCAAGGATGTCCTGAAAACACAGGGCTTAACCGCGCCCATCGAAGAAAATGCGCTGTTTGCCTGGCTGCCCACCATCACGCCCATATCCCGGCAGGCGGCTTATTCCGGCAAAGTCCCCCGCTACTTCGCCGAAACCTTGCACCGCACGGACAAGGACGAATCCGGGTGGCGTCAATTCTGGACCGACCATTCCCTGTCACCGGCGGAAATCGCCTTTGCCGACGTGCATGGCGATGCCAACGATCTCGCCAAGATTGACGATATAATCACACCGCAAACTCGCGCCTTGGGCGTCACGTTGTTCAAGGTGGACAAGATCATGCACGGGATGCAACTTGGCGCGGAGGGTATGGCCGGACAAGTTCGCACTTGGGGCGAGCAGGGTTTTCTTATCGGTTTGCTCAATCACCTTCGCCCGCTCGGTTTCGATGTGTTCATTTCTGCCGACCACGGCAACACCGAGGCGGTCGGCGTTGGCAACCCCAAGGAGGGAGTCCTCAGCGACAAGGGCGGCGAGCGTTGCCGTATTTACTCCGATTCCGCGTTCAGCAAAGCCTGTCTTGATAAGTTCCCGGATGCGCTCAAGTGGGCTAACGATGGCTTGCCGGAAAATTTGACGACACTGCTCGCACCTCACGGCAAAGCGTTCGTAAAGGAAGACTCCACCTTGATCTGTCACGGCGGCCCGTCGCTCGAAGAGGTTTGCGTCCCGTTTCTCCGCATCAAAGCCGGCGCGGCCGGCGCACCATCGAAAATGCAATCGAAGACTGACATAGGTTTTGGCAAAAAGGTTCGGGCCGTTTGGCTCGACTCGGCGCTGGCCCATGCCGCCGCCGGCCAGTCATTCGACGAGGTGAAAGTGGATCTCGCCAAGGAAATCGCCGCCAACAATCCCGGCCCGGAAGCCATCCGCAAGGTGCAAGCGGCGTTGAAACGCGTCTGGTTCACGCCGCCAGACTATTGCCAGACACTCCACGACGACGCGCTGCGTCTCTACCGCAGGCATGATTCGCCCGCCACCCGCCTGTTGCTGAATTGGGGTATGTGCATCGCCGCGTATCCATTTATCGGCTCGGTCGCCGAAACGATGGGTAGGTTGATGAAATTACAGAACGAAAGCCGGCTCGCCGATGTAGAGCGTCGCACCCGCGAGCAGCACGGTGACCGGGATTTCGTCGGCCGCATCATGAAATACGATGTCAGCAGCTTTTTGGAATGGGGCGTCGTGGCGGAAACCAAGCAGCGTGGCGTATATCAATCCGCCAAACCAATTCGCCCACATGGCGGCGAACAGTTCGCGTGGTTGGCCGAGGCGGTGATGATTTCCCGCGACAAAACGCAGATTCCCCTTACCGAATTGTGCAATCATCACGCGCTGTTCCCCTTCGCGCTCGAAACGCTTAACGCCGCCACGCTGCAAAGCAACCCGCGCCTGCGCGTTGAGCGCCAAAGCTTGAATCAGGAATTTGTGTTTCTCGACTCGCGCCCATGAAACTTCAGGCATACGTCTTCTGTGGCTGTTACGAACACGGCCGGGTTAAGTGCCCGCCACCCGATCCCCAAATTGTTGACGTGCTTACCAACGGCGACGTTGCCTGTCATCACCCCACTCCAGCCCAATACCAGGTATTCCTGAAGTGGTGCTACCGTGCCTGCTATCACCGGGATGGCTTGATCACAGGTGGTCTGCTTGGCCACCGCTTACCAGTAAAGGTCATGCACCGGGCCATGCTCCCGCACCGGCGCACCTTCCCACTCTTCGTTCGCAAGGTGCTCGGCTGTAAACCGCAAACCCGCTATTCCCATCTCACTCTCAAGCAAGTCGAACAACTCCAGATCGAACTCGCCCGCATGGAAAAATTTCACTTGTCCGACCGCAAGCACGATAACGAGCTTCAATACTATCGCGGTCAGATGAAACAACTCGTGCGTGCCGCCCTGAAATTTCAACAGCCCATCGCCATGTAGCGAAAACCGAAATGGTTTCTTGCTGAGCGGTTCGTGATTGTTTTTAATTCCGTATGCTTCTTTATCACCTTTGTATCGAGCGATTCCGGGGAGTCCAAACACTCGACTGGCATGTAGGTGGACGAATCGTTTGTTTGGTCGGGCCGGGAGATTCCACAAAGACCGCAGTTTTAGATGCGATTGAACTTGTCCTATTTCCTCGTCCATTCTTCCAATTTACAGACGCCGATTTTTTCAACGGCGACCTTTCAAATCCGTTACGCATTGAAGCGACTGTCGGCGACTTGCCGTCAGATTTGATCAAAGAGGACAAATTTGGGCTATGGAAGCGTGGTTACGAGGACAGATTAAAGACGAACCACTTGCTGGCTGTCGGGAAGTTCTCACTGTTCGTTTGACAGTTGACGCAAATCTCGAACCGACTTGGGAGATCATAAAAGATGCGATGGGTGAACCGAAACCTATTTTCGCGAAAGACAGAGAGAAATTTGGCATGGTCCGATTGGGTGACGAAATCGAGCGACATCTTACATGGCCGCGTGGCTCGGCCTTGAATCGCTTGACTGAGGACCAAGATGCGACTGGCAAAATGTTTGTTGCCGCAGCAAGAAAGGCACGGGAGACTGTGGCTGCTGCTGAACTCGCCGAGTTGAATCAAGCGGCCAAAAAAGCAAGCGAGGCGGCCGCATCTTTTGGCGCGAATATCGGGAGCGCCAAGGCTGCCCTTGACCCCATCGCCTTGTCGCTTGGCACTTCGGCACTGGGGTTGCAAACCGGTCCTATTCCTGTGAGACAATATGGTCTTGGGACTCGGCGACTGGCGGCTCTCGCAATACAGCAGCAAGGCGCTGGAATAAACCAAATTCTTTTGACGGACGAGATCGAACATGCCCTTGAACCACATCGGCAACGCCACCTCTTGAAATTATTTTTGTCCGCCGGAGGAGCAGAGGAACGAAGTTCGGGCCAAGTTATCTTTTCCACCCACTCACCCACTCCAATCATGGCACTCGACGCGAGTAAACTTCGTATAGTGCGGTCAGTAAATGGAAAAACTACAATAATCGCCGTGCCATCTGGACTACAGCCTATCGTCCGGTCGCAAAGCCTCGCCTTTTTGGCGCGCAGGGTGGTTGTTTGTGAAGGGAAAACGGAAGAAGCCGTGGTTCGTAGTTTGGAATCAATTTGGGCAGAACGCCACCAGGAGGCATCTTTTGCATTACTCGGTGTGGTTCCCGTTGACGGAGGAGGTTCAAACGCGCATACGGCGGCGGATGGTCTCGGTTCACTTGGTTTCAAAACGGCTTTATTCTGCGACACCGACGTTGCTTCAACACCCTCAAGCGCCGAACTAGCCGCAAAAGGTATTTCTGTATTCGAGTGGGAGGAGAAAATGAGCATTGAAGAGAGAATCGCTCAGGACTTGCCCATGAGAGATTTGCAGGAGCTCCTGACGCTCGTGTTTGAAACCAAAGATGAGGATGGTAAAGGAAGTTTGCTACAGAGTCTTGCCGCCCGGGCCAAAAAACCTGAAGCCGCGAGGCTCGGCCCAAATTTACAATTATGGCTGCAAGGCGGTCTGTCCGAAGCGAACTTGCGATTGGCCTTTGGGAAAAGTGCAAAGACTGACGGATGGTTCAAGAATCTCAACGATGGCCAACTGCTCGGAAAGGTGATCGGCGGAACCTTGCCACAAATCCCATACAGCAGCCTAGCCAAAACTTTGAACGGGCTCGAAGCTTGGATTTATGGCTGAGTCCTTGGCCATTCAACTGGCGAACCACACGTGCGCATCGGTAATTGCGCCGGCTGGTTGTGGGAAAACGTATCTGATTTCCGAAGCAGTCGCTCACACCAAAGGTTGCCAACTTATCCTTACGCACAGCCACGCGGGCAAAAGCGCCATAACGACTCGCATGCGTGAGATGCACGTTCCAGCACCGCGAATCAAGTTTTCTTGAATTCGGTTCAGCGTCGTCCACAAATCCAAGCTGATGTCCTCATCACGCCGGGCCTTCAACAGGGTTTCAGGCTCAACAGGCGAGGCATCCAGACTCGGATAGCGCAACAGAACAGCGTGACTGGCCAGTTCAAGTGATTCACTTGCATCGGGCACGCGCTCGCGGAAGCGATTCACCAATTCACCGACCTTCGGGACGAATTCGAGCAAACGAAAACTCGCCCGCACGACCTCGTCCGTTTCCAGTTTAGAATGGCGGAAGCGAATGGCCTCGAAACTCCCTTCGCTCATCACCAATCCATTGGAACAAATACGCCGGTAAATGCCCGCATGAAGCTGATAAGCGCAACCGCGATCATGCGAGTTGAGCAACACCAGTTCCACGTTCCATTCGTCCAGCGTCGCCATTTGTTCAGCGCGACGGAACCGAAGCAGGTGCTTCTGAAATCCGCGCCGGGATTCAGTGCGGATGCGTTGTTCCTCCACATCCACCGGCACCCAGTCTTGCTCTCGCAACCCGTCCACGATGCGTGCTGTGGGCACGAATGTGTAACGGTTTGAGACCCCTTGCATCGGCCCCGCAGCAAAAATGCTGGGGGCTTGTGCGCGGAGTGTCTGCTCACTCAAGGCAGTGCCCTTGAAGTTGGTAGTGTCGTTTATTTTCATGTGCTTTTCTCTCTTGTGCCACCATCCGGTTTTACCCGGCTGGCATGTTTTCATGCTCGTCGTCGGGTGCCAGGCGGCACAATTTGTCCCGCCGCAGAGATTCACCTTCGTAGCTGACTCCGTTGAGTCATTGCCGAAAGGGAAATTGCTGTTATGAGAAAAGAAGTGGCGCGCAAGCGCCGCTGAACATGGGAAACGAACTAATCCACCAACTCGAAAGAAGACCTCCTGCCGAGTGATTCTCCCACTTTGGCAATCTTAGTCAACGCGTGCGCCCCGGCACGGCTAACCTATTGAAACCTTGATGCTCAATTCCGTTCGGCTCGTTTCCTTAAGAACTGTGCCGATGATAAAGTAACCGCTGCAAGGAGGACTGATGGAACCACTCGAACACGCCAGCAATGCGGAATTGCTGTCAAAACTCACCGGTAAAAGCGCGGCTGAAGCACTGGTGCTGCAATATGGCGGGCTCACGGATTTATCCAAAGCGTCATTTGACGAATTGCAGAATATCAAGGGCATCGGAGAATCGAAAGCGGCGGCCATCAAATCGGCATTTCTTCTGGGGCAGAGGTTGTCGCGCGAGGCGTATCCTGAATCGCCAGTGTTGGATAATCCTGAAAGCATTGCTGCACTATTGCGCGACCAGAACCGCGCCTACACGGTGGAAAATCTCCAGATTGTGTTTTTGAATACCCGCAAGAAAATGATCGGGATAAAAACGATTTCGCAAGGAACACTCGACACTATTCTAGTTCACCCGCGCGAGGTGTTCTCAGCGGCTATCACGAAAAACGCGCCGTCCATCGTGGTCGTTCACAATCATCCAAGCGGCGATCCAGCGCCAAGCGAGGCGGACATCAAAGTCACGCGCGATTTAATTCGCGCCGGCCAACTGCTCAAAATCGACGTGATTGACCACATCATTTTCGGACGACCAACACCAGAGCGAATCAAGGATTATTCGAGTTTGAGAGAGCTGGGTTATTTTGCATATTGACCCAAACTGAGTGACCTCCCAAACAATTTATGGACTGGTGGCGTGGGCTTGGAGGACGCAGAAGCCATTGGGAAATGTTGTGGTGGCTTTCCAAGTTGATTGAGCGAAAGTGCCGCTGACGTAGCTCGCGTTCACGTTGAAATAATTGGCATATTTCGGAGTGACGCGGACCACAACCACACCACTGGGCGGAAAGTTTTGGGCTTGGAGCATGATGTCCACCGGGTTGTTTGTGGAAATGTTGACATCCGACGAGGTTAAAACGCCCGCCAGCGGATCAGAAGGCGCGGATGCCCCATTAACGCTAATCACCGTCACGGTGGGAGCGTTCGTTGCAGGCCAAATTACAGGCGTGGTTCCGGGAGGGACTATGATGGTATTGGGCGTGATGACCAAATTTTGAGAAATGGAATTTGCCTCTGTTCGCACCACTGCTGCGCTAACTGAACCACTGCCTTGAATACTGTTGGCCACAATCCTTATTGCTCCTCCGCCAGAATAATCTGTGCCGCCATCCGTTCCAGAACCGTTGATGCCCGAGCCGTTGGCTGTTACATGTCCATTGATCGTGACTGTTCCACCTGCCGCGATAAGGACCGCACCTCCACCCGAAGGCCCGTTGTTTGCTACACCATAATGAACTCCTGGTCCGGATCCTGAACCTCCAATCAATGGAATCGCTTGCGGATTCCCGTAGGTGCTGCCATAAGCACCGCCTTGTCCGTCTCCAGCTGAACCTCCATTCGGCCCGTATCCAGCACCGTATCCCAAAGCTCCAATAGCACCGCCACGGAATCTGCCTGGAGCTGGTTCATTTGGAAACAGACGGGCGATAGGGTCATAGACAAGCTGCCGTCCATCAAGGCTAACTGATCCGACTACTGCAACATTACTCTGCACCAGCCAAACCACTGGGGCATGGCTAGGATGATTCAAAAATGTAATAGTCGCGTTCGATGCAATGTTGACGGAGGAATACTTAAACACCACCGCCCACTTTGCAGGATCGTAGATGCCGTTGCCCGCATTGGTGGCGTTGTTTTGATTCCAGACACTATAACTGGCTTTGCTCAAGTCAATGACGGTGTTGGTGGTGATGTTCAGCACGCCATCTGAGCCGTCACTCGGCACGTTAAGTTGTGCGAACACGGATTGCGCCCCGGCCATCGCGGCTACAGCGAGCATGGTTAGTTGTTTAATAGTTGTTTTCATTGGTTTATTTGGTGGTAGGTGATTCAAGGTTGGTTAAAGACGGAAACTTCCCGCGAAATGGCTTCGTAATTGGCCGTGGCCTGGCCGAAATTGAACGCCGACACTTCCCGCGACACGGCTTCAAAATTGGCCGTCGGCTGGCCGAAATTGAAGACGGACACCTCGCGGGAAACGGAATCGTAAAGCGTGCGGTTTTGCCCGAAGGTCAGCCGGTAGAGTTGCAGCCAGGTCAGCGGCGTGCCGGTGTTGTTCGGAAAATCGGACGTGAAACCGGAAAGCTGATTCGCGTCGGTGATGCCGTGGTTTAAGGCGTAGTTGTCATCAATCCCGTCGCCATTCGCGTCGGGCACCGGGACGTTGAAGACCGCAACTTCGCGGGAGATGGCTTCATAGCTGGACGCCGGCTGGCCGAAATTGAAGACCGAGACCTCCCGGCCCACGGAATCATAAAGCGTCCGGTTCGCGCCAAAATTCAGTCGGTAAAGTTGCAACCAAGTCAGCGGTGTGCCGATGTTATTCGGAAAATCCGTGGTGAAGCCGGAGGGTTGATTCGCGCTGCCAGCGGTTAAGCCGTGGTTGAATTCGTAAAGGTCATCAATGCCGTTTTGATTGGCATCGGGCTGCGGAGTATTGAAAATGGAAGCCTCACGCGAGATGGCCTCAAAATTCGCCGTGGGTTGGCCGAAATTGAAGCCGGAAACCTCGCGGCTGACGGCATCGTAGAGTTTGAAATTATGCTGAAAATGATAAAGGTATTGATCCAACCAAGTGAGTGGCACGCCATTGAAATCACTGAAACCGGATTGCAAGCTGGCATCGCTGGCATCCAGCGGATTTATGCCGTGGCTCAATTCGTAAAGGTCGTCAATACCATCGCCGTCCGTGTCCAGCGGGGTGCTGGCGGAAATGCGGCGTGCGCGCCAGAAGGTGGCGGGTTTGCTGGCAACGGAAACCGAAAAGCTCCACGCATTGGTGCCGCCGCCGAAAAGCATGATGCGCGGATGGAACTGCGTGAGATTGGTGCTCTCGTCCAAAATGTAATAGCCGCCAATGTCCGGTGTGAGGTCGAAACGGACGTTCAAATTGCCCCCGGAAATGGACGGATGGAACGTCAGAAAATCATTGGCGGCCTGGGCTGCCAAGTGAAGAAGCCCGGACAGGCAAATGGCAAAAGCCAAAATGGCGTGACGAATTGCCGGAAACCGTCGCCATTTCAGGCACGGGCCGCCTTCCAATTTCTCCGTCGCGTTGTTATAGATTGTTACCATCACACTCTTTCAAAAGCATCCAGCGGGAAAACTTACAGGAATTATAAAAATCTTTTTCAACCTGGCGCTTGCCGACACGCCCCGCCCCGTTCAGGCCGTAAGTTTTATTTCATTCGCTTTTTATTGACTGATTACCGCGCGCCAATATTGAGCAGGAATTGCCGGATTGATTTGATTGGTAAAGGCAAACGCCTGAACGGAACCACTTACAGTGTTGGTTGCCATCGGCAACCAATCAAGGAGGTTTGTGGAACTTTGCACAACGATTTGCTGGGCGGGAAACACGCCTGACACCATAAAGCTAAATTGTCCCGACGCAACCTGTGCGCCGGTCAATGCGGGTGGTCTTATGGGATTAAGCAAATAGGCGCGGTGTTGGGGTGCTTCATTGATTTTTCCATAGCCCACAATTTGCCCGAAGTCGTTTATCGCCAGCCCTTGTATCAGCCGCCAGCCGAGTTTGGGGTCAATTAAGTTGTTTAAGTCCTGCATCTGTCCGGATTCATAGAGAAATGCTCGACCTAACCCATTAGCCGTGCCGCCAACTCCAACGATTTGAGTTTTGTTGTTCATGGCAAATGCACTGGTGTCGACATTGAACGGCAGCCCCAAAGTTCCAAGGTCAGTGACGGCATTGCTGATGACTAAGAAGGCGCTGGTGTCATAGTTTGTATTCTCGCCGATAACAACAGCCGCCCCACTATCGTTGATAGCCACCCCACGGCTGTAGTAATTGTATGGCGCGGAAAGCAAAGCGCCAAGGTTGTTGATTTGACCGCTGTTGTAAGAAAATGCAAAACCAATATTATTAGCATCAAAGCCTTGCCCAATGATTTGGTTGGAATTATTTAATGAGGAAGGATAAACCGCCTGAAGACCAAAATCGCCCAAGTCGGTCATCTGTCCATGGTCGTAAATAAAGATATGAGAAGATGTGCCGCTGGAATCATAGGATTCTCCCACAATTTGCCCATTATCATTCATGCCGTCGCTATAACTGTAACCATCATAGGAGGCGGCCAGCGTTCCCAAGTCGGTCATGAAGCCATTTGAATAGAGGAAAGCACGACTATTATTGTAGTTTGTAGATTCCGAAGTGCCTGTGAAGCTTCCGCTGGCGTTCATGGAGCTGCCAAAAATCTTATAATTATGCGGCGCAGGCAAAGTGCCAACGTCAAACAAGTTGCCATTAGTATTCAAAAAGAGATGATACGCACCCTGGGAATCACTGCCTTCCAATAATATCTGACCGTTAGTGCTGATACCTATGGCGGCCGCAGAGTTGGTATATGGTGCCAACATAACGCCGAGGTCAACGAGCGAATATTTTATATTTCTTCCGCTAACCCATAACATGGCATTCGTGCTGGTAACGGAACCGTAAGCGTTAGTTACGACAACGCGGTAACTGCCGGCGTCAGCCAGTGCCAGATTACTGATTGATAGATAATTGCTTTGCGAGCCGGACAGTCGGAAATTATCAGTCAAATTTGTATTGTTGAGCTGCCATTGGTAGCCGAGCGGCCCCGGACCGACCGCAGTGACGGCAAAAGCGGCATTGGCAAAGGTTACTTGGCTCACGCTTTGCGGCTGAACGGTGATAACGGGGATCGTCAATTGCAGACTAGCCGGCGCGCTCGTTATTGATCCGAATAGATTTGCCACCACAACCTGATAGGTGCCGAAGTCTTGAATTCGAACATTCGGCAGGAATAGTGTGGCATTCGTGGCATGGGCAATCGCTAAACCCTCCTTCAGCCATTGAAAGCTGGCTGTAGTAGCACTAGAGGCGGTTACTGCAAAAACCGCGTTCGATCCCGGCGCTACTACGAGATTGGCGGGAGGCACGATTATTTTGGGAAGACTGAGAAATCTCATGCCGTCAAAATACGATGTAAAACCGTAGCCCCAGGTGTCCTGATGAACCTCCAGTGACAGCACGTCGTTCATTTGTGGCGAACCATTTGCAACAACCTGCCAGCCCGACTCGCCTGCGAACGGCACCCGCACATAATTCCATTGCCCAACCAATGTCAACTGACTTGCCGGCTGGTATGTCAAAGTGCCGCCTGTGCAATTGAGCACCACATTGGGTTGGTTGCCCTGAAAGCCATATTGATTCGTATTGATGCCATAAACCCAAAAGGCAAGATGCGTAAAGTCGGTCAAATTCCAATGCGCTGAATTTGCGGCGGGATATTTTACACCGGTATCAAATCCGCTCGCGGTGTCAAAGCGCAATGAATATGCTCCATCCTTCAAGAATGAGGCTGCGTCCGTGGTGGTAGCCACCGCACTGTCGCTGGCAAATGTTCCCCAATCCATGGCGTTGGCCTCGGTCAAATCCAAAGGTGCAATATTGGTGGGCGAGAATACAATCAGCATGGCGTTTGAACTGTTTGCAGCACCAAGAGCATTGCTGATTGCCACCGAATATCTCCCGGCCTGAACTGTCTGCACATTCGTAAACAAAAATATGCTGTTGGTTGCACCCGCTATAATAGTTTGGTTGAACATCCACTGATAGATTAGTGGATATGTGCCGTTAGCCGAAACAGAAAGAGCCGCGTTACCGCCCACAATAATGCATTTGCCAATCGGTTGGACAACAATTGTGGGGGGGGGCTGGGGGTCTTAAGGTCAGGGCTGCAACGCTGCTGGTGGCGGAACCAGACGTGTTGGTCACGACCACCCGGTAATTGCCGACATTGTTACTTTGCACATTGTTGACTAGAAGGTTTGTTGTGCCGCTGCCTGAAATATTTCCTGCGTTGGAAAGGTTTGTTCCGTTAAATTGCCACTGATAGCTCAATGGAGGAGTGCCCGAGGCCACTACTTGGAGGTTGACATCAGATCCCACATCAACCAATTGGCTTTGCGGTTGGCTGGTGATAACTGGGGGAGTGGAGAACGATTTACACTTGCCGGAGGCACCAGCGGCCCAAATGGCTGCCACCTCGGTTGCCGACAAGGCACGGCGGTAGATCGTGAATTCGTCAACCAGACCATCGAAACCCGATTCGCTTCCACGAGCACGCCCAACGCTCACAGGAATTGGAGACCCCTGGAGATTGAATGTCGCCGCAGTCGTTCCTATGGCCACGCCATTTTTGTAAACTGTGAGGTTGGTGCCGTTAAAAGTCGTGGCGATGTGTATCCACTAATTTGTTTGTATAAATGGCGTAACTTGGTTGCCGTTCCAGACCCCGACTTGCATTTGGCCGTTGGCGTTGATCAGCCAATGGTGAGCGCCTGTTCCATCGTTACCCAAGACCATCAGCCAGTCGCGATTCGTTGGAAAAGCCCGCACGAATATCCAGCCTTCGATTGAGTGGGGAGTGTTGCCGATGGTGAGCTGGCTTCCCAGATTTGCGGAAAAGCTGTCAACATTACTGTGAAAGGAGAATGCGCGATCACATATTCCGTTTGAACTCGCTGTCGCACCCCCTAAAAGCAGGCCATTATTTCCCGCAATGATGTCAAGAGCGTTGCCGTCGCCCGGCCACCAAGCGGCGACGAGTGAAGGTGCCGGGAGGCAATTTGTGTCAGCCAAAACCATTTGGCCCCAGGAAAACAGGGCGAACATTATCAAACCCCAGGGGAAGGAGGTTCTGATACGCAATTTTGCATATAATTTGCTCATCAGCCTCATTCTAAAGAATCCAGCGGGAAAACTTACAGAAAAAGTGAATTAATTTTGCCATCCAGAACGCCCGGACAGCCATGTATTTAGGAGACTACCTATTACAAACAGCAGGCGGGCAACATCAACGCTAGCGATTCACGGCGGCTGGTTTGGAATCGTCCACCACTTTGATTTCCGACAAAGATTTGATTGCGATTTGCGGTGCGCCGTTATTGTTGAATACCACGCCCTCAACCGTAACCGTCTTTGAAATTAACTTTTGCAGAACTTCAGGTTTGAATTCATCAGGACTGTCCTCGACTCGCAAAACGAGACTGAGGCTGGACCGGTAATTCTCGGAAAAGTTTATATAGTGATGGGCACCGGAGCGTGAAGTGCCGAACTTGATAATTTCCCCCTTGGCTTTGACCTTTTGACCGAGCCGATCCAGAAAAGCGTTGCCGTCAAGCGGGTTGAGAAATTCATTCGCATTGGTTTTAGCCCCGGCACCCGATGCGGTATTTTCAGCAACGGATATGGCAGGATTTGGCTCACCCTCTGACAAAGGAGCACCCAATTGGCGTGCGATCTTCTGGTAGAGGTTTGCCGTTTCGGGAGTGGTTGCGCCCGGAATGTGAGCAAGCTTGGCGTAGGCTCGATAGTCAGTCGGATTCAAGTCCATCGCCTCGTTGATTGCCGAGGCATAAGGCTGGGTTGTCAGCGTGGCGGCATAGTCGCGGACAGTGATTTTCGAATTCGCATTGATCGGGCGTTCGTTGCGATCTGACAAATACCATCTTGCCCAGTGGACAAGCGGCGCAGAAGCGTTGGTCTTTCCCAGAAGATTTCTCAGATTGACAATTTCCTGGGCCGCATTCGTCCGAATTTCAATTACGTTTTCCTCATTGAGCCGGTATCCGCCAACCACTTCAGCTAATTTTGGCAGCCATGCGGGCGATGCATCGGGTATTTGTTCAAGCGAATAAATTCTCACAGTTCCATCCTGTGAGGCGGCCAGGAGTTCTGTGCCGCCCGGATTGAGTTGCGCGCCGGTCAAATCACCGTTGTTTGCAAGAATATCGAAAAACGCTTTACCGCTCTGAACATCCCAAAGAGTAACGCCCGTGCTTGATGCAGTGAGAACCTCGCGGTCTCCTGAAGCGAACTCGCCACTTTGATTGAATGAGGTGAACGGCATAGGTTCAGCAATTGGCCTAGAGGTTTCACGATTCCAAACCCGCGCCGTATGGTCATTGGCACAGGTCAATAATAATTTGTCATCCGAACTGAAGCGAGCCATACGCACACCGTTCCCATGCGGATAAAATTCCACAGGCTTGTTTGTTGGCATAGTGGCATCCCAAATTTGCGTGGCATTACCTCCTGAAGAAGTAGCCAGCCATTTTCCGTCATGGCTGAAACAGGCGTCCCAGACCCAACCATGGTTGGCCTGCAAGGATTCGCCAAGTTGGGTCATTTTTTCCACATCCCATACGTCAACAGTGTAAAGCCGGTAAGCTATTGCCAATTTGCGGCTGTCGCGGCTGAAGGCAAGGGACATGACGGAGCCGTGATCGCCCTTAATCTCTTTTAATAAGCTTCCAGTTTTTGAATCCACGAGCTTGACCACCGTATTCTCTTGCTGGCTTGGTGCCAACCGGCTCCCGCCCGCACAGACAATCTGCTTATTGTCCGGGCTAACGAGCAACTTGGTGATACCAAATTCACAAATTGGATTCTCATAAAGCATACGTTGCGCAGCAATGTCCCAGAGACCAAGGGTCCCTTTCAATCCGCCCAAGACCAGGAAACGCGAATCCGGGCTGAAAGTAACCGATTGTGCTTTGCCATCCGTAAGTCGAGGTTGTTGCAGCAATGCCCCTGTTTCAGGCTGCCAAAGCCTGACCGTTCCGTCATTGCAGAGTGTAAATATTAAATTCCCATCGGGGCTGTAACTCGCATTCCGCACACCTGCTGGATGCCACAACGTAACGGGAATAGCCCTGCCCGGGCGGACATCCCAGAAAACCTCCATCTCTCTTTCACCACTGCTAAAAAACGACCGGATTCTGGCGGCTAGAAAGTTGCCGTCACGAGTTAAGGCGGCTCCAACAATATCCGTTATACCGGGACAGGGTTCGCCGTATGGCTGTCCAGTCCGCATATCCCAAAAGCGAACCACCCCATTCCGCACGCCGGAGGCCAACAACCGACCATCTGCCGAGATTGCCATACTCCACACAGTTGAAGCGTGTTGAAAATTGGTGCGGCTTAATTCTGGTTGAACCAAATCCCATACCTCCAAAACCCCGGTGGATTTTCCGCCAACTAGCAGGCTGCGGTCGTCTGGAGTAAACATCAAATACGGTGCACTGCCAGTATGCTTCGCCATGATGGGAGGAAGCACAGGTTTGCCGGTCTTGGTATAAAAGACTTCAATGTTGTCCATGGTAAGGATCGCCATTTTCTCAAAGTCGTGGCTGTAGACTGGTTTGCGATCCATCTGCCCTGCGAACATGATGGTGGAAATCCTCTCTCCGGTCTGTCTATTTGAAAGCACACCATTCTCAAATGCAAAAACCAGATCTTCGGGAGACCGGTCAAACTGAAAACTACGGGAGCGGTCGGAAGCGGCTTGCGAGTCAACCAATTCTTTTGGAGGGCTAATCAGGGGCAACGGGAAGTTTCGGCTAGAGAGCAAGGTTACAATCCTCGCTGTAGCCACGCGATTGCTTGGATTAAGCCTCAAGGCAGACGCGTAATAGGCTAAGGCTTTACTGGCCGCGTCATCTTTTGTCAGCCGCTCACCTTCAACCAGCATCAAACTCGAAAAGGCTTCACTGGTCTTTTGGCGGGCACGCTGGGCTGTGACGGTTTCGAACTCGGCCCGATTTTTTTGCTCGTCGGCCTTTCTTTCCGCATGGGTGGCACGAACCGCTTCCCATGAACTTACAATAAGACCGAGCCCCACCGCGAGTGTCACGGCTGCGCCAGCCGTGAACAACAACTTATTCCGAATGACCATCTTCTGAAACTGATACCAATTGCTTGGTGGCTTGGCTATCACCGCTTCACCATTTAAGAACCGCACCACGTCCTGTGCCAGCCCGTTGGCCGTCGCATACCTTCGGCTACGATCCTTTTCCAGCGTCTTCATCACTATCCAATCCAGTTCACCTCGGAACAGACCTGGCAACTTGGCTGGTTCAGTCTTTCGTCTGGACGCTACTTCCGTCGCCTCTTTGGCCGTCAATGCCATGACACGCACCGTGGGGCGGGCGGGCTCGGACTTCCGAATGGTGTTTAAAACCTCCTCAAATGCCGCCCGCTGTAACGTCGCCGCGTCAAACAGCGGCTGGCCGCACAGCAGCTCATACAACAGCACGCCCAAAGAATAGATGTCGCTGCGTGTATCCACATCCATGCCGCCCATGCTTGCCTGTTCGGGACTCATGTAAGCAGGTGTGCCGATGAATATCTCGAACGCCGTGAACAACGTTTTATCTGTGAGCCGCTGGTCGGTGGTTGCCTTGGCTATACCAAAATCAATGATCTTCGGCACCGCCCGCCCGTCCTGTTCCGTCACCAATATGTTCGACGGCTTGAGGTCTCGGTGGATGACGCCTTTTTGATGCGCGTGCTGCACGGCCTGACAGACTTGCACGAACAAATCCAGCCGTTGCCGGATGGTCAGCCGGTGTGCGTCGCAGTATTCCGTGATTTTGCTGCCCTGCACCAGTTCCATTACGAAATAAGGCCGTCCGGCATCCGTGGCTCCCGCGTCAAACACTCGTGCAATGTTCGGATGCTCCATCAACGCGAGAGCCTGCCGCTCGGCTTCAAAGCGCGCGATCACCTGCTTGGTGTCCATGCCTAGCTTGATAATTTTGAGCGCCACGCGGCGGCGAACCGGTTGCTCCTGTTCGGCCATATAGACCACGCCACAACCACCTTCGCCAATCTGTTCCACCAACTTGTAAGCACCGATGCGGTCACCGGACTTCTCAGCAGAGAGGGTTTCTGAAACAGTGTTGGCTTCTAGGCCAAGTTGAAATAAACATTTGAGGCAATGCCCGCCGGGGGCACTAGCCGGCAATTCAGCACCGCAGCGGGAACATTTCGGTCGTTCAGTCATAATACTTGTTGAGCTTCATCATGGTTCTAAAGCGAACAAGCCACCTTCTTACAATATTTCTTTGACCAACAGCCACGCGTTTTACTCTCCAATAGCGGCGAACAAATGCCGAATTTCGTCATGCACTTCTTCTGGAGAAGATACAGTGTGCGCGATTTCACTCCGCAATAATTCCCCAAACCGTCGGCGCAGACGGTGCAAAGCCACCTGCAAAGCATTTTCGCTCAAGCCCAGTTCATCGGCCCACACGGAATAAAGTTTCGTGCTGGATTCGCGCGTCAGTTCCGGTTCAAGTTTTGCGAAGAGCAATTCTTTGCCGCCTTCGACGTATTCCTTTTTGAGGCGGGCCAATACGTTCGCCACCATGGTCATGGCCCATTGCCGCTCGAAGATTTTGTCGGGTGACTGATGATCCAGCAGTTCTTTGTTGAAGGCAATTTCGGCGGTGTCGTCCAGGGAAATAATTTGTCGTTGCCCTCCGCGTTTCAATGCCTTTCGTTTGTCCCACTGGTTGGCCAGAAAATTGGTCAGCGCGGCCAAAAGAAACGAACGGAACTTGCCTTTCTCTTTGTCCACCTTTTTCAAGGTTTCCTTTTCGAGCAGAAAAGCAAAAAAGGTTTGCGTCAAATCTTCTGCCTCGTGCGGGTTGGAACCGCGCCACCGCACAAATACATACACCGGTTGCCAATAACGGCTACAAAGCCGCTCCAATGCGGCTGCGGCAACGGCCTCATTGTCCGCACCAGCGCCCAGGACCACGCTCCATTGCGTTGTGGGAAAAGCGTGAGCATTCTGACGCGGGGAGCGCAGATTCTCGGTGGTTGAGGAGTTCTCGGTTTCGCTCATGGCCCCGAACAATTGTTGCCGAACACCAGCAGGCCCGCAAGAACTTCAACCAGAATCCGCTCGGCACAGAGGCGAGACGGCTGATTTTACTCCGTGCTGGTCCTCCGTTTTTCCAATGTTTTTGTCTCAGCGGTGCGCCAGAGTAAATCCATCACGATAATGCCGCGCACTTCTTCCGGGCTGGTTTTTCCAGTGTCAATCAGCAAGGCGTTCTCAACAAAAACTACCTGGCTCGCGTCATTGCGGTCGCGTTTTGCTGCGCCGGAAGTTTGCGTGGTTTGACGGTGTCTCTGTTCGCGGATTTTTTCCGAAGCGTCGAGAAAGAATTTATATGGCGTGTCGGGAAACACCACCCCGCCGATGTCCCGCCCCAACATCACGACGCGGCCGAATCGCTGGCACAGCCGAAGACCGTTGTTCACAATGTCGCGAACTTCGCGGATACGGGCAACTTTCGATGTCTCCATCCCCACACTGTTGAGTTCATCCTTGGTGTGCGACCCGGCGCGGATTTTACCGGTTCGCCTGGAATAAAATTGAACCGGTGAA
>OBLU010001221.1_pt1 | contig 23993 bp, 15 predicted proteins | sample 1518681 | NCBI WGS metagenome assembly OBLU01 (sample SAMEA3539304, study PRJEB22396) | soil metagenome | biome: tundra; feature: field; material: soil | place: USA | collected 2010-05 | depth 0.15 m
CATGCTGTCTACGGGGCATGTTCGGACGCCAGGGTATTTTTCTTTCCATCTATCTAGCCGTCTCATTCGTGACCAGCCTTATCGACGCATATTTCCCTGAAATTGACGCGACCGTAGACCTTATATGGATAGTCCCCTGTCTCACAGTTGCGGCTCTCGCTGTCACTTGGCGCTCGCCCGCGGACCTCGGAAGACCGCAAAAGCTACGCATCAGCAGACGTGCATCGCTTCTGTGTTTCAACTTGACCTTGGCGACGATGGTGCTAGGGAGCGCGGTGCTGGGGTTAAGACTTGTCAATTCGGCACGTGTCATTGGGCTGATTGCGGTGAGCATTGTGTTGTTCGCTTTCGCGGTCCGGTCCGCCTTGATGCAAGATACTCAGGAAAAATACCTCGATGCATTGCAGGAAAGCAGGGCGGAGTTGGAGAGACAAGCTCTCTATGATGAACTCACTGGATTGCCGAATCGCCGCCTTCTCGCCGAGCGCCTGTCACAGGTACTCGCCATTGCGGAGCGGGAGGGGCATCGAGTTGCGTTGTTTTACCTGGATCTTGACGGATTCAAGCCAGTCAACGATCGGTTGGGCCACGCGATCGGTGATCTTCTGCTGAAGCGCGTCGCGCACCGCATGCTCTCACGGGTTCGGAAATCCGATACCCTAGCTCGCATGGGAGGGGACGAGTTTACCTGGCTCGTCGCGTATATTTCGGAAGCCGACCAAGCGTCGCTTTTGGCAGAGGGCATGCTGCAGGCTCTGAGTGAGCCCTATGATATTGAGGGCCACGCGATCGAGGTTACCGCGAGTATCGGCATTGCTCTGTTTCCTGACGATGCTAGAGACCCTGCGGGTCTGATTCTACAAGCGGATAAGGCCATGTACGCCGTGAAACGAGACGGTAAGAATGGCGTTCGATACTCGATGTCTGAGATCGCGGTTGTTTAGAGTGATCGCCGCATCCCGTTAAGGTTCTTACTGATTTGTAGAGTACTTCAGATCTCAATTCGAAGATCGATGCAGTCGCTCGGGGTCCAAGGCTACTGGTACCGATTTTTTTTGCAAATTCCAAAAGACTAATTGATGCCAGGCGACTCTCTCCTGACCGCTCCGTTCGCTGCCCTTCGAGCATGGCTGGTGCAGCGACGACGAGACTATTAACGGTCGACGGAACTGGATCCGGTTCACGATATCGCGCTGCTTGCTGATCCGCGTTGTTTGGATCTAATTCAAGCCGCCTGGATAGCGGATACCCGCAGCACTGCTCCCCAGCCCTCCTCAGTACCCGGTTGCCTCGGCTGATGACCGCAACCTTGAATTAAAAATATCTGCGAACTGTCCAAATGGTCGGGCCCGGGCCGTCATCATGGTATGGCGGACGAACCAGGCGGCGCAGACTTATGGAGATGACGAATGAGATACGTTCTTTTGGATTACGTGAACGAATCCGGATGGCCCACCTTGACGAGAACCGAACAGGAACACTGGCTCGGAGCATATCGGGACTACATGCAAGCCATGGTCGAAGCGGGCGTTCTCAAAGGCAGCAATGGACTTTATCCAACCTCATCGGCAACGACCGTGCGGATGGAGAACGAGAAAATACAAGTGCTCGATGGCCCATTTGCAGACTCGAAAGAACAGTTAGGCGGCTTTCACATCATTGAGGTCGCCGACCTGGACGCGGCCATCAACTGGGCAGCGCGATCGCCCACCGCGCTCCATGGGTCGGTAGAGGTGCGCCCGGTGAGAGACGGCACGATGCTCACCCGCGACATAAGCAGTCTGCTCAACCCTTCATGATGGATCGTTCTAAACAGATCAAGGAGAACTAAACACGATGCCTTATAAAAATACGGATGGAATCGACGAGCAGCCGCCATTTATGCGGGCATCATACGTCAACATGCGCAATTACTTATGACGCTGTGTTTAGCATGCGGAAATTGAATGTTTTCAACCATGTCACATTGGATGGATATTTTGTGGATGGAAACGGCAATTTCGGTTGGGCCCGCCACGGGAACGATGACCCCGAATATGCGGCGTTCGTTGCAGAAAACGCGAGCGCAGGCGGTCAACTTATGTTCGGCAGAGTGACTTATCAAATGATGGCAAGCTATTGGCCTACTCCGGTCGCCGATCAGCATAGTCGTGAGGTGGCGAAGGGAATGAACAGCATGGGGAAATTCGTTTTCTCGCGGACGTTGGACACGGTGAAGTGGAACAATACTACGCTCCTGAAAGGAGATATCGTCACTGAAGTGCGCAGAATTAAGGCGGAGCCCGGGCCTGGGATCACGATTCTTGGTAGCGGTTCCATCGTTGCACAGCTCGCGCGAGAGAACTTAATCGACGAGTACCAGATGATGGTTGATCCTGTGGCACTTGGGAAAGGTCGGAGTATGTTCGATGGCATTGATGAGCAAATATCTTTGAAGCTTGCAAAGTCCAGAACGTTCAACAATGGCAAGCTCTTTCTGAGCTACCAGGCGACGACCTGATTCGCTATCTCTTTAGCGAGGCTATACCAAGAAGATTGTTGATCAGACTTCAGGAGGCTCCCGTGGAGTTAATCAAAACAGAATCGACCAAGCTTACGAAGATAGCGACCGACTTGGCGATGGGAGAATCGCCCCGCTGGCACGACGGCCGTCTCTGGATATCAGATTGGGGAGCGCAGGAAATTCTTTCCTTTGATTTGGAGGGCAATCGCCGCGTTGAACTTACTCACTCCTTCGGCCTTCCGTGTTGTTTCGACTGGCTCCCCAACGGCGATTTACTCGTAGTATCAGGCCCGAAGGGCTTAGTCTACGTCGGGGAACGGACGGTCAGCTCACCACTTATGCTGATTTGACGAGCTTGTCCGAAAATGGCTGGAACGAAATTGTTGTAGATGGACGAGGAAATACTTACGTTAACTCTGCGAGCTCTATTGCCCTCATAACTACGGACCTGCTAGTCCGAAAAGTAGCAGATGGCGGTGCATTTCCAAACGGGATGGTGATCACATCCGATAATTCGACGCTCATCCTGGCAGAATCTTACGCACGACGCCTAACTGCATTTCATATTGCGGCAGACGGTACGTTATCGAACAGGCACACATGGGCTGACCTTGGCGACGGCGTCCCAGACGGCATTTGTCTCGACGAGAGAAACGCCGTTTGGTATGCGGATGTGCCGAATAAACGGTGCGTAAGAGTAGGGCAAGGCGGTAAGGTATTTCAAACGATCAAGGTGGACCGTGGATGCTTTGCTTGCATGCTTGGCGGTCCGGAGGGCAAAACACTATTCATCGTTGCGACGCATTGGAGAGGGACGGAAAAAATAGCTGAAGTCGCGGAGCAGCGAACATGTTCGGTGCTGAAGACCTTGGTGCTTGATCCTCACTCCGGCCGACCGTGAGCTGTTCTTGTTCGATTGTACGGAATTCCCAAGATGGACAGATTTGCAAACGACGTTCAGGCGAAAGATGAAGTAGAAGCGGTAGCCCGCCGCAGTTACGGCAAGCTCATCGCATTTCTTGCGGCGCGCACTCGCGACGTAGCGGCGGCGGAAGATGCGCTCTCTGAAGCGTTTGCATCAGCGCTCGCGGAGTGGCCTCAAAGCGGAACTCCCACGAACCCCGAAGCATGGCTTCTCACAGTAGCTCGTCGAAAAATGATCGATGCCTTCCGCAGACAGAAAAGCAGCGAGTCATTCTCTGACGATGAAAAATTCGCAATAAAGGACCTAGAAGTTCCCGCGGATGAGGACGAACTACCGGACCGACGATTGGGATCGCTATTCGCGTGTGCACATCCTGCGATCGATTCAGCGATTCGCGCACCGTTGATGCTGCAGGTCGTTCTAGGGCTCGACGCGAGGAGGATCTCTTCTGCGTTTCTCACATCGCCTGTAGCAATGGGCAAACGACTGGTTCGCGTCAAAACCAAAATACGGCAGGCAGGAATTCCTTTCACGACACCGCGCCTTGAGGAAATTCCGAGCAGGCTTGAGGCTGTGCTCGAGGCCATCTATGCAGCGTTCACCGAAGGTTGGTCAGATCCCGGAGGTACCGACATATTACGTCGTGACCTTACGGATGAAGCCATCTTCCTTGCGCGACTGCTGGTCGAGTTATTGCCTCGGGAACCGGAGTCTCTCGGTCTTCTCGCACTGATGCTTCACGCTCAAGCTAGACGTGGCGCTCGCCGCAATTCTCAGGGTGAATATGTGCCGCTCGCATGCCAAGACACCGCGCTGTGGGATTTGAAAATGATTGACGAGGCAGAGAGTTTGATCCGCGGCGCTAGCGCACTGCATCGTTCAGGTCGCTTTCAGTTGGAGGCGTCGGTGCAGTCCGCACACATCTATCGGTGTTTCACTGGAAATGACAACTGGGCCGATATTGTGCAGTTGTACGACCTTCTGTTCGCTTTGGCGCCATCGCCAGTAGTGGTGCTCAACCGAGCGTTGGCTGTTGCGGAAGTAAGCGGTGCTGAAGCCGCACTCGCCACATTGGAAGCGATCTCCAGCGACTCTAGGATTGCGGAGTATCAGCCGTATTGGGCACGCGCCGAGTTATTAGTAAAGGCCGATAAACACGAAAAAGCTCATCATGCCTACGAAATCGCTATTGGCTTGGAGCGCGATCCAGCCGTCCGCACCTTTCTGCGGCGACGTCAGTCTGCGCTGATGCGCGGTTGAAGGACATCGCCTAAAGCTGAACGCCTCTCTATGCAGAGAGAGAGCGCGATTCTTTGTTGCGGGTCATGAAGTAATAGGCAGCAGGTGTGACGACAAGGCTTAAGACCATTGACAACGTTAGACCGCCTATTACCGCAATCGCTAGAGGTTGGAGCATCTGCGAACCGGCGCCGAGTGCGAACGCGAGAGGAAGCATGCCGCAGACGGCGGCCAGCGCTGTCATAACGATCGGCCGGAGTCTCCGCTGCGCTGCATGAATCATTGCATCCGCTGCGTTCGCGCCTTCGGATCTAAACCGCTCGTCAGCGTCAAGAAGGAGGATGCCGTTTTTCGCGACGATCCCAATGACCATGATGAGGCCCATGAACGATGCAACGTTGAAGGTTGTTCTCGTGACGAGTAGGGCGAGAATGACACCCGAGACTGAAAGAACAGAAGAGGTAAGAATCGCGGCGGGCGCCGGAAAGTTACGGAACTCGGTAAGCAGCACGCCGAAGACGAGCGCCAAAGCCAACAGCAATACGCGCAACAGATCACGAAATGACTTCTGCTGCTCCTCGTATGTTCCGCCGTACTCTACGCGCACAGACGGTGGCAGGTGCATGGCGGTGACGGTCTGACGCACTTTGGCCATTGCGGTACCGAGGTCAGAACCTGCGAGTCGGCCCGTGACCACCACAAGGCGTTGAAGATTCTCACGTCGAATCTCGTTCTGCGGAGGTAGTTGCTCGATGGTAGCCAGCGATCCGAGAGTTGCGGTATGCCCCGAACTGCTGTTGAAGACGGTGTTTTCGATGGCTTCGAGTGAAGCGCGGTGTTCGTCGCCCAGTCGCACGCGGATGGTGTAGGGACGACCGTTCGAGATGAGTGGATCGGTGGCCGGCAGACCATCCAGGATAGAAGTCGCATCTTGCGAAACTTCACTGGGTGTGAAGCCAAAGCGAGCTGCGATGGCGGGATTTACTTGAAAGCTCGTGGCTGGTCCGCTGATCGTGTTTTCGATTCCGTTCTCGACGTCGACCACGCCAGGGATTTTGCTAATGGCGTCGCCGACGCGCGGACCAAGTTGCTCAATCAAAGCCTCGTCGTCGACGAAGATTTTGATCTGAATCGGTTCAGGTGCGTTGGAAAGATCGCCGATCATGTCCTGCAACACTTGCGTAAACTCGACGTCCAGCTCTGGTTCGGTTGATTTGATGTCGGCTCGCACGTCGGCGATGACGTCGTCGATCGGGCGACTACGTTTGGCTTTGAGTCTTACAGTAAAGTCGCCAGTGTTGGCTTCAGTCACAGCAGCCAGTCCCATCTGCAAACCGGTGCGGCGCGATGTGCTTTCAACCTCCGGTTGTTCTCGCAATATCCGCTCAACGTGGTCGAGTACACGATTTGTCTCAGTAAGTGAACTTCCCGCCGGCATAATGTAGTCAAGGATGAAACCACCCTCGTCCATCTCCGGTAAGAGGTCTGAACCGAGCGCCTGATAGCCAGCGTAAGTTGCTACGATCAGCAGAACACAAGCGAAGCTAAGCCAAAGAGGCTTCGCTAGAGCCCAGTCGAGTACACGCTTGTGAATGTGCAGAACGTTGCTCATCAAGCGACTCGAAGCATGTTCGGCATGAGGTGTGTCTTCTCGTTTCTCTCGCAATAACACCAGGCTCAGCCCTGGGGTCCAGGTCAGCGCCAAAACGAGTGAGGTCAGTAACGACGCAGTCATGGTGATGGCGAGTGCACGAAAAAAGCTGCCAGTTACCCCGCTTACTGAGATCAACGGCAAAAACACTACGACAGGCGTTATTGTCGATCCGATCAGCGGAACCGTAATCTCACGCAAGGCCTTGCGCACGGCTTCAGCGCGACGTTCGCCATTATCGCGGTGCATCACGATGTTCTCGACCACGACGATGGCATCATCAATGACGAGACCGATGGCCGCTGCAAGACCACCGAGTGTCATCAAGTTAAAGCTCTGGCCGATTATCCAGAGGATTAAGATCGTGACTGCAATGGTTACGGGAATTACCAACCCGGCAATGAGAGATGACGTCCAATCGCGCAGGAAGAGAAAGAGAATGATACACGCGAGAATCAGGCCGATGAAAATAGCGTCCCGCACACTGGAAATACTGTCGCGCACTAATTGTGATTGATCGTAGAAAGGTTCAAGGTGAACACCCTGCGGCAGACTGCGACGCAACTGCGTAACTTGCGCGGCAACCGCATCGGCCACTGCGACCGTGTTACTGGACGGCTGGCGTGCAATGTTAATGAGTACCGAAGGCTTGCCGTTAGCGGTGACAGTGGTGTAGACCGGCATTGTGGAGTGCTCGACGGTGCCTACGTCCGTCAGTCGCACTGGCGCCCCACTCGATGTGGTTTTGACCACTAGTTGCCGCAATTGATCGATGTCGTGAACCTGTGCGCCCACGAGACCGAGGATCAATTGATGGTGGGCTTCATACAAGCCGGGCGAGTCCACGATGTTTGACGACTGGATCGCGTTAACCAAGTCAGGAACGGTCACACCGGACCCCGCCATCAAGGCCAAGTTCGGCACCACGTGAAACTCCGGCACCTGGCCGCCTTGTACAGTAACCGTGCTTACGCCTTGAACGCGATTCAGAGGCGGCTTCAGATTGTACGTGGCAATCTCCCACAAGCGCGTAAGCGGCACCGTGTCAGAGCTGAGACTGTAACCAAGGATAGGAAAGGTCGCGAAGGTCAGACGATTGGTAGTAATCCTCGCACTCGTGGGCAGCGTTTGCTCCACCTTGCTGAGAGCCGCATCGACTAACTGGAGTTGACGGAACATATCAACGTTCCAGTCGAAGAAAAGACTGATCTCGGCTGATCCCCTGCTCGTTGTTGAGCGAACCGTCGCCAGCCCAGGGACGGAGTTGACTGCGTCTTCAATTGGCCTGGTGATGGTGACTTCCATCTGTTCAACGGGCATCACCCCGTTGTCTACACCAATCACGACGCGCGGAAAGCTTGTCTCGGGAAAAACAGAAATCGGCACCTGCAGAGCGCAGTAAATACCAGCCGCAGTAAGAATGGTGGCGAAGAAAAAAATGGTGCGCGTGGACCGCACCAGCCAAAATGGCTTCGGCTGAGTAACAATCTCCGGGTACGCGATGGACATCATTTGTCCTCCCCGCCCTTGCCGCCAGCCGGTTTATCATCGTCATCCGTCTTTGCGGGACCGACCTTAACCTTGATGCCCTCATCCAGTCCGTAGACTCCGCCGGTGATGACGGTGTCGCTGGGTAGCAACCCGCCAGTAATCTGCACGTCGTCTCCGTCGGTGATGCCGAGGGTCACTGTCTTCTTATGCGCCGTCCCGTCCGATCCCGCTACCATTACGGTCTTACTGCCATCCTGGCCGACCAAGAGCGCTGACGCCGGAATCTTCCATGCCTGAGCAACACTCCTTCCGGTGATGCTCGCCTTAACCGGTGTGCCCACCTTCAATCTTCCGCCCTTGTTGTCGATCTTGAGCCAGACCTCGATAGTCGTACTGCCGGGGTCGAGTGCAGGGCTAATGAGTGAAACTTTGGCGGCAACCGGATCATCCACGCCAGGCACCTTGATCTCTGCCTCATCGCCAAGCTTCATCTGCTGCGCCACGCTCTGCGCCACGTGAGCCTTTGCGAGTAAGGCAGATGTGTCCATCACTGTGAGCAAGGGTGTCCCAGCTGCGGCCGTTTCTCCTGCAAACAGGGGACGATCCGTCACGACTCCATTTATCGGGCTATGAATTTCGGAGTAACTGACCTGGGCCGTAGCTCCATTCAGCTTGCCTTCAGCTGATGTTAGCTGGCCCTGCGCAGCTTTAAGCGAGGCCTCACGACTTACTGTCCGCACCGAATCCAAATGCTTGGCCGCAGAGTCGTATGCAGCTTGTGCCTGCACCAATGCAGCGACTGCTGTGTCCAAATCGCGGCCGGGGATCGCGCCTTCGGCGAAGAGCTGTTTACGGCTGTTCACGATGCTTTGGTTTAATTCCAGATTGGCTTTGGCCTGCGCGAAGTCGAGCTCGGCCTTTTGTGTGTCTTCTGGAACCTGGGCCTTCGTTGCGGTGGCGTAGGCGGCTTCCGCCGCCATGTAAGAGCCTTTGTTGTCGAGCGCCGCGGCGGCGAGGTCGCTGTTTTCCAGGGTTGCGAGTAACTGGCCTTCCTTCACCTTGGCTCCCCGTTGAACATAGAACTTGCGCACGGGCGCTGTGATTTTGGGAGCGATCGAGGCTTGCGCGAGCGGGGAAAGTACCGCGTCAACCGTGATGTGCTCTGAGATAGAGCCTTGCTCGGGATGCTCAGCCTGAACAGTCACTTCTGTTACGGGAGGTGTTTCCTTTTTGCAGCCGGACACCAGCATGAGGGCAAGAGGCAACACTCCCGCCAGCATGCATCCCATTGGTCGGGCAGTGCGCAGACGGACATCAATACGCCACGAATCTGTCGTCATTGGTTCACATCGTTCCCGTTAGAGTTTGCAAATCGGCAAGTGCCGTACGATACCGGACGCGCCCATCTTCGCGTGCATTCTGGGCACTCACAAAAGCTGTCTGAGCGTCAACGACCTCGAGAACAGTGGCTTCGCCACCGGCGTACCGCATCTTTGTGAGGCGTAAGCTTTCTTCTGCTGTTGACACACTAGTATCAAGCGATTCAAGTTGATCGCGAGCTTGTACGGCCTCTGCGAAAGCCTCGTCGAGGTGGGCGATCAGACGCCTCTGCGTCGCGCTCAACGCTACCTTTGCGGCATTTCGTCGAATCTCGCTCTGCTTGAGTTTGTGCTCGGTTGATAGCCAGTCCCAAACCGGGATGTCCAAAGTCACGCTTGCCGAATAACCGAGATTCCGCGCCTTATCGGGCCCATATGTGGCAAATTGAGGGGCATCAATACCGTAGGTATAGTTAAGTCCGAGGGCCGGGAGGTAAGCGGCGCGCGCGGATACCACGTCGGCATTGCTTTCGCTCAGCGAGGCAAATGCGCTCTTCAATTCGGGATTGTTCTTCCCCGCAGCTTGTTCAACATCTGTGCGCGAAGCAAGGGGACCAGGCTTCTCCGGCGCGGCCAAATCGTAGTGCGTGCGCGGATCGGGAAACAGTAGCACGCCGAGCTCGAGGCGCGCTTTGTCCGCGGCTAGTCTTGCATCTGCGAGATCGCGCTGGCGCTGCTGCTCCTGGAGTTGCGCTTTCACCACATCCGCATGTGCAGCTTCGCGTCCCTGTTCGCGCTTTTCTGTAAGACCCGTGAAGTCCGAGGCCTCGCTATACGCCCGTTGCGCGATATCAACCTTCTGATCGGCGGCGATTAGCCCAAAGTAGAGTCCCGACACCGTGCCCATGAGACCGCGGCGAGAAATCTCCAGCTCGGCTGCTGCCAAGGCCGCCGCTGCATCCGCATGCCGCACCGCTGCTATTTGCCCCAAGCCAATGGTTTCGTCGACGACGCCTTGGCTCGCGTACTCATGCACCGCATTATTAGCGATGAATCGAGGCGAAGGCTGAGAGCCAGTACCTTGTCCGGCCTGATTTTGCAATCCGTTTGCCTGTGTATACAAAGCCTGATTGTGGTAGGTTACTCCAGGCAAAAGCGCAGCACGCGCGATGGAGCGGTCGAGGCCCGCTGCCCGACTCTCGGCAGATGCCGCCGCATAGGAGGGTTCATTGGCCTCTGCACGTGCGATGGCTTCATCCAGCGTGATGGGCTTCAGGTGTGGTGCGTCTGAAGAAACGCTTTGAGTTGGCTGCGCGCCGCTTTGTGCACCTAGGTGCGACGCTAAAATAAGGCCGGCGCATATCGTCAGGGCCCGAAGCCAGGCCTCGAAATGCCGAAATACGCACGGGCTTGTGCCGGCTCCCCAAGCCCGCGCAGTGCAGATGGACTCTTGGTTATTCATGGCCTACTACGATTACGGTAAAACTGCCTGGAAGAATACTGGGGCGCGGCCTTGGATTTGCAGCCGACGGAGCAGAACGAGGACCGAACTCGGCACTGACAACATAGACCCTGCCCGTGGAGGGATCAAGGGACATAGTACGGCCACCTTGTTGAGTCGCGAGATTCTGGGTAACCCTAAAGTTGTTGTTACTTGCGTCAATCACAGTCAGCGTACCATCTCCGTTCGAGGAAAATGCCAATTTGGATCTCGGGTCGTAACCAGCCGCATCCGGAGAATCGCCGATCGTTGGAGTGGCAATGACCTTTCCTGAGTTAGTGTCAACTATGGCCATCTTCTTTCCATCACAAACCGCGAAAAGTCGTCTTCCTGTCTGGTCGAATGCAAGACCGGATGGTGATTCGCACCCTCCCATGGGCCACTCTGCTGTTATTTTCACGGTTTTAGCGTCTATTCGAACGATTTCATTTTTGTCTTCGATGTTGTCGAAGACAACTCCAGTACCGTCGGCGACAGGAAACTCAGGTTTGCCGGGCAGTTCAATCGTCGCCTTGACTTTCTGTGTAGCGGTATCAATCACTGAGACATTCTTGCTACGCCCGTTGAAAGCCCATATGGTCTTAGTTACCGGCTCAAAGACAATACCGTCCGGATTGGCGCCAACCGGAATCGTAGCAACCGTCGAAAGATTTTTACGGTCGAACACTACCACGGCGTTGGATCCGCCATCACTGATGTAGCCAAGATTTCCGGTGCCGTCCAATGCCACCCCGTGAGTTCCCTTCAGCCCGTCGATCTTGCCGAGGACTTTTCCATTGGTACTATCCAAGACTTCGACACGAGACCCGTGTGTTACATAGAGGCGCTGCGCACCAGAGTCTGCGACCAGGTAATCCCAGCCGCCATCACCACCGATTTTCCACTTGTCGAGAATCTTGAACGGCTTTTGTGCGTGTGCTGATACAGCCGCGGCCAGGGCGCATATTACCGCCCCGGTAAGCAGAGACGTGCTTTGGATCAAGCTATGCTGCTTCGACATCGTACGAATCTCCAGTCCTTTCGACAGACGGCTTCTGTCGCAGGTACGACTATCCCATTTCCACCTTAAGGGGTCCTTAAGATGAAGAAGGACTTGAAACATTTTTGATAGATTCTTCGTTGTCAGGCGATATTCCCGTTGCCAGCGGAAGTCGGACCACGACCGTTGTTCCACGCTTCGGACTGCTATCGATTCCAATGCTTCCTTGGTTCCGGTCCACAATGGCCTTACAAATCGAAAGGCCAAGGCCTGTCCCTCCAGTGCTGCGGCTACGCGAAGGATCGCCGCGAGAAAAGCGCTCGAACAGCCTTGGAATATCACGAGGATCGATTCCGTCGCCTTCGTCAATAAACTTCATTTCCGCAAACGAATCTCCTCGAGACATTTCAAGCGTTACAACAGCACCGCGCGGGCTATGCTGCACAGCATTTATCAAAATATTAGCGAATAGCAGGTGGCATTGTTCGGGATCGATGAGGCAATCAATTCGTTCCTGCGATTCCAGGTTCAGTTGAAGTTCGCGTACCAGCGCCATGGGCCCCAGTTCGTTCATGACCTTCTGCGCTTCGTCGGCGAGGTTCGTGGTCAAGTTGAGCACATCGTTGCCCGATTCATCCTCTATGCGCGCAAGGGTCAACATCTGCTTCACAATCGTTTCCATGCGATCGCAGTCATCTAAAGATCGCTTCAGTCCTGCCTCATATTCAGGCGCCGATCGCTGCTTCATTCCCAACAATTGAATTGAGGACTTAACCACGGCGACCGCAGTCTTCAGCTCGTGCGCAGCGTCCCCCACAAATCGCTTCTGTACCTCAAAGGATTGTTCAAGTCCGCTCAGCACCGTTTCCATGGCGGAGATCAGGGGGGCAAGTTCCTTCGTTTCCCGAGCCGCAGCGGGCGGTGAAAACGTCCATGACTTTACCGACACTCTTGAAGCCCCGGCAGCCAGATCACGCAATGGAGCGAGGCTGCGATTCAGTAGCCAGGACATGAGCACGCCGGTGATGGCGAGCACCAGCAGGCTACTGATTGCATAGAACGTGACGGCGCTGAAGACAGCTCTCCAAGCCCGCTTTGTGGGAGCGCCATAGTAGATAGAAACATAGCGCTTGATCCCGCCGCCCTTGTCTCCGGGGTCCACAATGCGGATACCATTGGTGTGAATAACTCGATAGCTTCTTCCTTGAACCGAAAGTTGGAAGACCGAATCCTTTTCGGATTTTTCGAAGCAGGTTACTCCATTCCAATTACCCGATTTGCCGATAATCCTTCCACTTGAGTCTTGTACTTGGTAGATGTCATGTGGTGGGATATTGGTCTCGCTCCCGTCCAACATCACGTTATCGGCCGCGTCCTCGGCATCCTGAACTGCTCCGAGTAGCGAGTCTGCACGGCCACGCAACATAATATCGAAGGCACGGAAGTGCGTTTGTCGCTCATAAATGAAGGCGACGCCGGTGACGCAGACGGCCGCGATCAACTCGACGAGGAGCACCATCGAAACTAAACGTCGGGCTATGGAGTGTGTCTTCATTGTTCTTCTGATTTGCTGATGTATAGGCGGTAGCCTCGTCCGCGCAGCGTCTCTATATTCGATTGATAGTCAAAACCTCCCAACTTCCTGCGCAAATTCGATATATGAGCTTCGATAACATTGGAGTGATGCTCCCAATTGAAGTCGTACAAGTGCTCAAGTAGCTCCTGTTTTGAAATGACGACGCGCGGCCGATGCAGGAAATACTCGAACACACGGTATTCCATGGGCGACAGATCAATCTCGACTCCGGCTCGTTTGACGACTTGCTCGAGGGTGTTGATTTCCAACTCACCTAGACGAAGCGTCGGGTGGGCGATGCCTTTTCCTCGGCGAACGAGAGCCTTCGCGCGTGCGAGTAACTCGCCCAGGTCGAATGGCTTGCTCAAATAATCGTCTGCTCCGGCATTCAGCAGAGTGATTTTCGAGCTTGTTTCTCCCTTAGCCGTAAGTATGAGTACGGGCGTCGGATCTCTTCGATCGCGAATTCGCTTGAGTACGCTCAGGCCGTCCAGCCTTGGCAGCATCAGATCGAGAATGATGAGGTCGTAACAGCCGTTTCCCGCGAGGTCGGCCCCGATCTCTCCCGTCTCTGCGCAGTCCACCGCAAACCCCGGCCCCTCTCGAAGCGCTGTTGCGATGTTCTCCGCGAGGCGCGTCTCATCCTCGACTAGCAAAACTCTCATGCCAGAAGTATCTACCACCAAGGTTAACCAGGGCTTAATGTTTTATCGGCGCCTGCAATCGCTGGAGTGACGTCGAGAAGTATTCGCCTCTCTGAACATGCGCCGATGGCGGGCCAGGCCAATGCTGTAGTTTTGAAGCATGAAGATCCTCTGCTTCGCTGTGCTAATAGCATCCTCGATTGCCGTTGCGCAAACGCCCGACCCTATTAGGCTTGTCGATCCGATGATTGGTACCGGCCCGGAGGGCCATACGTTCCCAGGCGCAACGGCACCGTTTGGCATGGTGCAACTGTCGCCTGATACACAGATTCGTTATTTCAAGCAAAGCTACAAATGGGCGGCGGGCTACCGATATGAAGACACGACGATTCTGGGGTTTTCGCACACGCATTTTTCGGGAGCCGGGCATAGCGACCTTGGCGACGTCCTACTCATGCCGGTGGGCGGAGACACTGTGCCGCTGGAGGCGGGGGACATTGAGAAGACCCAGCCCGGATATCGTTCGCGCTTTTCGCACGGGAGCGAACATGCAGAGCCGGGCTACTACGCCGTGGACCTCCAGGACAACGCCGTGAAAGTTGAGTTAACCGCAAGCGAACGCGTCGGCGAGCATCGTTACACCTTTGCGAAAGGCAGCAAAGGCCACGTTCTGCTCGATCTGCGCAGTAGCATCTACAACTACCCAGGCAAGGTGCTTTGGTCACGAATACGGATCCGCAAAGACGGGACGGTGACAGGGATGCGCGAGACGCGTGGCTGGGCGCCGGGGAGACAATTGTATTTTGCACTACGATTCTCAGCACCGATGGCAGGCCATGAGCTCTATAACCGCGAGGAGGATCCTCCGCCGTATCACGGATTCAAGACGCCGGGGACATCGCCTGAGGATACGCAAAGTGTGGAAGGCCGTGGGCTTGAAGCGGTGTTCGACTTTGCACCCTCACCGCAATCCCTCATCGTGAAGGTCGCCCTTTCGCCGGTGAGCGAAGAAAACGCCATCCTGAATATGGATAAGGAGACGCCTGGCTTTGACTTTGACCGTGTTTGGGCTGAGACGCGGGAACGTTGGCGCAAAGAACTGGGACGCGCTGAATTCCACGGCACTCCCGCAATGGAGAAGTCACTCTATACGGCGCTTTATCACGCGATGATGGCCCCAAGCATCAGCATGGACGTCAATGGGGATTATCGCGGACCAGATAACCAGGTGCATCGTGCTGAAGGCTTCAGTTTTGTATCTTCGCTGTCATTGTGGGATATCTATCGAGCGGAACAACCACTCATGACCCTGCTTGAGCCCGAACAGCGGACCAACGATTTGGTGCATTCGCTCATTGCTTCTCAGCAGGAAAGCCCATTCGGGATTTTGCCCGTTTGGCAATTTGAAGGGCAGGAAACCTGGTGCATGATTGGCTACCATTCGGTACCGATCATCGCGGATGCGTACATGAAGGGTATACGAGGCTACGACACGAAAGCGGCTCTGGATGCGATGGTGGCGAGCGCTACCTATGCACCGTATGGACACCTGGGGGCTTACATGAAGTTCGGGTATGTGCCAGTCGATAACGACGACGAAGCTGCCTCAAAGACCGTTGAGTATGCCTACGATGACTGGACGATCGCGCGCATGGCGAAAGCCATGGGCGATGGCGCGGTGGCCGAAACCTTTCATAAACGGGCCGGGAATTGGAAGAACAATTTCAATACCCCGGACGGATTCGTAGAGCCACGACTCGAGAATGGGGATTATCGAAAGCCGTTCGATCCAGCCAAGGCGGGGGCAGGTAGCGGGTTCACGGAAGGGAATGCCTGGCAATATTCCTGGTATCAGCCACAGGATGAACAGGGGCTCATCCATCTGCTCGGCGGGAATCAGAAACTGGTAGCTAAACTTGACGAAATGTTCGACCAGAAAGTCGACCCGGCGATGTATGCCAATGTTGAGGATATCTCTGGAATGATCGGCCAGTATATTCATGGAAATGAACCGAGCCACCATCTTCCATACCTCTATATGTATGCCGAGGCCCCGACCAAGACACAGGCTCGGCTAAAGCAGATCGTGGACTCGCAGTACAAGCCTGCTCCGGATGGGCTGGTGGGCAATGACGACCTGGGGCAAATGTCAGCGTGGCTGATCTTCACCTCATTGGGCTTCTATCCGGTTGCGCCAGGGTCGAACGAGTATGTGCTGGGACGGCCTTTTGTCGACCGTGCTGCGCTGCATTTACCCAATGGGAAGACGCTGACGGTGACGAGCGAGAATCTGAGCGAAGCGAATGGTTTCATCAAAGACATTTCGCTCAACGGCACGTCGCTCGACCGTAGCTTTGTAACTCACGAGGAGTTGATGAAAGGCGGCGACCTGAAGTTCGTCTTCAGCAACGAGAGCGATGCGGAGTGGTCCCATCGCAAATTGCGTATGCCTTTCTCGGAGTTAATTTCCCGCTAGAAACGCTCTACGTAGGGGCACGGGCTGCGCCGTTCGACCAAAATTGGGGATGGGCCTTCTTGGCCCAGAGACAGGGCGGAGCATATCTGCCACTTATGAGTGTGCCCCGGTGCAAGCGTATCTTCTGCAAACGGCCAGTCTGCGTACCGGTGGACCGACGGTTTGGTTGAAAATTTATGGCTATTCTTTCAGCGATTCTATAAATCAGGGCCATTGAATCGAGCTCGGAAGCAATGGTTAACCGCTGGCGAAGAAAATGCTCTATTCTGAGCCGAAGGAGCGTCTGAAAATGGCCACACTTACGCAGCCTGTATCCAGTTCAGCAGGGCGCGCGGCTCAGATCCCCTGGTACCTCTGGTGTTCCGCGCTGGCCGTGACTTCTGTGACCATCGGTGCTCATTGGGATGTTTCATGGCACCGATCGATCGGACGGGACACATTCTGGACTCCGGCACACATGGCGATTTACCTGTGCGGAGTTCTCGCCGGCATCGCCTGCGGATACCTGATTTTGAATACTACCTTTCGCCGAACTCCCGAAATGGCGGCAAACGCTGTACATGTATTCGGGTTTAGCGGGCCGCTAGGTGCGTTTCTGGCGGCATGGGGTGGGGTGGCGATGCTCACTTCCGCCCCCTTCGACAACTGGTGGCACGCGGCGTACGGTCTGGACGTGAAAATCGTGAGCCCGCCCCATACTCTATTGATTCTCGGCATCTTTGCGATCGAACTGGGTTCACTTTTCTTGATCATGTCGGCTATGAACCGAGCCGAGCCGCAGGAGGTCCTGTTTCGGAATCTTCAGTACCTGCTGCTTTACCTGGCTGGACTCATGATGGTGCTCACGATGTTTTTCCGTATGGAATACACGTGGGACATCCGCCTGCACAGCGCGAGCGCCTATATTTCCGTGGCCCTTGGGGTTCCACTGTATTACGCGGCGGTATGGAAGGCGTCGCGCCATCGTTGGGCTTCAACCTGGATTACGGTCATTTACACGGTGGCGCTGATCGCGTTCATCTTGATCTTGCCTCTGTTTCCGGCGGAGCCAAAACTGGGTCCGGTGTTTCAGGCTGTCACGCATTTTGTGCCTCCCAAATTTCCCCTGCTGCTGATTGTTCCGGCGATTTTGCTCGACCTGCTATGGGCGCGCATCGGCAACATCAATAAGCTTGTGGTGGCTGCGGTGAGCGGGCCTGTGTTCGTGCTGGGGTTAGTCGCGGCAGAGTGGCCCTTCGCGAGTTTTCTGATGACCGATGCGGCGAAGAACCGGTTTTTCGGTGCGGGCTATCACGATTACGGCACGCCCTCGTGGACATCGGAGGTTACGCGCCACTTCTTCGCGCCAGAACACGGACTGGTTCTTTGGGAAGGGCTGGGGATGGCCATGGTCTATGCGGCGATCAGCGTTTGGCTGGGATTGATGCTAGGCGACTGGATGCGGAAGATCAAGCGATGAGCAAAAGAGCCTTTGCCATCGGTTTAGCGTTGCTGCTGAGCACGCTCACTGCCTACGCGCACATCGGTAGTCCCGACGTATATGCGGAAGGGCAGGCTGGCCCCTATAAACTGTCGGTCGTGGTGCGGCCGCCGCTTGTGATTCCTGGCGTTGCGGACATTGAGGTGCGAGCGGAGACGCCGGGTATCGACCAGATCACAGTCACGCCAGTTCCCCTAACCGGGGAAGCAGCAGCGCATCCGCCTGTGGCCGACACAATGGAACGCCCCTCAAAGGATGCCCAATTCTTTACCGGTCACCTCTGGATCATGGAAACCGATTCATGGCAGATCAGGTTCGTCGCGAAAGGGAGTCAAGGGACCGGTAGTTTGTCAATTCCGCTGCCTGCGGCTGCCGTGGGAACGCGGAAAATGAGTTCCGGACTGGGACTGATTCTCGCGATTCTAGGTATCGTCCTGCTGCTGGGGATGGTGGGCATTGTGGGAGCGGCAACGAGCGAGGCAAAACTCGATCCGGGAGTCGTAATTCCGAGAACGAGCCGCAAATATGCCTACATCTCCATGACGGTGACGTTCGCACTTCTTGTGCTGGGGATCACCCTGGGGAATAAATGGTGGAAGTCGGAAGCAGCAGACTATTCGCGGTACGTGTACAAGCCCCTCCAAATGACGCCCTCAGTGATGGCGGGCAACATCCTCGATCTGAAATTGACGGATCCGGGATGGGTGCAGCAGCGAAAGCTGGACGACTTCATTCCCGACCACGACCATTTAATGCATCTATATATGATTCGTTGGCCGGACATGGACGTGGTTTACCACCTACATCCGGAGCCGGTAGCGACCGGCGAATTTCAGCTAACGCTGCCGTCGGTGCCACCCGGAACATACCACCTGTATGCAGACGTCGTGCATGCCATCGGATTTCCCGAGACGCTGGTGGCTACCGTTAACCTGCCCCAAATTGCCGGACGGCCTTTGGATGGCGACGATGCGAAAGGAACGACGGTACCAGTCTCGGGGAATCAAGTTAGCCCGACACGGCCGGCAGAATTGAGTTCCGCCGCTGCAGACGAGGATCGATTCAAGCTCCCTGATGGATACACGATGGTTTGGAAGAAGCCTGGGTTCCTGGTGACCAAAGCGCCGGCAAGCTTTCAGTTTGAATTGCTCGATTCCGACGGCAAGCCTCCGGCCGACATGTCTCTATACATGGGCATGCTCGGGCATGCGGCGTTCGTGAAGACCGATGGAGCCGTGTTTGCGCACATCCACCCGATGGGAACGGTGTCAATGGCTGCGTTTATGATGGCCAATCCGCAAGAAACGGCGGCTGCTGCGGGCCAGGGTACGGCCATGAACATGAGAGACATGCCTGGTATGGCGATGAGAAATAACCTGCCTAATACAGTGAGCTTTCCTTACGGATTTCCCACGGCCGGTCACTACCGGATCTTTGTGCAGATGAAGCATGGCGGCACGGTGGAGACGGGGGCTTTTGACGCGCAGGTCAATTAGCGATTGCCTTGTTGATGCTTGAGACCGTGGTTTTTGAGATCCAAGGCAGCTGGATGAAACTTGACCGCAGATCAGGCCCATCCTCGCGATATTTCGACGCTGAACATTCGAGTCCGCGGCGACTCTCATGCCGGGGAAACCCTTGGCAAACCGGAGTTTCTGTTGCACGAACGCAATTTTTGTGTTGAGATTGCGATGTCGCTCAGACAAGCTTGCCGAGAGCGTTTCGCGGGCCCTGTTGCGTTCCCCCTTCTTTCCAACTGAGGTTCTTCACGCGCACACGTGTGCATGGCCGCAGATTGTGCGGATCAGTTCGACCGCCATCATAACGAGAAAACTGTGAGGTCACTTTCCGATGAAGCTGCATTTCTCCCCAGTGATTCTGACGTCTGTGTGTTGCCTGGCGCTTGCAGCGCCTAGCCTGGTCGCACAAACCAATATTCAGATATTTAACGCGGTCGATGTTCGGCCGTCCGAAACTGCAACTTCCTTCAGCAATCCAAACAGCTTCAACACGACCACGCTGAATTTGACATGCAATGCTTCGCCAATCACGGCAACCATCTCGGGGCCATTGATGAACTCGTCACAGTCGGCACCGTTATTGACCCAATCGGGAGCGGAACAGCCGGGAGGCAAGCTGCTTGTCGATAACAACATTATCCTTAACGTGACCCCAACAAACGGCACACGAATGTCCCCTGTAAACGTCTGTGTGGGTGGCGCATACCAGGCGGGCGTCGGATTGTATTCGAACAGCTGCTTCACTACTGGCGGTTACGGGTCACCCGCGTCGGCCGGGCTTCTCAACGGGCAAAATCCTGACACCTATATTCAGCCGGGCTCCGCGCAGACTGTGGATGCGGCCGGAGGTGTGGCCCCAATCGATATCAGCGCAAATTTATCGGCAGGATCTCAGACCGTTGCGATAGCTCTGTCGGACCAGGGAGGATGGCTCACCAACTCTGGTTTGTTTCTGACCACCAACTGCACGCAGGGCGGTGTGACCGGACCAGCGACTGTCACGGGCAACCCGATCCCACAAAATCCTACGTCTCAACAACTGGACCAGGATTTTGACTTCAATACGGGTAACAATCAGGTGATCGGTTTTACTTACGATCTGAGTGGTTCACAAGCGGCGAATACGCTAACGATTCCTGCTGACGGGCCGATTCCGCAGGTCAGCGATTCGCCAATGGACGCGTCTACGTTCCAGACTGTCTATGAACCTTACACCTCGTTTGCCACGGCAAAATGTTTGATTCACACCGGAGAATTGACGCCGAACGGCCAACCGGCTTGCAAGCTATTTACGCTGGAATGCAAGACTGGCACCGGTTCCACCGCAAGCGGAGCGCAGTGCCCCGCTTCCACAATCGCTAACGAGGTCGTGCAGGATACGTTCGATGGCCCATCGTTCAACTTGCCTGATATTCACGCTCGCGATGGCCGCACCTTCCACCAGGGCATCGGTTTCCTGATGGCCAGCGAAGGATGGACCGGTGGACCATGTGCTTTCGACCCCGCCTCGAACCTGAATTTACCGTGCCCGTTAAACTTGCTTACTAGCTTTAGCGGTCCCGGCACTTACTCCGGTAAGGGCGAGACAACGCATCCCAACTCGACGTTCATCAGCATTGCGGGTGTGCCAGAAGACCTGACGGACATTCATGTGCAAGGCGAATGGCTCGGCGGCTGGACTAACACGCGGACGCCCTCGGTGACGTTCCACAGCCAGCCACCGAACTTGGCCGGAACGCGTATCACGGGCACCGATGTGTTTATACCTTCGCCAATCCAGAGCATCACCTTCGGATTGACGGCTGCGGGAGATATGCTTCCGTCACCTGCGAATGAACCAATTCAGGGCGATACCATCCTGACCAACCCAGCCGTGTCGGACGGATGTCCTGTTCCGACCAGCGGCAATCCAGACCCACTGCCAGCCACAGACTTTGATGTCCAACAGACCTTGAGTTTCCCCGCCGATGGGCGCTATATCCTTCACTATTACGCGCAGGATTGTGCCGGTACGCAGGAACTCAAATTTGCTAAGCAAGGTGGAAGTTGGACCACAAACTTCTATATCAGAAATATCAACATTGACACGACTGCACCAGTTGTCAGTCCGTCAACGTTGACACTCGTTGGCAACACAGATGTCTACGGAAATTACAAGGTGGGCGAAGTGGTGAGAGTGAGTTACAGTTGCACGGATGCGACTACCGGATCCGGCGTCGTTTTCTGTGGTGAGCGTCTCTACTTCCCGGGAACGAATTACAGCACGGGAACACTGACGCACCAAGTCGATACCCACACCCCAGGAACGAAAACCTACACGGTGTTTGCTTTGGATGGGGCAGGGAACTCGACTTCTGAGTCAGTTACCTACACAGTGGTGAAGTAGAAATGTGAACCGCGGCTAAGAGGATCTTGGCCGCGCGCCGTTTCTCAATTCGGTCAGATTACTGGATAGCATCTTCCAGCTTTTTGGAGAGCTCGACTGGAGCCAGAAAAGGTGTGGTCACCTTGGTAGTAGGTTCTCGTCCAGCCTCCAGCCGAACCAGCGTAAGAACAGTGATGTCGTCATCCTGACCAAAGTCAACCGCCGCCTGGGTAGCTTGCTGCGCGGATGGACTTCCCGTGAATAAAGCGCGGAGCCGTTCGAAACCGTAAAGTTCACCGGTTGGATTGCGAGCTTCCAGCAATCCATCGGTATATAGAGTCACCCCGTCCCCTGGCTTGAGCCGCATCGTCACCTCAGAGTAGGTAGCCGAACTAATGAGGCCTAGGGGCAACGCAGGTTCAAGAGCGAACTCCTCGCCGTTCACGAATGGCGGCAAGTGACCTGCGTTTGCGAGGGTCACCTTACCATCCCGGTCGAGACGTATTACGATGCCTGTAACGAAACCACCCTGCATTCGGCCGGTCAAGCAGCGATTCAGCACACTTAACACCTCTGCGGGGCCTCGCGTGTTTGCGGCTTCGGCGCGCAAGATGCCTACGACCATCGCAACATTCATGGCCGCTTTGAGCCCTTTGCCGCTCACGTCTCCGATGGCAATCAGCGTTGAGCCGTCGGCGTTGGGAACGATCTGGAAGAAGTCGCCGCCCACCTCTTGAGCGGGGATATAGGCGCTTGTGAGCGCGTAGCCTTCAAGAGAAGGAAGGACCTCCGGTATCAAGACCTGTTGGATTTCGCGTGCGCTTTGAATTTCCCTCTCGAGTACTGCGCGGCGAGCCTGCTGCACAAGGATGAATCGGTAAAGCGCAAAGATGATGGAGCCGAAAAGCGCGAGCGACGTCAGTTTCTCGGCTGTAAATACCACTCCCTGCGGCATGAAGAGAGGAGTGTCTATCAGGTTGGCATATAACGACCAATGTGTGAATCGCTGGCCCAGGGCACTGGCGTCGGCGAACGTATGAAGCATTTGGAGCACGAACGCTGACAACGCAACCGACCAGCGAGAGATATCAAGCCGGCGCCGCAGGCCCATGACGACCAGTACAAAGGGGAACGTCTCTAGCAACAGAATGAGAGCTGCGAGAATTCCGTCCGCCCACTGCATCCAGACCGTCGCTGAACCCCAGAAGAGGGCGAGTATTCCATCGGCGGCGCCGATGGCAAGAGACAAATACGCGACAGTCTTAGTCAGGCGCACCAAGCGCGGGCTGCGGTCCAATTGCAGCAGGCGGAGCAGAAGGAACCACAGAGAAACTGAATACAAAACGTAAAGCGGCTGATTGATGCTGCGCGCAGTTTCGTAGGAAAACGGAATGAGAAAAAGGCGATTAAGACTATCGAGTGCCACAGGAGTAGCGATAAATATGCCGACCCAAAGGAATAACTGCTCCCGCCTATTACGGCTCCACAAGACCACGCACAGGGCAGCGATAAAAACTCGCAGCAGGACAAGCGAGTAGTCGAAGAGATCGCCGCGTACTAGATTGGATAGGATTGCTTCCTGATGAACAGCGATCGTGTCTGGATCGCCCACCATGGGTGGTTCCGACAACCCGCCGAATTCTGCTGGTGAAAAAGCATCGAGCGGCGCCTTCCATACCCGAATGGCAAGCACGCCGACGGCTGAACCGATCAGCGGAAAAGATCGCGGGAAATGACCGTAATACCACGACGCGTGAGGAGGAAGTTTGCCGTAATGCCCGATTAGTTCACCGTTCCAATAGACCTCGTAGGCATCGTCCACGTGCCATAACAGCACGCGGTACTGCCCGGTTTCTCCGGCAGCAGGCCGAATATCGACACGCCGCCGGTACCACGCGAAACCAGCATAAGAAGGGTGCTTTTGAGCGCCCCATGTATCGTCAACTCGAATTTGCTCCCATTGCGAATCGTCAAATCCGGCCTGAGACCATCGGGTGTCGTCACCTAAATGAAACTGCCAGAAGCCGTCGATCGGAACGATACCGCGGCCTATACCCGCAATCACGAAAGGTTCTGAAGATGTCGGTTGTGAACTCTGAGCGGAACTTTGAACAAGTTGCTGCGCAGCAGCACTTACAACAAGCAAAAGAAGGAAGGCGTTAGTTAGAACGCGGCGGAGCACTTGCTCAGGATACCAGAGGAGCGTTGGTAAACACGGCAGCCAAACGATCTGTGTGCCTTAGCTATAACTTCCTTTGTAGTCTAAGTTAAGGGAACTATATACTTGTCTCGACTAACTCCCGTAACTAAAATAGGGCCATGAG
>OBLU010001222.1_pt1 | contig 23986 bp, 22 predicted proteins | sample 1518681 | NCBI WGS metagenome assembly OBLU01 (sample SAMEA3539304, study PRJEB22396) | soil metagenome | biome: tundra; feature: field; material: soil | place: USA | collected 2010-05 | depth 0.15 m
ATATCGGCACCGTGAGCGCGGCACGGTGTGTACGCGCCGCACTCCCACTTCTGCGCTCGGCGTCATGGGCCCGCATCGTGAACATCTCGGCCCATTCGACCAAACGCCAGTCAGCGAGCATCGTGGCGTACACCGCGGCCAAGGCCGCCCTCACCAGCCTGAGCAAGAATCTCTCCGGCTCTCTGGCTGCAGACGGGATCTTGGTGAACACGGTCTCGCCCGGCTCCTTCCTGTCGGAGGGTCTGAAGGACTACTTACGTGGTCTCCCCCCGGAGCGCCACGCTGACCCTGACAGCCTGGTCGACGCCATGCGGGTGATCCGGGAGGATTTCGGGCATCCGGCTCTCCTCGGGCGGGCCGCTGATCCGAGCGAGATCGGGCCTCTCGTTGCGTTTCTGTGTTCCCAGGCCAACACGTACATGACGGGCGCGAATCTCAATATCGATGGTGGTTCCGACTTTACGTGAGTCGTGGTGCGTTGCGAGAGCACCGAGATCCATGGCCACCCCTTTTACCTGCGTGAACCGGATCGCCCAGCCGGGGCTGGTTGGGGAACTACCGTGCCTGAACCGTCAACGTCGCTCGTGACGCAGAGCCCTTCGTGCAGGTGTGAGTAAGGAGACCGTGGAGAACCGAGCCCAACGAGCACGCCGGATCCGCCGGCAACGCCTTAAGGCTGCCACCGGCGCCGTCCTGGTCGTTGCTCTGATCACCACGATCGTGGTGATCGCCTGGCCGGGGTCGAAGTCTCCGTCGCCCGTCCGGTCGGACTCGACGAACAGCTCACGGCCGGTGCATCGAATCGGCCCCGACTCCATCGAGGCCGGCGTCGAGGCGTGGCAATTTCCGGTACCCGTGTCGCGTGAGACGGTCGTGGCGGGCAGCAACGGCCTGACCGTCCTCGGAGGCATCAACCCGTCTGGGGACTCGCTCGCGTCCGTGTCCACCATCAACGTGCAGACCGGCACCGTCACCACCGTGGGCTCGCTCGCCTCGGCCGTCCACGACGCGGCCGGCACGGTCATTGGACACTCCAGCTACGTCTTCGGTGGCGGGTCGCCTGACACCGTGGCGACCATTCAGTCGTACCCCTCCGGTCCCAGCGGGCCGGGGGGTGCGGGAGCCGTGGTCGGCCACCTTCCTCAACCGCGTTCGGACCTGTCCGTCGCCACGGTCACCGGCCTGGCCAATGGACGCTCTTCGACCACTTCCTATGTGGTCGGCGGGTATGACGGCGCCACCTACCTGCCGGGCGTTCTCGCCACCAACGACGGCACCCACTTCACCAGCGTGGCCAACCTGCCCGTCCCGGTTCGCTACCCGGCGGTCGTCTCGGACGCCGGCAAGATCTACGCGTTCGGGGGCCAGATCCGATCGCCCGGCACGACCGTCGTGGCCACCAATGACATCCAGATGATCGATCCGGCCACCCACAAGGCCGTCGTCGTGGGGCATCTGCCGGGACCCCTTTATGGGGCTTCGGCCTTCCTGCTGGCCGGGACACTGTACGTGGCGGGGGGTCAGGTCCCCGGGGGACCGACCCTCACGCAGATCGACGCGTACGTACCCTCCACCGGCAGGGTTCTCAACGCCGGCCTCCTGCCCCAGGCCGATGCCTTTGCGGGATACACCACGGTGGCATCGACCCACGGTCCCATCGGATACATGGTCGGAGGTGAGGTCGCCGCTCAGTCCGGCGCTGACCAGGCGGGTGTCGCCTCGGGATCACTCCAGTCGGTGATCTCGCTCCGGTTGAGTCCCTACGGCGGGTTGGCCGGAAGGTCGGGCGCGGGGTCCCCCTACGCGGGCACCTTGCTTATCGCCGACCGGGGCAATAACCAGCTGATCGCTCTGGACGCCAACCGCGACACCACATGGCGCTACCCGTCGGCGACCATGCCGGCACCGGCGGGCGGCTTCTACTTCCCCGATGACGCCTTCTTCATTCGGCGAGGCACCGGGATCATCTCGAATCAAGAGGACAATCACACCATTGTCGAGATCGGGTATCCATCGGGCAAGATTCTTTTCCAATACGGTCACCCTGGCCAACCGGGTTCGGCACCCGGTTATCTCAACCAGCCAGACGATGCGTACCTGCTGAAGTCGGGCACCATCACCGTGGCCGACGCTTCGAACAACCGGATCCTTTTCATCTCCCCGCAGGGTCAAGTCACCGGGCAGATAGGCAACGGTGTCGACACGCACGCCCCGCCCGTCTCCATCGCCTATCCCAATGGCGACACACCCTTGCTGGATGGTGACGTCCTGGTCTCGGAGATCGACGGTTCGTGGGTCGACGAGTACACACCGGGTGGAAAGCTGGTGTGGACGGTCCACATACCGACGGTCAACTATCCGTCCGATCCCCAACAACTCGGTACCAACCTCTACCTGATGACCGACTACGACCCGCCGGCTGAAGGTCGTGTCCTCGAGTTCAACCGGGAAGGTCAGGTCTCGTGGCTCTACGACGCGCTATCCGGAGATGCCGCGCTGAAGAAGCCCTCGCTTGCCGAGAGGCTCCCCAATGGGCTCATCATGGTCAACGACGACTACCGGGACCGGGTGGTGGTCATCGACCCGACCACCCGGTCCATCGTCTGGCAGTACGGCCTCACCGACGTGCCGGGCACCACGCCAGGGCTTGTGTCGATCCCTGATGGTTTCGACAACCTCCTGCAAAATAAGACCACGCCGACCCACCCGGACACCGGCTGAGTCAGCGCACGTCGGCGCCCGATCACCTTCGAAGGGCCACTCTCGCCACCGTCGTGTATCGGGGGCCCTCCGACGAGAGGGCCGAGGCCACCAGGTCAAAGGAGTTGACGTCAAACGACGCGGCGAAGGGAACCCCGGCAAGGGCCGCGCGCGCCGATGCGTCAAGCCGATGCTGTTTCGAGCGGGCGACAGTCAGATGCCCGGTGAATCGTGCCTCACCGTGGTTGGAGTCCGGGACAAGAGGGAGAGTCGCCCGACGTACCGCCTCGGCCCCTTCATCGAGACCAGCGACGGGAATCTGGAGCACCCGTTCGCCGCTGAACCATGCCGTTCCCGGGCCGATCTCGCACCGGAGCGGGCCCGCCATGTTCTCCGCCGCATCTCCAAGCGCATCGACGAGCGCGGGCACGAGGTCTTCCTCCACCTCACCGAGGAACCGGAGCGTGATGTGCCACCGTCCGGGCCTGACCAGCCTCAAACCTTGCACGGGCGCCAGTTCCAACAAATTCAGACGCTTCAGCGTCGAATCATCGGGCCACACTGCCACGAAGATGCGCATATCAAGTCTGCCCCGTGAGTCGCGAGCGCCGGGGACGTACCTTCCCTGTGTCTATCTCCAGGGCGCCGCACAGCGCGGTGATGGACCGAAGCGCTCGCTGAGAGAGTCCGGTGAACACCGGTTCTGCTGCGGGCATACCGAATTTCTCGTTGGGATTCGCACGGAGCGTCCCCGCTTGATGCCAACCGAGAGCAATTACGCGTCGCGCCGTACGAGAAGTATGCCGCCGACGACAAGACTGGCCGCGGCGTAGGCACACAGAAGGGCGAATCCGGTCCAGGGAGAAAGCAGCGTCGCCCCGCCGAAGTCGTTGATGGTGGGGCGTGTGGCGGCCATGTTCTCGGCGATCACCAGCGGCATGTACTTGATCAGCGTGTGCTGGACCGAGACCGGAAACGCTTGGAGAATGAGGGGAACAACCAGGAGGATCGCCACGAACGCTGAAATTGCTCCCGCGGTGTGGCGAATGATGGTTGCGAGACCAAGGCCAAAGAGTCCGATCACGGTGAGGACCAGACCGGCGCCGGCGACCGCGCGCAGAACGCCGGGTTGGCCCAGCGTGGCGTAGGGGGTCGACCCCTTGAGCAACGCTTGGCCCAACAAGAAGGCCGCGAAGGTGAGGATCTCGCTCGTGACCAGCGCCACGGCCCCGAAGACGGCCGCCTTGCAGACGAGGACGAGGGGGCGGTTGGGTATGGCCGCAAACGTGGCCCGGATTGTCCCGGTCCCGTATTCGGCACTCATCACGAGTACGCCGAGCACTCCGATGGTGATCTGACCCAGGAACAGACCGGCCAAGCTCCGCGCCGTCGGATCGAACCCGATGCGGTCGGTGAATCCGCCGTTTTGCCACCGGGCGGCTGTCACCGCCGTCGCGATCGCCCCGATGCCCACCACGGCGAGGACGGTGACCACGAGCGTCCAGGTGGTCGACCGCACGCTTCGCATCTTCGTCCATTCGGATCGCAGTTGGCCAAGGGCGTTGTAGCGCCCGGGAGGAATGGGAGTGGACGTGCTGAGGGTGGCGGTCATGGCCGTAGCTCCTGGTGAACCGGGGCCGTCGCAACGTCTTCGCCAGGCTTCGAGAGGGAGGCGGCGGGAACGGCCAGCGGATCCCCTTCGCCGTGGAACTCGACGCTATCCCGGGTGAGTTCCATGAACGCCTCCTCCAACGACGCCGTCTGCGGCGTCAGCTCGTGCACGGCGATGCCCAGACTGGCGGCCAGGTCGCCGATGCGAGGACCGTCCAATCCGCTCACTTCCATTGCACCGTCGGGTCGGGGCTCGATGCCGGCTCCCGCCTCGACCAGAGCGGTGGCGAGTCGCTCGGGCTGTGGGGTGCGGACGAGCACATGCTGGCCCGAACTCTGCGCGATGAACTCCGCCACCGGCTGCTCGGCGATGAGCCGTCCCCGACCGATCACCACCAGATGGTCGGCGGTCAGGGCCATCTCGCTCATCAAGTGACTTGACACCAGGACCGTGCGGCCTTCGGACGCAAGGCGCTTGAGCAGCATCCGCACCCATCGGATCCCTTCGGGGTCAAGTCCGTTGACTGGTTCATCGAAGAGGAGGACCCCGGGATCGCCCAGGAGGGCAGCCGCAATCCCGAGTCGCTGGCCCATTCCGAGCGAGAACGTGCCAGTTCGCTTGCGGGCTACCGACGTCAACCCGACCATTTCGAGCACCTCGTCGACGCGGGTCTTGGAGATCCCGTTGGTCTGAGCGAGGGCCCACAGGTGGTTGAAGGCACTGCGACCGGGGTGGACCGACTTCGCTTCGAGAAGGGCTCCGACTTCGCGTAGTGGCCACGGCAGTCGCCGGAAGGGACGGCCGTTGACTTGCACCGAGCCGGAGTTGGGATTGTCCAGCCCCATGATCATTCGCATGGTCGTCGACTTGCCGGAACCATTTGGCCCAAGGAATCCGGTCACCTGACCAGGGTGAACCTCGAACGACAGCTGATCGACGGCCACCGTCTCGCCGTAGTGCTTTGTGAGCGCGTGCGCTTCGATCATCAGGCTGGTTCTCCGTCGTCAGCTCACGGTTCAGTCAAGCACACGTTCGGAGCGCATCCGGTGCGGCCGGGCCTTATTGCGGGCCATCCCAGCTGGATTGAAGTGGTCGAGACCGCACCCATCGTGCGCTGGGTTGGCAAGGAATGTTGCTCTGGGATTCGCCCGCCGAACCTTGACCCCAACCCGGGTTGAGGTCGAGCTCCATGGCGCGCGGGACCGCACGGCACACCAACCCGAGGCCGCACCCGGGTGCGCGAGCCACCGGGAATCGATGCCTCAGCCCCGGACCCTGACCCACTCTTGGTGCACAACAGGTGCCGGGTGCACAGCGCCTCGGCGCCGATTGCCGTTGAACCGCCGGCCGGCCCCAAGACGACCCGGACTGCCTAGGATACGTTGGCGCGCCAGAGTGGACGGGGGGCAAGAGTGACCATGGGTTGCGACCAGTTCGACCTGAGCTTTTCCCTTAGCCTCACCCGAGCGCGCACGAGTTGGTGGGCTGTGCGTGAGATGAGCAAAGAGGCAGCAACGCCATGACGAACGTGGCGAGTCTCACACCGGATCTGATCGACTGTTTCCGGAGCGACGGGTTCGTCGTGGTGCCTGACCTGCTCACGGAGTCCGAGCTGGCGCGCTTCGGGGCCGCCGTCGATGCGGGCGTGGCCCGACGTACCCGCCGCGACAGCCGGCAGCTGGCCGAGAAGTCACGCTACGAGCAGTCCTTCATTCAATGCCAGAACCTCTGGGAGGACTGCCCCGACGTTCGCCCACTCACCTTCCACTCGGGGGTGACTCAGACGGCGGCGCGCCTCCTCGGCGTGGACGCCATCCGCATCTGGCACGATCAGGCGTTGTACAAGGAGCCCGGCGGGCGCGAGACCGACACCCACCAGGACCAGCCGTACTGGCCGATCGCCGAGACCGACACCATCACCGCCTGGATCCCCTTCGATGGGTCGACGCTGCAGAGCGGGGCCATGGGCTATCTGCCGGGGAGCCATAAGCTGGGCATCCGCAAGTTCGTCAATATCTTTTTCGGGCCGACGGAGGACCCTCTCTCGATGGACGGCCTGAAGGACCTGGACCCTGTCTACGTCGAAGTGCCCCCGGGCGCGGTGGCGTTCCACCATGGGTTGACGTTCCATCTCGCTCTGCCGAACGCGACCGACCGGCCGCGACGCGTGCACACGGCCATCTACTTCGGTGATGGGTCGGTGCGGGGCTCCGGACACCCGCACCCCTCGGTGGACCGGGCTCACATCGGCGTGGGTGAAGCGATTGACAGCGACGTGACGCCCATCGCATGGCCCCGGAGTTCGGGCGATGTCCCTTTACCCCCGCCGGATCACATCCGATGACGAAGGTGTCGCGGCTCACCGACGAGCAGAACCGTTCGTGGAGCGAACGAGGCTTTTTCCGGATCCCGGGATTTGCTCCTGCCGAGACGTGCAACGCCATGCAGGCGCGCGTCATCGAGATCGTCCGCAACCCCGTCGAGGCGTCCGAGGTCGGGGCCAGGGTCCTACCGGAGAACAACAAGGTCGGTGGTGCCGTGGCCAACCCCGAGGACGCGGTGTCGAAGGTCTTTGGGCTCCACCGCGATGGCGTCTTCTCGTCCTTCGCTCTGTCGGAGCCCGTCGTTGAGTTGGTGGCTCAGCTGATTGCGCCCGATATCGACGTCTTCCTGTCACAGTTCATCTTCAAGACCTCTGGCGCGTGGGGACAACCGTGGCATCAGGACTCGTTCTATTTCCCCTTCGAGCCGCCCCGGCCCGTGGTCGGGGTTTGGCTGGCCGTGACGGAGGCCACCCTCGTCAACGGCTGCCTCCACGTGTTGCCTGGGTCCCAGGTCGAACCGGTACACACGCACGTGCCGGATCGCCGTCCGGGCGCCAACCACGGCTACTTCGAAATCGTCGACCACGATATGGCGAGCGCCGGGCCGGTACTGATGGATCCAGGTGACCTGCTTGTCTTCGACAGCCACCTCATGCACCGCTCGACCGATAACGAGTCCGACGGAATCCGGGCCGCCATGGTGTACCACTACGCCGCGGCAGGCACGGTGGACCGCAGCGAAGAGTTCTTTCCCTCGTTCAACGATTGGCGGCCCGCCCGGCGCGCGCAGTAGCACCTTTCGCTCCGTGTGGGCGACCCTGGGTCCCAGCTGTGCGCCCGACCAGGGATTACCGTGGGCACCGTGGATTTTACGATCGAGGTCGGCACAACCGAGACACACGCTGTGCACCTACATTTCAATCATTGGTTTGGCCAGGTGCACATCACGGTGGACGGCGAAGATGCCGCTTCGCGCTGGCGCATGTTCACCATCAGCCCCACGCAACGATTCGAGTTCCCGGTCGGTACGCAAGAACACCACGACGTGGTCATCGAAAAGACGCGAAAGTCGGTGTTGGGGGGTTTCCGCAGTCAGACATGTCGCGTCATCGTCGACAATCAAATAGTCGCTGAATACCGCGGCAGCGTGTCGGGTAAGACCACGAAGCTCTGATATCACATCCGTCTGCATCAGTGCTCTGACGAAGATTGGCACAGTCTCCTAAGTGGCTAGTCCTAGCATGTCCTGATGCACATAACGAGGCGTCGTCTCGTGGTGGGGTTGATTGTGCTCGTCGCTGCGGCCGGCGCGGTCGTGGGCGGTCTGGTCGCAACGTCGGGCGGAGGATTGAACCTTGCCGCAGAGACGATTGTGCAGGGACAGCTACATGCCGAGTCGGGCCCATTCCTCACCGACAGCCATGGTCGAGTCGTCGTGCTCCGTGGCGTCAATGCTGTGTACAAACGCGCTCCGTTCGAACTGTACGCGGACCCAGGCAAGGATTGGAACTTTTCACAGGAGGACGCCGAGCGGATGGCGGCGCTCGGGTTCAATGTCGTCCGATTAGGCGTCATATGGGAGGGTCTCGAACCGGGTACCCTCGGCCCGAACAATCCTGCCATCTGCTCTCCGGGCACTTCCCATGACCCGCATCAGTTCAACGCAGCGGTGGCGTCGGCCTATCTGGCCAAGGTGGCAAAGACCGTTGAACTCCTGGGCAAATATCACATCTACACCCTGCTCGACATGCACGAAGATGTCTACAGTTCCGAGTTCGGGGGTGAAGGTGCGCCGCCCTGGGCGGTGTGCACTGACTCCTATCCGATCGGCACGTTGCCGGGACGATGGTCGAACACCTACAACGACCCGGGATTGATCACCGCCACCAAACATTTCTGGACCAATGACGTCGTCGGGGATCTTCAGGGCGAGTACATCCGGGTCTGGAACGTGGTGGCCCACTACTTTCGCGATGACCCCTGGGTCGTCGGCTACGACCCCATCAATGAACCGTTTACCAAGACTCTGAGACCTGGAGTGCTCGAGGTGGCGGCTCGCCTGGAGTGCCTCTACACGGGAGCCGCGCATCCCGGTGAAAGTTCGTTCGACGGTTCGGTGCTGGCGTGTCCGCCCGATGACCCCAAGGTCGGTCTTATCCGGACCCTTCTGGCAACCAGCCCACATCAACTGGTCTTCTTCGAACCGGACATCTTCTCGAGCAGTGGGCACCCCAATACCATTGGATCAATGGATCTGCCCGGTCTCGTTTTCAATTTCCACGACTATTGCGGATTCCGGAGCGGGGTCACCGGCAACCCCACTGATCTCAACGCATGTTCGGCCCAGGAATTGAGAACAATGCAGCGCCGGAGCGAAGAGCGACCCGATATTGCCAGTTCCAAGCAGCCGCTGGGTCCGGCATGGTTCATGAGTGAATTCGGCGCCACGACGAGTGACGCGCTGATGGAGCGGCTGACCGCAAATGCCGACAATCTGCTCCTCGGTTGGACGTATTGGGCGTGGAAGTACTACGACGACCCGACGGGAAGTTCGGCCGAAGCATTGGTACAGCCCAACGGCAAATTGTCTCCCGCCAGTCGGTCGATCTCGCGCGCCTACCCGCAAGCGGTGTCCGGTACACCGATCTCGTTCTCGTTCGATCCCGTCAGCTCGCACTTCCACATGCTCTATGTGCCGAACCCAAAGGTGACGGCTCCCACCGTCATTTTTGTGCCCCTGTCCCTGCATTATCCGAATGGATATCGTGTCGCAGTGATCGGAGGAACGGTGCTTTCGCGCCCCAACGCCACTCATTTGGTCGTGGCGAATGATCAAGGTGTGTCGTCCGTCTCCGTCAGCATTACGCCGGTACCCTGATGGCCTGCAGCGCGCGACCTGACCTGATCGAACCGGTTGGTGTCGAGAAGGTCACTCGGCATTCACGTCCGCCATCACGGGCCTTCGCCATCGACATGTGGACGTGACGGTGGGCTCGGGCACGAATTGGGAACGGCCGAGAGCCCTCGGCCGCCGTAGTCTCTGCCTGGCATGAGCGCCGAGACCGGGACCTTTGCGAGCGGGACCTCGCCCCAAGAGTCCATCCGCCGCCGACCCTGGCGCTCGATCGTCTTCGCTCCCGAAGGCGACGGGGCCCGACGCCGGCGTGGATCGGACGGATTCCGGCTGGGCACTGCCGTCGTGGTGATCCTCATCGGGCTCGCCATCACCCATTTCGATCCGGCCGCCGAACACACGGTGCTCCGTTTCCTCAGTCCGCCGCCAAACGGCGTCAGCTGGCTGGTGACGAGCGTCTATGTCCTGGGGTCCTTCGGCCTGATTGTGATCCTGGGGTCGGTGGCCCTCCTTTCCCACCGCCGGGCCGTTCTCCGCGATTTGGTCGTGGCCGGGCTGGCCGCCTGCGGCCTGTCGGCCCTTCTCTGGCTCGTCTTTGGCATGACCGGCGGTCGACCCAACGACGCTTCGCTGGCGGGGTACAACCTCGACTATCCGGTGCTCATCGTGGCCGCGACGGTGGCAGTGGCCATGGCCGCGCTGCCCTATTTGTCACGCACCACACAACGCTTGGTCGAGCTGGTTATTGGGCTGGCCGCCGTGGCCACGGTGGTGGCCGGAGACGGGCTGCCCGTGAACGTTGCGGCCAGCGTGGCCCTCGGCTGGGGGACGGCTGCGCTCGTCCACCTGGTCTTCGGGTCGCCCCTGGGCCTGCCCTCGGGAGAGGAGCTTGCCGTCGTGCTGGCCGATCTCGGGGTGCCGGTCAGCACGATGTCGCCAACACACCACCAAGTGTGGGGGGTGGCCCGATACACCGGCATCGACAACGTCGGCGAACCGGTGGCGGTGTCGCTCTATGGTCGCGACGCCGCCGACGCCCAGTTGTTGTCCAAGACGGGCCGATTCCTCTTCTATCGGGACTCCGGGCCGACGCTGTCGTTCTCCCGGATCCAGCAGGTCGAGCACGAGGCATACATGACCCTCCTGGCCGAGCGGGGCGGTGTGACCACCTCGCACGTGCTGGTGGCCGGTATCGGCGGTCCGAGCCGAGACGCCGCCCTGGCCGTCCGGCCCCCACCGGGCATCCGCCTGGGCGAGCTCGACGCGTCGGGGCTGACCGACGACGTGCTGGACGCCCTCTTCACCACCATGCTCGACCTGCGCAGGGCCCGTATCGCTCACGGTTCGCTGAGCGGCGAGACGATACTGGTCGATCCGGCGGGGGCCAGCGTCGCGGTGGTCGACTTCCGGACGGCCTCGCCCAGCCCGGCCGAGGAGCGTCTGGACACCGACCTGGCCGGGGCCCTGGCCGCCGCGGGGCTGGTCGCCGGTCCCGAGCGGACGGCCGCCGCCGCCCGGCGGGTGCTGTCGAAGGAGGCGGTGGTCGCTGCGCTGCCCCATCTCCGGCGAGCCAGTCTCGACCGGGCCGTCTCCACGGCGTTGAAGGGCCGCAAGCAACTGCTCGAGGACGTGCGGGCCCGAACCGCCCAGGCTTTCGACATCGACGCGCCCAAGCTGGCCGAGCCCAAGCGACTCAGTTGGGGAACCATCGTGATGACCGTCGGCACCCTCATTGGCGGATGGGCGCTCATCCTCGTCCTGATCAAGGTGGGCCAGTCATTCGACACCATTAAGGGGGCGGCCTGGGGCTGGGTGGCGGCGACCGCCGTGCTGGCCCAACTGGCCTACCCGTCGACGGCCTTGTCCGAGATCGGCACGGTGAACCAGGTCCTCCCCTACGGGAGGGTGGTGGCCCTCGAGTTCGCCAACGCCTTCACCTCTCTGGCCGGGGGGACGCCGGCCACCTTCGCCACCCGGGTGCGCTTCTTCCAGCAGCAGGGTTTGGACGCCACGCAGGCGGTGACGTCGGGTGCTCTGGTGAGCACAACCAGCTGGATCGTGAAAGGCGCGCTTTTCCTCATCTCACTTCCGTTGGCCTGGGGCAATTTGAACTTCTCTGAGGCCGGACAGAACAGTTCGGGGAATCATGGCAAGGCCATCTGGTTGCTGCTGGCCATCGTTGTGCTCTTGTTGGTGTTGATCGGCGTGGCTCTGGCCGTTCCTCGGCTCCGAAGGATGGCCGCCGACAAGGCTCGCCCAAAGTTGCGCCAAGTATGGGGAGACCTGAAGATCCTCGCCGCTCGGCCGGCCAAGCTTGTGGAGCTGTTCGCCGGGGCACTGTCGGCTCAACTGATGGTCGCCCTCGCCCTCGGCGCCGCGTTGCACGCATTTGGACAGCACCTCTCGCTCGCCACCATTTTCATTGTCATCACCCTTGCCTCCATGGTCGGCGGCGTCTCGCCGGTGCCGGGTGGCATGGGGGTTGTGGAAGCCGGGATGATCTTGGGCCTGACGGCGGCCGGGATCCCGGAGACCGACGCCGTCGCCGCCACTTTCGTGCAGCGCATGTTCACCTCCTATTTGCCACCCCTCTGGGGTTGGTTCGTCCTCGTCTGGATGCGCAGACGGGAGTATCTGTAGGGGCCGCCAGCACGAGCGCAGGGGGACCGGGGTGCTCGACCAGCTCAAACGAGCACAGTTCGAGGCTCGCCGTCGCTCAGAGTGCCAACCTTCTTGACCCTCCCCGCGAGCACGAGGACCAATCCTCGAAAGTCGACGCCTGGAACACGGCTCCGAGTTGACGTGCCCTCCGATTTCGTCATCTTGTCGTCAGGCTTGCTCGATACCATCAGCGTGTGAGCCACCGCAGCTGCCCGCTCCCAGCTACTCCACAACGGTCGTGCCGTCGTGCATCCATTTCACCTGGCGGACGCCTGAATTGAAGAGCTCTTCCTCCCAGAACGTGACTGAGTCCCGCGATGGCGTGCCACGGCACAGGCAGCGGCGCCTGAACGGACCCGAGGGTAACGCTCGGTTGACTGGATCGACCGCAGCCGTAATTTTCGTACTTCTCGCTGCCGAAGGATTGACGATCCTGAGTATTCATTCACTCCTGACCCCGCACGTGTTCATCGGGATGTTGCTTGTGCCGCCGGTCTTGCTGAAGATGGGAAGCACGTTCTGGCGGTTTGGTCGTTACTACCTCGGTGCCCCCGAATATCGTCGGAAGGGACCACCACCCCTTGGCTTGCGACTTCTCGGCCCGATCGTGGTCGTCTTGACAGTGTCCGTGTTTGCCACCGGGATCGTGCTGCTTCTTGGGCCAAGTTCGGTACGCAGTCAGATGCTCTTTCTCCACAAGGCGACGTTCATCGTGTGGATCGGAGCTATGGCCCTCCATGTGCTGGCACACGTCCTCGACACGGCAAGGCTGGCGCCCCGAGACTGGCTGCCGCGGACCAGACGGCAGGTAGACGGAGCGAGCCTTCGCCAGTGGTCCGTGGCGGCGACCGTGGCGCTCGGGTTGGTCTTAGGTGTGCTCGTGGTTCCTCGTATTGGCCCATGGCTCGCCGCGGGTCCGATTCATCACTGATGGACAGACAAGAGATGAGGTCGAGATGATGCGCCTAGTCCTCAAGAGCCCGAGTGACTACCGTGACATCCTCGTTGCCGAGGCCCTGGTTCACGATCTCCTCCCACTCGTGAGCAAGTGAAGCGAGGACGGTCAAACGCTCTGGGCCGGCTTCCTCCAGGGCAAGATGGACGTCCTTGAGGGCCAGAGCCAGGGGGAACTCGGGAGAATAGTTGCCGTCTTGGAGCCGTCGGAGCTTTCCGGCCGTCCATTGCGAGATGAGCGGACTTCCTGCAAAGGCGTCAACCACGCTGGGGGTGTCGAGACCCAGCTGGCGTGCCAAGGCGAGGGAGTTGGCCAAGCCTTCTGCAGTGAACGCCAGCAGCGTGTTGTTGATGAGCTTCATTCGGGAGCCCGCCCCGACACTTCCGAGCCAGATCGTGCGTTGGCCGATCGCCGCGAAGACGCGTTCGGCCGTCGGTCGTGCCTCCTCGGGCCCGGAGGCAAAAATGGTCAGCTTCCCTTGTTCAGCGGGGACCTTGCTTCCCGATACGGGCGCGTCAAGGAAAAGCACGTCCGGGCGCTGACGCTCGACGATCGTGTTGATGGTCGCAGTCCCTTTGACGCCGATCGTGCTCATCTGTGCCCAGACGGCGCCGGCGGGAAGCGACTCCAGCATGCCGAGATCGACGGCGATCGAGGTCACGGCCTTGGTGTCGGTGACCATGGTGATGACCATGTCGGCTCCCTTGACTGCTCCGGTCACTGACTCGGCAATTTCGGCTCCTTGTTCAGCCCAGCGACGAGCCACGTCAGGATCGCGATTCCATACGATGGTCGGGATACCGCTGCGTAGGGCGGAACCAGCCATCGCCTGGCCCATCGTGCCCAGCCCGAGCACAGCAAGTTTTAGGTTTCCGTCCGCCATGGCGACCCTCCTTTGGCTCTCTCGACCCCGGGACCACAAACGGACCCGGCTCGATCACGGTGAAACTGACCGCGAGCAGCTGCTCACCACTCTCAACGGCACTCGCTCGACTCATTCATTTTCGCGCCGACCCGCACGTTCGACAAGGGTCTGTCTGGTCCGAAGCGCACGTGCGCTGCGGTGGTTGCTGGGTTTCCGACCCTATCCGTCCACCAGAGGTTCGGAGGAGCAAAGCAAAGAATCCGTTCTCTGACTCGTGGCGTCGACCTCGACTCTCGTCTAACCAGCCAAACACTCAACAAGTTGTGCAGCCGTCCATCTCCCCCGGATGCCTGGTTTTCCTCTGAGGTATGCCACGGCATCGTCAGTGCTCAGCCCGTGAGATTCCTGTAGGCCACTGTGAATCATCCGCAGGTACGGAGGGGAAGGCCGATTGAAGTCAGTTCGGTTCTGCGACGCGGTGAACGTGAGCATTGGGTAGCCGTCTCGTTCGCCGCAGTAGATCAGCTCGCTGTAATAGCCCTGGGGGAGGATGCGGGTGTGTCCGTGTTCCCTTGCCTGGTCGAGGTCCAGCTCAATGCCGCCGACGCTGGCGACGTGGGCGTTCTCCTGCCGGACAATCTCTTGAAACTGCGTTGGTGCAATCAGGTATGCCCTCGCCAGAGTGGGCGGTTGCCGTGCCCCAAGCGTGATGAACCCAGCCGCGGTCCCCCCCCAGGCACGATGACTCCAGCCGGCAAAGTACAGCGACTGCGGTAGTTCCAGGGAGATATCGTCAAGCGGAGCAGTGGTATCCGTGCATCCTTCGTAGACCACGTCATTCCCGGCGACGGTGCCACCTTCTATGTACGCCATGAATCTGGCTCTATTGAGGTTGGAGCCATAGCTGGCATACCACACACGCTCTGGCAATCCCGTGGTGGAAGCCATTATTTTCTCACTGACCGAGGCGTGTCAACGTTGAGAGCGCACCGCAAGCGTGAGCGCACAGCACGACTGGCCGGAGAGCGGGCACCAGCTGTTCGTTAGTTCCAGCTCGGTGATCGTCTTCCTCCGTCTCGGCGAAATCTGCGGGGGCCTGACCAAGGCGACCAGTACCAGACAGCAAGCAGTGCGAGGCCCACAACGCCCACGATGAAGAGAATCAAGGCAATGGGACGGACGTCGATGCCTGCGATGTGAGTCCCCACGAAGACCGGGGGAAGGCCGGGACCCACGATCCGCCCCGGGCCCGGTGCGAAGAGCCGGATCGACCCAGGAACCGCGACGGCCCGCTGGGTGGCGAACGCAACGGAGCTACTGCCGTGACCGACCGCAAGGGCCAAGCCGGCACCGATGGTGAGCACGCCGACGACGACAGACAGGGCAATCGCAATGGGTGTTCGCCAGGGAGGCGGACGGTACGGGGTGGGGGCGCTCGTCACACCTCGGGCGGCGGCCCACGCTGCCGCGAAGCGCCGAGGGTCGAATGCACTGTTCCCGAGCACGTCTTCGGGTGAACCCCCTTCGGCTTCGGCCTCCTCGAGATCGACCGTCAGGTCGGCCGCCATCTCGTTGGCTACGGGATCTGGGACTCCGAGCCGGCGCCACTCCCGGCGACACTCCTCGACGAAATCACTCACGGCAACACCTCCGCTTTGACGAGACCTAATGCACCATCGACGGCGTCACGCGCCGCCTTCCATTCGTCGATACCAGTCTCCAGCACCCGCTCTCCCTCGAGCGAGAGGCTGTAGTACTTGCGGGGCGGGCCTCCGTTGCTGGCCGCCCGATGGGTCTCGACCAGACCGTCGCGCTCCAGCCTGCCCAGGAGGGGGTAGATCGACCCTTCCCCAACGATCGAGAGGCCTCGTGCACGGAGCCGCTTGGTCATCTCGTAGCCGTACGCCGACCCGTCTCCCATCACCGCCAGAAGGCAGAGGTCGAGAACGCCTCGAAGTAACTGGCTCCGCCGCCCCTCCGCCTTTCCCATGCACCACAAGGTACCGTACGCTATCGTGCTCCGCAAGGCACCCAGGGGCCGAGTTGTGCAGACAATGGAGTTACCCCCCGAGGCGGCCCGACGAAGGGCCTACGAAGGGTCAACGAAGGACGACTCGAATCCTGCGTGCGTGGGCACCCAGGACTGTCGTCCCAGGAGGAAGATCAGCGGATGACCACCACTACGCTGCCCGCCAGCTCCCCCCGGCGGGCGTCCGACAGCCCATGGGCCGTCGAGACCCACGGACTGACCAAGCGGTTCGGGGACAACGTCGCCGTGAACGACGTGGAGCTCCTCATCCCGCGGGGGTGCGCCTTCGGTTACCTGGGTCCCAACGGCGCCGGGAAGACCACACTGATCCGCGTGTTGCTGGGATTGACGCACGCCGATGCGGGGTCGATGTCGCTGCTCGGGTACCCCGTCCCCAAACATCGCGATGCGGCGCTGGCCCGAGTGGGAGCCATCGTCGACGAGCCCCGGTTTCACGGCCATCTGACCGGGAGAGAGAACCTCCGGATTCTCGCGGCCGCCCGCGAACCGGCGGCGCGGGAACGAATCGGGCCATCGCTCGAACGGGTCGGCATCCTTCACCGCGCCGATGACCGGGTGTCGAAGTACTCGATGGGCATGCGCCAACGCCTCGGCGTGGCCGCGTGCCTCATCGGGGATCCAGAGTTGCTCATCCTGGACGAGCCGATGAACGGACTCGATCCGGCCGGCATGCAGGACATGCGCGACATGATCCTCTCCCTGGTGGCCGAGGGTCGCACGGTCGTGTTGTCCTCCCATCTCCTCGACGAGGTTGAGCGAACGTGCGATGCCGTCGCCATCGTGGACCGGGGCAGCGTGATCCGTCAGGGGTCGATCTCGGAGCTCTTGGCCGGTTCATCCCTCGTTGTGCAGGTCGATTGCTCGGAGCCCGAGCGAGCGAGCGCCCTCATCGACGCCTCCTCGGTCAAGGCCAACATAGGGGCCCAGATTGAGGTCGGACCGCTGGGACTGGGGATCACCCTGCCCGCCGGAACGGGGCGCGAGGTCAACGCCGAGATCAACCGTGTGCTGGTCGAAGGTGGGATCGCCGTGTACCGATTACAAGAGATCCAGGCGTCGCTCGAATCGTGGTTTCTGCAGGTCACGAGCCGTCTCGGGGCCCCGGAATGACGACCACATCCGATGTGAGCGCAACTGGTTCTACCCCGGGTCCGGCAGAGCGGGATGGCGTGTCGCGTGACCGGTGGGGATCCTGGATCCCCACCGGCGGCATGATCGCAACCCGGTTCATGGAGCTGCGGAAACGTCGCGGCCTCCTCGTCACCCTGATCCTGGTGACCATCGGGATTCCGGCGATCTTCCTCGTCATCCGGCTGCTGCTCCACGCGTTCGCGCCGCATTCCTACGGGCCTGCGGGCGGTTACGACATCTTTACGGGCTTGGTGGCGGGGGTGCTGTACGTCTTCGGGTTCATCGTGGCCGCCACCCTGGGCGCCACAGCGGGATCCGCCGACCTTGGCGACGGGATGTTCCGGCACCTGGTCGTGACCGGCCGCTCGCGCCTTGCGATTTACCTGGCTCGGATCCCCGCGGGACTCGCCATCATCGTGCCGCTGGTGGCGGTGGGCTTCACCATTGTCTGCGCCGTATGCGTGTTCGCCGCGCCAACCCGGCTCGAGTTCAACGGTGTGAACGTGCCCGTCAATCTGTCGCAGGCCGGACTTGAGAGCTGGGCCGCCGACCACCCGGACGAAGTCATCTGCAATTTCGGCTTCAGGATCGGACCGTCTTCCCCGAACACCTCTGGGATCGCCGCTGCGGTCAACAGCGTCCCATGCGGCAACGGCCCCGGCGGCGGCCCGGCGATCGGCAAGCAGCCTCCAGGGTCCCAAGGCCAACCGCAACCCTCCCAAGCCCAGATCAGGCAAGCGGCCAGCGTGATCGCGCGCATGAACTATTCCGACTACGCCCGGCAGTTCCTCTACCCGTCGAATTCGCTGATGATCAAGAGCGGGTTGTGGCTCGAACTCGAAGCGGTCATCGGATTCGTGGTCGGTCTAGGGCTCGGATCGCTGATCGGGCAGCGGACGGTGGCGGTGGTCTTGATGATCGTGCTCGAGGTCGTCCTGACACCGATCCTGTCGAGGGCACGGATACCCCACTTCTCGAACCTACAGCGCGCCGTGGTCGGCTTGGCCACGGCCCACCTGACACCGGGTGGGCTCCCCGTGCTCGGCGGCGGTGGTGGGGGGCCAGGGGGCGGCGGAGGGAATCCCGGTCTGCTACCGGAGTCGACGACCGTGGCCGTCTGCGTCATCGTCGCGTGGCTGGTGGGCTGGTCAGTCCTCGGCGCCTGGCGAATGATGACCCGAGACGCTTGAGAAACGCTCTCTCGCCGACCCTCGCAGGATCGGGGTGCAAGAGATTTCCCATTGGTGGATCAGCGGCCAGAAGTTAAACTCCGGTCCTCAGCCGAGCCCAAGGAGAGGGGAAGCGTGCACTTGAGGACCTTGACCACGCTTGTCTTCTGACGATGGGTCCGGTGAGGCACGTCGAGCGCGCCTCGCGCACGTACCGGGTCCCGGCGGCCCACGGCCGGTGAACTCGTTGGAGGTGCTTCAGGTGGCTGGTGCACTCGGCGCGACCATCAGCGGCATTGACCTGAGCAAGGTGACCAGCAGCGAACAATTGGACGACGTCCGCCAGGCGCTCACCGATCACCTGGTGGTGTTCTTGCCCGAGCAGGACATCGACCTCGACGACCTCGAACGGATCACCGACCTGCTTGGTGGCAGGGACACCACCCCGTATGTGACTCCGCTCAAGGACCGTCCCTATGTCATCCGGGTCATCAAGGAGCCCGGAGATCTGCTCAACTTTGCCAACGCCTGGCACAGCGACCTGAGTTACCTGCCCACGCCGCCGTCGTACACACTGCTCCACGCTTGGGAGGTCCCAGCGTTCGGGGGAGACACGGTCTGGTCCAACCAGTACCTGGCCTACGAGACCCTGTCCCGGGGCCTCCGGGAGACACTGGCCGGACTCCGAGCCGTGCACTCAGCCGGGATGGCCTACGGGACCGGGGGGCTCCTGGACCAGGCGAAGAGCCTGACGTCCATGGCCATCGCCCCTTCACCCGACGCATCGAAGGAGCAGGTCCATCCCGCCGTCATCACGCATCCGGTGACCAACCGCAAGGCGCTCTACGTCAACCCCGTCTATACGACCAGGTTCGAAGGCTGGAACCAGGCCGAGTCGGAGGCCCTCTTGAGCCATCTCTACCGTCACAGCATCAACGAAAACCTCACCTGCAGACTTCGCTGGGCGCGTCATACCCTGACCATCTGGGACAATCGCTGCACGATGCACAACGCACTGAACGACTACTCGGGCGTACGCCGGGAAATGTTTCGCACGAGCGTTGGAGGCTCCGCCCCCCGGGTGTGACTCCCAGGTTGCGATCGCCGTGAGGAGCCCCGCTCTGGCAAGGAGATTTCTGCCTCGCATCACTTTAAGATCTGCCCTATGAGTCCTCTCCACACGTATCAAGGGACATCCTGGTGAGAGGCATCGGCATCTTCGTGGCGTGCCTGGGAGCACTCGCCCTGGCAGGATTTGTCGGATCGGTGGTGGGTCCTCACTTCAAGGGCGCAACGACCTCCATCACAACGACCACTTCGACGCGTCCGCTTTCGACCACCACGTCGACCATTGCTCACTCCAGCGTGAAGGTTCTCGTCGCAAACGGCACGTCAGAGGCCAACGCCGCAGGCCATTTCGCTCAGAAGCTCCAACAGCAAGGATGGAATGTCGGCACGCCGCAGAACGCAACGTCGACGGCGTCGACGACAACGATCTACTACGCCCCGTCCCAGCAGCAAGCGGCGGCGCTGGTCGCTTCCGAACTCGGAGTGCCAACGACGGCGCTCCAACCGCTGAGCCCGACCGTACCGGTGGCGAACTCCACAGGACTTGGCGTCGTCGTGGTCATCGGGTCTGACCTTGCCGGTACCGGCTTTCCGGCCACCACGGTTCCGGCCACCTGAGCGCCTCCATCGGTTCACGCTACGCCTATTTCACCCGGTGGACGAGGCCGGTGCGGCTCGGCATGAGAGAGCACGTTGATGCTCGTGCGGATGAGTCTTCGGCAGCACAGGTGGGTTCCTGACGGCCAAATAAGGACACCGCGCAGCGAGGCTGTCCGGCACCCAAGGAGTGGTGGCTCTCGGCTGGCGACCAAGTACCAGGTCGCCGGCTCGGACGACGGCCGAGCGGATCCCGGTTGGGAGCCGAGACCGAGAACAGGCCTCCTTCTTGGATCGCCAGGAAAGTTGGGACTAGCGCTCGGTCACCGGCCGATGGAAGATGGATGTGGAACAAGGAGGTGCACATGCAGGCGACTGTGGGTGACCAGATCAAGGTCCATGGACATCGGACCGGACAGCCAGACCGCGGCGGCGAGGTGAGGGAAGTGCGGGGATCAGCCGGAGGCCCGCCTTATGTGGTCCGGTGGTCGGACAACGACCACGAATCGGTTTTCTTCCCCGGACCGGACGCCACGGTGCAGCATCCCGGAGACCTTTCGACGTAGGCGGCAACGCGGACGACCGTGATGTTCTCGAAGGAGGTGTCGGCGTAGTGTTCCGCGACCGTTTCGACGCCGGAAGGCGCCTCGGCAAACGGCTGTTGTCCCTTCAGTCCTCCGACGTCGTGGTCCTTGGGCTCCCATGGGGAGGGGTGCCGGTGGCCTTCGAGGTCGCCACGGTGCTCGGGGCGCCGCTCGATGCGGTCGTGGTCCGCAAACTGGGAGTGTCGTTCCAACCCGAGCTGGCCATGGGGGCCATCGGCGAAGACGGTGCCCAAGTCCTCAACCTCGAGGTGCTGGCGCTGATCGGGGTCGACCAGTCCCAGTTCGCGGCTATCGCGCGGCGGGAGCGAGCGGAGCTTGAGCGGCGGGAGAGTCGTTACCGGAACGGTCGCCCGCCCATCTCACTGGACGGACGGACGGCGGTCGTCGTTGACGACGGCATCGCCACCGGCTCGACGGCCCGAGTGGCGTGCCAGGTGGCCTGGGCGCGGGGCGCGGCACGGGTGGTGCTGGCCGTGCCCGTGGCGTCCCCGTCGACGGTTGCAGAACTGACGCGTGACGTCGACGAATTGGTCTGCCTCAAGACCCCCGATCGATTCTTCGCCGTCGGCGAGTGGTACTGGGACTTCTCACCGACAACCGACAAGGAAGTCGTCGCGCTGCTAGGGAAGGCGGCCGATGGGATTACGCAGACGTCAGCAAACCGACGACCGGGCTCCCCGGCCATCTTTCGGAGATTGTCGTAGCCATACGAACTCCTGAGGAGCCCATACTTGCTCAGGCAACGACCCGCGGCCGTTGTGGCCGCCACGTCGCAAAGACTGTCTGTCGTTCATGCAGTGGCGGGGCCGCGCCACAGGTCGATACCGCCATCGACGGCATAGCGGTCAATCTTGGCGAGTTCATCAGCGGTGAAATCGAGGTGGTCGAGGGCGGCCACGTTTTGGTCGAGTTGGGCCACGCTGCTGGCTCCGATCAGCACGGAAGTGACTCGAGAGTCACGCAAGGCCCAGGAGATCGCCATCTGGGCGAGGGATTGGCTTCGCCCCAGGGCGATGTCGTTGAGGGCCCTGATGCGCGTGAGGTTGTCTTCGTTGAGCATGTCATGAGTGAGTGAGCTGTCGAGGGAAGCTCTGGAGCCTGGAGGGATACCGTTGAGGTACCGGTCGGTGAGGAGACCCTGCGCCAAGACGGAGAAGGCGATGCACCCGACACCCTCAGTGCCAAGAACGTCGAGCAGGCGGTCTTCGATCCAGCGGTTGAGCATCGAGTACGACGGTTGGTGGATGAGTAGCGGGGTGCCGAGCTGGCGGAGGATGGTGACGGCCTCGGCGGTGCGCTGGTCGGAGTAGGAGGAGATGCCGACATAGAGGGCTTTGCCTGAGGTGACGGCGGTGTGGAGGGCGCCGAGGGTTTCCTCGAGAGGGGTGTCGGGATCGTAGTGATGGTGGTAGAAGACGTCGACGTAGTCGATGCCGAGGCGCCGCAGGCTCTGGTCGAGGCTGGCGAGGAGGTATTTCCGAGAGCCGAGGTCGCCGTACGGGCCCGGCCACATGTCCCAACCGGCCTTGGTGGAGATGACCAGCTCGTCGCGGTGGTCGCGGAAGTCGTCGTGCAGGATCCGGGCGAAATTGGTCTCGGCGCTGCCGTAGGGCGGGCCGTAGTTGTTGGCCAGGTCGAAATGAGTGATACCCAAGTCGAAGGCTCGGCGCAGGACGGCACGCTGGGTCTGGATGGGCCGGTCGTCGCCGAAGTTCTGCCACAGCCCGAGCGACACGGCGGGCAGCAGCAGGCCGCTGTCTCCACAACGGCGGTAGGTCATCGACCGGTAGCGGTCCTCGGAAGGGAAGTAGTCGGTCACGTCGCGGCTGCTCCATTTTGTCGCTGGAGACGAATCTATCCGAAGAAGGTCGCTATCGCCCGAGCGGATTAGAGTTCCAAGCCACCGGACCGTGGAAGGCCTGATCAGCCCTGGTGAGCAGCCAATTCGACCGGCTCAGCTAGCCATCAGCCGCCGAAGAGCGTCCGGATTGCGCAGTCGAATTGACTTTGGCGCCAACGAAATCCACTCATCTCTCTGAAACTCCTGGAGACAGGCGTTGACTCGTTGGCGGCTTGCGCCGATGACTGAGGCCAATTCGGCTTGCGTTGTCCGTATTTCGTTCGATGGTTGAGCCGCTTCCTCAAGTAAGAACTTCGCAACTCGCTGTGACAGGCCAAGGAAGACCAGGTCTGCTGCCACACCTGTGGTCCGCCGCACCTTGTCAGCCATTTGTTGGAGCATGGCCACGGCGACGGCGGGCCGTTTCTCGATGAGTTCCATCACGACCGATCTCGACAATGTCAACGCACTGATGCGTTGCAGGGCGGTGACCGTCGCGGAGCGAGGCACGTTGGAGAGGATCCCGAGCTCGCCAATGATCTCGCCCGGCAGGACCCTAGAAAAGACCAATTCGTCCCCTTCGCATGTGGTAGTGGTCAAGCCCAGCCGCTTTCGGAGGGGTTGGCCAAACTTTGAGAGCTACAACAACGTCCGGTCGCACCGCGCCATCGGGCGACGCACGCCACCGGAGGCCCTCGAGGCCCGCCCCAAGGCTCGACCCTTCAAGCCCGGAGTCCTCGTCGAGGGCTACCGGATCCGCTACTACAAGGTCGACGCCACGGGCAAGGTCAGCTTGCGCTACCGCGGTCTCCTCTTCAATCTCGGCATCGGACGCGCCTACAGAGGCCGTCGGGTAGTCATGATGCTGGCTGGGCCTCAGGTGCGCGTCCTCAATGAGGAGTACCAACTCATCAGAGAGCTCACCATCGATCCGACGAAGAAGTACCAGGATCAGGGTTGAAGAGGGCTCGTGACCTGGCGGGCGGACCTGGCGGCGCGGGTGAAAGTCAGGCCCAGATTCACCCGCGGCAGGCGTCACTGCTCAGAGACCCTCGTGAAAGGGCATCCTGTACTGGGTTTTGTCGGTTGAACCACTTGAGTTCCGTCGACACCCCGGCGGTGGGCTACCGACAAAACCCCCCCTGGGCTGGGCTCGGTCATCCGATGCAGAGTTCACTTCCCACGCTAACGGTCCGGATTTCCCACCTCCCTGGTCAGGGGATATACCAGCGAACGCCAAATTTCCACTGACCGTTGACCGTTAGTGAAGCCTCTCGTCCATGGGCCGGGCCTCGCACTCATCGTGTCCCGGGTTTCGAGTCCCTCAGCGCCCACGGTTGTTGTCGGGGAGAGAGGGGCCACGACGCGCGAACGACGACAGAACCGCCGCGCAACGGGCCGCACCGGCACGGCGACGGCACCCCCGAGGCACGGGCCCGGCCCCACCCGAGAGCCGGGAGGGGCGGGGCGCGGGAGGAGGCTTGGAGCAGGCGGGGTAGCTGGTGAGGACGGGCCGGTCAGTTATGGACGGTGATGTTGATGCCCACCGTACTGA
>OBLU010001225.1_pt1 | contig 23971 bp, 16 predicted proteins | sample 1518681 | NCBI WGS metagenome assembly OBLU01 (sample SAMEA3539304, study PRJEB22396) | soil metagenome | biome: tundra; feature: field; material: soil | place: USA | collected 2010-05 | depth 0.15 m
TGGACCTGCGGGAACTGCTGCAACGTCAATCACCCTAGGACCGTTGACATCGTGACGGCGCCTGTCAACCTTTGTGAGACAGAAAGTTTTGGAAATCACTGTGCCGTCGTTTCGTCCTCCTTCGGTTCGTTGATCCACGCCACCGTCGGCAATGCCGGTGGTTCGGGAGCCTTGCGCACGAAGCGCTCGGGGTGGGCGGCATAGGCGGCGTTGAGTACGTTGCCGCGTTGTGCACGGATGATCTCGGCGCGGCCGTAGTGCACGTCGGCGGGGGTATGGAACCCGATACCCGAGTGGCGGTGGTCGTCGTTATACCAGGTGAAAAATCGTCCGCAGTGAGCGTGCGCGTCCTCGAAGGAACCGAAGCCCTTGGGGAAGTCCGGCCGGTACTTGAAGGTCCGGAAATGGCTTTCGATGTACGGATTGTCGTTGCTCGTATGGGGCCGGCTGTGTGATTTGGTGACTCCGAGGTCAGCCAGGAGATGGGCCACGGGCTTGGCGATCATCGGTGATCCTCGGTCCGAATGAATGGTGAGCTGATCACGCCCGATGCCCTGCTTTTGGATCGTCTCTTCCAAGAGGGCCTCGGCCAGGGTGCCCCGCTCGGCCCGGGCCAGCATCCAGCCCGGAACGTAGCGGCTGTAGATGTCGATGATGGTGTAGAGGTAGAAGTAAGTCCACTTCTCGGGTCCGTGGAGCTTGGTGATGTCCCAGGAGAAAACCTGGTTCGGTGCGGTAGCCACCAGCTCGGGTTTGACCCGGGCGCGGTGGGTGGCATGGCGTCGGCGGTCGCCTACCTCGTCGTGCTCGCGCAGGACCCGGTACATGGTCGAGACCGATCCGAGATAGATCCCTTCGTCGAGGAGCTCGGCGTAGACGGTGGCCGGGGCTTCATCGACGTGCTCGGTGTTGTTGAGGACGCGACGGATCTCCTTGCGCTCGACCTCTGAAAGGGCCCGGGGCTGGGGGGTAGCCACCCGCTCGGGGCGGGCAGGAGCGGGGCTCTTTCGGTGCCGGCGGTAGTGGCGGGCCCGGCTCTCACCGAGGGCACAACACGCAGCCCGCACCCCGACCACCGGGGTCAGTTCGCAGATGGCCTCGTCGATCACTTCGTCTCGCCCTTCTCGTCCTGCGCGCTGTCGGTGGCGAGCTCCTCCAACAACGCCGAGAGTTTTCCCTGGATCTCGATGACCTTGCGGGCCTTGCCGAGCTCAGACTCGAGCTTCTCGGTCCGATGCTTCAGCCGAGCTATCTCTTTGTCTCTGGGATCGGCCGCTTGGCGGCCGGCCGGTCTCCCGAGCGCCTCTTGGGCTCCTTGGTCAGCCTGCTTGCGCCATTCGTTGATGAGGGACGAGTACAGCCCCTCCCGGCGGAGCAAAGCACCCTTGTCGGCCTTGGACAGGCCCTCGTACTCGGCGAGGATCCTCGCCTTGTAGGCGGCCGGGAACCGGCGTGGCCCTCGGGCTCGTTCAGGGACCTCGGGGTCCGGATCTGTGGTGTCATCCATGCCACCAGCATGATGGCGCGTGTCGTCAGATTGGTTGATAGTGGTTGTCATTGGGGACTCGTTTCCCCGCCCTCTCAGTTCAATGAATCAGCAGCTCGAACTGCCTCACTCAAGGTTGACATAGAGGGGCCGAAGCGGAACTCGTCATCGGCACGCTGGCCATGATGGCCGGCTTTGCCGGCAAGCCGACCGGCACGCAGCGGACCCTCTCCGTCCGCACCAAGGAACCGGAGCGTTCTTTCGAGATCGCACTGCGGTCAGACGGCGTCGCTCTGTCACCCCGGCCGACGCTGGAAACGCCCGACCTCGAATTGCCGGGCGAGGCGCTCGTCAGGCTCGTCTACGGCCGGCTCGACCCAGCCCACTCCCCGACCATTGTGGGCAACGCGTCGGACCTCGAGGAGTTGCGGAAGGCCTTTCCCGGGATCTGATCCACCACTCGGCCGGTGACGCACGCCGGCCGCGTCAGTCAGCGTCGTGTCCGCCCCCTTGCACACGCGCCACCCACTCGGCCGCGGTTATGACCGAGGCCTGGCGGGGAAACACCTTTTCCATGAGGACCCGGTGGACCTCGGGATCGGCGTCAGCGCAGCCATCCGACAGGACGGTCAGCGCGAAATCAAGGTCCGCCGCCAGCCGCAGCGTGGAGAGGACAACGCCGCTGGTGGCTATCCCACCGAGCACGAGGGAGTCGACGTCGAGTGATCGCAGGACGACAGCGAGGTCGCTGCCGGCAAACGCGCCGACGCGCCGTTTGGTCACGATGATGTCCCCCGGGTGCGGAGCCACGGCCGGGTGGATCCGGGTGGCCTGCTCCTCTTCGCCCAAGCCGCCCGTCCGGGCCAGATTCGTGAAGACCTGGTTGTTCGGGCTCACCTCGGGCGCGCCGACCCGGAAGGCGATGCGCACGTAGATCACGGGCACCCCCACCGCCCGCGCCGCAGCAATGGTCTCGGCGAGGACGCCCAGCAATGGTTCCGCCTGCTCGGCGAATCGATCGACCACGCCGTTCTGCACATCCATGACCAGAAGGGCCTCGGTCCTCACGGTAGTGCTCATCTCTGTTCGTCACCGGTGGCTTCGACCCACGCCGTGATGTCTCGTGCCGCACCTGAAGGGTCCTCCAGGGGGCCGAAGTGTCCCAGTTGGGGTCGATCGACGAAGGTGCCGTGCTCCAGCTGCGCCAGAGCCGCCGGGACGAAGGCGACCGGCCCGGCGTCTTCGTCCCGGCCGGCCACGATGGCAACCGGCACGTCAAGCGTTGGCAACACGTCCCAGGCGCCGCTGTCGGCCGCGCCACGAAAGACGGCGGCCTCGGTGGCCGGAGCGCATCGCAGCGTGACCCGACCGTCGGCCCCCTCGACGAATCCACCCCTGACGTAGGCCTCGAGCGCGTCGGGGTGCAACTGGTTCAAGGGAGGCTTCGCCGCGAAGTTGGAAATCGCCTCTTCGAAGGAGGCGAATGAGGACCTCCGACGGGCCGCGGCATCGGCCATCGGATTGGGTGCGTCCATGGGCGGCAGCACACCGGGTCCGACGATGACGGGCTCGTAGAGCCACAGCGAGCGGAACGAACCCGGCCTGCGGGCTGCAGCCAGGACGAGTGCGGCACCCCCCATGGAATGGCCGATACCGTGCACGCTCTCGCTCCGCGCCACGAGAGCGCTCTGCAGGACTGCGTCGGCATCATCGCCCATCCGGGGCCAGGCCACACCGGCACCAGCGGGCGTCTCACTCATCCCATGGCCACGGAAGTCGATGGCCAGGCAGCGGAAGCGGCGCGCCAGAGAGGCCGCGACGGGCTCCCAGACCCGGCCACAGAAGCCAGTGGCGTGGGCGAACAGAAGGACCGTTGCGGAAGGATCGTCCGGCCCGCCCAGGTCATGAAGCGCCACGCGCACGCCATCGGACGACGGGATGAACGTGGGGCTACCCATGGGACGGGGCACCCCGCACCATGGTGACCACCGAGCTCATCCCTCGATGCGCTCGGTGTGGCGGAGGAGCATGCTCGAGTGCGCGGTCAGGTTCACCGCGTCGTTGCGCATCTGGCGCGCGTACGGTCCGGGGCGTGCCGTGTTCACCAGCTCTTCCCACAGTCCCGGATTCTCCATGCGCGGCAACGTATAGGAGTGTGACCGCGCACCGGCGTTGAGCAAGAGGAGCAACGAGTCGGCGGGAGCGGAACGCCCCCTGCTGTCCACCTCGTCGGCGGCCTGTCCGAAAAGGAGCATGCCGATGCTCTGGTTATTGGGATCGGACCACTCCTCTTCGGTCATCTCCTGGCCGTTGGCCCGGATCCATGTCACATCCTTCGTCGACGTGCCGGGCACCACGGTTCCGGTGAAGAACCCGCGTCGGCGAAGGATGGGGTTGCCCTTCAGGACCGCAATCAGGTCACGCACGAAATCGCACATGTCGTAACCGGACTCACCGATGTCCCAATCGAACCAACTCACCTCGTTGTCCTGGCAGTAGGCGTTGTTGTTGCCCTGTTGCGAGCGGCCGATCTCGTCGCCCCCCAGCACCATGGGCACCCCTTGGGCGAACAACAGGGTGGTGAGGAAGTTCCTCTTCATACGGTCCCGGGCTCGTTGGATCCGCGCCGAGTCGGTCGGCCCCTCCGCACCCCAATTGCGGCTGGCGTCGTCCTGTGCCCCGTCGCGGTTCTCCTCGCCGTTCGCCTCGTTGTGCTTGTGGTCGTAGCTGACCAGGTCCGTGAGCGTGAACCCGTCGTGACAGGTGACGAAATTGACGCTGGCATAGGTGCGGCGACCGCTGGGGGCGTAGATGTCGCTCGAACCCGTGAGGCGGGAGGCGAGCTCGGGCACCTGGCCGGGATCACCCCGCCAGAACCTGCGCGCGCAGTCGCGAAACGCGCCGTTCCATTCCGACCAACCCGTGGGAAACTGCCCCAATTGGTAGCCGTCGGGGCTGGCGTCCCATGGTTCGGCGATGAGCTTCACCTTGGAGAGGACAGGGTCCTGCTGGATGATCTCGAAGAACGCGCTGGGTTGGCCCGCTTCGTAGCCGCGCACCAGCACGGGGGCCAGGTCGAAGCGAAAGCCGTCCACATGCATGTCCGTGACCCAGTAGCGCAGGCTGTCCGTGACCAACCCCATCGCACGCGGATGGAGAATGTTGAGGCTGTTCCCGGTGCCCGTGTAGTCGAGGTGGTACTGCGGTTGGTCCGGCATGAGGCGGTAGTACACCGAGTTGTCGATACCCCGTAGGGAGAGCGTGGGCCCGAGTTGGTTGCCCTCGCCGGTGTGGTTGTACACGACATCGAGTATCACTTCGAGGCCCGCTCGGTGCAGGGTCCGGACCATGGACTTGAACTCGTTGACCTGTTGCCCGAGACCTCCGGTGGCATAGCCGACATGAGGCGCCAAGAAGGCGATGGAGTTGTAGCCCCAGTAGTTGGTCAGGCCATGGTCGACGAGATGGCGGTCGTCGACGAAGTGGTGCACGGGCATGAGCTCGACCGCAGTCACACCGAGTCCGACGAGGTGGTCGATGACCGGGTCCGAGGCCAGCCCGAGGTAGGTGCCCCGCAAGTGCTCGGGAACACCGGGGTGACGTGCCGTCATGCCGCGCACGTGGGTCTCGTAGATCACCGTCTGGTTCCACGGCGTGTTCGGTGACCGGTCGTCATCCCAGGTGAACGCCGGATCCACCACGAGGCACTTGGGCATGGCACCCGCCGAATCGCGGGTGTCGAAGGAAAGGTCCTCCTCCGGATCACCGATGGTGTAGCCGAAGAGCTCGTCGCTCCAGCGAATCGGTCCGCTGACCGCCTTGGCGTAGGGGTCGATCAGCAGCTTGTTCGCATTGAATCGATGCCCCCGGTTCGGCTCGTAGGGTCCATCGACGCGGTAGCCGTACAACGCGCCGGGCCGGACGTCGGGCAGGTACACGTGCCAGACGTGGTCGGTCTGCTCGGGCATGGTGATCGTCGCGGTCGGCTCCACGGCGGTCGCGCTGTCGAAGAGGCAGAGTTGCACGGCCCGTGCGCTCTCGGAGAAGAGCGCGAAATTGACCCCTTCGCCGTTCCAGGTGGCGCCGAGCGGATGAGGGCCTCCGGGCCAGACCCTCACTGGTCTCCCCAGCTGTCCGTGCAGTGGTAGGCACAGAATTCCCACGGACCGAGCGGCAGGGTGTCCCCCGGGGCGAGCACGTGCGGCAACGCCTCGCCGTAGCCACCGAACTCGGGAGCTCCGGCATCGAGCAATTTCGACCAGCACGCGCTGCCCTCAGGAGCAGGTCGGCCGATGGGTGGTGGGGGGACCACGGCCTCCACCGCGGCGGCCGACACATTGAACAGGGCAAGGACGGCTTCACGGGGATCCGAGCGGAGCAGGGTCACGACGTTCGCCGAGGCGAACGCACGCGCCGAGGCACGACGAGTCCGTAGGAGCGCCGGGTGTGTCCTCCGGAGCGCAATGAGCGCGCGATGCAGGGCCCACTGGCGCTGATGGTCGCCCTTGTGCCGCAACGACCGGTCCAGTCGTGCCACGTCGAACGTTGCCTGGGCGTCGGCGTCGAGGACCTCTCCCGCGCTGGAAAGCGCCGCGAACTCCTGCACCCGGCCGGCACGCACCGCTTCCACCAGGGCTGGGTCACCGTGGTCTATGAAGTAGGGGAACGGCGCGGGATCGCCGTACTCCTCCCCCATGAAGAGCAACGGCACCCCCGGAGCCAGAAGGACGAGTGCCGCCGCCAACTGTGCCTGTGCGAACGTCACCAAGCTCACCAGCCTGTCACCCCTGGGACGATTGCCGATGTGGTCGTGATTCTGGGCAAAGACGACGAATCGTTCGGGTGGGATTTCCGCCGACGGTCCACCGTGATTGAGACCCCGGAATTGCGAGAACTCCCCTTGGTAGACGAAGCCTTCGGCCATCGATCTCGCGATGTCCTCCACCGGGCCGAAGTCGACGTAGTACCCGGCGCGCTCGCCCGTGATCGCCGCATGGAGCGCGTGGTGGAAGTCGTCGTTCCACTGGGCCTGCATCCCGATCCCACCGCTGGTGGTCGGGGTGACGAGGCGCGGGTTGTTGTCGGCGCTCTCGGCGACGAGAAAGCGGCCAGACGGGTCCTCGACCGTTGCGGCCAGTTCGGCCAGGAAAGGGATGGCACTGCGGTCGATGATCTCGTGCACCGCGTCGAGCCGGAGCCCGTCGACGTGGAAATCAGTGAACCATTGCCGCGCATTTTCCAAGAAATAGGCCCGCACATCGTTGGAGCGCGGTCCGTCGAAATTGATGGCCGGACCCCACGGGGTGCGGTAGCGATCCGTGAAATACGGGCCGAAAGAAGCGAGGATATTGCCCTCAGGACCCAGGTGGTTGTAGACGACATCGAGGATGACGTCGAGACCTCGGAGATGGCATGCGTCGACAAATCGTTGCAGCCCGGCCGCGCCACCGTACGAGTTCTGCACCGCGAAGGGGAACACGCCGTCGTAGCCCCAATTGCGCCCACCCGGGAACTGGGCCACCGGCATGAGTTCAACGGCGCTGATCCCCACCTCCACCAGATCGTCGAGGACGGCGACGGCGCCGTCGAATGTGCCCTCGGGTGTGAAGGTACCTATATGCACCTCGGAGATCACGTGCTCCCAAAACGGCCGCGGTCGATGGGTTGCATCTCCCCACCGGTACGCCTCCAGATCGATCACCTGGGATGGGCCGTGCACGCCTTCGGGCTGCGCACGTGACGCCGGATCGGCGAAGGGTCCCTGGTCGTCGAGAAGATAGTGATAGCGGTCGCCGGCGCCGCAGTCATCCACCACTGCTCGCTGATACCCCCCTCCCTGGCCGGAGAGCTCCACCACGCGATCACTGTCGGGGAGGGACAGCTCGACCCTCCGACAATCTGGTGCCCACACGGTGAAGCGCGTCCTTCCCCCATGGAGGGGAAGTGCTCCGAGTGAGAGCGCCGGGGTCATCGCGGCCCGAAGAATATGCACCCCAACGGCGGCACGGTCACGGTCAGCGTCCACGGCATCCCGTGCGTGGGAACGGGCTGGGCCTCGACCCCCCCGAGATTGCCCCAGCCGCTGCCGCCGTAATTCTCGGCATCGCTGTTGAGCAATTCCTGCCAGAAGCCGCCGTGCGGGACACCGGCCAGGACATTGGGCCGTGGCACGGGGGTAAAATTGCAGATCACCAGCAACGGCGAGCCCGTCGCCGACATCCGGAGAAAACTGAGCAGGCAGGTTTCGGGTTCGTTCGGCTGGGTCCATGCGAAGCCGTCGGGTTCGGTGTCACGTTCATGCAGCGCATCTTGTTCGCGGTAGAGCCGGTTGAGATCGGCGACCCAGCGCAGGATCCCCTCGTGGGCGGGGCTCTCGAGGAGATGCCAGTCGAGGCTCGCGTCATGGTCCCACTCCCGTCGCTGGGCCAACTCGTCGCCCATGAAGAGCAGCTTCTTTCCGGGCTGCCCGAACTGGTACCCGTAGAGCAACCGGAGATTGGCAAAGCGCTGCCAGTCGTCGCCCGGCATTTTGGAAAGAAGCGATCCCTTGCCGTGCACAACCTCGTCGTGGGAGAGCGGGAGCATGAAGTTCTCGCTGAAGGCATACACGCCGCGAAACGTGAGCTCGCCGTGATGGTGCCGGCGATGGATCGGGTCCCGCCCCATGTACAGCAGCGTGTCGTGCATCCATCCCATGTCCCACTTGAGGCCGAAGCCGACCCCGCCGGCATCGACCGGATGGGAGATCCCGGGGAACGCGGTCGATTCTTCGGCAATCACCTGCACATCCGGATGGTCGGCGTAGATCCCTGTGTTCAGCTGGCGCAGGAACTCGAGGGCCTCAAGGTTCTCGCGTCCTCCATGGACGTTCGGGATCCACTCTCCCGGGCGCCGTGAGTAGTCGAGGTGGAGCATGGAGGCCACCGCGTCGACCCTCAGCCCGTCGACGTGGTACGCGGACAGCCAATGCTCGGCCGAAGAGGCCAGGAAACTGCGAACCTCGTGGCGCCCGTAGTTGAAGATCAGGCTCTTCCAGTCAGGGTGGAAACCCAGGCGGGGATCGGCGTGCTCGAAAAGATGCGTCCCGTCGAACGACGCCAAGGCGAACGAATCTTCGGGAAAGTGCGACGGTACCCAGTCAAAGAGCACGCCGATCCCCGCCTGGTGCAGTTGGTCGATGAGGAACATCAGTTCCTGGGGAGTCCCGTAGCGACGGGTGGGGGCGAAGAACCCGGTGGTCTGATACCCCCATGAGCCGTAGAACGGATGCTCCATGAGTGGCAGGAATTCCACATGGGTGAACCCGGACTGCACCAGGTGGCGAATCAAGGGGTCGGCTACTTCGGCATAGCCGAGAAGCCGACGTGGGTCAGAGGGGTCACGGCGCCAACTTCCAAGATGCACTTCGTAGATCGAGAGTGGCGCGTCGAGCCGTATGCGGTCGCCGCGCGACCGCATCCAGTCGGCGTCGCCCCATTCGTACGCGAAATCCCACACAACCGACCCTGTCCGCGGCGGATTCTCCGTGCAGCGGGCGAATGGATCCGCCTTTTCAAGAACATCGCCGGACCGCGTGGTAATGGCGAATTTGTAGACGTGCCCCGCAACGGCGTGTCCCACCACCCCTTCCCAGATCCCTGAGCTCCCGCGCGCCCGGAGCTGATCGGCGTTGGGATTCCAGTGGTTGAAATCCCCGATGACGGCGACGCGGTCCGCGTTGGGAGCCCATACGCCGAAGGACACGCCCCCGCCGGGGAGCAGATGTGCCCCGAGTTTCTCCCCTAGGCGCCTGTGGGTGCCTTCGTTGAACAAGTAGAGATCGTGCTCAGAAAGGAGGCTGGTGGTTGACGGCTCCTCGGTGCTGGTGCGTCGCCCCGCTGTCATGGGAGAGCCGCCACCTGGTCCGTGGGGGCATCCGCGTGACGGAGCCCGTTCAGACGCTGCAGGAATCGGGTGGTCTCGGCGTCTTCTCGAGCCTCTGCGAGGGTATGCGACGCTCTGCGACGCCAGTTCGATGCTTCTGTCCCGGTTCCCGGCCGATTCTGCGGCTCGCGCTCTCCCCAGAGTTCTTCGAGGTCCACCATGACGAGGTCCGCCGCGCTCTGCGCCAGGTGGGCCAGGCAACCACGAAGGGCGGCAACAGCCGGGTCAGCGGTATCTTCGACCGCACCGGTTGCGTCGAGTATCGCCGTGCGCCAGTGCTCCCGCTCCTGGCGCTGCACCGTCGCCTCGGCCGTCGAAACCCGCCCTTCGCCCTCGTTCTCGTCGATGTCGGTGCCCCAGAAATATGCGCCGAAGCGCGCCAGATCGTGCGTCCCCCACGAGGCCAGCGCGCAGGCGGGTGGGGCGGGCAGCGGAACTTGCGGGGTGGACTCGAACTGCAGGACCCAGGAGCGCAACATGTGGTCCTCGGCCATGCGGGTCCGCACCGCCGCGGGCACTGTCCCGAGGTCCTCGCCCACGACGACGGTCCCCGCCCGAGATGCCTCGAGCGAGACCAGGGCGTGGAGTTCGTCTGCTCGGTAGGACACGTAGGCACCGTGCCGGGCATCGAATCCCTCGGGGATCCAGTACAGGCGCTGCAAGCCCATCACGTGATCGATCCGCAAGTACGAGGCATGCCGAAACGCTCGCCGTAACGTGTCGATGAAATAGCGGTACCCCTCCTCTCTGACCCGCTCGGGATGGAGGGGCGGAAACGACCAGTCTTGCCCACCCTCAAAGAACAGATCAGGCGGCGCGCCCCCGTGCATTCCCGCGACGAAGACATGCGGCGCCCAAAGAGGATCGAACCCGTCGGGATGCACGCCGATGGGAAGATCGGCGTAGAGGGGAGTCGAGGAGGCGGCAGTGCTCAGCTGCTGCGCGGCAGCCCACTGGGTGTACAGGTGATATCCGACGGCGGACGTGCCACCCTCGCGGTCGGCCCGGAAACGGGCATAGGCCAGGAGCTCAGGATGCTGCTCGGTGAACGAGCAGAATTCGTCACGGCGCGACGAATCCCCGCCGAGGAGTGCGTCCGCCATCGGGGCCAGGACCTGACGCCGCAAACGTGCGGCCTCCTCGTAATCCACGAGCGCGGCGTGACGGACCGACGAAAGACGTCGCCTGAACTCGTCCGACGCCAAGCACTGTCGAGCCTCCGCTGACCGGGCGAGCTCGGGCAGCGTCGTGGGGTCGACAAAGATCTCGTTGTAGGCGAGCCGGCTCACGGGAAGATAGGGGCTCGGGTCAGCCGGTGGGTCCAGAAAAGCCGGGTAGAGCGGGAGGGCACCCACCATCGAGCCGCCGAGCTCGCCGATCCACCGCCCCAGGTTCGCCATGTCGGTGTAGCTACCGACTCCCCAATCTTCGTCCGTCCGCACGGCATGCAGGGGCAGGAAAACGCCCCACCCGCGTGACGCCGGGGGACAGGTCGGGGCCGCGATCAAGAGTGCCGTCACGAGCTCCCCCGGCCATTCCACGAACACCCGGTGGTACCCGGGCGGAAGGGGATGCAGATGATCCGGCTCCAGCTGGAAGAGGTACGTTGCGTGCTGCCCCGTACCCACCGACATGCCCGTGATGCTTCCGGTCAACGATTGGCGCCTGACCTGACCATCCTCGAGCTCTATGGTGCACCACACCTCGCGTGGATGGACCCGTCTGGGCAAGGTCAATGTCGTCGGTGCCGCGTTCCCGACGCGGTGTACGAGAATCGGTTGCAGATGGCGACGGGCCTCCTCCTCTCGATGGGCGGCGAGAGCCGCCGCCGCGTGCGCCGGAGAGGTGACGGGAGCACCCAAAGCCTGGAGAATCGCAACAAGGACGTCCTCGTCCGCCTGATGTGTCGTTCCGTCTCCGCCCTCGTAGGAGGTTTGCACGCCATGCAACTCGGCCAGTTCGACGGTAGCCGTCATTGTTGCCCTGCCCGACCTCACGAACCGAGGTCCAGAATGTCCAGAATGCCCCGTGCCGGAATGTCGACCCAGTCCGGACGGCTATTGGTCTCATAGCCGAGTTCGTAGATCGCCTTCTCCAGCAGAAAAAAATCGAACAGCTGCGTGAGCTGCGCCGGGTCGTGCGGAAGATACTCGGCCTGACCGGCCACATCGAGATACGCGTCCAAGAATGTCCCTGAGATCCACCGGTGCCAAAAGGTGAGCCAGGTGTCGATCGTCGTCCTGTCAACCGACGCCGTCGACGTGCCGAGATCCCGCGTCAACCGAAGTGCCGCCGTCCTCCCCGCATAGTGAAAGGATCGCACCATTCCGGCGAGATCGACCACGGCGGGTCGCTTCAGCCGCCGCCGTCCCAGCGAACGACTTGGCTCGCCTTCGAAATCGATGATCACAAAATCCTTCCCCGTCCAGAGGACCTGGCCGAGGTGATAATCGCCGTGGCAGCGGATGCGCTCTGCCTTCATCGACATCATGCTCAACTTCCGCATGCGATCGATGATCTCGTTCTCCCGCTGTAGCACCTGCTCCAGTCGAGGTGATCGGTCCGGCAACGACCGCGCGTCATGGAACACCTTGCGCGTGAGGCTGCGCGCCCCGTGGTAAAGGGCCTGGCGATCGAGTGCGGTCAGCGGTTCCGGAGCGAAATCCGGGTCCCGGTGATCCGAGACCAACGCCTGGTGGAGCTCAGCGGTACGTCGACCGAGAAGAGACGCCCACTCGAGGTGCGCGCCGACCAGCAGATGGCCCGGTTCGAGCACGCTTCGCTCCAATCCGAAGAGGCTGCGCGGAGGGGCAAGCCGAAGTTCGACATCCTGACGGTGGGCCAGAGCCTCTTCGAGACTATGGATCAGGGCGTCCACGACGTAATTCCATCCATCGTCCTCGTTCGAGATGAACTCTTCGAGAACGGCGACAGTAGTCGGGGCCGAGCCGGGTGCATCGGGGCGATACTCGATGCTGCCTCCGCTGAGCGGCGCATGGGCGAAGCGCGCCCGCTCACTCAGGAAGCGCCCGACTTCGACGCCCGGATTGATGCCCTCCTCGAAGCGTCGGATGAATTTGAAGATGGCGTGGTCCCCGAGGAGGACGGAGCTATTCGACTGCTCGGCCGAAAGTGGGACGGATGAGTAGTCCTCGGCCAGGAACTCGTCGAACTGGCGCAGGGACGGCGACGGGAGACCGAGAAGCTTGCCCCCTCCCCCGCCCATGGATCGACGTCGGGCGAGGAGCTCGACCATCAACCTGGTGAACGCCGGTTCGAAGAGCGCGTCGTAGAGCACCCCGTGCTCCCCCTCGGCCTTCAGCTCGGCCACCACCGCCTCGCCGTGCCACTTCTTGAGGTCCTCGGCCTTGGTGCCGGTGGCGAAGGACAGCGGGACCGAGTAACGCTCGGGACTGCCGTGATCCAGCTCAACCTGCACGATCACGAGAAAGGCCACAGGGTCGGACCTCCTCCCAGGGGTGGCGAGGATGGGCACGTAGTCCACCACCGTGGCATTCGTGATGGTCCGCGCCTTCTGCACGAACCACCTGCGTTTGGCCAGGTAGATGGGTAGGAACGCCTCGAACTCTCGCAGGGGGGCTCCCGCGAAGAGCTCATCCCATTCACCCGGTACCTCGAACGAGGGTCGCTGTGGCGCGGACTCATCGGCCTTCTGCTCCAGCGAGAACCAGTAGAACCCGTGGGGGCCCAAGGTGATGAAGTACGGCAGGTCGCCGACCGAGGGGAACTCGGAGTTTCCAAAGAGCTCAATGGGGGTGGCGCCGCAGAATTCCGAGAGGTCCAGCTCCACGCACTGCACATTGCGGGACAGATTGACGACGACGAGGATGCGTTCCTCTTCGAACCGCCGAATGAAGGCAAAGACCTTCCGGTTGTCGGGGCGGAGCACTTCAAGGGTGCCGCGGCCAAAGGCCTTGTAGCGCTGCCGGAGAGCAATGAGCCGCTTCATCCACCACAAGAGCGAGGTGGGGTTCTCCTCTTGCGCCTCGACGTTCACGGCCTGCGAGTGGTATTCCGGATCGATGATCACGGGCAGATACAGCCGCTGGGGATTGGCGGCCGAAAAGCCGGCGTTGCGATCGCTGTTCCATTGCATCGGGGTGCGCACGGCATTGCGGTCACCCAGGTAGATGTTGTCCCCCATCCCGATTTCGTCGCCGTAGTAGATGATGGGCGTCCCCGGCATGGAGAACAGCAGCCCGTTCATCATTTCCATGAGCTTGCGATCGTTCCCCAAGAGGGGGGCTAAGCGTCTGCGAATGCCAACATTCACCCTGGCCTGCGGGTCCTGCGCGTAGGCGCGATACATGTAGTCCCGCTCCTCGTCGGTGACCATCTCGAGGGTGAGTTCGTCGTGGTTGCGCAGGAACAACGCCCATTGACATTCCGGAGGTGTCGCCGGAGTCTCGGCCAATATGTCGACCATGGGGAACCGATCTTCTTGGCGAGCGGCCATGAACATCCGCGGCATGAGCGGAAAATGGAACGCCATGTGGCACGTATCGCCATGGCCCATGTAGGCCACGGCATCCTCGGGCCACTGGTTGGCCTCGGCCAACAGCATCCGATCATCGAATCGGCTGTCAACATGCGCGCGGAGATGGCGCAAGAAGGCGAACGTTTCGGGAAGGTTCTCGCAGGTCGTTCCCTCGCGTGCATAGAGGTAGGGCACCGCATCGAGACGTAGACCGTCGACCCCCATGGCGAGCCAGTAATCGACGACGTCCAACATGGCATGGCGCACGGCTGGATTGTCGTAGTTGAGGCTCGGTTGATGCGAGTAGAAACGATGCCAGAAGTAGGACTGGGCCACGGGGTCGAACGACCAGTTGGATTCCTCGAAGTCCTTGAAGATGATCCTCGCCCCGGAAAACCGGTCGGTGGTGTCGCTCCATATGTAGAAGTCGCGATGCACGGAACCTGGCTTCGCGAGACGGGCGCGCTGAAACCAAGGGTGGTCGTCCGAGGTGTGGGCCAATACCAACTCCGTGATGACCCGCAGCCCGCGACGGTGTGCCTCGCGCAGAAACAGGCGGAAGTCCCGCAGTGACCCATAGGACGGATGCACGTGCCGGTAGTCCGAAATGTCATAGCCGTCATCCCTGAGCGGCGATGGATAGAACGGCAAGAGCCAGAGCGCGGTGACGCCCAATTCGGCCAGGTAGTCGAGCTTGTCGATGAGGCCTCGGAAGTCGCCCACGCCGTCGCCGTTGGCATCATGGAACGCACGAACGTGGACCTCATAGATAACGGCGTCCTTGTACCATCCGGTTGACGTCGGGGCGACCACGACACCCTCCCGCACGTCGGTGACGATCCGGAGGTCGGTCGCCGTCATGCCGATCCGGGCTTCGACACCGGATCCTGCTCTATCGAGAACAGATGCGCCGCCAATCCCGTGGGGTCGAGCAGGACGAAGTTGTCGGGGCCCTGCCACGAGTACGTGGCACCGGTAAGGAGATCATGCATGACATAGGGCCGTCCGGAGTCGAGGCCGAGCACGTCGAGGTCGAGTCCTACCCACCCCGACTGTACGCGCTGGTGATCGAGACTGACCACGGTCAGGATCAGATCCCGGCCCGCGTCCGCACCTTCTGCACGAGTATTCCGGGTCTTGGAGTAGGCAATGATCTGGTCGTTGTCGACCCTGTGAAAATGAAGGGCGTTGTTGAACTGGAGCGCAGCATGGTCCCGGCGAATTTTGTTTACCCGAGCGATGAATTCGGAGAGGCTGTCCGGGCGAGCCACGTCCCACGAGCGCACCTCGTATTTTTCGGAACGCGAATACTCCTCCGAACCGCTGGTGCGCGGAACGTGCTCTTGCAGTTCGAAGGCGGGGCCGTAGATCCCGTAGTTCGCGCTGAGGGTGGCTGCGAGAACGAGGCGGGACAAGAACGCAGCGCGCCCACCGGTCTGGAGGGACTCGTGCAAGATGTCGGGTGTATTGGGCCAAAAGTTCGGACGAAAGTAGTCCGCCACGTCGGTCTTGGTCAGCTCGGTCAGGTAGGTCTCGAGCTCCCACTTGGAATTTCGCCACGTGAAGTATGTGTATGACTGGGTGAATCCCACCTTGGCCAGGTGTTGCATCACCGACGGGCGGGTGAAGGCTTCCGAGAGGAAGATGACCTCGGGATGTTCCGCCCTCGCGAGCGGGATCATCCATTCCCAGAAGGCGAAGGGCTTCGTATGTGGGTTGTCCACCCGGAAGACCTTGACCCCTTGCGCAACCCAGAAGCGCACGACGTCGAGCAGCTCTGCCCACAGCGCCTGCCAATCGCCGGTTTCGAAGTCCAGCGGGTAAATGTCCTCATAGCGTTTCGGAGGGTTCTCGGCGTAGCGGATGCTGCCATCGGGGAGATGGCGGAACCATGCCGGGTGCTCCTTCACCCAGGGGTGGTCAGGCGATGCCTGAAATGCGAGATCGATCGCCACGTCAATGCCGCGCGCTGCCGCCGCGGTCACGAGATCCCGGAACTCCTCGATCGTGCCGAGCTCGGGGTGGACGCTCCGATGCCCTCCTTCCGTCGCACCGATGGCCCAAGGGCTGCCAGGGTCCCCGGCGGCGGCCGATGTCGCGCCGTCCCGACCCTTGCGACCGGTACGCCCGATGGGATGGATCGGAGGCAGGTACAACACGTCGAACCCCATGTGCGCCACATACGGCAGCTTGGCCCGAACATCGATGAACGTACCGGGGCGCGCCGGGTCGGGGGAGGCCGAGCGCGGGAACATCTCGTACCAGGTGCTGAAACGAGCCTTCTCCCGGTCGGCGACGACCGAGAAGATGTCCGACGTCAACGAGTGGTCGGGATCACAGAATCGGCTCATCAGTTGCCCGAGCTGCTCGGAGAACACGACCTCGCGCAGCGTGGATGCTCCGACCCAGCTGGCCGCCTCTTCGGACACGTCTCCCTCGAGACCCTTCACCCCGGTCCAAAGGTCAGCTGCCACCAGGGAGAGCACACGTTGCTCGGAGGACGTCGCCCTTTGGGCCGCCGCGTCGATGAGCTCGGCGCCGACCAGCAACTCCAGCATGACGTCCTGACCGGCATCGGTTCTGGCGCGAAGGTCGCGACGCCAGGTCAAGAATCGATCCACCTTTGCGGAGACCGCGTAGCTGTAGTGACCCATTGCCGTCACCGGGAATTCAGCGCGCCAGAGGTCATTCCCCAAGGGCACCATGGGCACTACGGACCACCCTTGCGACCCATCGGGACGGAAGAGGAGATCACACGTGAGGACGTCATGACCCTCTGCAAACGCCTCAGCCTCGACTACCACCATGTCGCCGATTGCAGCCCTGGACGGGCGCCGACCGCAGTCCACCTGCGGTCGCACCCAGGCGATAACGGGTCGCACCCAGTCGGGGGGAAGAAGCGGCGCCCTGATTGCACCCCGGTCCGGGGCGTTGGCATCTGCCTGCTCTGCATTGGCGCGGCGAGGAGCTACACGGCGTGTCGCCATTCGTCGGATACCCTCTCTCTCGTCAGCTTCTTACCCGGCCCGAATCACTCACAAACGGGTGAGTGACACGTCGGCCGCCCGTGTGAACCTGCCCGACGTCCGCGCAACCGCGCCTGCCGCCGCATTTCCATGGCCTCTATGCGCACCTCATCCTACCGGTGTCATGCAGTACGACGGCACGACGCAGATCCCGCTCTCTGCCGGTCATCCTCGGGCCGGTGACGTGAATTCTGAGTGAACTGGGGCCGTCCCGGCCGCCCGGCCAGGCGGGGTGCGTCCACTTGGACGGGGGGGGTGCGAGAACCGGTGCTCCTTCGAGGGGAAGTGCGGGAGGGGGCGCCCACGATCCGCTGTGCGCACGGCGCCTGGTGTGGGCTCAGGGGTGGTCCGGTCGGCCCGTCGGGGTGGCGCTACGTCGTGTTCATGACCCGTCCACATGCTCTCGCTCTCGCACATCGAGGAGGAGGTCAGCTATAACGAGGTTCTCATTTTGGGATCGATCCGAGAGGCGCGACGGCAAATCCGCCGGCAGAGGGAAGGACGCGACATGGGTAGTATGCCGGCGGACATCGGGATCGTGGACACGATGATGGGATTCCCCCACGTCGACATGAAAGCGGTCTATCGGTTCATCACCGAGCAAACCCGGGACACGCAGTCAAAGGAGGAGTTCGACTTCCCGGTCGAGTACATGTTCAAGGACGTCCCCGAAAAAGCATTTGAGGGCACCGACGAACCGATTGGCGTGACCCTACGAGAGATGGACCTCTGGGGAATCGAAAAGGGGATGATCACGGTCGGCGACAAGTCCGGCACCGGTGCGGAGGCACTCAGACGTCATCCGAACCGGTTCATCGCCTCCACCTCGGCGGATCCCAACGAAGGCATGCAAGGTATCAACCGGATTGTGCGCGACTACGAAACCTACGGTGTGCGGGCCGTGTGCGTCTTTCCCGCCGGGACGTTCCCACAGGTTCCCATCAACGACAAGAAGATGTACCCGATCTATGCCAAGTGCGTTGAACTCGACATCCCGATCTTCTGCTGTGCCGGCATCCCGGGGCCCCGCCTCAAGGCGGCCTGTCAGCATGTCGAGCTCATCGACGAGGTCATGTTCGACTTTCCGGAGCTCGTCTTCGTGACTCGACACGGTTGTGAGCCTTGGACCGAGCTCGCGGTCAAGCTGATGCTCAAGTGGCCGGGCCTTCACTTCTCGACCAGTGCATTTGCTCCGAAGTACTACCCCCAGGACATCGTCAACTATGCCAACACGCGTGGCGCCGACAAGATCATCTACGCCGGGTACTTTCCGATGGGCCTCTCCCTGGAGCGCATCATGGGCGAGATGCCTGAGGTCGGGTTCAAGGATGACGTGTGGCCCAAGTTCCTTCGCACCAACGCGTTGCGGGTTCTCGGGCTCGATGGATGAGTCGTCCGCACGCACTCACGCACATAATCTGAATTTGTTCCTCACCATCTAGCAATGGGACACAGGATTCGTTACGATGTGCAGACCACACCGAGCGATGAAGGAGGTGCCACGTTGACTATCCCATGCCTTAAGCCGATGACCGCGTGGGCATCGCCCGTCGCTATGTGGGCGTAACTCTGCTGATCATTCAGCATTGAGCTAGCCCTTCCTCTGTTCCGTTCAATTCGGACCCCCATGGCCCCGGTTCGCGCATACGAGCCGCTCCTGGCCTGTGCGTCGACCTACGCACCCCCTTTTTCATTCCGTCGTCTGAGGAGTCGTTGTGCATCCCGACCTATTGCGGGCGCTCGCGCAAGAGCGCCAGGCGGAGCTTCTCCGCCCTCAAGAATTCCGACAATCGAAAGGAGATCTCCCGCTGAGACCTGTGCACAGACCCGACACGCGGGTCTGCCGTATCAGACGCGTGATCGGCATGGCACTCGTCGGCGCCGGTGCACGCATGCTCGGGAACACCACAGCGAGCATCGAGGTCCTCGACGGTCGGCGGTAATTCCCCCCCTGGGGTCCGGAGAAGGCCGGTCGGCCTGGAGGGCCAGGAGCTCGCACTGGGAATCTGCCACGAACGGGCGGCAATCCGAGGCCGATTCCCATAGAGTCATCGCATCATGTTGAGTTCCTCGTTGTCGGGCCGCGCTCTCGCGGCGCCGGGAGACGCCGTCGACCGCAGTCTTCCCTCCTCGACTGGTGGAGGAGGATGAACACCGTGAGCGCGGAGGCACCCGACGCGTTGGTGATCTTCGGCATCACCGGCGACCTGGCGCGCAAAATGACGTTCGGTGCCCTCTACCGGCTGGAGGCGGCCGATCAATTGAGATGCCCGATCATCGGGGTGGCAAGTGACGCCTGGTCACACGATCAACTGAGTGCCGCCCTCCGAAAGGCACTCACTGACACCGGAGAGGGCTTCGACGACAAGACGCTGGCCCGCTTGACGCAGAGATTCACCTATCTCCAAGGTGACTTCACCGATACCGGAACCTACACATCTCTGGCAACCTTGTTGCAAGGTTCCGCCAGACCGCTGTTCTACCTTGAGATCCCGCCCGCTCTCTTCGGGAAGGTGGTCACCCAGCTGGGACGGGCGGGGCTTACGGAGCACGCGACCGTCATGATCGAGAAGCCCTTCGGCCATGACCTCGAGTCGGCCCGTGCCCTCAACGAGGAACTCCACGCCGTACTCGCCGAAAGCCAGATCCTTAGGATCGATCACTTCCTGGGAAAACAGCCGGTACTCGACATGCTGTTTCTCCGCTTCGCCAACGCGCTGTTCGAACCCGTGTGGAATCGGGCCCATGTGGCGGCCGTCCACATCACCATGGCAGAGAACTTCGGCGTGGAGGACCGCGGTGCGTTCTACGACTCGGTGGGCGCCCTACGCGACGTCGTGCAGAACCACCTGTTGCAGCTGCTCGCGCTTGTGACCATGGATGCGCCCGTCGGTCCCGGGTCCGGAGCCCTCTGGGACAAGAAAGTCGACATCTTTCGCGCCGTGGCCGACGTCGATCCGGCCCACTGCGTGCGGGCGCAGTACGAGGGGTACCACCAGGTATCCGGGGTCAAGACCGACTCGAGCACTGAGACGTTTGTGGCACTACGTCTCACCATCGACAACTGGCGATGGGCCGGGGTTCCCTTCTTCATCCGGGCCGGGAAGGCGATGGCTGCCCGGGCCACGGAGGTGCGGGTTATTTTCCGCCGCGTCCCCTCTCTGGCCTTCTTGGGTGAGCTCCGACATGCAGATCCAAATGAGCTCGTCTTCCGGATTGATCCCGATGCCGGGTTACGGCTTGAAATTCGCTCAAAAGGAACCGACGGGCGCGCCTGTCGAGATGTCCACATGGATCTCCCCTTCGCCGCCGAGCTCGGCCAACCTCCCGAGCCCTACGTCCGACTCATCCATGATGCGCTCGCCGGCGATCATTCCCTCTTTACCCGGGAGGATGCAGTAGAGGAAACCTGGCGCATACTCCAGCCATTGCTCGACAATCCTCCCGCCCCGGTGCCCTACGCCGTCGGCTCGTGGGGGCCGGCGCAGGCAGACCACCTCGTCCGAGGCCTCCCCTCCTGGCGCCTGCCATGGCTTCCGGAAGGTCAGACGCCTCCTTCTGCGTGACGGAGTCCCCTAAATCTCGTTGACGACACCGGCGCCTACTTCAGCCGATGCCAGGTCTCCCACTTCGAGGAGTCCCCTACTGGCGTTATCCGGGAGAGAGTCCTCGGCGTGGATGTAACGACCCCCTCGGAGCCACGAGGCGATGGCACCGACGAGGGATGTGCCAGCGGCAAAATCGAACGCCAGATGCAAGCCATGTGCGAAGGCGGGTGCGATCACGCTGGGAAAGAAACTGCGCCCTGTCAGGTAGCGGGCGCGGGTCGCGCCGAGCCCTGCGAGCACATGATGAGGAACCAACGTCTGAATGGGATTGAAGCCGAGGAAGGCCGCAAACAGGCTCCCGATCGGGGGGAGATGTGAAACCTTGAGCGCCTGGTTCGCCGGGATCCCTTGGGCCGTCAATCCTGCATAGAGGTGCTCCGGCAGGGTCGAAGCCAGTCCGAGCGTGACAATGGAGAAGAACACTCCGATGGACAGGACTCCCGCCGAATTCATGAACGTGGCGTTGATCCCGGCCCCCGCACCTCGTTGGTCCGGCGGCAAGCTGTTCATTATGCCGGTCTGGTTCGGTGCAATGAACATGCCCGAAAAGAACGACAGGAAGAAGAGAATGATGGCAAACGGAGCGTACGAAAAATTCATCGGCAACAATTCGAGAAGGAGGTAGCACCCGCCGGCACCGACAAGACCGATGGTGGCAACCCCCCGGGACCCGAGGCGGTCGGCCATGATGCCGAAGATGGGACCGGAGATCATGAAGCCGATGGTCAGGGGAACCAAGGCGATCCCTGCCCAGAGCGGTGTTCGGGAGAAGCTGTACCCGTGCTGGGGCAACCAGATCCCCTGGAGCCAGATGATCAGCATGAACTGGATGCCCCCACGACCCACAGCCGACAGCAGCGAGGCGATGATGCCGGTGGTGAAGGCCCGGATCCGGAACAGCTTGAGCTGGATCATCGGGTTCGGAACCCTGAACTCGATCACGACGAACACGACCAGAATTGCCACCCCGCCAAATACACCGCCGAGCACCTCGGGGTTGGTCCACCCCATCGTGTGGCCGCCGTAGGGCTGAATGCCGTAGACGATCCCCGTCAACAGCGCGATGAGGCCGACGGCAAAGGTGACATTGCCCAGCCAGTCAATTTTCGAAGCGACCCGAATGCCGCTGTCCTTCAGTTTCAGGTAGGCCCACACCGTGCCGAACAGGCCGAATGGCACAGAGACCAAGAACACGAGTCGCCATTCGATCGGGGCCAGCAGGCCGCCCAGAATGAGGCCGATGAACGAGCCGGTGACCAGCGCCACGCCGCTGATTCCCTGCGCCTTACCCCGCTCGTTCTGCGGAAACGCATCGGTGAGAATGGCACTGGAGTTGGCGAACAGGAATGAGCCGCCGACACCTTGTCCGACCCGCATGAAGATGATCCACAACGCCCCTCCGGCACCCGACATCCAGGTGATGGACAGGAGTATTGAAAAGACGGTGAACACAGCAAAGCCGAGGTTGTACATGCGCACCCGGCCGAACATGTCCCCTACGCGGCCGAAACTGACCACCAACACTGCGGTCACCAATATGAATCCCATCAGGATCCACAAGAAATACGACGTATTCCCCGGCGCGAGCGGCTGCATGTTGATGCCCCGAAAGACGTCGGGTAACGAGATCAACAAGATGGATTGGTTGATCGTGACCATCAAGATGCCCAAGGTTGTGTTCGACAAGGCGATCCACTTGTAACGGTCGTCCGGCGTCGGGCCGACCAAAGAGTTCGGTGTGTCGGCGTCGTTCCGCCCTCGTACGTCGGTCATCCGTGGCGTCGACTCCCCCCACATGGTCGGCTGCGCCACACCAACAGTCCGACCACGGGGACGGGCTGGCCCGCCTCCTGCTGGCGCTCGACTTTAGTTACTTGCGGCACACAAAGATCTTACCGACGGGTCGGACCCGGGTCCAAGTCCACGGGACGCAAATCGAAGGCGCCACCCGGTCCTCCGCCGGGCGGAGCAACAGACGGGAGGCCTCACTGCAACCCCGGTGCGCGTACGGGACGCAGCAGCCTGCCGGTACGCGGCACACGTGGTGTACCATACGGGTGTCTACCTTCAATAGTGAGGGTTTCGTGAGGATGGCCTACGTCGTCCATTACACCCAGGTAGGACGCCCGAGCGCCTTATCTGCCGCTGCCCACGAAGGTATGACGTTGCGCCATCGGGTTCCACCCCTCCGCCCGTAGCCGCCAGCATCTCCCGGTGGGAACGACATTTGGATGTAGTGGGCGACGCAGGCCGGCCTTCGAGCCAGCCTACTTCTCGAGCATCGCCACCGATGAAAAAGGGTCATCCAGACCTTGTGCCCCTCCACAGGTCGGTGATCGTGACCCCCACGTCGTTGAGCATGCACCGCACGACGGGAAGTGAAATTCCCAAGACGTTGCTGGGGACCCCCTCGATGCCGTCGACGAAGGGTGCCGAACGACCGTCGATGCTGAATGCTCCGGCGAGCGTCAATGGTTCGGCGCTGGCCACATAGGCATTGATCTCGGCTCCAGTGGGAGTGCCAAAGCGCACGACGGTGCTGTCAAGCCTGGAGATCGTCGTGTTGGTCCGGGTGTCGATCAGGCAATGGCCGGTATGAAGAATGCCCCGGTTCCCCGAGAGACGTTGCCACATGTCGATGGCCTCGGCCGAAGATCCCGGCTTCCCCAGAGCCACTCCATCAAGGTCGAGCATCGAATCGCAGGCAAGAATCAACGTATCGGGCAATCCCCCGGCGACGGCAGAGGCCTTTCGCTCCGCCAGTACGACGACAGCGCGGGCCGTTTCGATCCCGCCCACCTCTTCGCTGACGCCGCTCACGACAACGTCGGGGTTGAATCCGGCATCGCGCAGCACGCGCAGGCGGGTGACCGAGCCTGACGCCAATATGAATCGTGGCGTGGCGGATGACGTCATCATGAAGCTCGGAGGGGATGTACCCGTCGTCGTGATACCGCCCGGATCGGCCACAGGTTCGAGCGCTCATATGGCGCGACTACACAAGGGGACCCTTCAATTACTATCGAGGCGCACGATGACGCGGGGCAGGAAGCAGGCCCTCCCCGTTTCGGACGAAACAGGCTGGGGTCCTGTGCAAATGGACGGGAATGCGGCCATTGGGACATCACGGGAGATTGGGCCACAGTGGCCGAACGATACTGGCCGTCGTGGTACTCCTCGTCGTCGGGGCAGGACTCGGCCTCGGCGGATTGAAGGCTGCGCACAAGATCCACCTCACGACAACTTCTTCCGTCGCGCAGGCTTCGGCCGGCTACGACCTCGATGCGCCGACTGCGGCTTCGGTGGAGGGGCCCGATCTCTTCGTCGCCAACGAAGCCGGGAACTCGGTCAGCGTGAGGTGGCGCAACGCTCCATCAGTTACGGCGTTCACCGCTCCCAGACGGCGGAGCTATGGCGCCCGGACGGGGTG
>OBLU010001226.1_pt1 | contig 23945 bp, 15 predicted proteins | sample 1518681 | NCBI WGS metagenome assembly OBLU01 (sample SAMEA3539304, study PRJEB22396) | soil metagenome | biome: tundra; feature: field; material: soil | place: USA | collected 2010-05 | depth 0.15 m
GGGTTGGCAACCCGCCACTCGCGCCGGTTGACAACCGGCGAGCAGCTTGCCAAGCTGCCCCACAAAATCTGCGCGGCGCGCAAAGAAATTGGAAGTAAATAATATAAGGCTCCGCCTTGTGCAAATGGTAGGGCGGGCTTTAGCCTGCCATTCGCAGGCGGCATGTTTAGCCTGCCCATCTGCGCCATTTTTTCGCCGCCTATAGCTGTCGCATCCGCGCGCTGAAATGCCTTAGGAACGGCGGCGCCTCTAAGATCTCCATTCCGCGGATGCTCTCCTTGTGCCGGTTTACTTCCAGAATGGCTTCCACTACGTAATCGATGTGGCTCTGCGTGTACACCCGCCGCGGAATCGCCAGGCGCAGCAGTTCGTGGCGCGCCGCCTCGCCGAACATCAGGCTGCCAATCTCCACGCTGCGAATGCCGGCGTGGCGGTAAAGTTCCACCGCCAGCGCCTGTCCCGGAAACTGCGCCGCCGGAATGTGCGGCAGCATGCGCGCCGCGTCGATATAGATGGCGTGGCCTCCGGGCGGCTCCACAATCGGCACCCCGTGATCCGCAATGTGGCGGCCCAGGTAGCCCGTGGAGGCGATCCGGTAGCGCAGATAATCCTCGTCGAGCACTTCTTCCAAACCCACCGCGATGGCGTCCAGGTCGCGCCCCGCCAGGCCGCCGTAGGTGGGAAAGCCCTCGGTCAGAATCAGCAGGTTGGTCTGCTCGAGGAATACCCGGTCGTCGTTGGTGCAGAGCAGCCCGCCGATGTTGGCGAAGGCGTCCTTCTTGGCGGAGAACGTGCACCCATCGGCCAGCCGGAACATCTTTTGGGCAATTTGCTTCGGCGTCCAGTCCGCGTAGCCCGCCTCGCGCTCCCGGATGAACCACGCGTTTTCCGCGAACCGGCAGGCGTCCAGATACAGCGGGATGCCATGCCGCGCGCACACCGCCTTCACCGCCTCGATATTGGCCATCGATACGGGCTGCCCCCCGCCGGAGTTGTTGGTGACGGTCAGCATCACCAGCGGAATCTTGGCCGCGCCCTCCGCCCGGATCAACGCTTCCAATGCGCCCACATCCATGTTGCCCTTGAAATCCAGCCGCGCCTGCGTGTCGCGCGCTTCCGCAATGGGCAGGTCCACGGCGCGCGCGCCGCTATATTCCACGTTGGCGCGCGTGGTGTCGAAATGCGTGTTGGAAGGCACCAGGTGCCCCGGCTTGCACATCACCGTGAACAGGATGCGCTCCGCCGCACGCCCCTGGTGCGTCGGCACCATGTGGCGGAATCCCGTCAGCGCGTCCGCCACCCGCTTGAGGCGGAAGAAGCTCTCGCTGCCGGCGTAGCTTTCGTCGCCCCGCATCACCGCCGCCCACTGCTCCGTGGACATCGCGCTGGTGCCCGAATCGGTCAGCAGGTCGATCAGGATGTGGCGCGCGTCAATCAGGAAGAGGTTAAAGCCGGCGGCTTCGAGATATCCCTGGCGTTCCGCCGGCGTGGTGTGGCGCAGCGGCTCCACGCTCTTAATGCGAAATGGTTCGATGATGGTGCGCACGTTGCAGATTATCGCACCCGGCGCGGCGGCGCTCGCTCCTTACTGCTCGATCAGGAACTGGACGCGATTGCTTTCCACCCCGTCCGCCGTGATGTACAACTCCGCCGAGCCGGAATTGTTGATGGCCGGCAACTGCACTTCGATCACGTAGATGCCGACGAAGCCGCCGGCCAGCGTGGCGCGCATAACCGGCACCGGAGCGCCGTTCACGAAGGCGCGGATGGCGGCCGCTACCGCGGGCGGATTGTCCACCTGCGCCGCAAGGCCGGCGGGCCACTCCGGAGTCACCTTGCCAAGCCCGGTGGCGGAGACCAGCAGGCGCGCGCCGGGATGCGCCGATTTGCGGGCGTCCAGCAGCAAGCCGGTCTCGGCATCCTGCAGGATCGGCGTGCCGTCCAGCCCCACAAAAATCGCCGGCGAAACCGGCTGCACCTGCATTCCCAGCCGCACGTTGCCATTTCCGGTGGCCAGCGCCAGCGTGACGTTGGGCCCGACGGCGTCGAACGGTACTTGAATCTGCGAGGCATCGTCCGCCGCGGCCAGCACCGGGTAGTCCAGATTGCCGCCGCGCGCCGACGTCACCCGCCCGCCGATCACGGAGAGCAGCGATCCCGGCGCGGCCGCGCGCGTGCTGAAATCCGCCGCGCTGACCAGCCGCAGATTGCGCAGGCGATGGGGCGCCGCCGTGGCGTAGACGCCGTAACCCTCCACGGCCGCGTAAAGTTGAATGCCCGCCGCGTCCAACCGCACGTCGGTCGCGCCCGTTCCGGCCGGCAAACGGTCCGACAGGCTGATCCAGTTGACGTTCGGAGTGCCCGCATTGTCCAGGTCCACCTGCGCCCAGAAGACACCGCGGTCAGTGGCTAGGTACACCGCGCCCGCCGCGCGCTCCCCGGTCACGGCATGAGCCGGCGCGTTGGGCAGGTTGGAATCCAGCGCGTCCCAGAATGTGCCGGCGTTGAACGTCCGCAAGACATGCGGAGCATTCGCTCCGCCCAAGGCTGCCAGCGCCACGCCCGGCTGCGCGGGGTCCACGAAGATGCGTTCCACCGGTCCGGAGGCGCGGCCGGTATCCGTCGGCAGGAAACTCGCGCCGTCATCCCGCGAAATCAGAATCCGGCCGTCGGCGGTTCCCAGGTACACCGTCCGGTCGCTCCGGCCATACGCCGTCGCCAGTACGCCGGCACGCTGGGAGTACAATCCCAGGCGCGCCGCTTCGCCGGCCATGGTGGTGTCCTCCACCGGCTGCCACACCGATCCGCCCGGCGGCAGTTCCACCGCGCCCATCGTGTCGATTTCCACGCGCGTGCCCGCCGTGCCGCCCGGGGTCGCCAGAATTCGTTGCACCCGCAAGTTGGGCAGGAGTTCGTTCAGCCCCGCCCAGCAGAGCCCGCCATCCAGCGAGCGCCACACGCCGAAATCGTTGGCCACCACGATCTGATCCTGGTTGGCCGGGGATATCGCCACGCTGCGCTGCCCCAAACCGATCACCGATTCCGTCTTGAAGGCGGTGAGGTTGGCCCAACTACGCCCGCCGTCGTCGGAGCGGAACAGCTGCCGGCCCACCGCATAGACCCGGCCGAAAGCCGACACCACCAGGCGCGCTCCGTTTTCCGGAGTACGGACCACCTGAGGCGCAGGCTGCATCGCCGGTTCCACCACATTCAGGCTCGGCAGCCAAACCTCGTAATCGGAAGTCTCGAAGACCTTGCCGCTACGCGTGCGCGCATAGAGTGTGCCGCCACTGTCGGAAAACCAGACTTTGTCCACCGGACCGGTGGCCGGCGAGGCCAGCAACAGGTCCACAGCGGAATTGCCCACTCTCCGCCAGTTGGTGCTCTGCGCGGGCGCCAAACCTGCCAACGCCAGCAGCAAAACCGCGCCGCCCACTGTCCTTCGGACTGTTCCCTTATGACACACTGTCGAGTCCCATTCTACCTTACTTATCGGCTTACCGCATGGATTAAGCTACTGAATTCAATCGATTTGTTATCGAAAGTTCATCTCGGTCCCCTATTTGCAATGCAGGTTAGGTGCTAGACTATTTCTAGCGTACGACTATGCTTAGGCGACTTACGTCCGCGCGGGCCGTGCACACGCTGCTGATTGCGGCCTCGCTCGTGGTGTGGTTGAACCCGTTGTGCGCGCAATGCGGAGTGCCCGCGCAGTCGCTAGGCACCGGCGCCATGGTGCTGATTCAATCGGGCGATGTTTCCAAACAGGGAGACCGCGCCGGATACCGCCTCGCCATTCCACCTTGCGGCATCGTCAACCAGCAGCAGGTGATCAAGACCGGTCCCGATGGCTACGCTAAGCTTCAGGTGTCGGACGGCAGCACGTTCGAGGTTTTCCCCAACTCCGAAGTCACCTTCCGCAAGACGTACGGTATCGGCGATCTTTTGAACGTGTGGATGGGTAAGGTCAAAGTTTATATCCAGCACTTCCCCGGCGTTCCGAATCCAAATAACGTCACCACGCCCACGGCGTTGATTTCGGTGCGCGGCACGATTTTCGATGTCGAGGTGCAGGATCTCGAGGGCACCACTTTCGTCACCCTCGATGAAGGCCTGGTGGATGTCAGACATCTCCAGGTAGCTTCCAAGATCATCCGTTTGAACCCCGGCGAATCCGTGCAGGTTTTACCGAACACGCCCTTGGCGGCATTGCCCCACGACAAGGGCATGATCCTTCGCCAGGTGATGCGAGGCCTGGAAGATGCCGTACGCCAGGCGGTCTACCAGCGGCCTGGCGGCACCGGCGCCGGCGGCACTTCCACTTCACCCGTGGGCTCCTCCGGCGGCGTGCAGGGCGACAAGGGCAAGAATACCGGCACGACTACCGGCAACACCGGTACCGGTACCGGCACCGGCGCACCCACCGGCGCGCCTCCCGCTCCGCCCCCACCGCCTCCGGGCGGCGGCGGCGATTAGTATCGTAATTCCGCGGTACGCTGGTCCGCTTCAGCCGGGCTTTATGGGCGTGCCGGCTGACTCCGCGTGATAGATTGAAACTGTGCGGCTGACTATCCTTCTCTGTCTTTGTGCCGCCGCGGCATCTGCCCAGGCGCCATCCTCGAACCCGCCCGCCGCCGGCCTGGAGCCGGCGTGGGATATTGCCGTCGTGCTAGGGGAGATGAGCGCCAGCGCCGGGCGCCTGCTGCCGGTCCTCGATCAGCTTGACGCCCCGGCTTGGGTGGCCAAGGGAGCCAGCGAAACGTACCTCGCTCAACTGGAATCCAGCAGGCAGCAGACGCGCGCCCTGGCCGGCGATGCCATTGCGCTCGGGCGCAATCCGGACAAGCTCTCCCTCGCGCTGCAAATGTATTTCCGTATGCAAGGTGTGGAGGCCATGCTCAACTCGCTGCAGGAAGGCGCGCGCCAATACCAGTCGCCGAAAATCGCTCAGTCGCTGGCCGCCCTGTATGCCGAAGGCGGCGTCAACCGGGAACGTTTCCGCAGCTACATCGTCAACCTCGCCGCCGAGCGCGAACACCAGTTCGAAGTCATGGATCGCGAGGCCCAACGCTGCCGCGCAACCCTCATGGCGCCCGCCCCACCCCCCAGCACCTCAGGAAGGAAGAAGTAAGCCGCCATGCCGTTCACCTGCAGCATTTGTGGAGAGGAATCCACCCGAATTTGCGTCCGTTGCACCAAGGACTCCTGCGACAACCATCTTTGCGAAAGGTGCCAGCGGTGCAGCGATTGCTGCGAGTGTGAAGTGAAATTGTCCGCCCCCGCGCGCATGATGGTTCACTCTGGCGCGGCTTCCGTGGAGGCGGCGGCCCCGGAACCCGAACCCGGGATTCCCGTGCCCGAAGCGGAGCCGGACCCCGCTCCGGCGCCCGAAGATCCCGCACCCATCGTCCCGTAGCATCCCGCTTCGCCGCCTACACCGCGGCGTATGTCGCGGCTACCTGCTTGCGCACGAACTCCAGATCGTGGCGGAAGGCGTTCAACTCATCCTTCGGTTCGTAGCGGACTTCGATGGTGATTGGGCCCACGAAGCGCGCGCGCGCCAGAGCGGTGAAGAACGGGCGCCAGTCCACGATGCCTTCGCCCAGCGGACACGGGGTCGCCTTCCTGGCGTCCGGCTTCTCCTTATTCCAGGTGAAATCGCGCACCGTCACGGCCTTCAGTTTGGGCATCGCCAGCTCCATCAATCCGCCGAGAGCGTCCACACCGGCGGTCTCTGTCGCGAAGCCGGGGTCGAAATTGTAGCCCACCCACCGGGGATCGATGTTGCGCAGTATTCCGTTGAGGTCCGTGAGCCCCGCGCCCACGCAATCCCCGGATGAGTTGTGCAAAGCCGTGGCGATTTTGTAGGCGCGGGCGACTGAGGCCAGGCTGAGAATCTCGTGCTGCACCGCGGCCAGACGGACTTCCCTGTTGGCTGCGTTGCCGTACCTCCAGTAGCCCGGCCGGAACAGCGGGATTCCCATAAAGCCGGCGATGCCCAGGATCTGCTGGCCGTTGGGATCGGTGCCCGAAGTCAACGAGGTGGAGATGAGGGGCACCTCCAGCCCCACGCCACTGACGGCCTCAATGCCGCGCATCAGGTCCGAACCGGCCTGCTCGGGAGAAATGTGGCTGCCCGGCACTACCGCCATGTCGCAGCCGTCGAAACCCAGATCGCGCAGCACCATGCCGACGGCTTCGTACTCCACCTTGATGAGATGTTGCGAGTAGAGACACACGACGGGCGTGGTACGCGGTTTGGGCGGAGTGCGCGGGCGCGGCACGCGCGGCCCGTCCGGCGGTTGCTGCTGCGCCGCAATCGCACCGGCCGCGGCCATGCCTGCCAGAATTTGCCGTCGAGTGATTGCCATTACCCTGTCGACTTCACAACGCTCCCTAACGGTCGCGGCCCGGATTGGAGCGGTTCCTCTGCTATTGTAGGCTACTTCCCGCGACGCGCTTTCGGCGCCGCCGCCGTGGCCTTTCCGATGGCGGTCTCGTGGTCGCCCTTTTGCCATTGATCCAGTAATTCCTGTTCCGGCACACCCGCGACGCGGCCCACCAGCAGAAATGCGGGCAGCGCGTAGCGCAGTGTCTTCCAGCGCGCCATGTCGACCAACGCGGGCAGGGCGCGCGCGGAGATCAGATCCAGGGTGGCGGCGTCGCGCTGCTCGGTCAGGGTGACCAGCGCCAGCGCCGCCTGCTGCCGGTCGCCCAGCACGATCGAATTCAGCATCTCCACCATCCAGGTGGGCTCGATGCGCAGTCCCAGTTCCGGGCGCTTCTGCGCCAGCACCGCGATCGCCATCATGGCGCGCACGGCGTTGGCGCGCACCGCCGGTTCGGCATCCTGCATGGCGAATTGCAGGTCCTTGATGACCTCATCCTTTTTCGGCGCATAGCCGAGTACGGCCGCGGCCACCGCCCGTTCGTCTGGTTCGGCGCCGTTGCGCAGCACGTCGCGCAGTACCTCGATGCGGCCGGCGGCGAGCCCGGCAAGCTGGTCCTCGAAGAGGCGCGCCCGGAGATCGGCAACGTGGGATTCACCTGCCGTGAGATCTTCCGCCGCGTTGCCGAGCTGCGCTGCCCGCTCCACCGCGCCCATGTACTCGCGATAGGCCGCCATGATGTCCTCGGGCAGGGTCGCGGTGCCCGCCGGGGGCTGCCGAGTACCGAAATGCGGCGAGCCCCGTTCCTCGATACCGATGAACAGAATGGCGTTGGGACCGTCGCAACAGACCGCCTCCACCCGCGCCGCGGCCACCCCGGGAAGCAGTTCCAGGCGGTCTTCCACGTCGCCCTTGGAAGGCGGCAGCGGGTCGCCTGTCTTGAGTTCCAGCGCGCTCAGGACCTTTTCCGGCGTCAACTTGCGGAGTCCGTAAAAGTTGATGTCGCCGGTTTTCGGCGCCTGCGCGGCGGCCAGACCTACGGCCGCCGTCAGGATGATGAGCCATCGGATCACACTACACAGACGCGCGCGGCGTCCAATCGCGTTTCAGTTGCCTGCCTGTTGCTTCGCGATGGGTCCGATCAGCGGCAGCACGATAGTCTTCCCCTGGTAAGTCTGTATCAGCATGACGATCCAGAGCACGAAGAAGGCCAACCCCACGAAGCTGCTGAGGAAGAACAAGCTCCACAGATGCAACATAACCAGAACGATATTGAGCCCGAAGGCGATCACGATCCAGGCCACATTCATGAAAATCGATTGGAACGCGTGGAATCGGATGACACGATTCTGGTTGTACGGGGCCAACACCAGGAAAATAATGCCGGTGATCAGGCCGACCAGGTAGCACAATGCCCCAGCCACATTGTCGGCCATCGCCCCGGATGCCTGCATGGCGGGACCGGACGCGGCGGACGGCGCCGCCCCTAGCCCTACCTGACTTCCGCACTTGGCACAAAACTGTCCTTCAACCGCGGAACCGCATGTCGCGCAAAACGCCATTTTGGGTGTTCCTCCTACTAAACTCTAATGGGTGCGGCGCTCAACGGCAAGTGGAAATCGCGGTTGAGGCTCAATGCCCCGGAGGGCCGAGCACGAACTGCGGGATGAGCGCGCCGGCGGCGGCGCCTGCCCAAAGCGCCGGTGTGCCCGCTCCCAGATAGTCGATCAACAAGCCGGCGAGCACGCCAATCCCGGCGCCAACGACGGCGATCATGAGCCTCTTGGCCATTGTTTCCATTGTAGTGCGCTCGGGCGTACGGCGCCGTAGCCCAAGCCGGAGATCGCCGGCCTGTAAACTCTTCGAACCCGGGCAGCGCTCGATACGTAATCCCATCGAGGGGACTTGAGTATGAACCTGTGGCAGGACATCCGTTACGGCGAGCGCATGCTGCGCAAATCACCGGGCTTCGCCATCACCGCGGTGCTCACGCTGGCGCTCGGCATCGGCGCCACTACCGCCGTGTTCAGCGTGTGCGACGCCCTGCTGTGGAAGCCCATCGCCCTGCCGCACCTGGAGAGCCTGGTGATGGTGCTGCAGCGGGATCCGGGCGACGCTAACGACTGGAACAGCGGCTCTCCCGCCGATCTGGAGGATATCGGGCGCGAGGGCACGGCGCTGGAGAACCTGGCCACCTGGCAGGGCGGCATGGCCAACATCGCCGGCGCCGGCGGCGAACCGGAACGCGCCATGCAGACGCTGGTGAGCGCCAACTTCTTCACCGTGTTCGGCGTCCAACCGGTGCTGGGGCGCGGCTTTCAGGAGGGCGAGGACCAACCGGGCCGGGAGCGCGAAGTGGTGCTGAGCGACCGGCTGTGGCGCCGCCGCTTCGCCGCCGACCCCGCCATCGCCGGCAAGAACATCCGCCTGGACGACCAGAACTTCCTGGTGACCGGCGTGATGCCGGCGAGCTTCGATTTCCCCATGGCCACGGAACTCTGGACGCCGCATGCCTTCACCGCGGCGGAGCGCGCCAATCGCCGCAACAACCAGTTGGAAGCGGCCGCCCGGTTGCGGCCGGGGCGCACCATCGAGCAGGCCGGCGCCGAACTGGATCGGGTGAGCATGCGCCTGGAAAAGTCCTATCCGGACACCAACAAGGGGCGCCGCTACATGGCCTGGCCGGCCCGGCGTTTCCTGGTGGACGCCTATACCCAGCAATACGTCATCATGCTGCTGTGCTCGGTGATCTTCGTGCTGCTGATCGCCTGCGCGAACGTGGCCAACCTGCAGTTCGCGCGCGCCACCGGACGCTTGCGCGAAGTGGCCGTGCGCACGGCGCTGGGCGCATCGCGCGGGCGCGTGGTCGCCCAACTGGTCACGGAGAGCGTACTGTTATCGATGGCCGGCGCTGTCCTGGGCCTGGTGATTGGATGGTGGGGAATGGGCATGATCCGCGGCGGTATGCCGCCGGAGATCGAACGCTACATTCTCGGCTGGAAGGACATCCAGTTGGATTCGCGCACCCTGCTGTTCACGCTGGCGGCCGCGGTATCGAGCGGCATCCTGGCCGGCCTGGCGCCGGCATGGCAGTGCTCCCGCCCCAACCTCACCGACGCGCTGAAGGAAGGCGGCCGCGGAGGCTCCACCGGCGGGGCGCGACACCGCCTGCGCAATATCCTGGTGGCGGGCGAGGTGGCGCTGGCCGTGGTGCTGCTGGTGGGCGCGGGCCTGATGGTTCGCGGATTTCGCAAGCTGGTGGAGAACGGCGAACGGCTGGAGCCGGCAACTCTGTTGACCATGCGCCTGGTGATCACGGATAGCAAGTACCACGAACCGCACCAGCGCACTGCCTTCTACAGCGCCGTGCTGGACCGCATCCGCGCGCTGCCCGGCGTGCGCAGCGCGGTGGCCGTTTCGGCGCTGCCGTACAGCGACCATTCCAACGGCCGCTTCTTCACCATCGAAGGCCGTCCGGCGGAGCCGGGCCAACTTCCCAGCGGCATGTACCAGGTGACCACCCCGGCATATTTCGATATGACGCACATCCCGCTGGTGGCCGGCCGTTTGTTGAGCGACTCCGACGGGGCGGACGCGCCCAAGGTGGCGCTCGTCAGCCAGCGCATGGCGGAACGCTGGTGGAAGAACGAATCGCCCGTCGGCAAGCACATCCGGCTGGGCGACCTGGATTCCAAGAACCCGTGGCTGACCATCGTGGGCGTGGTGGGCGACATCATGCACAACCCCTACGACCGCGAACCGCGCCGCGTCATCTATGTGCCCTTCCCGCAGGCGCCCCAGCTGTCCATGGATATCGGCGTACGGACGGCGGGCGACCCGCTGGCGCTCGGTCCCGCGGTTCGCGCGGCCATCCGCGCAGTGGACCAGGAGCAGCCCATCACGGACCTGCAAACCATGGCGCGGGCGATTCACAATCGCGCCATCGGACTGAACTATATGGCGGTCCTGATGGGAGTTTTCGGACTGCTCGCGCTCGGTCTCTCCGCCATCGGCGTCTACGGGGTGATGGCCTACATGGTTGCCGAGCAGACCCACGAAATCGGCATCCGCATGGCGCTTGGCGCGGAACGTCAGAACGTGCTCGGCATGATCTTCCGGCGCGGCATGCTCACCATCGGCGCCGGCCTGATGGTGGGGCTGCCCATCGCCTGGGGTTTCGCGCGCCTCATGGCGTCGCTGGTTTTCGGCGTCACCGCGAACGATGCCGCGACCTTCGTCTCCATTCCCCTGGCGCTCGTCGCCGCCGCCTCCCTGGCGATCTATATCCCCGCCAGGCGAGCCACAAGAATCGACCCGATTGTCGCCCTTCGCTACGAGTGAGGAGGACTCGGCAGCGGGGCGGCGCTGCGGGCGTTGGCAAGCTAAAAAAGCATGCCCCACCCAAGACGGGGCTCAGCAGCCCAGGTCCTCCCGGCCGATTTTAAATTTCTCCAGATTGCCCAAAATCGTCAGCGCGATCTGCCTGGAGTCGAAGAAAGTCTGCGCGATCCGCCGCACGTCGTCCGCGGTCACCACTTCGATACTCTCCAGCAGTTCGTCCAGGGTGAAGAACTTGCCGAAGTACATTTCCTGCCGCGCCAGGTTCGACATCCGGCTGCCCGTGGATTCCAGCCCGAGCATCAGCGAACCCTTGAGGTGATCTTTGGCGCGCCGCAATTCCTCGTCGCTCACCTGTTCCTGCTTGAGCTCGCGGAATTCCTTCATGATGGATTCCACCACTTTAGGCGCCGATTCCACGCTCGTGCCGGCATAGATCGACAGGCAGCCCGTGTCGCGGTACGGGTTCAGCTCGCTGAACACGGAATACGCCAGCCCCTGCCGCTCGCGGATGTTCTGGAACAGGCGCGAGCTCATTCCGCCCCCCAGCAAAGTGTTCAGCACGTAGCAGGCGAACCGCTCGTGGTGCGGCAGGGGGTACGAAGGAACCCCCAGGCACAGGTGCACCTGTTCCAGCGATTTCTTGTTGCGCAGCGCAATTCGGGCGTGCGTGCTCGGCGTCCGCTCCAGGGGCACGGCATCGCCCTTCGGCAACGAATCGAAGTGCTGACTCACCAGCGCCGTCAGCCCCGCGTGCGTCAGGTTCCCGGCTGCCGTCACCAGCACGTTGGCCGGCGTGTAAACCGCATTGTAGAAATCCCGCACCATCTGGCTGTCGAACCGGCGCACGCTCTGCGGCGTGCCCAGAATCGGCTTGCCCAGCGCGTGATCCTTCCAGAAATTCGCCGAGAAGATCTCGTGGACCAGGTAGTCCGGGCTGTCCTCCTCCATCTTGATTTCTTCCAGGATGACGCCCTTCTCCTTCTCGATATCCTCCTCGCGGAACATGGGGTGCAGCACCAGGTCGGCCAGAACGTCGAAGGCCTGGGACAGGTGTTGATCCATCACCTTGGTGTTGAAACACACCAGCTCTTTCGCGGTAAAAGCGTCCAGATTGCCGCCCAGCGCGTCCACGCTGCGCGCGATGTCCTCGGCCGACCGCGTAGTCGTGCCCTTGAACAGCATGTGCTCGATAAAGTGCGAGATGCCGTTCTGCTCCGTGGTTTCCCGCCGCGAGCCCGATCCGATCCAGACGCCCACCGACACGCTGCGCACGTGCGGCATTACCTCGGTGATTACGCGCACGCCGTTGCCCAGCGTGCTCATTTCGATGTCCCGTGAAGTGTTGGTTGGTGTCATTGCTGAAGCGGAAGGAACCTACTCTAGTTGTAGCACCTTCGGCCATCAAGTGGGATAGGGTAGGGTTAGGGTACCCCCGGTACCGCCGATCCCGATATACTATAGCGATATTGTTCGTTAAGGAGGGTGAATTGCTGGATCACCGGAGTCACGCCATGGCCCTGGGCGCCATGGCCGGAGTGCTGGCGCTCTGTGCGGCGCGCCATCTGCCGGCGCAGACCGCCCCGGCGGTCGATTTCCAGCGCGAAATCCGCCCGATCCTTTCCGACAACTGCTTTCAGTGTCACGGCCCCGATGGCGCCGCGCGCCAGGCAGGCCTGCGCCTCGACCGCCGGGAAACGGCCCTCGAAACCCGTCCCAACGGCACCGCCATCGTACCCGGCAAGTCCGCCGAAAGCCTGCTCTACCAGCGCATCAGCGACCCGGACCCCAGTTTTCACATGCCTCCGCCCGACTCCCATAAGCGGCTCACGGCGGCGCAAATCGCGCTCTTTAAGCGCTGGATCGATGCCGGCGCCCCCTGGAAGGAACAGTGGGCCTTCCAGCCTCCCGTCAAGTCCAAGCCTCCAGCAGTCAAAGACGTTGCCTGGGTGCACAACCCCATCGACCGCTTCATCCTGGCCAGGCTGGAAGAAAAGGGCGTCGCCCCCGCCCCCGCGGAAAATCGCCGCGCCCTCATCCGCCGGGTCTCTCTGGACGCCACAGGCCTTCCGCCCAAGCCCGCCGAAGTCGAAAGCTTCCTGGAAGACACCTCCGCCAACGCCTACGAGCGCATGGTGGACCGCTACCTCGCCTCGCCCCACTACGGCGAACACCGTGCGCGCTACTGGCTGGACGCTGCCCGCTACGGCGACACCCACGGCATCCACATCGATAACTACCGCGAGATCTGGCCGTACCGCGATTGGGTCATCGCCGCCTTCAACCGCAACCTCCCCTTCGACCAGTTCACCATCGAACAACTTGCCGGCGACCTGCTCCCCAACCCCACGCTCGACCAACGGATCGCCACCGGCTTTCAGCGCTGCAATGTCACCACCAACGAAGTCGGCATCATCGACGAGGAATATGCCGAGATCTACGCCAAGGACCGTGCCGACACCGTGGGAGCGGTCTGGCTCGGCATGACCGTGGGCTGCGCCACCTGCCACGACCACAAGTTCGACCCCATCTCGCAGAAGGACTTCTACGGGCTCGGCGCCTTCTTCCGTAATACCACGCAGAAGGTCATGGACGGCAACATCTCCGACACGCCGCCCATCCTGCTGGTGCCGCGCGCCGCCGACCGCGCCGCCTGGGAAGAGAAGAACGCCCGTCTGGCGGCCGTCCCGGCGGAGATGGAACAGACCCGGCTATCCGCCGCCGGGCCCTTCGAACAGTGGCTCCGTGAGCGGAGCCCCGAGCCCAACGCGCAGCCGCTGGCAGACGCCGAGGATGGGTTCACCGCCGACCTTGCCCAACCCCTCCAGTTCGAGAAAGCCGAAGGCCACCCGCTCGCCAAAGCCCCCAAGGCCGACGCCGAGAAGCCCTTCTCCATCAGCATCCGTTTCCGGTATCCCGAGAAAGACGAGAAGAAGGACCAGGGCTACACCATCGCCGGCCAGCAGAACACCCACGAGCGCAACCGCGGATGGGCGGCCGACACCACCGGACGGCAAGTCGGCTTCCGCCTCATCGGAGACGGCGGCGCCGCCATCGAAGTCCGCGACGCCGGTCTGCTGGAGCCCGGCAGTTGGAACCACCTCGCCGCCACCTATGACGGCTCGCGCAACCAGTCCGGCCTGATGCTCTACCTCAACGGCCGCGCCGTGACCGTGCAGGGCCTGGGCGCGCGCAACGCGCAACTGAACGGCACCATCGAAACCGAAGAGCCGCTAGTCCTCGGGCGTTCCTTCATCGGCGGCGGCATCGCCGATTTCCGCCTCTACCACCGCGTGCTCACCGAAGCCGAAGCCCGCCTGCTCAGCGCCTGGCCGGATACCTCCGCGGCCCTCGCCCAACCCACGGCCGATCTCACGCCCGCCGTGCGCCGGAACCTGCTCGACTGGTTCCTCGTGCGCTCCTGGGAACCCTACCGGAAGCTCGCGACGGAGCAGCACCGCCTCAATCTCGACCTTCGCGAGATCGCCCGCCGCGGCGCCGTCACCCTGGTGATGGACGAGCGCGCCGGAGAGCGGCCGTTCGCCCACGTCCTCTACCGCGGCGCCTACGACCAGAAGCGCGACCGCGTGGAAGCCGGCACGCCCACGGTCCTACCGCCGATGGCCTCCGCCCTGCCGCGCAACCGCCTCGGTTTCGCGCAGTGGCTCTTCACCGAGGAGCATCCGCTCACCGCCCGCGTGGCCGTCAACCGCATGTGGCAGGAGATTTTCGGCGTGGGCCTGGTCAAGACCGCGGACGATTTCGGCAGCCAGGGCGAAGCGCCCTCGCACCCCCAACTGCTCGACTGGCTGGCCGTCGATTTCCGCGAGAGCGGCTGGGACGTCAAGCGCTTCTACCGTCAGGTGCTGACCTCCGCCACCTACCGCCAGATGGCCCTCGCCACCCCCGACAAGCTCGCCAAGGACCCCGAAAACCGCCTCCTCAGCCGCGGTCCGCGTTTCCGCATGGATGCCGAGATGCTCCGCGACTACGCTCTGGCCTCGAGCGGCCTGCTGGCTCCGCAAATCGGCGGCCCCAGCGTCAAACCCTACCAGCCCGAAGGCATCTGGGAAGCCGTCGCCATGGACAGCTCCAACACGAGATTCTACAAACCCGACACCGGCAGCGGCCTCTACCGCCGGTCGCTCTACACTTTCTGGAAGCGCAGCGCCCCGCCCGCCTCCATGGACGTCTTCAACGCCCCGACGCGCGAATCCTGCGTGGTGCGGCGGGAGCGCACCAACACGCCGCTGCAGGCCCTCGCCGCCATGAACGATGTCCAGTTTGTGGAGGCCGCCCGCTCTCTCGCCGAATCCGCCATGGAGAATACCATCGGCTTCGAAGCCCGCCTCGACTACATCTCCGCCCGTGTGCTGGTCCGGCCCCTGGCCGCCAACGAGCGCCTCATCGCCCGCCGCGCCTACAGCGATTTCGAGCGCTACTACAGCGCCCACACGGAGGATGCCCGCAAGTTCCTGGACGATGGCGAGCGCAAGCCCGACCCCTCGCTCGCCCCCGCCGAACACGCTGCCCTCACCATGCTCGCCAGCCAGCTGCTGAATCTCGACGAGGTGCTCAACAAATGACCGGTCCCCGCTCCATCCTGCTGCCCGACGACGACGGCCACTACCGCCGCGAGGCCCTGCGGCTCGACCGCGAATCGCACCACGCCGCGCCCGCCGGCCGGCACGCGCTCGACCCGGTGGCGCGCCTGATGGCCATTGAGGAGACGCGCCGCCGCTTCTTTTCCCGCACCGCGCAAGGCATCGGCGCCCTTGCCCTGGCGTCCCTTCTGCCGCCGGAAGCGCGCGCCGCCGAAGCCATCGGCGGACTCTCCGGGCTGCCCCACTTCCCGCCCAAGGCCAAACGCTGCATCTATCTCCACCTGGTGGGCGCGCCCCCGCAGATGGAGACCTTCGATTACAAGCCGAAGATGAAGGAGCTGTTCGACAAGGACCTCCCCGAATCCATCCGCAACGGCCAGCGCCTCACCACCATGACCAGCGGCCAGACCCGATTCCCCATCGCGCCCTCCATCTTCCAGTTCGCGCAGCACGGCAAATCCGGCGCCTGGGTCTCCGAACTTCTGCCTTATACGGCCCGCATGGTGGACGATATCGCCATCGTTCGCTCAATGCATACCGAGGCCATCAACCACGAGCCGGCCATTACTTTCTTCCAGACCGGCCTCATGGTGGCCGGACGGCCCTGCATCGGCAGCTGGCTCAGCTACGGCCTCGGCAGCATGAACCAGGACCTGCCCACCTTCGTCGTGCTACAGGCCAAGCACAACCACCCCAAGGCCAACGTGCAGGCCATCTCCGCCCGCCTTTGGAGCGCTGGTTTCCTCTCCGGCCAGTATTCGGGCGTAAGCCTGCGCAGCGCGGGCGACCCTGTGCTCTTCATCAACAACCCGGAAGGCGTGCCCGCGGAGGTGCGCCGCCGTATGCTGGATGGGCTTGCCGAAATGAACCGTCTGCAACTGGAGCGCCTGGGCGACCCCGAGACCCGCACGCGCATCGCCCAGTATGAGATGGCGTTCCACATGCAAGCTTCCGTGCCCGAGTTGACCGACACCAGCAAGGAGCCCGATAGCACCTGGAAGATGTACGGCGAGGACGCGCACAACCCCGGCTCCTTCGCCCAGACCTGCCTCATGGCGCGCCGTCTGGCGGAGCGCGGCGTGCGCTTCGTCCAGGTCTACCACCGCGGTTGGGACGTACACGGCAACCTGCCCGAGGTGCTGCCCAGCCAGTGCAAGGAAATCGACCAGGCCTGCTGGGCCCTGGTGCAGGACCTCAAACAGCGCAGCATGCTGGACGACACGCTGGTGATTCTGGCCGGCGAATTCGGCCGCACCATCTACTGCCAGGGCAAGCTCACGACGACCGACTACGGCCGCGACCACCACCCGCGCTGTTTCTCTTTATGGATGGCAGGAGGCGGTATCAAGGGCGGCCAGGTCCACGGCGAAACCGACGACTTCAGCTATAACATCACGCGGGATCCCGTCCACGTGCGCGACCTCCACGCCACCATCATGCGCCTGTTCGGCATCGACCACGAGCGGTTCACCTACAGATACCAGGGTCTCGACATGCGTCTCACCGGCGTCGAGAAGGCCGACGTGGTCAAGGCTCTGCTGGCTTGAAGGGCGCGCCGCTGCCGGCTGCAAGCGCCGACCCCTGCGATCCTACGGTTATTCTGGAATCTTGACGCCCATCCCGGTGAGCTTCTTTCGCGCAAATTCATTCCGCGGGTTTTCTTTTAGCGATAAGAGGTAGTACCGAACCGCCTGTTCGGTGTTGCCACGACTCTCGTACGCCCTGGCAAGCGCATCCAGTTGATTCCAGGGAGGGGGATAGGCCGCCGGATCGTGCAGCAGCACTTTGGAGGCGTCTTCCAGGCGCCCCGCTTTCATCAGGTCGGAAACCACGAGCGAGACGGTGAACGGTGGTGTTGTCCGCTCGGGGTAGCCAAATCTCTCGCCAGCCTCCCGAAAGCGCCTGTGAATGGCTTCGATGCCGCCCTTGTCATACAATCCCAGTGCATCCGGCAGTCGCCACTCCTCGAAGATTGTCTCCAGTCCCCGGTAAATGCTCGGCAGAGGAATCGACAAATGATCCTCCTTCTTCATCCAATCGAGGGTCCATCGAAACCCGGCGGGAGCCGTCTTGCCAAGGGAGGCATTCAATCTCCCAACAGCACTCGGAGCCTTGCCCGGGTCGTCAGGCGCCGTCATGTAGAGGTCCGCCTGGAGAGATTTGGTGCCTGCAAAAAATGACTCCGCCTGCATTACTACCGCCTCATTGTTCCAGTAAAGACTTGGGTCGGCGGCAATGTATGCGTTGAAGAGCTTTGGTTTCGTAATCAGCGCGAAGATTCCGAACAACCCGCCAAATGAATGGCCAACGAGCATCCTGTAAGGCCGGGTGCGATAGGTCTTGTCCACGAATGGAATCACTTCGCCGGCGATAAAGGAAAGAAAAGCGTCCGCCCCGCCGTTGCCCGGCGAGAAGCGGTTGTCGATCTCGGCTGCCGAGGGCGGTGTCAAATCATGCGTGCGGCGTGCCATTCCCCCGCTGACGATTCCAACCAGGAGCATCTTCGGGATCCGGTCGTTCCCGGCCAGAAAACTCACGATTCCGCTGGTGTAGTGGAAGTGCGTTTCACCGTCCAGCAGGTAGAGAACCGGATATCGATCCGTACCATTGTCATATCCGGCGGGCTTCGAGATGAGCAGAGACCTCGATTCCTTGAGGATGTTTGACTGCAGCTGAACCGTTTCGCCAATCACGACCGGGCTTCCCTGACTCTGAGCCCATGCGTCGATTTTCGAGATATGTGTTGCCCACAGAAAGACGAGAAGGGCGAGAGACCGTCCCGTCGTCATCGCAATCCTCCTCATCGGGCGTCGCGCGCGCTACTTGAGGGCCGCGCCGGTTGTGGCATTCACTAACGCCGCATAGCCGTTCTTGGTGGTTCCCCACATGATGTACCACACCGGCGCGGCGAACCGCGAAGCATTGCCCAACCGGAACGTGGCCTTCTGGTTCGGATGTTTCTTCAACCAGCCCTCCGCCTTTTCAAACGCAACTTTGTAGGCAGCATCGGAATCCACAGCAAACTCGCTGTTGGAGAACGGCTTACTCATCTTTGTCGCGCCGCCCCAAACCAGTGCATTGCTCACGTTGACTCCCTTTCGGATGTCGGCTCCGCTGTCGGCCACGGCGTAGGTGAAGCTTCGGGCTTCCCTGCGGCTTGGGGAAACGAAGATGGCGGTCCACAATCCGGCTTTCCCGTCCTCATTCTTAACATTCGGCACTTCGCCATCGACCACGCTGAGCGCCAGCAGATCGGTCGCCCAGGCGCGCGCCGGTTTGTACATCTCATAGAACGCGCGTTGTGCGGTAACGGCTTCCGGGGCCTTGGCAGGCTCCTTTTTCGCTTCAGTTTCGACCTTCGCCACTGGTTTCGGAGCTTCCGAGCAAGCCGATAGCACAAGAGTGGCGATCGCCGCGGTCGCGGCAAACAAGACCTTTTTATGCATAAATCACCACCCCTATAGTACTCCCGCGCTGGGAGCGAACGGGATTTTGGGGCGCGCCCTACATGGCGATTAAAGTCGCCGGCGCGCTATCAGTGAGTCTCCGAGGTCCGGGGCGCGGCGTCCCGACACAGCCAGCGCGGCGAAGACATGTAGTTCTTTCATCCGCGGGGCGCACCAATCCAATTCGTGCCCCTACTGACATTCGCAACCCATTGATTTGCAAAGGCGATAAGCTCCAAAGTACGAAATCAGCCCTGGCCCATCACTTGCTGCTCCGTTTAAAACGTTTGACTTTTTGTCTCTTTTGGACCAAGGGGGTTCACTCACCTCAAATTCTGTTCTTGACATCAACCCCCGCGACGCACTAAACTTCCTCCCAAGTATTCTTGACTCTGCAACGGGATGTTGCACCTACGTTGAGGAGGGGATGTCATGAACTTCAGTTGCACGCTGTCTCGTCTCGCCAGCTCCCGATCTTTCTTCGGGCTGGTGTTGTGTCTGGGGATCTTCTTGAGCCCCGGCGCACCGCCTGCCTGGTCACAAGCCATTACCGGCACCATCTCGGGCCAGGTAACGGATCAACAGAATGCCGCTGTGCTCGGCGCCGAAGTCAAGGTCACCGATCCGACAACCAACAAGTCCCAAGCGTCGTTGACCAATGAAGCCGGACGTTACATTTTTCTGAACGTGTCGCCCGGATCGTACAGCATTACGGTCACCAAGACCGGATTCTCGGTCAGCCGGTTCGCGACCCAACAGGTGGAGGTTGGACAGGTTCTCACCATCAATTCGGTCCTTGAGGTTGGCTCGACATCCATCACCGTCGAAGTCTCGGCGTCGGCGGGGGCCCAGTTGCAGACCATGAACGCAACCGTCGGCCAGACCATTACCGGACAATCACTGATCTTTCTGCCCAACATCGGCCGCGATGCCTCCTCATTCGCTGTACTGCAGCCCGGCGTCACACCGGGCGGCAGCGTGGCGGGGGCCATGTACGACCAGAACACCTTCCAGCTCGATGGCGGCAACAACTCCAACGACATGGACGGCTCCATGATGGACTATACCGGCAGCTTTACCAACAACGTTCCGACCGCGGGCGCTGGTTCTCCTTCAGGCGTAGTGCCGACGCCGGTCGAGAGCATCGAGGAGTTCAAGGTGTCTACCTCTGGGCAGACTGCCGACTTTAATGGGTCGTCGGGCAGCCAGATCCAGATGGTGACCAAGCGAGGAACCAACAGTATCCACGGGTCGGCCTACGAGTATTACTTCGCCACGAACGTGGGTTCTGCCAACTCCTGGGACAATAATCACACTCCCTCAGGGAACCTCGGGTATACTCCGCTGCCCGTTACTCACAGCAACCGTTTCGGAGCGGCTATGGGCGGGCAGATCATTCCCAAGAACCTCCTCGGCGGCAAATGGTACGGGTTCTTCAATTATGAAGGCTTCCGCTTCCCACAATCGGCGATCTATAAGGCGACCGTGCCGACTGCCACGCTGCGCGCCGGCGTGATCTTTATCAATCAGGGATCGGCTGGGTATGTTCCCTACAACCTCAACAACTCGCCAGTCACGGTGAATGGCGTTACCTACCCGGTGGCCACCTGTCCGAACGGAGCGTGCGACCCCCGCGGCATCGGATTCAATTCGCAGGTAAGCCAGCTCTGGTCGAAGTACATGCCGCTCCCTAACACCACCACCGGCGGCGACCACTACAATACCCTGAACTATCAGGGCATCGTGGCTCTGCCCATCAAGTCCAACAACTTCGTGGGGCGTATCGATCACGATTTCAGCCCCAAGTGGCGGTTCATGACGAGCTACCGCCAGTACCACTTCGTCAAATTGGGAACCCAACAGGTGGACATTGGGGGGGCGCTGCCCGGCGATACGCTGGGCACACCGACTGCCCGCGCGGTTCGTCCCCAGGTTCCAAGCTATTGGGTCGCGGCGCTGACGACCAACGTTTCGCCTACCACCACCAATGACTTCCGCTTCAGCTACGTGCGGAACTTCTGGCAGTGGGGAAGTTCGGCAGCGCCGCCGCAGTTGCCTGGTCTGGGTGGCGCTCTGGAGATCGGCGGCGAATCGGCCGCCGCGCTGATTCCCTACAACGTGAACACGCAGAGCGTACGCCAGCGCTTCTGGGACGGTCAGGATAAGTTGCTCAAGGACGATGTTACGAAGATCAAAGGCAACCACCTGATTACCTTTGGCGGACAGTACATGCGCAATTACGATTACCACCTGCGCAACGATAACGGCCAGGGCATCATGAATTCGCCGGTGTACCAGATCACCAACGGACCAGGCGTGACGTATCCCTCGGCCTATCGCCCGGTAAGCGTGCCCAGCAGCCAGATCAGCACCTATAACAAGCTGTACTCCGAAGTGCTCGGCATTGTGAGCCAGCCGCAAGACCTCTACACGCGCAGCGGTGCGCAACTGACGCTGCAGCCGCCCGGGTCTTACATGTACGACCAGAGCATCATCCCGTCGTACAACCTCTACGTGACGGACACGTGGCACCTCAAGCCGAGCGTCACCCTCAGTTACGGTCTGGGTTACACGGTGGAAATGCCGCCCTACGAGTTGAACGGGAAGCAGGTGGAACTGACCGACACATCCGGCCATCCGCTGGACGTGACCAATTATCTGAATGCCCGGCAGGCTGCCGCGCTGCAAGGCCAAGTCTACAATCCGACGGTAGGATGGTCCACCGTGAGGAATGTGACCGGCGCTGACACTAAGTATCCGTACAACCCGTTCTATGGCGGCATCAGCCCGCACGTCGCCGCGGCGTGGAACCCGCATTCCGGCGATGGAATCCTGGGCAAGGTGCTCGGCAACGGCAATACCGCGGTCCGCGTCGGCTACGGCCGGATCTTCAGCCGCTTGAACGGTGTCGGGCTGGTTCTGGTTCCGCTGTTGGGAACGGGCTTAGGCCAGGCCGTATCCTGTATTGGCGCCAGCAAGACCGGGCAGTGCCTGGGCAACGGGGGCGTGGATCCGACAACCGCGTTCCGCATCGGCACCGACGGTATGTCGGCGCCCCTGCCGTCTGTGTCCCAGACGCTGTCGCAGCCCTACATTCCCGGGGTGGGAGGCAACGCCGCTTCCGGTTCGGGCTCGGTGCTCGACGCCCATTTCCGGCCGGCCCGTACGGACAATTTCAACGTCAGCATCCAGCGCGAATTTGCGTCGCACGCGATGCTGGAAGTCGGCTATATCGGCCGCATCATCCGCAATGAATGGCAGCAGGTGGACCTCGACGCCGTTCCGTACATGACCACGCTGGGCGGCCAGAGTTTCGCATCGGCCTTCGCCCAGACGTACTTCGCGGTGAACGCGGGCGGAACGCCGTCGCCACAACCGTTCTTCGAAAACGCGCTGGGCGGCGCCAGTTCCTCGTTCTGCAAGGGCTACGCAAGCTGCACCGCAGCCGTTGCCAAGAATGGGACGATGAACAGCTTCATTGCAAATCAAAATGTGTACCAGCTCTGGGCCGCGTTGAACAACGCATCCTCGTGGACGCTGGGCCGGACCATGCCGAGCAGCTCCTCGGCGGCCATCCCAGCCGGCCAGCTTTCGGCCGTCTACTTCGACACCTCCAAGGGCTACGGCAATTACAACGCCGCCTACTTGTCGTTCACGATACACGATTGGCATGGCCTGACCGCACGCTCCAACTTCACCTGGGGCAGGGCGCTCGGGACCGGCAACTCGTCGCAGGCGACCAGTTCCTATAGCGTGCTCGACCCGTGGAATATCAAGGCAAACTACGGGCCGCAGTTCTTCGACTACAAGTTCATCTACAACATGTCGGTGTACTGGCAGTCGCCATTCTTTAAGACTCAGAAAGGCGTGGTGGGCCATCTGCTGGGAGGCTGGATTGTGGCCCCGATCTTCACGGCGCAGAGCGGAGCAGTCATGGGTATCTACAACCTCAATGGCGCCACTGAGTCGTTCGGCGAACTGAATCCTGCCACTGGAAGCACGAACGGCAACGGCGCCCAGATGCTGGATGGCGCGGTCCTGGCCTCCAAGTTCACCGGAGGGAATTCAGCCAACTACAACGTCGCGGTATCCGAAACCACTGCCAGCGGCGCCGGCGTGAACTCCAATGCTGGCAACGGCGGCAACAGCGTCAATATGTTCAAGAACCCGGACCAGGTCTATAACCAGTTCCGGCCCTGCATCCTAGGGTACGACACAAGTTGCGGCGGAGGCGGCAACATCCGCGGTCTGCCGACCTGGAACATGGATGCCACTGTTACCAAGGATATCGGGATCTGGAAGGAGGGACGTGTCGGCGCCCAGCTGATCTTCCAGTTTTACAACGTCCTGAATCACGTTCAATTGGCGGATCCGTATTTGGATATCAGCGATCCGCAGGACTTCGGCGTCCTGGGAACCAACAACCCGAATGGCGGTCAGTCGAATGCGCCTCGGAGCATGTCGTTTGGCGTACGCATCCATTGGTAAGCGGTCAACGCCCCCAAGCATCACGGGGCGTGCCGGCGCGCCGCTGGCGATGAGCGCGAATTCTGTGTTTTCACCGGGGGCCGAGCAATCGGCCCCTATTTTTTTGCGGCACCCGCCGGCGCCGTGAAGTAGCGTTCGGCGAAGGTGATAAACGTGGGCCAGTTCGGCGCCGGGGTGTGGCCGCCGCTATGCTGGCGAAACGCCACGTCGCCATCCATCAGCGGGGTCTCGATGGGCGGGAACTCCGTGGTCCCCATGTCCTTCTTGCCCAGCAGTCTGTAGACGGGCCCGGCTGCGGCCGCGGCCATGAAGCTGCCTTTGGCGTCCACCCAGCCGTCGCCGTTGGTGGCGCCGGCGCTGATGAAGACCGGGCGCGGTGCGCACAGGGCGATCAGTTCGTGCGAATCCACCGGCAGATCGCCCCAATTCAGCGGCCCGGCGTACTTGAGGAAGTTGCCGGCCATCCAGTGATATTCGCCGCTGCCGGCGACGTTCTCCACGATTTCGCCCCAATCGCGGCGGTGCAGTTTGGCGCCGCCTTCGCCCGAGGAGCTCACAAAGGCGTTGGCGAAGCGTTCGTCGTACGCCATGCCGACGATGGTTGCCTTGCCCCATCGCGAGTGGCCCTCCAGGGCGACGCGTTTGGCGTCCACCGCTTTGTCGGTCTCCATATAATCCAG
>OBLU010001227.1_pt1 | contig 23924 bp, 21 predicted proteins | sample 1518681 | NCBI WGS metagenome assembly OBLU01 (sample SAMEA3539304, study PRJEB22396) | soil metagenome | biome: tundra; feature: field; material: soil | place: USA | collected 2010-05 | depth 0.15 m
GGGACGCGCGCCGCGACCACCCGCACGTGGCATTCGAAGGGCCGGGCGCGGTCGTCCCGCGCGTTTCGACCGACGCCGCCGGCGACGTGCATGCCCGCGTCACGGTGCGCGCCGCCGAGGCGGCCGAATCGGTGCGGCTGCTCAGGCAGCTCGTGGCGAGCCTTCCACCCGGGCCGCTTTGCGCGCCGCTCCCCGACGTGCTGCCGGCGTGGCGAACCGGGGTGGCGGTGGTCGAGTCGCCGCGAGGCGCGTCGATCCATTGGTTGCGCACCGACGGCGCCGGGCGCGTCGACCGCTATCACGTCCGCTCCGCGAGCTACGCGAACTGGCCGGCCGTCCCGGTCGCGGCCTTGCGCGCGATCGTCCCGGACTTCCCGCTGGTCAACAAGAGCTTCGAGCTCTGCTACGCCTGCACCGATCGCTAGGTTGAGGTGACGCCATGCTGCGAACCCTGATACAGAGCCTGCGCGACGGCGTCGTGACCACGCGCTACCCGGACGCGCCAGCCGAGGTGCCCGAGCGCTTCCGCGGCGCGCCGGAGCCCGAGGTCGGACGTCCGTTCGCGGCGCTCCCGACGGCGTCGGTCTGTCCCGCGGGCGCCATCACCGCCGGGGAGGGCGCGGCCTATACGATCGACCTCGGGCGCTGCATCTTCTGTGGTCGTTGTGCCGACGAGCCGTCCGACGGGGCAATCCGGATCGGCCGGGAGTTCGAGCTTTCGGCCCGCCGGCGCGAGGATCTGCTGGTCCGGATCGGGCGCGACGCCGACGGCCGCGTGACCGAGCTTGCGCCGGAGCCGGCGGACACCGCGGCGCTCGGCGAGCGCGTCGCGGAGCGCATCCACAGGACGCTCGGGCGCTCACTGCACCTCCGCCACCTCGACGCCGGCTCGTGCAATGCGTGCGACTGGGAGCTCGTGGCCCTGCTCGCTCCCCATTACGACGTCCGCCGCCTCGGCATCGACTTCGTGGCTTCCCCGCGCCACGCCGACGGCGTCATCGTGACCGGGTCCGTCACGCGCAACCTCGAGCCGGCCGTGCGCCGCACCTTCGAGGCGGTCCCGGAGCCGCGCGTGGTCATCGCCGTCGGCGCGTGCGGCTGCTCGGGCGGCATCGCCCCGGCCAGCTACGCCAGCGCGGGAGGCGTCGACCAGGTCCTGCCGGTGGACGTCTACGTGCCGGGCTGTCCCCCGCGGCCCGAAGCGATCCTGTTTGGGATCCTGCTCGCCGTCGGCCGGATCGAGGCGAAGCGCAGGCCCGCTCCCGCGCGCTGACGTCGGAGATCAGGTCACGCTTTCTCATGCGACGCCCCGCTCACGAGGAACCGGACCACGGGAACGAAGAGCACGAGCATGATGAGGTCGTTCAAGGCGACCTGCACGAGCGTGTAGGCCGGATCCCCGTCCGTCAGGTGGCTCCAGACGAAGACCATCGCGGTGGAAGCCACGTTAGTTCGCGGCGGGCTCTACCGCTTTCACGAGAGTGAACTTCATTGACTCTTTGCCGGCGCCCCTGGTGCGCAAAGGCGCGCCCCGGTGGCGCGCCACCGCTCAGAATCCGATGCGGAATCCCGCGGCGATCTCGAGCGGATCGAGCGTCAGCTCCTGGTCGGCGCCGGAAGCGCCTCGTGACGTCGGCCTGAGGAACGTGTATCGGCCGTCGACGAGGAAGCCGATGTTGGGCGTCAGGCGGACATCGACGCCGGCGTTCACGAGGAATGCCGCGCGATCCTTGACCTCGATCGTGCCGAGGCCCGCGGTGTCGAGGTCGGCGCTCGAGAGGTTCTTGAAAATCGTGTAGCTTCCGCCGGCCCCGACCCAGGGATCCACGGTTCTCCCGCGCATCAGGTGGTACTGGACGACGAGCGAAAGCGGGATCATCTCGAGCGAGCCGAGGTCGATCGCATCGGTCCCCTGAACGCGGAGGCTGCCCGTGACCCGCTGGTAGGAGGCGCCGGCCTCGACGCCGAGCTCAGGTGTGACGTAAAAGGTCCCCGCGAGCCGTGCGCCGCAGCCGTTCCTGAACTTGATGTCGACGCCGGTTGCCTCGTCGACGGCGGTCGTCTTCGTGATGTCGACGAAGGAGCCGGTCGCCGAGAAGGTGAACCGGCTCGCCGGCTGCGCAAACAGCGGCGACGCGGAGACAAGAGCGGCCAGACCAAGACCGGCCATCACGAACTTCATGTCGTCCACCTTTCCCCCGCGCGCGACGGTCGCCTGCGGGGAGACTGTAGAGTGCGGTCGCAGGTACGATAGCATCGCATGCGCCCTGAGCGATCCTGACGGAATCCCTGAAAGAGCCAAAGAGGAGGTCCCGATGCGTCGCGTTTTCTCCCTCATCCTCCCCGCGTTTCTCGCCGCCTTCGGTCTCGCCACCGGGTTCGACGCGGCGGGCGCCTCCGGCCCCCTGCTCAAGCTGCCGGGGATGAAGCTCGGCGGGACGATCACGCGCGGAGACCACGACATCCCCGCGGTCTGGGGGATGACGGAGTGGGATCTCTTCTACTTGCAGGGCTACGTCCAGGCGGAGGATCGCCTCTTTCAGATGGACGTCAGTCGACGCACGGCGTCCGGCACGCTTGCCGAGCTGCTCGGTCCCTCGGCGCTTCCCCAGGACGTCCAGCTCAGGACGCTGGGCCTCAGGCGCTCCGCGATCGGGAGCCTGGACGCCTCGTCGGCCGAGGTTCACGAGGTGCTCGCGGCATACGCGGCAGGGGTCAATCAGTGGGTCGCCACCCACGCGCTCCCGCCCGAGTACGGGGCGCTGGAGCTGACGAAGTTCGAGCCCTGGACGCCGCTCGACAGCTCCGCGATCGCGAAGCTCTTCCTTTTCTCGCTCTCGTTCGACCTCGATACCTCGAACACGGTCACGCTCCTCACGTACGTCCAGGCGGGCAACATCGCCGGCTTCGATGGCATGAAGCTGTTCTACAACGACCTCTTTCGCTCCGCCCCGTTCGACCCTTTCACGACGATCCCTGTGTCGAGCGGGGCCTCGAATAGCCCGGTTCGGCATGAAACCGCGAGCGCCGCGGCGCTCGATGCGATGCGCGCGCGGGCGGAGGAGCTGCTCGCGAGCGGAACGCTCGACCTCGTGGCACGCTACGAGCAGCGCGCGCGGGCCGTGCCGATGCTGCGGACGATCCTCGACCACGAGCGGACCGCGAGCTCGAACGAGTGGGCGATCAGCGGACGGCTCGCGGCGAACGGCGTTCCGCTTCTTGCGAACGACCCGCACCTTTCGCTGGACTACCCGTCGATCTGGTACCCGCTCTCGCTCCGGGGGCCCGGTATCAACGTCGCGGGGAACAGTTTCGCCGGGACGCCCTTCGCGATCCACGGGCACAACGACCGCGTCGCGTGGGGCTCCACCGTGAACCCGATGGACCTGACCGACACATTCCAGGAGACGATCAGCCCCGCCCCCGGTTCGTTCAGCGGGTTCGGCACGGTCTACCAAGGCCACGTCGAGCCGCTCCTCGTCGTCTTCGAGACGTTCCGGATGAACAACCCCGGAAACGGCGTGAAGGACGACATCACCGTCGTTCCGCCAGTCGGCGCGATCCCGCCTGTCACCCTGATCGTGCCGCGCCGCGACTACGGGGCGATCATCACGCCGGACACCCTCGCCACCGGCTCCGCGCTCAGCGTGCAGTACGCCGGCTTCAGCCGGACGCGCGAGCTGGACGCCGTGCTCGGGTTCAACAAGGCGAAGACCCTCGCCGATTTCAAGCGCGCGCTCCGATACTTCGACGGCGCTTCTCAGAATTGGGCGATCGCGACTTTGGACGGCGACATCGCGTACTACGCGAGCGGCGAGCTGCCGCTCCGCGAGGACCTGCAGGCGAACACGGTGCACGGTCTGCCGCCCTGGTTCATTCGTGACGGAACCGGAGGAAACGAGTGGCTCCCGGCGTCGTCACTCCCGGAGGACCAGGCCGTTCCGCACGCGATCCTCCCCGCGGACGAGATCCCGCACGTGGAGAATCCGGCGCAGGGGTGGTTCGCGAACGGCAACAACGATCCCGTCGGCACGTCCCTCCAAAACAACCCGCTTGGCACGCAGCGCCCCGGCGGTGGGATCTTCTACCTGAACCCGGGCTACGACGGCTATCGCGCCGGACGGATCGCCCAGCTCATCCGGGCGAAGCTCGCGAACGGAGGCAAGATCTCGCTGTCCGACATGCAGAAGATCCAGTCGGATAGCGCGATGATCGACGCGCAGTTTTTCGTCCCTTTCATCACGGCGGCCTTCGCGAACGCTCAGGCGCCCGGCGCCAATCTCCTTCTCGCGAGCTTCACGAGGAATCCGCTCGTTGTGGACGCCGTGGCGCGACTCGGCACGTGGGACTTCACGACGCCGACGGGCCTGAAGGAAGGCTACGACGCCGGCAAGGCCGCCGGCGTCGACCCCACGCCCGCACAGGCGAAAGCGAGCGCCGCCGCGACGATCTACGCTCTCTGGCGAAGCCAGTTCATCGCGAACACCATCGACGGCGTCCTCGGCGCGGCGAGCCTGCCGACGCCTCCGAACGCCCTCGCGCTCACCGCGCTCCGGAACCTCCTCGAGCAGTTCGGGGTACGCGGCGGCGTCGGGGAATCGGGGGTCAACTTCTTCCAGGTTTCCGGCGTCGCGAGCGCATCGGATCGTCGCGACATCATCATCCTCAAGAGCGTCTCCGATGCGCTGACCCTGCTCGCCGGCGACGGATTCGCGGCTGCCTACGGCCACTCGACGAACCTCGACGACTACCGCTGGGGCAAGCTCCACCGGATCGTCTTCGCGCATCCTCTGGGTGGAGCCTTCAACATACCCTCCTCCGGAGGCGCCTTCCCCAATCCGCTTGGCGACGGCCTCCCCGGCATTCCGCGCCAGGGAGGCTTCGAGGTGATCGACCGATCGGACCCTGACGCCCGCGGGAATACCGTGAACGGCTTCATGTTCAACGCAGGGCCTTCGCGCCGGTACGCCTGTGAGGCGGGACCGGGCTTGATCTCGGCCCAGAACACGCTTCCCGGCGGCGTCAGCGGCGTCCTTGGAGATCCGAACTACTTCAGCATCCTGCCGCTCTGGCTCACGAACCAGACGTATCCGATGGAGGTCCAGACCGGGCCGCGGCTGCCGTGGCAGTAAAGATTAGTGCACCGCGGCCTGGCTGAGGCACTCCTGCCGGCAGTTAGCGCGCTCCGGCCAGCGGGAGCAGTCCTTCAGCCTGAAATCGATCTCGCCTCTCCAGGCCGTGGCCGCCACGCGGGCGGCATTGATCTCCACCGAGGCGGGTTCGTTTGTCTCGGGGCACGTGAGGGTTCGTTTGCCCCGGGCCGATCGATAAGCCGGCAGCACCCACAGGATTCCGACAGCGGAGAACGCGAACACGACGATGAGGACTCCGGCTCCGAGCATGGTCATGACGCACCTCCCTTCCGAAGCTTCTCGAATGAGGTCAGGGTCGGATCGAGATCTCTATTCGATCTCGACTTTGAACGCGGACAGGGCGAGCTCCTTGCCCGAAGCGTCACGCACGACGGCGGTCCAGTCGCCCGCGTCGTCCTCGCGGAACGTCTTGTACGCGTTCGTGCGGAAGGGAACGCTGGGGACCGAGAGCTCCTGCGTGAACACGTCCTGCTCGCCTTTGCGGAAGGCGATCGTGACCTTGCCGGTCTCGCCTCTTACGATGCGCGTCCAAGCGTAGATCTTCGTCCCCGCGGCGACCTTGAAGGACGACGACGGGTCCTTGGCCTCCCGGTTCTCGATGGCGAGGCAGGTCTTCAGCTCGGCGCCCGGCGCAGCGGGCGCGGACTTCGCGACCTCCGGAGCGGGCTTCTCGATCACCTTCGGGGTGGCTGGGGACGCCGGCTGGCCGAGTGCGGGTGAGGCGAGGAGGAGGAGGCCGGAAATGGCGAGACGCGGCGCGAAAGTCATGGATTCACCTCAAGGAAGAATTCTGGGCGCCTGGAGGATATCCCGTCCGCGCGCCGCGGGCCTGGCGACAGAACGCGAATGGGTGTAAGAATAGATTATGGGTGAGCCCTCCCCTAAGCGCGTCGTTTCCCGCGCCTGGGCGATCCGTTCGTTGCGGGAGTTCCTTCTCACGCTCGCGGACGAGGACCACTCGATGTGCCGGGTTGCGAACGACCGCGGCATCTTCTGCCAGGGTTTTCGCAAGCTCGACGACGCCGGTCTGCGTAAACACTTCGCCGGAATCGTGGAGCGCCGGCCTGGCGTGAACCGCTGGCAGCTCGAGGCGCTCGGCAACCAGTGGGAGCTGGCGCGCCAGACGGTGAACCAGCTTCCCCTCGCCTGCGATGTCGAGCAGAAAGAGCACGAGACCTGCGGGGGGTGGGACGATCTCGGCAACGAGGATCTGGCGCGCTACTGCGGCGAGCTGCTTGGGCTGGACGTTGTCGTGACCCCGCAGGGCACGCTCACGCCGCCCGACTCCGCCGGCTGAACTCCCGGTCGAGCAAGACAACGTGGGCGAGCGCGGCGGCCCAAACCTCGATGTCCTCCGCGCAGGCTTCTTCGCGTCGTTGCCGCGATACGAGGACCTCGGCGATCTCGGCCATGGCGGGATGGGATACGTCTTCAAGGCGCTCGATCGCGAGCTGAACGAGGTGATCGCGATCAAGGTCCTCACGAGATCCGACCCGGACGAGAGGGACGCCGTCCTCACGCGGTTCAAGGGCGAAGTCAGCATGAACCGGAAAGTCAGCCACCCCAACGTGTGCCGTCTTCACGACTACGGCGTCGCGGGCGATCTGCCGTACCTGACGATGGAGTATGTGGAAGGGCGAGACCTCGCAAGCGTCATCGACCTCGACAGTCCGGTGCCCGCGGCCCGTTCGCTCCGGATTCTCACGCAGCTCACGCGGGCCGTCGCGGCCGCGCACGCGGTGGGCATCGTGCACCGCGACCTGAAGCCCGCGAACGTCATGATCCGGCCGTCGGGCGAGCTGTCCATTCTCGACTTCGGGCTGGCGCACGATACGAACCGGACCGACCCGCGGATCACGCGCGCGGGCACTGCGGTGGGGACGCCCCAATACATGTCACCCGAGCAGGTCCGGGGCCACCTCGTGGACGAGCGGAGCGACATTTACGCAATCGGCGCGATCGCGTTCGAGCTCTTGACAGGCCGCCGGATGTTCTCAGGGCGCAACTTCCTGTCGATCGCGAGAAAGCATCTCGAGACGACCGTGTCACGCAGCACTCTCGAGGGTCGCGGTGTGCCGCGCGAGCTGGCCGCCATGGTCAGCAGGTGCCTCGCGAAAAAGCCCGAGGATCGCTTTCCAGACGCCTCCTCTCTCGCTGATTCCTTCGAGGCGTTCGAGCGCATGCAGACGCCGCCTGCACCCGCGGTCACGTCGACAGGGTGGCATGCGGCGCGGACGATTACGGCCGTGCACCGGAGGAGCGCCATCCTTCCCTCCGCGAAGCCCGTGACGCCCGCGCGCCGGCCCGTCGTCCTCGTCGTGGACGACGAGGACCAGGTGCGAAACCTCCTCTGCGAGTGCCTGCGCCGCGGCGGGTTCGAGGCCGTGCCGTCACCGTCGGGAGAGGACGCCCTCACGCTCTTTGAGACGCGCACTTTCGACCTCGTCCTCATCGACGTGCTGATGCCCGGGCTCGACGGCTTCGACACCGTACGGGTCCTGAAGTCGCGGCCGGAGCGCGCGCGGATTCCGGTCCTGTTCATGTCGGGGTTTCCGGAGAAGAACCGGGTGCTCTTCGCCGGCCAGACGGGCGCCGTCGATTTCCTCACGAAGCCCCTCGACATCAAGTCCCTCATGGCGAAGGTGACCGCGATCCTGGGGGAACCCGCCGCCTAGGGCGGAACCGCGAGGGCGTTCGTCACGCGCGAAACGTCCTCCGGCAGTCCTTCGAGGACGCCCCGGAACGTGTCGAGGAGTCGCGTGTCCCACCATCCGCGCCGGGCCTCTTGCGTCATGATCTCGAGAGCCTCGGCGCGTGTGAGCGCGGCGCGGTAGACGCGCGCCGTCGTCAGGGCATCGAAGATGTCGGCGATCGTCGTGACCCGGGCCGTGAGCGGGATGGATTCTCCCGAGATGCCGTCCGGGTAGCCCGATCCGTCGAGGCGCTCGTGATGCGCGTAGACGACGTCGAGCGCGAAGGCGAGCGTCTTCATGCCTGACAGAAGCTCGCGGCCCACGACCGGATGCTTTCGAATCTCGGAGAACTCTTCCGGAGTGAGGCTGGAGGGCTTGAGTAGCACGGCGTCGCGGATCGCGATCTTGCCGATGTCGTGGAAAAGGCCGCCGCGTTTCACGGCCTCGAGCTCGAGATCCTTGAGCCTGATCTTCGCGCCGAGGCGCCCGGCGTACACCGAAACGCGCTCACTGTGCTGCGCCGTGTAGGCGTCACGCGCGTCGATCGTGCGCGCGAGAGCGACGATCACGTGCTCGGCGTGTTCGAGCGCATCGGTGAAGCGCTTCAGCTGCACGAGCGACTTCACGCGCACGAGGAGCTCCTCGGAAGCGAACGGCTTCGCGACGAAGTCGGTCACGCCCCCGGCGATGGCGCGGAGCCGATCCTCGCCCGTGGCCTCGCCGGTGACCATGATGATGGGCAGGAGCCGTGTGACGGGGTCGGCACGAAGCTGCGCGAGGACGTCCTGTCCGCTCTTTCCCGGAAGGTGCAGGTCGAGAAGAATGACGTCGGGCCGAAGCGTCTTCAGCCGCTCCTGGGCCTCTTCCGCCGAAGCGGCTGTCTGGACCAAGTAGCCCTGGGGCTTGAGAAGAGCCACGAGCAAACCGCGTATTTGGGCTTCATCGTCGACGACCAGGACGGACCCCGAGGAGTCCTCCAGCATCCCGATCGGGAATGTGCCGCTCATGGCTCAGAAGGAATCGTTCTCCTTCGATGAGGCGGTGTCAAGCGGATGCCCGCCTCTCGGATTTCTCTCAGGGCCCCGCGCGGGCCTCCGATGCCGGATGATGGTGCCGTGGAGAGTCCGAAACGCACGCGCCGCGGGGCGCGGATCGCCGGGCGGGCCGGGGAGGGTCACATCGCGCGGTTCGAGGACTGGATGCGCGTCGCGCTCTACGACCCCGAGCTCGGATACTACGCGCGAAACGTGCGGGGCATCGGTGCGCGCGGCGATTTCGCGACCGCGGCGACGCTCCACCCGGCCCTCGGTGAAGCAGTCGCGGCGTGGGCGGCCGCGCGCCGGAAGGAGCTGTTCGGCGGCGGTCTCGTGCCGTGGAATCTGATCGAGGCCGGACCCGGCACTGGCGATCTCGCGCGGACGGTGCTCGAAGCTTTGCCGTTTTTCGCGACGTGGACCGTGACGCTGCGTCTCGTCGAGACGTCACCCGTTCTGCGCGAGGCGCAGCGCGCGCGCCTCGGCGGCCGGGCCACGTGGCACGCGACGATGGAGGACGCGCTCGCGGCATGCGAGGGGCGCGCGCTCGTCTACGCGTCGGAACTCCTCGACGCTCTGCCTGTGCGTGTCTTGAGGTGGAGGAGCGAGGGTTGGGAAGAGCTTTGGATTTCTGAGAATGGAGGAGAGTGCCGCGAGGAATGGCGATCCGCGCCGAGCGGGGGTGTCGCGCCTCCCGGTGCCTTCAGCGCACTCTCGCGGAAGTCGCCCGAAGGTCAGCGAGTCGAAATCGCTCCGGCGGTCCGCGAGTTCTTCCTTTCATGGAAATCCTCTCTTTCTCTCGGGTCTCTTCTTCTCCTCGACTACGGAGATTCCATCGAGACGCTCTACGACCGCCGTCCGAACGGCACGGTGCGCGGTTACGCGCACCACCAGAGGCTCGAGGGCGCGGACCTTTACGCGAACGCCGGTCTCGTCGACGTCACGGCCGACGTCAACTTCACGGACCTCATCGCCTGGGGCGAGGAGCAGGGGCTCAGGGCGACGTGCTTCGAGACACAGGCGGAATTCTTGCGCCGCTTCGTGCCGCGTGCGGACGCGCGAGCCGCGTCGGAGCCGGCGCTCGCCTTCCTTCTCGACCCGCGCGGCGCGGGGACGGGCTTCAAAGCGCTGGAGCTGCGGAAGTAGAGGCGCAGGTGCCTTTCGCGACTCCCGTTTTCGCCGCGAAGGCGAGGAGAAGCGCATTCACCTCGGCCGGCTTCTCCATCATGACGAAGTGGCCGGCGTCCGGGATCTCGACGATCTCGGCCGAGGGGTTCAGCGTCCTCACGTACGCGAAGTAGTCGGCGTTCCATATTGGGCTCTTCGCGACGATCACCTGGAGGGGGACGCCGATCGGGTCATCCTTCCAGATCGCGGGGTCGAACTGGCCACGCATCGCGCTGACGGCGACGGCCTGTGTCGCGCCGGACGCCATCTTCCGGACGTCGGTCTTGACGGCCTCCGGCGTCGAGGCCACGAACGTCGAGTTCAGGAAGCCGTCGATCGTCTTCGGGAAATCGGGACCCGAGAACATCGCCGTGAACTTGTCGACCGCGCCCGCATCCTTGAAGTAGCTGCGCAGGGCGCCGTCGACCGCGACGATCCCGAGCGTCTTCTGCGGAAACAGGCGCCAGAACTGCCGGATCACGGGCGTGCCCATGCTGTGCCCCACGAGGAGGGCGCGCTCCACGCCCGCGTCCTTCATGACCGCTTCGACGGCGCGCGCGAAGCGTTCCATCGTGTAATCGATCGCGGGCCGGTCGCTCTTGCCATGGCCCGGGAGATCGACGAGAAGCATTCGCGCTTTGCCGTCGAACGCGGGTACCTGTGCGCGCCACGACGTCAGGTCGCAGGACCAGCCGTGGACGAAGACGACAGCCGTTTTCGCATCCGGGTTCCCGAGGCTCTTGTAGTGGACTTTCGCGCCGTCGAACGTCGCGAAACGGGACGGCGCGGCGTCGAGGGGGTCCGGAGAGGCCGGGGAGCCCAGAAGATTCTGCGAATGGAAGGGGACGGTGAGCGAAGCCACCGCGGTGATTGAGAAAAGCCGTCGCATGCTTATCGGCATATTCACCTTCTAGGAAAAACGTAAAGCGAATCGCTCAGCGCGCCTCGCTCGCCCCCGCTTCGTAACGCCAGGCGACCTGCTCTTTCGCGCCTTCCGCGAAGCGCGTGTCGACGTACTCGTCGAATTCGATCTTCCGGTCGAGGACGCCCGTCTCGATCATGAGGTCGCGCACGAGGTCGAAGTCTTTCCGGCGCGGCGAGAGCGGCGTGTACATGACCCGGTCGAGCGGATTCGTCAGCGCCCAACGGAGAATCTTCGGGTTCTGGTTGTAGTAGAAACGACCGACGAAGTCGGCGGCGTGATCGCGATGCGGCTTCCCTTCCTCCAGCCAGAGGCCGGACCGCGCGATGCCGTCGACGAGCGTCTGGACGGCCTCGGGGCGGGAGGCGATGACGTCCTCGCGAACGACGAGGACGCAGGACATGTAGTCGGGCCAGTACTCGCGCGCGTGAAAGAGGACGCGGCCGTAGCCGCCGAGCTCGGCCTGCGAGGGAAAGGGCTCGCCCATCGAGAAGGCGTCGATGGCCCCCGCCGCGAGCGCTCCGGTGACGTCCGGGGGCGCCATCTCGACGATCTTCAGATCCTCCGGCTTCATGCCGAACTGCTTGAGGACGCGAAAGACGATGAGACGCTCGTCGGAAAAGCGGCTGGGCACCGCGATCGTGCGTCCCTTGAGATCCGGGAACGTCTTGACGGGGCCGTCCTTCCTCACGACGACCGCGCTGCCGTAGCGGTGCCCAAGGTACACGATGCGAATCGCGACACCCTGCGCCTTCAGCGCGATGGCCATCGGGGCGACGATGAATGCCGCTTGCATCTTGTTCGCGATGAGCGCTTCCTTGATCTCCGGGAAGCCCTGGAACATGCGCGGGATGAAGAGCTCTCCCGCCTCGGAGAATTTCGAGATGTAGTCGGTCACCGGGCAGGCGAGGTGGCAGGTGACGGGGATGTAGGCGACGTTGAGCTTCCTCTTGCCCGGCGCGAGCAAGTCGTTCGCGAGGACCGTCCAGTTCACGTTCAGGAATGCGTGCAGGACGGTCACGACGAGAAGCCAGAGCCCGAGGCCGAACGCGATGCGCTTCCCTCCCGTCATGCGGACTCCTGCTGGAAGCCCCAGCGCACGGTCTTCAGTTTCTCGAGCTGCCTGACGAGGATGTCGAGAAGGAGGCCGATGACGCCGATGAGCAGCATGCCCGCGACCACAAGGTCGTAGCGCTTGCCCGCATTCCGCGAGTCGATGATGAGATAGCCGAGTCCCGAGTCCACGGCGATCATCTCGGCCGCCACGACGACGAGCCACGCGATGCCGAGCGCGATCCGAAGGCCCACGAGGATTTGCGGCAGCGCCGCCGGGAAGACGACGCGGGCGAGGAGCCGGGGCGCCCCGAGGCCGAAGTTGCGGCCCGCCTGGAGGTACATCGCGGGGACGCTTCTCACCCCGTTCATCGACGCCACGACGATCGGGAAGAAGGCGCCGAGGAAGATGAGGAAGGCGGGCGCCGCCTCGGACACGCCGAACCAGAGGATCGCGAGCGGCATCCACGCGAGCGGGCTGATCGGGCGCGCCATCTGGATGACGGGATTGAACGCCGACGCGAGACGCGGCATCCAGCCGAACGCGAGGCCCGCGGGAACCCCGAGGAAGAGCGCAAGGAGATATCCCGTCGCGACCCGCCGGAGGGAATCGGCGACGTAGCGCCAGAGGACGCCCTTGCCCGCGAGCTCCTTCAGGCCCGCCAGGACTTTGAGCGGCGACGGGAAGACGTTCGTGTGACTGAGCCGCACGGCGAGCGCCCACACGCCGACCGCGACCGCGGCCGTGCCGAGGGGCAGCAGGAAGCGTTCGACGTCAGATCTTGTGGGCAAGCCCGATCTCCTCGAACAGAATGTCGCGCAGTGCGATGTAGCGGGGGGCGCTGAGGTCCCTCGGATGGGGCATGTCGATCTCCACGATCCGGCGAATCGTGGCGGGGCGCGTCGACATGACGACGACGCGGTCGGCGAGCTGGACGGACTCGTCGATGTCGTGCGTCACGAAAAGGATCGTCTTCTTCTCGGCGCGCCGGATGCGGAGGAGCTCGCTCCTCATGACAAGGCGCGTGATCGAGTCCAGCGCGCCGAAGGGTTCGTCGAGGAAAAGGACGTCGGGATTCACGGCGAGCGCGCGCGCCACCTCGAGGCGCTGCTTCATGCCGCCCGACAGCTCCTGCGGGTAGGCGCTCTCGAACCCGGAGAGTCCGACGAGCTTCACGTAGTGCGCGATGCGTTCCGCGCGCTCCGCGGCGCCGAGGCGAAACAGGCCGAAGCCCACGTTGCCTTCCACCGTGAGCCACGGGAAAACGCCCCGCTCCTGGAATACGAAGATCCGCCGCGGGTCGGGCCCGGTGACGGCCTGGCCGTCGATGAGGACCTCGCCCGTCGTCGGCTTCAGGAATCCGCCGACGACGTTCAGGAGGGTGGACTTCCCGCAGCCGGAAGGACCGAGGATGCAGACGAGCTCGCCGTCCTTCACCTCGAGGTTGACCGACGAAAGAACCTCGATCGTCGATCGGTCCGTCGGAAATCGCATGGAGAGATCGCGGATGCTCACCTTGCCCGGCGTCGTCACGACCCGTACCCCCATCTCAGCGCCTTCATCTTCTCGAGCTGTCGAATGCCGGCGTCGAGGACGAGCCCGATGAGGCCGATCATCACCATCCCCGCGACGACGAGATCGTAGCGGTTCCCCGCGTTTCGGGCGTCGACGATGAGAAACCCCAGCCCCGAGTTCACGGCGATCATCTCCGCGGCCACGACGACGAGCCAGGCGACACCGAGGGAGATCCGGAGCGCGACGATGAGCTGGGGGAGCGCCGCCGGCAGGATCACGTTCCTCAGGAGACGCGGATTCGAGAGGCCGAAGTTACGCCCCGCGCGGAGCAGCGTCGTGGGCACGTTCCCGACGGCGTTCATCGCCGCCACGACGAGCGGAAGAAAGGAGGCGAGGAAGATCAGGAAGATCGCCGCCACGTCGCCGACACCGAACCAGAGAATGGAAATCGGGATCCACGCGAGCGGCGAGATCGGGCGCAGGAGCTGGAGGAGCGGATTGAGGGCCTGCCCTCCCCGCCGATACCAGCCGAGCAGCAGCCCGAGCGGGATGGCGGTGACGACGGCGAGAAGGTAGCCCCAGGTCACGCGGAAGAGCGACGCGATGACGTATTTCGCGAGGAGGCCGTGCCGCAGAAGCTCGCCGAGGCCGCTCAGGACCTGCAGCGGATTCGGGAAGAGACCCGAGGTCTGCCGGCGGGCCGCGAGAAACCAGACGGCGAGAAGCACCGCCGTCGCGGAAAAGGACAGAAGACGCTTCACCAACCTACGCGCTGTCCGCAGAGGCTGTTCCCACGAGCGGGGGCGCCGATGCCGGTACTCGAGGGGCCTTTGGCGGAAGGTTCGGGACCGGCCCGCCGATCGGCACTGGTTTCACCAGGTAGGACCACGCGTTCGCGAGCTCGGCCTTCGCCCAGCGCGCGAGGCCGTGCGCGAGCATCACCCAGCTTGCCCCCCGGACCGAGAAACCCACGAAGCTCGGGCGCAGGCCCGCGTTGTGGTTTCCGTAGATCCCGAGCGCCCTCTTCCGCTTCGCGATCGCGACGAGGCGCCGGTTGTAGAAGCGCATCGGGTAGAACGCGATCTCCGAGCCGTCCTGGTAGTACGGCGGGATGCCGAGCCGCTCGGACGACCAGCGGTACACGGGAATGACGGCCGCGAGGTAATAGAGCGCCGTGTCCATCAGAAAGGCGATCGTCATGGTGTCGTAGTCGCCCATGACGTAGTACTTGTCGCGGAAGATCGCCTCGTAGAAGTACGTGAAGTAACGCGTGTAGCGCTTGTTGTGAAGCTCGTACTCTTTTGCCATCTCCTTGGCCATCTCGTCGGTGGGCGCGCCCGAGAGGGCCTTCTGGATGAGGCCGACACGCGAATAGACCGAGAAGGCCATCTGGTCGAGGCCCGGCGAATAGAAGGGATCGAGGAATCCGCCGGCGTCGCCCACGCATGTCCAGCCGGGGCCGATGAACGAGTCCACGAAATAAGGAAGGTGGCCGAACATCCTGCAGTCGCCCTCGACGGGCTCCGCGTGCGTGAGGAGCTCTTTCGTGAGGGGGTTCGCGTCGAGGAAGCGCGCGAGCTTCTCGAGCGGTGTCGCCCCTTCCGGCTGCACGAGGCGCGTGTCCCACACGAGGCCCACGCTCGTTTCGCCGCCACTCAGCGGGATGAACCAAATCCAGTAGCCCCATCCCGTGAAATGGTTCGTGGCGAGGCGGCGTGCCGTGAGGACGGCGCGTTGGAACGGGTCGGACGAGTCTTTGTGCAGGACCTCGATGCCGTCCATGTCCTTCACGCCGTGGTAGCGCACCCAGATCGCGGAAGTGGGATGCGACTCGATCGGCGTCACGCCGCCGCGCCTACGTGCCAGCACCGCCTGCCGGCCTGTCGCGTCCACGACCCACTTGCAGCGGACCGCCTGACGCGTCCCGTCGGCCTTCTCGATGACGAGCGTGTTTCCGGCGTCGCCGTTCAAGGCGACGTCCACGACCTTCGCGGGCCGCCAGACCTCGGACCCCTCCTTCGCCGCCAGAGAGAGGACATGCTCGTCGAGCTTCTGCCGGTCGATCTGGAAGGAAGGTGTACGGGCGAGCTGCGTGGGCCCCGTCTCCGACGCTTCACGGAGGCACGAGACCTTCTCGTTGTTGAACCAGTAGCGAAAGGCCTGCTTCGGGAGCTGCTCGCGCGAGAGGTGGTCGTAGATCTTCAGCTCGCGGGTCAGGAAGTAAGCCGAGATCTCGACCGTCGATTCGCCGACCTTCCAGTCGAAGGCGGGTGCCTTCTCGACGACGAGGATCTTCACGTCCGGCATGCGGCGGCGAAGCAGGACGGCCGTCGCGGCGCCCGAGATGGCGCCACCGATCACGACGACGTCGTAGGAGAGGGACGCCGGAGACGGAGTCTCGTTCACGGGTGCGAAGTTACCGGAAACCGCGCGCCTCGTCCACGGTGAGCGTCCGGTCGATCGACGTGATCGGCCCGAGCTCCTGCACGAAGCCGGAAGGCCAGCGGATGACGAGCTTCTCCAGTCGCGTGGCCGAGCCGAGCCCGAGGTGGACGATGGGGCTGCCCGTCGCGAGATAGCCGCTCGCGTAACCGCTCTCCCTGACGAGCACACGCCCTCCGGGCAGCGTCGCCATGACCTGCGCCCCGAGGCCGTCGCTGTTGTCCCTTCCGCGTGTTCCCTTCAGACGGAGCCTGAGGAAATGCTCGGCGTCCGGGTTCTTGCGGCTTCCGAGGAAGAGAGCCTCGGGCGCCTGGACGGACCGCACGTAGAGATCCAGCGCGCCGTCCCCGTTCGCGTCGAATGCCACCACGGCGCGTCCGTTCGTCTGGAGGTCGAGGCCGTCGAGAAAGGCCCGTTCCTCGAAGAGCGGACTGCTCCCCGGGCCGCGATTCCGGAAATACGCATCGCGCTCGATACCCTGCACGCCCGCGCCTTTCCGGTCGAACGTCTTCTTCATTTCGATGTAGTCGTCCCAGTACGCCATCGTGTCCCACCAGAACTCCAGCTCGCGGTCGTGCTCCCGGCCATCGCCCCACATGCCGTTCGTGGCGTAGAGGTCGAGGCTGCCGTCGTTGTCGAGATCGGCCGCCGCCACGCTCCAGTTCCAGCCGGCGCGGCCCGCGCCGGAGCGGGCCGTCGCGTCCTCGAACGTCCCCTTCGGCGTCCTCAGAAGCAGCGAATTGCCGCGGCACATCTTCTCCATCCACGAGATCGCGATGGGCAGAAAGATCCGTCCGGGGAGCGGCATCGGGAGGCCGGGGTATTCATGCAGGAACCCCCACTGCGTGTACGTTCCCGTCGTGTAGAGGTCCATGCGGCCGTCGCCGTCGAAGTCGCCCCACGCGGCCGACATCCCGTAGCAGCGGTCTTCGGCGCCGAGCTTTTTAGTCACGTCCTCGAAGCGCTTCCCGTCCACGTTGTGGTAGAGGTTCTTCAGCCCGAAGTCGTTCGTCACGATGAGGTCCGGCCGGCCGTCCCCGTCGAAATCCGCGAAGAGGCACGAGAGCGACCAGCGCGTCGGCTTCTCGACGCCCCATTCCGCGGATGCGTCGCGAAAATGACCCTTTCCGTCGCCGAGGAAGAGGTAGTTGCGCCGGCCGTCGTTCGCGTCGAAGGGCGGGTCGGGCATCTGCCGGTAATAGTCGCCCGTGCCGCAGATGAAGAGATCGAGGTTGCCGTCGCCATTCACGTCCGCGAAAGCGAGAGAGCGTGTCGGACCCGACGTCACGACGCCGGAGGTGCCGGTGATCTCCTCGAACGTCCCGTCGCGGCGATTCCGGAAGAGCCGTGTTGGGCCGAAGGCGTCCGTCACGGCGAGATCCGGATAGCCGTCGCCGTCGATGTCGCCGGCGGCGACGCCCGTGGCCGCGATCCCCGTGGAGTCCGATGCGGCGAGGCCCGCCCGCACGGTCACGTCGATGAAATGCCCCTTGCCGTCGTTCTCGTAGAGGATCGACCGCACGCCGTCTCCCACGAAAAGGTCCTCGTCGCCGTCCTGGTCGAAGTCCAGCACCGCGACGCCCGAGCCCGGCCAGATGCCGTCGATGAGGCGGTTCGTCAGTTTCTGCGGCGGATCGTGGCGTGGGGCGCCGAGGCCGGAAGCGAGGGTGGCGTCGTGGAAGCGGGGGCGGGCTTCGACACGGTCTGCTTCGGAGGAGACGAGAGAGACGGAGAGAGAAGAGGGATTTTCTTCGAAGGTAAGAGGGGCGGCGGCCGGCGCGTCCACGTTCTGGAGCACGAACGAGACTCTCGCCGCCCGTTCGACGCGCGCACCGTCGGCGCGAAACCCATCCACGACGAAGACGGCCGTACCCCTGAGCTCCCATCTTTCTAAGAAATCTTTCTTTATTCTCTTTATTTCCGGTTTCCCTTCGACGTCGAACGAAACGAGAGCGACCCGGTCGAGATCCTTCCACGCCCACGCGCGCAACGCCGCGATGCCTTCGGGTTCGCCGGGCGCGCCGGCGTCGCGCTTGCGGAGCGCCGCGCGCGTCGTTTCCAGCGCGTCGCGATACCGCTCGAGCCGGTGCATCCACGGGATGAACGTGGCCCTCAGCCGCGAGAGCGACGCGTTGTTGAAGAGCCAGACGCCCAGAAGGGCCAAAACGGCGGCCGCCGCGGCCGCAGCCCAGACCTTCCTTCGGGACATCTACGCCGTGGCCTTCGCGCGCCCCGGCTGGACGGCCGCGATGAAGCGTAGCTTCGGGTTCTCGCGCTCGGCGCGTTCGAGGTGCCACGGGCTCTGGAAGAGGGCGAGCGGCCGGCCTTCGAGATCCACGAGGCAGGCCACGCTCGGCGGGTCGTCGAAGCGCCTGCGGTCGAAGTCCTCGCCCTCGACCCAGCGTGCGAGCGCGAACGGCAGCCGCACATACGAGATCTCCGCGCCGTACTCCGAGCGCAGGCGGTGCTGGATGACCTCGAACTGGAGCACACCCACCGCCCCTAAGACGGGATCCCGCTCGAGCCGCTCGGCGTCGTGGAAGACCTGCACGGCGCCCTCCTCGGAAAGCTGGTCGAGGCCCTTCTTGAGCTGCTTCCTCTTCGCGGGATCCAGCATGACGACGCGGTTGAAGAACTCCGGGGAAAAGCGCGGGATGCCCTCGAACTCGATGCCCGGCCCTTCGGCCAGCGAGTCGCCGATGCGCAGATTGCCCGCGTCCCAGAGCCCGAGGATGTCGCCGGCCCAGGCCTCCTCGACGAGCGTTCTCTCCTGTGCGAGGAACTGCAGCGGCTTCGCGAGCTTCAGCGTACGGCCGGTGCGCGGATTCAGGACTTCCATGCCGCGCGTGAACTTTCCCGACACGATGCGCAGGAACGCGATCCGGTCGCGGTGCGCGGGATCCATGTTCGCCTGGATCTTGAAGACGAAGCCGGAGAACGTCGGCGAGAGCGGGTCCACTTCGCCCGTCGCGGTCTTGCGGGGCAGAGGCGATGGAGCGAGCTCGAGGAAGCGTTTCAGGAACGGCTCCACGCCGAAGTCGTTGATCGCGCTGCCGAAAAAGACGGGCGTGATTCCGCCCGCGAGGAACGTGTCGCGGTCGAATCGATTTCCGGCCGTGGCGAGGAGGTCCAGCTCCTCACGGAGCGTGGCGTGGGCCTTCGCGCCGATCGTCTCGACAAAACCCGGATCATCGATCGACTCCGCCTCGACGGGGGCCACACGTTCGCCTCGAACGCGGTCGCCGCGCTCGTAGGCGAGAAGCGTCTTGCTCCACCGGTCGTAGACGCCCTGAAAATCCGGGCCCGAGCCGATCGGCCACGTCACGGGATGGCACGGAATCCCGAGGACGCGCTCGATCTCGTCCATGAGGTCGAGCGGGTCCTGGCCCGCGCGGTCGAGCTTGTTCATGAAGGTGACGACGGGGATCCGCCGCATGCGGCAGACCTCGAAGAGCTTGATCGTCTGCGGCTCGACGCCTTTCGCGCTGTCGATGAGCATGACGGCCGCGTCGGCCGCCGCGAGCGTGCGGTACGTGTCCTCCGAAAAGTCGTTGTGGCCCGGCGTGTCGAGGAGATTCACGTGGTGGCCCGCGTAGGGAAACTGCAGAACGCTCGTCGTGATCGAGATGCCGCGCTGCCTCTCCAGCTCCATCCAGTCGCTCGTCGTGTGGCGGCTCGCGTTCCGGCGCGTCTTGACCGAGCCCGCGAGGTGGATCGCGCCTCCGTAGAGAAGCAGCTTCTCCGTGAGCGTCGTCTTGCCCGCGTCCGGGTGCGAAATGATCGCGAAGGTACGCCGGCGGGCGACCTCGGCGGCGAGGGTACGTGACGAATCGGACATCCTCAGTGTTCTTGCGCGGCCTTCGGCGCCTCGGCCGTCCATTCCGTCTCGGAGAGCGCGAAGGCGTACTCGTCCGCGCGCTGCGCGACGGCCGCCTTCACGAGGTCCGCGCCGACGTGACCCGAGTGCTGCTCGATGCGGAGAAGTACGGGCCCTCCCGTCGAGGCCGCCTGAAGCAGAGCCGCGAATTTGCGCGCGTGCATCGGGTCCACGCGGTCGTCGCTGTCGGCCGAGAGGATGAGGACCGCCGGGTATTTCGTCCCGGCCTTGACGTGGTGGTACGGCGAATACGCGTGGAGCGCCTGGAACTGGGCCGCGTCGTCCGCCGAGCCGTATTCGGAGATCCACGTCTTGCCCGAGCCGAAGAGGTGGTAGCGCACCATGTCCAGAAGCGGCACGCCGCAGAGGCTCACGCGGAAAAGATCCGGCCGCTGCGTGATGAGCGCGCCCATCAGGAGCCCGCCGTTCGATCCGCCCCGGAGGACGAGGCGCGCGGCCGAGGTCCACTTTTCCTTCTCGAGATACTCGGCGGCTGCGATGAAGTCGTCGAAGACGTTCTGCTTCTTGAGCAGCATCCCGGCCTCGTGCCACGCCTCGCCATACTCGCTCCCGCCGCGGAGGTTCGGTACGGCGTAGAAGCCGCCCTTCTCGAGCCACGGAATGACGGAAGAGCTGAACGCGGGCGTGAGCGCCACCTGGAAACCTCCGTAACCTTCGAGAAGGCCGCGCGCGGAGCCATCTCTTTTCATGTCCTTGCGATGGACGAGGAACATCGAGACGCGGGTGCCGTCCTTGGAGGGATAGAACACCTGCGAGACCGTGTAAGGCGTGAGATCGGCCGGAACCTTCACCTGGAAATACAGGGACATCGCGCCGGTCTTGACGGACGTCTTGTAGATGGACGTGGGCGTCGTGAACGACGTGAACGAGAAGTACGTCTCGTCCTCGTCGTCGCGGCCCACGGGGCCGCCGACCGTCCCGATGCCGGGGAGAGGGACCTCGCGCACGAGCCTGCCGCCGGTCTCGCGGATCTCGAGAAGGCTCGCGGCTCTTCTCAGGTAGTTGAGGGCGAGCCGGCCGCCCACGATCTCGTAGCCCTCCAGCGTCGCGTCGCTGCGCTCCGGGACGATCTCCTTCCACAGGGAGCGCTCCGGCTTCGCGGGATCGACGGCGAAAATGCGGCCCTTCGGCGCGCCGTGATCCGTCTTGACGAAGATCCTCCCGCCGAAGGCCTCGGCATCGAAGTGCGCCTTGATGCCCACCGCGAGCGGCGTCCACGCCGTCTCTTGGGCTCCTTTTGGATTAGCGGCGAGGTCGCGGAACCACACGTCCTGTGACGTCCAGCCATGCGAGACGACGAGGAACAGGAAGCGCCCGTCGCGCGACAGTTCCGCATTCTGGAAAGCCGTCGGGTCTCCGGTCCTCTCCTTCACGACGGCGTCCGTCTTCGGTTCGGTGCCGAGCTTGTGGAAGCGCACTTCGGCGTATCCGGGCCGGTCGGGCGTCGGGACCTTCGGATCCACCGGCAGCCACGTGTAGTAGAAGGCCCTGCCCTCCGGCGTCCACGACGCGCCCGCGTACTTCGCGCCCTCGATGACGTCGATGTCGGAGACCTTTCCGGTCGCGACGTCCATCACGTAGAGCGTCGCCTCGTCGGAGTTGTTGATGTGCTTCTGATACGCGACGCTCGCCCCGTCCCACGAAACCTGCCACCCGCCGAGGGAGGCGCTGCCGTCCGCGCTCCAGCCGTTCGGGTCGAAGAGCACCTTCTCCGCGCCGTCGGCGCCTTCTTTCCAGTAGACGACGCTCTTCTCCTTGTTCGCGTGCCGCCGCGTGAAGAAGTACCGCGAGCCCCTGTGCTGCGGGGCCGAGACGCTGTCGACGTACAGGAGCTCTTTCAGCCGCGCGGCGATCGCGTCGCGACCCGGCAGGGACGCGAGGCGCTGGCGTGCGAGGTCGTCCTGCGCCTTCATCCAGGCTTGCACTTCGGGGGACTTCACGTCCTCGAGCCAGCGATACGGGTCCTTCACCGAAACGCCATGCAGGATGTCCGTGGCGTCCCCCGTGCGGCTCTCAGGATAGGACATCTTGCCGGCCGATTCGGCCGCGCGGGCGCGGGGCGAACGCGCGAGGACGAAGGCGAGGACGGGCAGGAGCAGGGCGAAGCCTTCGGGGGTCTTCTTCATGGTGGAAACGTAACATGCCTTGGGCCGGGCGTAGACTCCGCCCCACGATGGCCACGACGCCAGAAAGTGCCTCCCGCGCGTGCTTCCTTTGCGGCTTTCCGGCCTCGGTGGGGGAAGAGGACACCCTTTTCGCGTCCGCCGAGCGCGGGTATTCGGTGGACTGCGAGGAGTGCGGCGCTTACGCGGTCACGCCCGACGCGATCCACCGGCTCGAGGTGCGCTCGATCGCGCGGCCGGGCGTGCGCTTCGAGATTTTCCGCCTGCGCTCGAACGGACACACGCCCCGGCCCACGGTCGACCTGAAGATGGTCGAGCATTTCTGCACGGGCTACACGCCGATGCGCGGCTGAGCTCGCGCGTACGACCTCGCCCGGCGCTTCAACCTTTGCGCGCACGCAGGGGAGCGGTGCGCTACAGTTCCGTTCCATGAGCAAGGATCACCCCGATCACCGCGACGCGGAGCTTGCGTTCCGCGCCTACGAGCTTCGCCGCGAGTCCGTGATGCGCGAGTCGCGCAACGCGATCAACCGGGACTTCTGGCCGAAGTCGTTCGCCGACGTTCAGGCCCTCACGAAGGCCGACCACCCTCTCAACGCGGCGTGGCGCCAGACCACGACGTACTGGGAGATGGTCTACGGCACGATCAAGCACGGGATCGTGAACGCGGACTACTTCATGGAATCGAGCGGCGAGGGGATGTTCCTGTACGCCCGCGTCGCCCCGTACCTCGAGGAGATCCGCCGCGAGGTGTCCCCGCTCGCGTTCCAGAACGCGGAGTGGGTGGCGAAGAACACGCCCGTGGGCCAGAAGATCTTCGCCATGTACTCGGCGCGCGTCCAGAAGCTGCTCGCCTCGAAATAGTCGGGCCGGGCAGAACCATTCGTGCACCGATTCCAGCGATCTCTGGGCGCGCTTCTCGCGCTTTTCATCGCCCTCGCACCGGCACATCCGGCGTTCGCCGTGGAGGCGCCCGCCACGGCGCGGCTCCTCGGCTTCGACGCGGCGGGCACGGGCGCGGAGCGCGCGCTCGAGGCGGAGTTCGACGCCGCTCTCGACCCGGCGGAACAGCGCGCCTGGATGAAACGCCTCACGGCGCGCCCGCACCACGTGGGCTCGCCGTACGACAAGGAGAATTCCGAGTTCCTCGCGTCGCTCTTCCGGTCCTTCGGCTTCGACACGCGGATCGAGGAATTCCTGGTCCTCTTCCCGGTGCCGAAGACGCGCCTTCTGGAGCTGGTCGCGCCGTCGGCGTTCACGGCCTCTCTGACGGAACCGGCGCTCGCCGAAGACGCGACGTCGGGGCAGAAGAGCGAGCAGCTTCCCGTCTACAACGCGTATTCCATCGACGGCGACGTGACGGCCGAAGTCGTCTACGTGAACTATGGCGTGCCGAAGGATTACGAGGAGCTCGAGACGCGCGGTGTGGACGTGAAGGGCAAGATCGTCCTCGCGCGCTACGGCGGTTCGTGGCGCGGCATCAAGCCCAAGGTCGCGGGGGAGCACGGGGCCTTGGGCTGCCTCATCTACTCCGACCCGCGTGATGACGGCTACTTCGAGGGCGACGTCTACCCGAAGGGCGCATTCCGAAACGAGCATGGGGCGCAGCGCGGCTCGGTTGCGGACATGCCGGTCTTCCCGGGCGACCCGCTCACGCCCGGCGTGGGTGCGACGAAGGACGCGAAGCGCCTCGACCGCAAGGACGCGCCGACGCTCACGAAAATCCCCGTGCTGCCGATCTCGTACGCGGACGCGCTGCCGTTCCTCAAAGCGCTTGGAGGCCCCGTCGCGCCGGAGGCATGGCGCGGTGCGCTGCCCGTGACGTACCACCTCGGGCCCGGCCCCGCGAAGGCGCACCTGAAGCTCGAGTTCGACTGGCGGATGGAGCCGGTGCGCGACGTCCTCGCGGTGCTGAAGGGCTCG
>OBLU010001228.1_pt1 | contig 23893 bp, 18 predicted proteins | sample 1518681 | NCBI WGS metagenome assembly OBLU01 (sample SAMEA3539304, study PRJEB22396) | soil metagenome | biome: tundra; feature: field; material: soil | place: USA | collected 2010-05 | depth 0.15 m
TCCTTCGCGCCGGGCCCGAAGAAGTTCGACTTCGACGTCAACGAGATCTCCTACACCCCCGAGCGCGCCACCGTCGTGTCGTTCAGCGTCAGCTACTACGACGTGCAGCAGGCGCTCATCGCCCTCAAGAACAGCCGGATCGTGAAACACCACACTCCGGCGGACCTCCGCACGTACGTCTACGGCGACCAGATCGGCTCCACGAGCCTGGCTTTCATCAACACCGAACTGCGGCCTACGCACCAGCCCTCGGTGTTCAACACGCTTAACGATGCCAAGTCGGCCCTTCAGGACGGCCGGATCCAGGCACTGGTGGCCGACACGCCGACGGCGCAGTACATCAGCTCCTCGGAGATCCCGAAGTCGGTCCTGGTGGGTCAGTTCCCGAGCACAGGGGAGCACTACGGGCTGTTGTTCGCCAAGAACGATCCGCTCGTCGCGTGCGTGAACAAGGCGATCGCCGCCCTGAAAGCCAACGGGTCGCTCGCCAAGTTCCAAAAGGAGTACCTCGGCATCTACACCTCCGTTCCGACGATCAAGCCGTAGCCACGGCCACAAGAGGCGGACCGGTTGCCCGTAAGGGGGAGTCGCGAGGGCGCATACCTAGACGAACAGACTCTGCTCGCGGCGGGCGCCCCCCCACCTGGCAGCTTCGAAGGTAACGGCAGGGGATCGCACCTGCTGGGCGGCCAACGCGCCGCCGCGGTCTCCACTGTGAGCACCGTCGTGTTCATCGGAGCGGTCATAGCCCTCTTCGTGTTCGCACCGGGCGCTGCCGCGGTGCGGCACACGTTCTTCAATCCGCAGCAGATGAAGCAAGCGTTCCTCGGCGATCCGAGCAAGGGGCTCTACTCGGTTGGCAAGGGGCTCATCTTGAACATCGAGATGTTCCTCATCGCCGAGGTGCTGATCCTCTTCTGCGCGCTCGTCATCGCGGTGCTGCGCCAGTTGCGCAATCCCGTGCTGTTCCCGTTCCGCATGCTGGCTGTCGTCTACACCGATGTCTTCAGAGGAGTGCCGCTCATCATCGTGATCTACGGGATCGGGTTCGGCGCCCCGGCCCTCTACATACGTGGCATTTCCACGCAGTCCGATTTCGTCTACGGGATTGCGGCGCTGGTGTTGTCGTACTCCGCCTATGTGGCCGAGGTGTACCGGGCCGGCATCAACTCCGTGCACCAGAGCCAGGTGGCCGCGGCTCGATCGCTCGGGTTGTCGCAGTGGAAGTCCCTGCGCTTTGTGGTGCTGCCACAGGCGGTTCGCACAGTGATCCCGCCGCTGTTGAACGACTTCATAAGCCTGCAGAAGGACACAGCGCTCGTGTCGACGCTCGGGGCCGTGATCGAGGCGAACCGGGCGGCGCAGATCGACAGTTCGACACTCTTCGTGTACTCGTCCTACACGGTTGCCGCGCTCTTGTTCCTTTGCTTGACGATCCCGCTCGCGCGGTTCACCGACCGCCTCATTGCGCGGGACGTGAGTCGCCGGCTGGCGGGGGGTAGAGCGGTTCGATGAGCGAGCCCGACGTCACCCCGGACCTTGGCGGGGCCCAGCTCGGCGACACGGCCCAGCTTGTCGACGCGGCCAAGCTTGACGATGGGGCCCAGAACGGCGACCCGGCTTTCGCGAGCCAAGAGGCGGTCCGGCTCGAGGACGTTCACAAGTCATTCGGCGATCTCGAGGTCTTGCGCGGAATCGACCTTTCTGTGGCGCCCCACCAGGTCATCTGTCTCATAGGAGCATCGGGATCGGGCAAGTCCACGCTGCTTCGCTGCGTGAACTTGTTGGAGTCGGTCAATCGCGGACGGATCCTCCTCTGGGGCCAGGACGTCACGGCGCCGGGCGTCGACGAGAACGCAGTGCGGCGTCACATCGGCATTGTCTTCCAGTCCTTCAACCTGTTTCCGCACATGACCGTGCTCCGCAACATCACGCTCGGCCCCACTCGAGTGCTCGGGGTCCCACGCGACGAGGCCGAGGAAGCAGGCCGTGCGCTGCTTGTCCGCTTCGGCCTCTCAGAGAAACAGGACGACTATCCCGACCGCCTCTCCGGTGGTCAGCAGCAGCGTGTCGCAATCGTCCGGGCTCTCGCCATGCAGCCGGGGATCATGCTGTTGGACGAGGTGACGAGCGCACTGGATCCCGAGCTCGTGTCCGAGGTGCTGGGGGTCATTCGCGAGCTGGCAGCTGCCGGCATGACCATGTTGATCGCCACCCACGAGATGGGGTTCGCCCGGGATATCGCAGACCGGGTCTGCTTCTTGGACGAGGGCGTGATACTCGAGCAGGGCCCGCCAGGACAGGTGTTCACCGCGCCCGTCAACAGTCGTACTCAGCAGTTCCTTCGTCGGATCGTGGATGCCGGACGGCTCTGACGCGGAAGGTGGCCCCTCAAGGGGACAACGGGCTCGAGGGTGAGAATGGCCTCAAGTGCTTCGGGGGCGATCGGTTGCGAGAACAGGGACCCCTGGCCGAATCTGCAGTGCTCGTCCTGAAGGCTTGCGAGCTGCCAGCCCTGTTCGATGCCCTCAGCGAGAGTCTCGATCCCGAGCGTCCGGCCCAACTGGACAAGAGTGCGGATGGAGCTGATCGCTTCCGGCGAGTCCGCCATCGCGGCGACGAACGATCGGTCGATCTTGAGGGCGTCGATCGGAACCTGGCGAAGATGTGCGAGCGCTGAATAGCCGGCACCCAGGTCGTCGACGGCGACGAGCACACCGAGTGCCTTGAGCTCGCGAAGCCGACGAACCATGGTTCCCATGTCTTTCTTCAAGCTCTGCTCGGCGACGTTGATGACGAGCGACCTGGGTTCGAGCGCCGTAGCCGACAGAGCGCCCCCCACCTGATCGACGAGGTCCCCCGCCTCGAGCTGACGCGTCGAGATGTTGACCGACATCGTGAGGTGATGGCCGAGCCGATGCCACGCGGCGGCTCGTCGGCAGGCCTGTTTGAGCAGCCACGACCCGACCGGGGCGATAATCCCGGTCTCTTCCAGTACGGGCATGAACGACTCTGGGTCGACGATGCCTCGGACGGGATGGCGCCAGCGCAGGAGCGCCTCCACGCCGCACACGTCGACGCTGTCAAGTTCGAATATCGGCTGATAGAGAATGAAGAACTGGTTCTCCTGGAGGGCCTCCCGGAGATCGGCCTCGAGCTCGAGCCGCTCCATCCCGGTGGTCTTCATCTCTGGCTTGAACCGGACGTGACAATTCCTTCCCCGGGCCTTCGCCTGACAGAGGGCGATGGCTGCGTCGCGGAGGAGATCGTCCGGCTCGTCCCCGTCATTTGTCGCGATGCCGATACTCGCCGTGATCGAAAGAGGAATGTCAACGAGCCCTTCGACTCGGAAGGGTTCCTTCATGGCGTCCAGCAGCCTTTCGGCGAGCAGTTCCGGCCCTGCAGAAAGCGATAGTCCGTCAGCGAGGATCGCGAACTCGTCCCCGCCGGGCCGCCCAACGGTGTCGCTCGCCCGCAGCACACTCGCGAGGCGCGCGGCCACCGCCTTCAACAGCTCGTCTCCGGCCCGTTGTCCAAGGTTGTCGTTGACCGACCTGAAGTTGTCCAGATCGACGAGGAAGGCGGCAATGAGGAAGTGATCTCGCTGAGATCGGAGCAGCATCTGCTGGAGACGGTCACGGATGAGCGTCCGATCCGGAAGACAGGTCAGGATGTCATGCCCGGTCTGATGACGGCGGTGCACCTCGCCACGGTCACCGAGCTGCTCGGTCTCCCTCTGGGCGGAAAGGTCGAGAATCACACCGTCTATCCAGAGTGGCCGCCCGCCAGAATCCGCGACACCTCGGCCGTGCTCAGCGACCCACCTGGAGGAGCCGTTCGCGTGCATCAGGCGGTACTCGAGAGAGAACGAGCCCCCTCGGCTCAGCGCTTCGCGGACCACGCCGCTCACGTGCTCGCGATCGTCGGCACAGATGATCGATTCGAAGGACCGTACGTCCTCCTCCACGAACTCGCTCGCCGGGTAGCCGGTGAGCACCTCTATGTGATCACTGACAAAGCGCATCGCCCAAGGTTCGACACACTCTCGGCGGTACACGGCGCCAGGGATGTTGACGACAAGAGACCTGAACTGCTCCTCGCTCCCGCGCTCGGCCGCCTTGGCGGTGGGCGGTGAAGAGTGTTCCTCGGCCGGACCGACTCTATTGAAAATTGTCATCGGATCACCCGCGATCTCCCCACGAGCCTCCGGTCCGAGAGCGCCGTCGTTCGACGGGGCGGCGACGACACCGACGAGCCAAGGATTGCGTAGACGTTCATCAAGAGAATTGTCGACGCCATGTTCCGGAACTTGACACCTACAACAGGCACCAGCCTCAGACGTCAGGCTCGTCGTCGTCGCTTCGATGCACCCAGCGTCCGACCAGCACAGTCGTCACTTATCCGGGAACGCGGCTAGCGGTCTCCTCAGTCCGACGGCGCTACGACCGTCCCCGTCGGCCAGCGGCCGATGCCGCCGTCCTCGAGAAGGAAGTTCGTGACTTCCCGGTCCGCGTGCTCTGCTCGCCAGGCGAGCATCGACTGTGCATACCCGAGGATCCGGGAGGAGTCGTCGACTTCTGTGCGCCACGTCGGGTCGGCGCCGATGTCGTAGCACCGCCACGAGCCGTCTCCGAATTGGACGTAGGCCCCGTCGTCAAAACGCCGCACAGCGAGGTTGTCCCGTTCCAGGTGCCTGTCCCAGGGCCAGTCGAAGGCGCCGCCGGGAAGGCCCAGGTAGCGCCAGTCGAACTCCCAGGCGGCTGCGGAGCGCCACCATGGTGGAACGCGTCTTTCGAGGAACGCGGTGAGCGGCAACCCGTCGCACTGAGCCGGGACCACGAGGCCCAGGGCCTCGCAGATCGTCGGGAAGAAGTCGATGTTCTCGGTGAAGGCATGGACGACGGTTCCGTGAGCCCCGCCAAGCCCGGGGGCGCGGACGATGCCCGGCACCCGGTAGCTCTCCTCGAAGAAGCCGAGCTTGTTCATCAACCCGTGGTCTCCTAGTTGTTCACCGTGATCAGATGTCAGCAGGACGAAGGTGTCCTCCCACTGGCCAAGTCGCTCGAGGGCGTCCCAGACCCGGCCCAGCTGGGCATCGACATCGCCGATCATTCCGTAGTACTGGGCCCGCATCCGTCGGAGGGCGCCCTCGTCTGTCGGAGCCGCTGTTTCCGGCAAGCGAAGAGCCGCTTCATGAAGCCGATGGCGATGCGGGGAAGGGGCGATCGGCATGTCGACATCGTCAGGATCGAAGGCACCGGCCCAGCGGCCTGCCGCAGCGTAGGGAGGATGCGGCCTCAAGTAGCTCAGGTGGGCGAACCACGGGCGGTCCCGTCGTTCGAGCCAGTCCAGGTAACGGTTCGTCAAGAAAGCGGACACGCCGACCTCTTCGGGCCGGTTGGGCTCTGTCGCCAGGGCTTCATAGCCTTCCGAGGGCGCGTCGTAGCCGAGGTCCCGGAGCCACTCGGTCCATCTCGCGTGCTCGCCGGTGAGATCGAGCCCGACGGTGAAGCCCGGTAGCACGCCTTCGTAGCTGGAAAGGCGCGGATCGTCAGGCGACCGGACGACACGCGGATCGACTCCCTGGTCCGTGTATCCGAACAGTGTGGGGTCGAGCCCGGCTCGTCGACCAGCTCGTGCCAGGTTGTCCAGCCGGTCGTCGAGCGGGGTGCCGTTCGCGACGACGCGGTTGTTCATCTGATACGTGCCGGTATAGAGACAGGCGCGCCCCGGCGAGCAGGGCGCAGCCTGGCTGTAGTGGCGATCGAACCGCACACCCGATTCGGCGAGGCGATCGAGGTTCGGGGTGCGGACCACGCGATGGCCGGCAGCCGACAGGCACTCGCCCCGGAACTGGTCCAGTGTCACCAAGAGCAGGTTCAATCGGCCTCCACATCAAAGAGCGCCTATTTTCTATGATGGCGCCTGGATCGTACCGCTCGGTGTTTGCAGAGTCGCCGATCAGGCAACCAGCCGGTCGAGCGCCGTCGGTCTGCAGCCGGAGTCAGCTGGGCTGTGCTCACTCAGCGATGAGTGGCATCCTTAAGTCTGTTAGTTGCTTGGACGATGAAGATGAGGGAACCCGAGAGGAGGCAGGACACTGGGGAAGAAAAGGGGCGTGGTAGGCAATTCTCACGAAGACCTCGAGTCTGAGGCGGAGTCGCGCGTATCAGGTCCTGCCGAGGAGTCTCTCGACAGCGTTGCGCAGGACTCTGTGGGCCCTTCGCCAGACGACGAGCGGCTGGCCGAAGCGCGCCGGCGTGTTGAGAAGCTGCCAGCGGACGGTTCGATTCGCGTCGTGTTCCAGCCCATCGTCGATCTGGCCACGACGAAAGTGATCGGCTACGAGGCACTGGCTCGCTTTCCTGGGGATTCGAGCGTTTCGCCGCGGACGTGGTTCGCTGAGGCTGCCGAGGTCGGGCTGTTGCTCGAGATCGAGATGACAGCGATCCGCGCGGCCCTCGCCCATCTCGAGCGTCTGCCAAAGGACGCATTCATCTCTGTCAACGTGTCCCCGGAGACGGCCGGATCTGAAGAGCTCCGCGAGGTCCTCGCCAGCGTTGACCCGTCGCGCGTCGTCCTGGAGATCACAGAGAACGCCGCCGCCGGAGACTACGAGGAGGTGAGCGAAGCCGTTGGCGCACTCCGCGCCATAGGTGTGAGGATCGCCCTGGACGACACCGGATCGGGGACGGTCAGCTTCAACAGCCTGTTCGACGTTCACGCAGACATCATCAAGATCGACATCGACGTCACCCACGGGATCGCTTCGGACCCCATGAAAGAAGCGATGGCGTCTGCCCTCAAGGCGCTCGCTGACCGCTTGGGCGCGATGAGCCTCGCCGAAGGCATCGAGACCGAGGAAGAGCTCAACCTTCTGAGGGGAGTCGGCGTTCAGGCAGGTCAAGGGTATTTCTTCGGCCGTCCTGAGCCAGTGGCCGACTAGGAACCGTGCCCCGACCGCGCCTCGTATTGCCGGGGGCATTTCTTTCAACAACGATCTGGAAATAGAATCTTGATTGGTAGCACCCGTACGGTGGAGTGATAGAAGAGGGCCGGTGGAAGGCAGCGGCTGGAGTCAGGCACGAACGCTACGGAGCCCTGAGCCTCCGGAGTCGATGCCGCGCGCTGAGACGCCGCTTGTAACCTCACAAGCCGGTTTCACCATCTCGGTCCTTGCCGAGAAGACGGGCACGCCTGTACCGACCATTCACCACTACCGCCACCTCGGCCTCCTGCCCGAGGCGACCGAGCTCGCCTCCAACCGGTTCCTCTACGACGAGCGACACGTCGAGGCGCTCAATGTCATCCGCCTGCTTCGTGAGCGACGGAACATGCCGCTCGAGACCATCCGCGAAGCGTTGCCCGAGCTGCTCGCGTTCAACGGTGAGAGCGAATTTTCCCCTGACGCGTGGGACAAGGCCATCGACGCCTACCTGGAACGGTCCGGGCCTGCCGTCGTCTCGGCCCGGCTTGTCGTGGCTGCCCGGGAGGCATTCGCCCAGCACGGCTACGCGGGAGTGAACGTCGCGGACATCTGCAGCGCGGCTGACGTCGCGAAGGGAACCTTCTATCGCTACTTCGACTCGAAAGAGGCGGTCTTCCTCGCTGCTGCCCGTTCCACCGTCGAAGCTGTCGGAGAGCAGCTTGACGAGTTGCCCGTGCCCATGAGCGAGCCTCAGGCGATAGAGAAGCTGAAGCTGTTGCTCGCTCCGATGGCGCCGCTGCTGCTCGAGGTGGCGACCGGGGAGCTCCGGCATCAACCGAATCTCATAGGCGTCGTCGGTGTCATCACGGCCGGTCTCGCCAGCCGCGTGGTTCCCAGGCTCCGCACGAGAGGCAAGGTCGCCAGGACGGCTGCTCGGCGAGTCGTTGACGCGGCCCTCGTTGGTCTGCTCCGACCAACACTCGGGTCGACCACCTCTTCGCAATCTTCGTCCTCCTGATTCTTTCCTGAACGCCCGAGTCCGAGGCGCTTGGAACCCGCAGGTCAAGACCAGGATTTCGCCTCGGTGGCGGCCGCGGAGTCACGCTGTGGGGCCAACGGCCGCGCGTGCGTCCCTTGACGCAGGCGTCCTCGCACGTATAACAAAGGTGGAACTGGTAGTCATCGGCACTACGCGAAGGAGTAGCCGATGGTGTCAACTGAGTCTGGGCGCTCCATTGGAGGAGACTTCGACGCGCCCGCTCTGCTCGCCACGAAGGCGCGAAACGAGAACTTCCCGGTCGCCTCGCATCTTCTGCCGCGCGAGGTCCGGGCGAACCTGATGGCGATCTACGGTTTCGCCCGCCTGGCCGACGACCTCGGCGACGAGGCAGAGGGCGATCGCCTGGCTTTCCTGGACTGGCTCGAGGCGGAGCTCGATCGTGCAGCCGCCGGCAACGCGACCCACCCTGCGCTCCGGCAGCTCACGCCTGTGATCCGGGGGCTCGACCTGAGCCTCGACCCGTTTCGCTGCCTCATCGAAGCCAACCGGATGGACCAGCGCATAACGCGCTATCAGAGCTTCGGTGATCTCGTGGGCTACTGCATGTTGTCCGCGGCCCCGGTGGGCCGGCTCGTGCTGGCGGTGTTCGGGGTCTCGACGGCCGAGCGGATCGCGCTCTCGGACGAGGTCTGCATCGGTTTGCAGGTCGTCGAGCACCTTCAAGACATCGGAGAGGACGCCAGGCGGGGCCGCGTCTACCTGCCGGCCGAGGACATGGAGCGCTTCGGGTGCACCGAAAGTGAGCTGCTGGGGACCGACTCGTCTCCAGCCCTGCGACGGCTCGTCGCCATGGAAGTGAGCCGGGCGAGGGACCTGCTCGCCTCTGGCGTGCCTCTTGCCGCATCGCTGCGGTTCCGTCCCCGGGTGGCCGTCGTGGGCTTCGCCGCAGGGGGGATGGCGGCACTCGACTCCGTCGAACGGTCCGGCGGCGACGTGCTCAGGTGCCAGTGCCGTCCCCGCAAGCTCGGGTTCGCGAAGCGAGCCGTCTCCGCCTTGGTGACGGCGAGCACGAGGGGCGGGTCGTGAACACCGAGCTCGCTTACGACTTCTGCGAGGCCGTCACGCGCCAGGAAGCGAAGAACTTCGCATATGGCATCAGGCTGCTCCGCAAGCCCGAGCGCCGCGCGCTGTCGGCGGTCTACGCACTCGCACGACGCATCGACGACATCGGCGACGGGCAGGCCGCTCCTGCGGAGAAGCTCAGTGAGCTCCAGGCCATTCGCAAGAGCATCGACACGATCGATCCGCAATCGACGGACCCGGTGCTCGTGGCAGTGGACGACGCGTCTCGTCGGTACCGGCTCCCGATGTCGTGCTTCGGCGAGATCATCGACGGCTGCGAGATGGACGTCATCGGCACGTCGTACGAGACGATCGACGATCTCGTCGGCTACTGCCGCAAGGTGGCGGGCTCGGTGGGCCGGCTCTCGCTCGCCGTGTTCGGGTCGACCGACCTCGAGGGAGCGGTCCCGCTCGCGGACTCGCTCGGCGTCGCGCTCCAGCTCACGAACATCCTGCGCGATGTCGTCGAGGACCGCTCGTTCGGGCGCGTGTACCTGCCGAGCAACGATGCCGAGTCGGTCGGCTGCGCTCCGGATCTCACGGGCCCGGCGGCGGACGTGGCACGGCTCGTCGCACTCGAATGCGGTCGCGCGGATCGGTGGTTCGCCGAGGGACTGCAGCTCCTGCCGTTGCTCGACAGCCGGAGCCGAGCGTGTGTCGGAGCCATGGCCGGGATCTACAGGCGTCTGCTGGTCCGGATCAAGGGTGAGCCGATGGCGGTCACACGAGGGCGCATGTCCTTGCCGAGCTGGGAGAAGGCATTGGTGGCGGCGCGGAGCCTCGCCGGAGCACGGCCATGAGCCCGGCCCGCATCGGCGTCGTCGGGGGCGGCCTGGCGGGGATGGCCGCCGCACTCGCAGCCGCGGACGGCGGAGCCGAGGTCGTGCTCTTCGAGCGCCGCCCGGTCCTCGGTGGCCTCACGGCCTCGATCCGCCACAACGGGCTCAGTTTCGACAACGGCCAGCACGTGTTCCTCCGTTGTTGCACGGCCTACCGGGGCTTCATCGACCGCATCGGGGCAACGGGACAGGTGTTCCTGCAGGACCGGCTCGACGTGCCCGTGCTCGCCCCGGACGGCTCGCGCGCCTCGATCAAGAGGTCGGGCCTGCCCGCCCCGCTGCACATGGCGGGGTCCCTCGGGAGGTATCGCCACCTCTCGACGCGTGAGCGGGTGCGCCTCGTGCGTCCAGCGCTCGCGCTCCGGCGGCTCGATCCTGACGACGCGTCACTCGACGGCATCTGTTTCGGCGACTGGCTCGCCGACCATGGCCAGAGCGCGCGGGCAGTCGACCGCCTCTGGAACCTGATCGCGCTGCCGACGCTCAATGTCCCCGCCGGCGAGGCATCGCTCGGGCTCGCGACGAAGGTCTTCCGGGTCGGTCTTCTCGATCGGTCCGACGCCGGCGACATCGGGTGGGCACGGGTCCCGCTGGCCGAGCTTCACGGTGCCATCGCCGCTCGCGCGTTGGAAGCTGCAGGCATCGAGACGGTGCTGGGCAGCCCGGTCGGCGCCATCGGTCGCTCGCCCCTCGGCGCTTTCACCGTGGGCTCCGGTGCCAGGAGCGTGGCCGTCGACGCGGTGATCCTGGCTACGCCGCTACGTGTGTCGGCGAGTATCGGAGCGTCGATCGGTTCGGCCGCCGGCGCCCGGGAGGCGGAGCATCTCGGGACCTCTCCCATCGTCAACGTCCACCTGGTGCTCGACCGGAAGGTGACCGACCTCCCGCTGGCGGCCTGTGTCGGTTCGCCGATCCAGTTCGTCTTCGACCGCACGGTCGCGAGCGGTGCCAAGTCGGGCCAGTGCCTGGTCCTCTCGCTCTCGGCAGCGGACAGCTACATCGCCACGGGATCTGCCGAGCTCGTGAGCATGTTCTTCGAGGCGTTGTGCGAGCTGTTCCCCGCTGCGCGCCAGGCCCGCCTCGTTGACGCGATCGTCACCCGCGAGAAGGCCGCGACGTTCCGGGCGGTTCCCGGTACCGGGGCGTTCCGCCCCCCGACCACGACCGAGGTGCACGGCTTGTTCCTCGCCGGCGCCTGGTGCGACACCGGGTGGCCGGCGACGATGGAGAGTGCGGTCCGCAGCGGCCACCAGGCGGCTTCGCAGGCACTGGCCCTCCTGTCGGACGCAAGCGTGGGTGGCCCACGACAGCTGGAAGGGGCCGGGACATGACGACGATCTCCTCCCCGGCAAGACGCGACAGCGCTCTCATTGCAGCCGAGTCGCTGACGCGGGCGAGATCGGTGGTGACACCGGCCATGGATGCGGCCGTGCTGCGCCTGTGCCCGGCCTTGAGGCCCGCCGTGCGCGAGCACCTCGCCGGGGGAGGCAAGTTCGTTCGGGCGGGGCTCACGCTTGTCTCGGCGGCAGCTGCGGGCGCCGACGAGAGCGTCGGCGTGGTCGGCGCCGTCGCCATCGAGATGGTCCACAACTTCTCGCTCGTCCACGACGACATCATCGACGGCGATCTCGAAAGGCGGCATCGCCCGACCCTGTGGGCTGAGCACGGTGTCGGTCATGCCATCATCGCCGGCGACGCGCTCGCGACCCTCGCGTTCCAGATCCTTCTCGAGGAGCCGACCGCCGAGCGGGTGAGGGCTGCCGGGCGACTCGCCGAGGCCACTCAGGCGATGATCGCGGGTCAGGCCGAGGACATGGCCTCCGAGCTTCTGGCTTCACTGTCGGTGGAGGAGTGCCTTCACATGGAAACCGGCAAGACGGGGGCTTTGCTGTCCTGTGCTGCGGCCATTGGCGCAATCCTCGCCGGCGCCCCGGCGCCGACCGTCGACGCATTGGCGGACTTCGGCCGCCATCTCGGGATCGCCTTCCAAGCCGTCGACGACGTGCTCGGCATCTGGGGCGAGCCGAGTGTCACCGGCAAACCGGTCGGCAACGACCTGCGCCAGCACAAGAAGTCCCTGCCGGTCGCGATCGCGCTCGCCCGGGGCACCGACCTGCCTGCAGGGCTCGGATCACTGCTCGAGCGTGACCTCACCGAGGCCGAAGTTGCGAAAGCGACGCTGCTCCTAGAGCAGTGCGGCGCACGCCAGGAAACACTGGCCATCGGAGAGTTGCAGCTTCATGCCGCCCTTGCGTCTCTCGAGCGGGTGCCCCTGGCGCTCGGCCCCAGCTCGGAACTGGGGGCGATCGCCCGCTACGTGACCGAACGGGACCGATGAGCGTGCTCGCCCGGCGTCAGGCGGCAGATACCGAGGCCGCCGCAGGGTCATCGTCGCCGGCTGCGCAGGCGGCCGACGACGCCCTGACGTGTCTCCGCAGAGCCATCGACGCCCTCGCCGCGCTCCAGCGTCCGCAAGGCTGGTGGAAGGGCGAGCTCGAGACGAACGTCACCATTGACGCGGAGGATCTCCTGCTGCGCGAGTTCCTGGGCATTCGGACCGCTGAGCTGACGGCGTCGTCGGCGCGCTGGATCCGGTCGCGCCAGCGCGAGGACGGCACGTGGGCGAACTTCCACGGAGGCCCGCCCGACCTCTCGACCAGCGTCGAGGCCTACGTCGCGCTCCGGCTGGCCGGTGACCCGGTGGACGCTGCGCACCTGCTGCGCGCCGCGCAGTTCATACAGAGCTCCGGTGGCGTCGAGCGCACTCGAGTCTTCACCAGGGTCTGGCTGGCGCTGTTCGACCTGTGGCCGTGGGCCGAGCTGCCGGTGCTGCCGCCGGAGCTGATCTTCCTGCCGAGTTTCGTCCCGCTCAACATCTACGACTTCGCCTGCTGGGCACGCCAGACCGTGGTCGCCCTCACGGTGGTGAGCGCGCACCGGCCGACTCACCGGCTTGGATTCGGCATCGACGAGCTCCGAAGCGGCCTCCCCGAGGCGCCCCCGGCACCGCTCAGCACCTGGCCGGGCCGATTCCAGGCGCTCGATCGCGCCCTCAAGGCGTACGAGCGCCATCCGGTCAAGTTCGTCCGGCGCGCTGCCCTGGGCCGGGCCGAGCGCTGGATAGTGCGACATCAGGAGGCGGACGGCTCGTGGGGTGGCATTCAACCGCCCTGGGTGTACTCGTTGATCGCCCTACGACTGCAGGGCTACGCGCTCGAGCACCCGGTCATGAGGGCGGGGATCGAGGGCCTCGACGGCTTCACGATCGAAGACGAGGCCGGGAGGCGCATCGAGGCCTGCCAGTCTCCGGTGTGGGACACCGCGCTTGCCGTCACGGCCCTTGCCGACGGCGGGCTCCTGCCCACCGACCCGGTGCTGCGGTCTGCAGCCCGCTACCTGCTTGCCGAGGAGATCTCGGTCAAGGGCGACTGGTCTGTCCGGCGCCCGGGCCTTCAGCCGGCCGGCTGGGCTTTCGAGTTCGCCAACGACAACTACCCGGACATCGACGACACGGCAGAAGTCGTGATCGCGCTCGGGCGAACCGATGAGCCGGCTGAAGACGCCGTGGATCGCGCGGTCGCCTGGATCGAGGCGATGCAGTGCCGGGACGGGGGTTGGGGCTCCTTCGACGTCGACAACACCCAGACGCTGTGCCGGGAGCTTCCCTTCTTTGACTTCGGGGAGCTGATCGATCCTCCGAGCGCGGACGTGACCGCGCATGTCGTGGAGATGTTGGCGAAGCTCGGACGTTCCAAGGACGCTGTCGATCTCGGCGTGCAGTGGTTGTTGCGCGCGCAGGAGGAAGACGGGTCCTGGTTCGGGCGCTGGGGCGCCAACCACGTCTACGGCACGGGAGCCGTGGTTCCGGGGCTCGTCGCCGCCGGGCTGGCAACCGACGACCCCGCCGTGCGCCAGGCCGTCGCCTGGCTGGAAGGCCACCAGAACGCCGATGGCGGCTGGGGCGAGGACCTGCGCTCGTATCGGGACTACTCGCAACGCGGCTGCGGGCCATCGACGGCATCCCAGACGGCTTGGGCCTTGCTGGGGCTCCTGGCCGCGGGCGAGCGCTCCGAGGCGACTCAGCAGGGTGTGGCTTACCTCGTCGCGACCCAGCGCGAAGACGGCTCGTGGGACGAGCCGTGGTACACGGGAACCGGCTTTCCCGGCGACTTCTACATCAACTACCACCTGTACCGGCTCGTGTTCCCGGTCACGGCCCTGGGGCGTTTCGTGAACGGAGAAGCCCACGGCTGATCTCAAGGTTCTGACGGCGCTGCGTGTCGAAGCCTTCGCGGTGGGCGGCGCCGATGTCATCATCGGCGCCGGGCCCGCTCGCGCCCGGCGTGCCGGCGCCGAGCTTGCCGCGAATCTCGACGAGAAGACGGCCGTCGCGCTTGTCGGCGTGGCGGGCGGCCTCTCTCCTGAATTGCACCCGGGTGACCTCGTCATAGCCAGCGAGCTGCGCAACACCGAGTCGTCGGGATCGCTCAACCTCCCGGGCGTGTCGTTTCTTGCGGCCGAGTTCCGCCGGGCCGGCCTTGGCGTTCACACCGGGCCGCTCGTGTCGTCGCCGCGGTATGTCCGGGCCCGCGAACGGGACGCGCTCGCGGCCTCGGGCGCTGTGGCCGTCGACATGGAATCGGCCTGGGTCATGGGCTATCTGCCCAACAACCCGCTTGCGGTCATCCGTTCCATCTCGGACACCAGCGAGCGCGGGCCGGTCCTCGGCGGCGCCCGAGCACTCGGGTCATTGCTGGCGGTGCGCCGGCCGCTCGAACGCTGGGCACGCGCCTGTGGCGAGCATGAGGTGCTGCTCGCTGCCCCTCGGTCGTTCTGCGCCGGCGTCGATCGCGCGATCGAGATCGTCGAGCGCGCGCTCTCGCTCCACGGAGCGCCTGTCTATGTCCGCCGTCAGATCGTCCACAACCTGCACGTCGTTCGCGACCTCGAGTCCAAGGGCGCGGTGTTCGTCGAGGAGATCGACGAGGTGCCCGAGCGCGCGGTCGTGGTGCTGGCCGCGCACGGTGTCTCCCCGGCTGTTCGCCAGCAGGCCGCCGAGCGCAGCGACCTCAAGGTCATCGACGCGACCTGCCCGCTGGTCGCCAAAGTGCACACTGAGGCGCGTCGCTACGCGAGCCAGGACTACAACCTCGTCCTCATCGGCCACGCCGATCACGAGGAGGTCATCGGGACTCTCGGTGAGGCACCGGGCCGTTTTCACGTCGTGGAGGGCGCGGACGACGTCGGCCGGCTGGAGCTTGCGCTCGAGCCGAGGCGCCCGGTCGCGTACCTCACACAGACGACGCTCGCAACCGACGAGACCGCCGAGATAGTCGCGGCGTTGCGGCGCCGGTTCCCCGAGATCACCGCGCCCCCTGCGGACGACATCTGCTATGCCACACAGAACCGCCAGGACGCGGTCCGCCAGATCGCCCACCGATGCGACCTCATGCTCGTGGTGGGCTCGGCGAATTCGTCCAATACCGCTCGCCTCGTGGAGGTGGCCCGGCGCGAAGGCTGCCGCGCAGAGCTGATCGAGGACGTCTCGCAGCTGGAGCTGGGCTGGCTCGCGGGCGTCACAACCGTGGGGCTCACCGCCGGCGCGTCGGCACCTGACCTCCTCGTCCAGGAAGTGCTCGACACTCTCCGCCTGCTCGGGCCGGTGTGCCTGAGTGAGGAGAGGACTGCAGAAGAAACCGTCCGTTTTTCCCTCCCGACTCAGGTGCGATGATGCCGATCCCTCTCCGTCAGAACATCCGTATCGGTGCCCACCTCGTCCGGCACCGCCTGAAGAAGACCAAGTACTACCCCTTCATCGTCGAGATCGAGCCGCTCTTCGCGTGCAACCTGGCGTGTCCGGGCTGCGGGAAGATCCAGCACCCGACCGAGGTTCTGCGCCAACGCCTGTCGGTGGAGGACGTGCTCGAGGCCGTCTCGGAGAGCGGCACGCCCATGGTGTCCATCGCCGGCGGCGAGCCACTGCTCCATCCCGACATCGAGCGCATGGTCCGAGAGCTCGTGCGCCGCAAGGTCTACGTCTACCTGTGCACCAATGCGGTGCTCCTGAGCCGGCGCCTCGACCGCTTCAGCCCTTCTCACTACTTCTCCTGGGTCGTCCATTTGGACGGCACGCGTGAGCGGCACGACGCCGCAGTCGACAGGGCCGGCGTCTTCGACACCGCCGTGGCGGCGATTCGTGAGGCGAAGGCAAAGGGCTTCCGAGTGACGACGAATTCGACCTTCTTCAACACCGACTCGCCGAAGACGGTTCGTGACGTCCTCGACTTCCTCAACGACGACCTCGGCGTAGACGCGATGATGATCTCGCCCGCGTACGCATACGAGAAGGCACCCGATCAAGAGCACTTCCTCGGGGTCGAACAGACCCGCCAGCTGTTCAAAGAGGCGTTCGCCGACAAGCGGAGGAAGAAGTGGCGCCTCAACCACTCCCCGCTGTTCCTCGACTTCCTCGAGGGCAAGGTGGACTTCCAGTGCACGGCTTGGGGCATTCCCAGCTACTCGGTCTTCGGCTGGCAGCGACCCTGCTACCTCATGGCCGACGGCTACGCGGCCAGCTACCGCGAGCTGGTCGAGACCACCGACTGGGGTGCCTACGGACGAGGCAGGGATCCGCGGTGCGCGAACTGCATGGCTCACTGCGGCTACGAGCCCTCGGCCGTCATCGCGAGCCTGGGCTCGCTCCGCCAGTCGCTTCGCGCGCTCATGGATACGCACTGATCGACATGAGCGTCATCACCGTCCCAGCCGAGTCCGTGCTTGCCACCGCCGTCTCACCGGAATGCCTCCGCGAGATGAGCTCACGCGAGCTCCGCTCGCTCGTGGCTGAGATCCGCCGGTTCCTCGTCTCGAGCGTCTCGGCGACGGGGGGTCATCTCGGCTCGAACCTCGGAGTCGTGGAGCTCACCATCGCTCTGCATCGCGTGTTCTCGTCTCCCGACGATGCCATCGTCTGGGACACCGGTCACCAGGCCTATGTGCACAAGCTCGTTACCGGCCGCCAGGACGGGTTCGCCGGCTTGCGCCAGGGCGGCGGCATGTCGGGCTACCCGAACCGCTCCGAGTCCGAGCACGATCTCGTCGAGAACAGCCACGCTTCCACGGCGCTGTCGTATGCCTACGGGCTCGCCACGGCGCGGCGGCTGCAGCGGGACCCACGCCGCGTCGTCGCGGTAGTGGGCGACGGCGCGTTGACTGGCGGCGTCGCGTACGAGGCGCTCAACAACATCGGGGTTTCCGGCGCGAAGGTTGTCATAGTCCTCAACGACAACGGGCGTTCCTACGCTCCGACGGTGTCGAGGATCTCGTCCGCAGGCCGGACCGTTGCGCCGGGCCGCGGCAACGGCTCGACGCCGGGCCGCTCCCCGACGGGCGACTTCTTCGAGGCTCTCGGTGTCTGCTATCTCGGGCCTGTGGACGGCCACGACCTCGACGCCCTCGAACGGGCGCTGCACCGGGCGGCGGACCTGCCCGGGCCAGTTGTGCTGCATGTGCATACGACCAAGGGCCGCGGCTACGAGCCCGCAGAGCGCGACGAGGAGAAGCGCCTCCACGACGTCGGTCCTTTCGATCCGGAGACCGGCGTCGCGCTCGCCGTCGCCGGCCGCCGGTTGAGCTACACCGAAGCATTCGGCTCGGCGATCGTTCGCGAAGCGGCGGTGCGCCCCGAGATCGTCGCCATCACCGCCGCCATGCCGGGACCGACGGGACTGATCGAGTTCCGTGACTGCTACCCGGAACGTTTCTTCGACGTCGGCATCGCAGAGCAGCACGCTGTGAACGCGGCCGCAGGCATGGCCATGGGCGGCTTGCGACCGGTCGTCGCGATCTACTCCACGTTCCTCAACCGAGCCTGGGACCAGGTCTATTACGACGTGGGTCTCCACCGCCTTCCGGTGATCTTCTGTCTTGACAGGGCGGGCATCACCGGCGATGACGGTCCCAGCCACCACGGCGTGCTCGACCTGATGCTGCTCACCAAAGTGCCCGGGATGACGGTCTTCGCCCCTTCGTCATACGAGGAAGTGGGCAACATGCTGCACGAGGCCCTGACGATCACCTCGGGCCCAGTCGCCATCCGGTGGCCGAAGAGCGAAGCCTGCTCGACATCGCAGGTGGGCAGCGGCATCCGGGCGCGCAAGGTCCGCGCCGGGTCTCAGGTTTGCCTCGTCGGTGTCGGCAAACTTGTCACCGTTTGCGAGCAGGCCGCTCACATCCTCGCCGGCAAGGGCGTCGACGCCACCGTGTGGGACGCGCGCGTCGCCTCGCCGCTGGACCCGGCCATGATCGAAGATGCGATGGCCCACGAGCTCGTCGTTTCCGCCGAGGACGGCATCCTCGAGGGCGGCGTGGGGTCGCGGGTCAGCGCAGCGCTTCGCGGTGCTGCTCCGGCAGGCATCGGCCCAGTGGTCGTCAGCTGTGGTGTCCCGACCGCCTACCTCCCGCACGGCGAGGCGTCCGACATCCTGGCGTACCTCGGTCTCGACGGTCCGGGGATCAGCCGAGCGGTGCTCGACCACCTTTGAGCCGTTAGCCCGGGCGCTTCGCCCCGAACGCCCGGACTCCGGGCGCTTCCTCTCCAAGGGCCCCTCCGCGCAGCCGGGGGCGCTCGCGTAATCTTGCTCCAGATCCGGCAGGCGCTCGTTCGCGCGCCCGCTCGCCGAAGCCCTTTCAGAGAAACGAGGAACGCCATGACCCAGGTTGTCTCCGCCGACGAGGGCTTAGCGGCCCACGCCGCAGATGCTCACGTGTTCTACTCGTGGTCGGCGCAGGCGCTGATCAAGCCGATGGTCATCGCGGGCGCCGAGGGCTCCTACGTCTTCGACGACGGCGGCAAGCGCTATCTCGACTTCTCCTGCCAGCTCGTCAACACCAACATCGGCCACCAGCACCCGAAGGTCGTCGCTGCCATCAAGGCACAGGCGGATCGGCTGTGCACGGTGAGCCCGTTGCACGCCAACGGCATGCGCGACGAGGCTGCCCGCCTGATCTGCGAGCTCGCCCCCGAGGGCATGAACAAGGTCTTCTTCACCTGCGACGGTTCGGAGGCCGTCGAGCACGCGTCCCGCATGGCCAGGCTCCACACGGGCCGGATCAAGCTCATGGCCAGGTACCGCTCGTACCACGGGAGCACGACAACGGCCACCAACCTGACAGGAGAGCCGAGGCGTTGGCCCAACGACTATGGGAGCGCGGGGGTCGTGCATTTCTTCGGCCCGTTTCTCTACCGCTCGCCGTTCCATTCCTCCAACGAGGAGGAGGAGTCGAAGCGGGCGCTCGAGCACCTGGAGCAGGCCGTGCTCCTCGAGGGGCCTTCGACGATCGCAGGCATCATCCTCGAAACAATCCCCGGTACCGCCGGCATCATGCCGCCGCCTCCCGGCTATCTCGCCGGAGTGCGTGAGATCTGTGACCGCCACGGCATCGTCCTCATCGCCGACGAGGTCATGGCCGGGTTCGGCCGGACAGGAAAGTGGTTCGCGTTCGAGAACTATGGAGTCGTTCCCGACCTCGTGACGTTCGCGAAGGGCGTGAACTCGGGCTATGTGCCCCTTGGCGGCGTCATCATCTCCGACCCGATCGCAGCGACGTTCGCCGAGCGCGTCTACGCGGGTGGCCACACCTACTCGGGCCATCCGCTCGCGTGCGCGGCCGCGGTTGCGACCATCAATGCCATGAAGGAGGAGGGGATCGTCGAGAACGCCGCCTGGATAGGCGAGAAAGTGCTCGGGCCCGGGCTCGCCGAGCTCGCGAGCCGCCATGCGTGCGTAGGCGAGGTGCGCGGCCTGGGCGTGTTCTGGGCGCTCGACCTCGTCAAGGACAAGGCGACACGCGAACCGATCGCACCCTACGGTGGCACGAGCGCCGCGATGGCGGACCTCGTGCGAGCCTGCAAGGAGCGTGGCCTCCTGCCGTTCACGAACTTCAACCGGCTGCATGCCGTGCCACCCTGCAACGTGACCGAAGCCGAAGCCCGAGAGGGGATCGAGATCCTGGACGAGGCTCTCTCGGCCGCAGACGCCTACTGCGGATAGGTTCCCCGCCGGCGGCTTCGCGGCTTGTCATCCAGGCGCCGGTATTATTTATAAGTCGGCCTGACGCGTGGGGGACCACAGATCTACGAGGAGCGTCCGCGATCCAATTCTCCATCCGAGCGCTCGCCCTGACCCCGCTCGCGTTCGCGCCGGCACCCCTATGCGAAGGCATGCCGTTGTGAGAGGCCTTCTCAGGCTCGCAGCGATCGCCGTGCTTGCGCTCTCGGTCGTGGCCTGCACAAGCGGTTCCACTGCATCCGGCAAGGCGACGATCACGCTCTACAACGGCCAGCACGTGCAGACGACAGAGACGCTCGTTGCTGCCTTCGAGAAGGCCACCGGGTTCAACGTCGCGGTCCGCAACGACGACGAAGACGTCTTCGACGCCGAGATCGTCGCGGAGGGACCGCGGTCGCCCGCTGACGTGATCTTCTCGGAGAACTCCCCGGCTCTCGAGTACCTCCAGGAGAAGGATCTCCTGGCGCCGGTCGATCGCTCGACGCTCGCGCGCACCCCGAACAAGTACAGCTCACCGCAAGGCGACTGGGTCGGGATCTCGGCGCGCGTCAGCGTGCTCATCTACGACCCGAGCCTGATCAACAGAAGCGCGCTCCCGACCCGTGTCCTCGAGCTCGCCGATCCGCGCTACAAGGGCAAGCTTGCATTCGCCCCAGGCGAGACCGACTTCCAGCCCGTCGTCACCTCGGTGCTGCACACCTACGGGAAGCCCGAGACGCTGAAGTGGCTGAACGGCATCAAGACCAACGCGGGGAGCCACATCTACCCGGACAACGAGGCGATCTCCGCCGCGGTGAACCGTGGGATCGTCGCGTTCGGGGTCGTCAACCAGTACTACTGGTACCGGATGCGCGCGGAGATCGGCGCTGCCAGGATCCACTCGCGGATCGCCTACTTCGCACCGCGAGACGCCGGCTATGTCCTCGACATCTCGGGCGCCGCGATCTTGAAGTCCTCCAAGCACCAGGCGGCGGCGCAGAGTTTCCTGGCCTTCCTCGTCTCCGAACAGGGCCAGGAGATCATCGCCCACTCGATCAGCTTCGAGTACCCGATCGCGTCCGGTGTCCAGACCGCGCAAAGCGAGACGCCCTTTGACGAGCTCGAACCGAACCCGGTCGACGTCGGCGAGCTCGGCACCGGGGCCCAGGCGACCGCTCTCCTGCGCGACGTGCAGCTCCTTTGAGCGTGGCCGCTCGATCGGCCAGGCGGCCGAAGGTCCTGGTGGCCGCGACTCTCCTTGTCGTCGCCGTGCTCGCGCTCCCGCTCGCCTTCCTTCTCACCGAGGCGGCCGGTGCGGGTGCCTCCAACGTCTGGCACCTGATCTGGCGCTCGCTAACCGCGAGCCTCTTGTGGAACACGGTCCGCCTCACCGTCGTCGTCACCGTTCTCTGTGCGGTGATCGGGACCCTTGCCGCATACGGCGTAGAGCGGACCGACCTTCCCGGCCGAAGCGTCTGGGCGGTGCTCGTCGTCGTCCCATTCGCCATCCCGGACTTCGTCGTGAGCTTCGGCTGGTCGTCGCTGTCGACCTGGGTGCAGGGCTTCAGAGGAGCGGTGCTCGTCATGACCCTCGCCGTCTACCCCCTCGTCTACCTGCCCGTGGCGGCGAGCCTGCGTGGCGCCGACCCGGGCCAGGAGGAGATCGCCCGCAGCCTCGGAGTCAGCCGGCTCGCGACCTTCTTCCGCATCACGCTCGGCTAGGCGCGCCGGGCAATTCTCGGCGGGTGCCTGCTCGTCGCCCTCGTCATCCTCGCCGAGTACGGCGCCTTCGAGATCCTCGGGTTCCAGACCTTCACGACCGAGATCTTCGCGGAGTTCAATATCGTCGACACCTCGGTGGCTTGTGCGCTCTCGCTTGTTCTCGTCCTGCTGAGCCTGTTCGTGCTCGTGGGCGAGAGTGCCTCGCGTGGCGGTGGTCGGGTGAGCCGTACCGGTCCCGGGGCCCAGCGCGTGCTGGCGCGCAGGCACCTCGGGCGCGCCCGCCTACCTGTGCTCATTGTGTACGCGCTGCTCGTCCTGGCGGCGCTCGGCGTGCCGATCGGCTCGTCGGTCTACTGGATCTTCGAGGGCGGCGCGCACTCGCTCATGGGCGCGTCGCTCGGCTCGGCGACGTTGCACACCGCCGGCTACAGCCTCGCTGCCGCGCTCGTGGCGACTGCGATGGCGCTGCCTGTCGCGCTCCTCGTAGCACGCCATCCCGGTCGTGTGCACCTGTTGCTCGAGCGGACGACGTTCCTCGTCCTCGCCATGCCCGGGCTCGTCGTCGCGCTCGCGATCTCGTATTTCTCCACGCGCTACGCGAACAGCTTCGGCTACCAGACCGCGCCGCTGCTCGTCCTCGCCTACTCGATCATGTTCTTCCCGCTTGCTCTCGTGTGCGTGCGGGCTTCGGTGGCACAGTCCCCTGTGTCCCTGGAGGAGGTGGCGGGCTCGCTCGGGGTGCGCCGCCTTCCCTCGTTCTTGCGGGTGACCCTGCCCCTCGTCGCGCCCGGGGTCGGCGCGGCCTTCTGCCTCGTGTTCTTGTCCGCGGTGACCGAGCTCACCGCGACCCTGATCCTGATCCCGACCAACGCAGAGACGCTCGCGACACAGTTCTGGGCCTATCAGCAGAACCTCTCATACGGCCAGGCAGCCCCGTTCGCGCTCGTCATCATCGCGATCGCGGCGGTCCCGAGCTACGTGCTCAGCCGTTTCTTCGACCGGCTTCCTCGCCGCGGGCTCGCCCAGGCACCGGGGGTCGTGACGTGATCGATCTCGAGGTCGTCGGCATCCACAAGTCATACGGTTGCCAGCCCGTGCTGCGCGGCCTCGACCTCTCGGTCGTCGCAGGATCGTTCACCTCCATCCTCGGGCCGTCGGGAAGCGGGAAGACGACGCTGCTGCGGGTGATCGCAGGCTTCGAACGTGCCGACCGCGGTGTGGTGCGGCTCGCCGGCGAGATCGTCGACGACAGCGATCACTACGTGGCGCCCGATCGGCGACGTATCGGCTTCGTGCCCCAGGACGGGAGCCTGTTCCCGCACCTGGCGGTGGAACAGAACGTCGGCTTCGGCCTGCCCCGGCGTGAGCGGCGCGGGAAGCGGGTTGGCGAGCTGCTGGACATGGTCGGGCTGGGCGGGCTGGAACGGCGCTATCCCCACCAGCTCTCCGGTGGCCAGCAGCAGCGCGTAGCCCTCGCCCGGGCGCTCGCCATCGAACCGTCGCTCGTGCTGTTGGACGAGCCGTTCGCCTCCCTCGACGCGAGCCTGCGGGCGGTCCTGCGCCAAGACGTCCGGCGTGTGCTCAAAGAGGCGGGTACGACTGCGCTGCTCGTCACCCACGACCAGGACGAGGCGCTCTCGCTCGCCGACCGTGTCGCGATAATCCACGACGGGCAGATAGGCCAGTACGACACCCCACAGGCTCTCTACGCCCACCCTGCGAGCCCCGAGCTCGCCCTCGGTCTCGGCGAGACGAACTTCCTCCGCGGCAAGGCGCGCGGCGATGCCGTCGAGACTCCCCTCGGGCTCCTCCTTCGCGAGAGTGCCCCGTCTTCGGCCGCGACGGCAGTCGACGGGGCTCCGCTTCTCGTCCTCGTGCGTCCCGAACAGATCGTGGTCTCGGGCGAGCCCGGCGATGACCGCCGGACCGCCCGTGTTCTCGGCGCCGAGTTCTACGGCCACGACGCCGTGGTCACGCTGCGCGCCGAGTGGGACGAGTCGGAGATCCTCGTCGCCCGCACGTCGGATGCGGGGACCTTGCCGAAGGTCGGCGCGCGGGTTGCGCTCTCGGTTCGCGGGCGCGTCGTCGCTTGGTCCGACAGTGCTCCGCCCGGCGGCGCCGAGGCAGCAGACGGGGCCAAGAGCGAGCAGTGACGGCTCGAGCCCGTCGTGGTCGGGTCCGCTAGAAGATGGGCTCGTGACACACCGCGTCTTGGTCCTCCGGTCACGCACAT
>OBLU010001229.1_pt1 | contig 23893 bp, 17 predicted proteins | sample 1518681 | NCBI WGS metagenome assembly OBLU01 (sample SAMEA3539304, study PRJEB22396) | soil metagenome | biome: tundra; feature: field; material: soil | place: USA | collected 2010-05 | depth 0.15 m
TATTCTGCTTTTATAAGTCCCGGCAACCTCTGTTTTGATATTGGAGCTAGCTATGGTAACCGGAGTGAGATATTCCTGAATTTGGGCGCTAAAGTTGTAGCGCTTGAACCCCAACATAAACCGGCTATTTTTCTTAAAAGAAAATTTAGGGACTCAATTATTTTAGAAAAAAAAGCAGCAGGACCTCAACTAGGTAAAAATATAATGTTTATAAGTCCAAATTCAGCTTTGTCCTCTCTGTCTGCTGAATGGATTAATATTGTTAAAAATAAAAGATTTCGCAATATAAAATGGAATAGGAAAATTGAAATCGAAGTAGTTACAATTGATAAATTAATAGAATTATATGGAAAACCGGATTATTGTAAAATTGATGTTGAAGGTTATGAACTGGATGTTCTTCACGGATTATCGCAGCCGATCAATCTGATTTCATTTGAATTCACAATTCCTGAATTTATTGACAAAGCAATAGATTGTATAAATTATTTGTCTAAGCTTGGGGATATTAAATGCAATTATTCAGCAGGGGAAACCATGGAATTCGGGATTGATAATTGGATTAGTAAGGATGAATTCATTCCAATGTTCCGTAATCTCACTAAGAAGGGTATAATCGATGGTGACATTTATATAAAATTTCTATAATATGAAAAAAGTAAGTGCCTCCATAGCCGGTGCATCTATAATACTTTCTGGTTTTAGTCTTTTCAGTAAAGGAGTGGGATTTATACGTGAAATTATTTACGCAAGAAATTTTGGTCTAAGCCCTGAATTCGACTTATTTTTAACTTGTGCTGCGTTGCCCATCGTGATAAATACTTCAGTACTGTATCTGGGGCAGCATTATTTCATCCCTGCCTATAATAAATTAAATAATCTCTCTGAATCAAAAGGAGATTTATTCCTGAATTATACGTTTTGGTTATTCATCTTCGGAGGAATATCCTTATCTCTTATATTATTGCTTCTCTCTAAATTATTCATTGGATTTTACTTATCCTATATGTCTCCGGAAATACAAGTGAAGGGACTTCAGATCTTTTTGCTTTTTTTGATTACAATTCCGATAAACGCTGGCTTTTCTATAATTACTGCATATATGCAGGCAAAATTCAATTTTATTTATCCTGCTGTTTCTCAGTTAATACTTAATCTTATAATTATTTTCTTGGTCTATTTTCTTACAAGTAACCTGAAAATATTTGTTCTTCCGGTAAGTTTCATTATTGCTTACTTTATAAGTTTAATAATATTAATAAAACCGGTTTTCAATAAACTTGATTTTAAAATTAGGGATCTGTTTAAGAATAAATTTGAACTTCTTAACGTAAATAATTTATTGTTCTTAATTGTTATTGAATCTCTTTCGCTTTCTTATGTTTTGATCGACAGATATTTTATAGGAAAAATTCCCTCCGGCGGACTTGCTGCTTTAAATTATGCAAATGTGATCTACTCTCTTCCGATATCAGTCTTTTCAATCTCTTTAATTACCACAATGTTTTCAAAATTTTCTCAATCATCCTTAAGATCGGAAGAACAGCTTAAAAGTGATTTCAGAAATGCAATAAGTATAAATAGTTTTGTAATTATCCCGGTAATGTTTTTAATCTATTTCTGGGGGGATGTATTCCTTAAAATCTTCTATGAGAGAGGGGCATTTTCTCCGTCAGATACAATTTTAACTCATCAGGCATTAAAATATTATATAATCAGTTTGGTTTTTTACTCCTCATATTTAATTGCGGTCAAACTGTTTTATAGCATTAACAATTATAAAATTATTATGTGGTTATCTGTTATTGCCTTTTTCCTCAAAATAGTCTTAAATATATTCTTGGTCAATGGTTTACATCAGAATGGTTTGGCTTTGTCCACCACATTAATTTATTTATTTCTGTTTATTACTGCTTTTTATTTTATTTCTGAAAAAATTAAAATTAAGGATAAAGCATATCATTATACTTCAATTTTATATTTCTTTATTAACGGTATAATATCACTTTTAATGGTTGATATTTGCCTGCCTTCTTTAACAGGGGGAAAAATAATAAATGTAATTCTACAAATAACAATTTTTCTGATTATTTACCTTTTTAATTCATTTTATTTGAACAATTATGAATTTAATATTGTAAGAGATTCTGTGTTGTCAGTTATTGGTAATTTGAAGCATAAAATAAAAGCATAAATATTGAGCTTAAAACAGAAAATATTTAATTATTATATATTAAGAAAAACATCTCATTTCCTTTGTTTTATTTTTATTAAATCAACACGTCTCTTTAACTTATTTAAGAAAAAGAATAAGAAGAACATTGTAATATTAGCTATTCATAAAATAGGTGATTCGGTTTTTACTATTCCTGCAATTAAAATGATCAAAAATCATTTTAGTATGCCGATTTATATATTCTGTTATGAAACTACTATTCCTGTATTTTCATATAATTTTGGTTCAGACATCAGATATATAGGGTTATCCCCGGATCAATTTATTTTCGGAAACAGAATAGCAGGCAGGAGTGTAAGAAAAATTCTTAAAGAAATATCCCCCGGAATAATTTTCGATCTAACAGGAACTATTTTAACTGCCTCAATATTATTTAATTCCCGGGCTGATAAAATTGTTGGACTAAATGAGCCGTTATTCAGGGGTATTTACAACGAGTATTACAATAATTCAGGCACGGAACATCTTTCAAAAATGTATTTGAATATATTGAAGAATTATGTACCTGTTAATGAGGAATTACTTGAATTCCCGGTAGCCCTGAATAAACAGGGAAAAATATTGATCCACCCATCTGCAGGATGGAAAGCAAAAGAATGGAATTTTAATAAATTTATAGAATTATATAAGGAAATCAATAAGAATTATGAATCCTTATTTATATTAGAGAAGAATAAGATTGATGAACATTTTCTGGCTGAAATGAGGGAAATGGGAATCAATTATGTGGAAACCGCGAATTTAAATGAATTAATAGAAGTTATTTCTGGTGCTGGATTATTAATAACCAATGATACAGGACCATTACACGTAGCAAGTATGATCGGCTCTCCAACATTTTCAATATTTGGACCGACAAATCCAGCTTTCCATTTGCCCTATGGAAAATATCATAGATTTATTAATAAGAAGATTCATTGTTCACCGGTTAATGATAAATATTGCTTTATGTCGGGCGGAAGGACTTGTCCATGTTTTGAATGTATGAATTTATTATCTGCTAAGGAAGTATTTGCCGCTGTTGATGTTTTTATACAGGAATTGCAATTAACTGAAAAATCAAATTAAAAGCATTTACATTGAATTATTCAGAATATATTAATAAAAATTGGATAATTATTGCATTAATATTTGCACTTCTATCCGGCATCTCAGTCTGGATAACCATTTCCGGGTTTATACTGCTTGCATTCCTGATATCATACGGGATATTTAAAGAAAATGTAATAATACTCTTGGCACTTATCGGTTTTTTGGCTTTTACTGGGGAGGAATTTGAAAGTTACAGAAACATAATTAATGCAGTTTTATTTATTTTTCTATTAGCAATCTATTTTAAAAAGTATGGTCTTGATATTAGCAATTATAAGAAAATACCAAAAGAATTAACTTATTTCCTGTTCCTTTACTTTGCTTCAATTTCTCTCTCAACTATATTTTCACACAATATTAATTTAGGACTTCTGGTTATTGTAAGAAGCGTTTTATTTTTAATTATTGTCTATATTCTTTATTCATTCATTCAGGATAAACGGACCTTATATTTTTACCTTCTTTCACTATTTATCATAATAGTTATTATCGGCTCAACTTTATTATTTGATTTTTCAAAAACGGGATTCTCGGGTTATTTATTAAAGGGTTTGGTAAACAGGTTTGGAGGCATATATGGCAATCCTAATTATATCGGTTTATTAATCGTAGTAAGTCTTCCAATATTGCTTGCATTGTTTAAGCTTAATATTTGGCCCGGTAAGCAGAAAGTAATAATTCTATCTTTAATACTCATTTTTGAAGTTATTATTCTGATACTATCTGATTCAAGGGCAAGTATGCTGGGAACATTTGCAGGTTCCTTATTTATCTTATTTCATATTAATAAAAAAATATTTATCAGACTAACCTTGCCGGCATTATTTATTGTAATTATTATTGTAATGCTTGCGCCGGATCTTCAAAATTTTTTGGATATATATCTCCGTCTTCAAAGAATTAATAACAGGGAAATTTTCTGGCAGGCAGGGTTCGATATTATTAGAGATCATCCTTTCCTGGGGGTAGGACCGGATATGTTTGATAAATATTTCTATTCTTATATGCCCTCATTTGTTAATGATATTTTTGCATCTGGCAATTGGGCAGTCGGTAAACCCCATCCTCATAACTTCTTTTTATTTTATTTTGCAGAAAATGGTATTATGGGTTTAATAACTGCAATAATGTTTTTCGTTTTATTTTTCTATTTGGCGCTTAAATCAATTCAAAGAATAAGAAACAACGATCCTGATCTTTATTATCTTACCCTGGGAATATCCGGAGTAGGAATAGGAGTCTTTATCAGGTCATTTTATGAAATTACCGGAATACTAACATATGGCTATATTACAAGGGATCTTGCTTTCTGGATAATATTCATAATATTAATACATATTTATTATGTCAGCGGAAAGAGTGTCCCTGTACAAAACCCTGTCCATATTAAAAAAACTGAATTTCACTAAAATTTAAAGAAATCTTTCGTTTTATTTATCTTTGTCAATCATTTTTTAACATAAATAAATGCAATGCGAATATTAATCTGCGATGATCACGCACTTATCAGATCAGGAATAAACAATCATTTTATCAATGAACCCGGTTATAATATCGTAGGGGAGGCTGTAAACGGTCATGATTTAATTCAGCAATATGAGCTCCTGAAAACTTAAAAGTCTCCCCTCAGGGATCATCTTTGTCATTTAAATATTCCTCCTCATATTCTTCGATTATAAGCCGAAATGCCCTTTTAAAGCTGTCTTCCGTATTCGTATCCATGTAATACTCCTTTTTTATTTTACACATGCCCCTCTACTATCTATAATTCCATTTTTTCATTTTTTGCCGTTTTATTTTTAATGGATCAAAATTCTTAAAAGTGATATCGTGTAATTTTATGGGCAGGAAGGTTGCTTCTTTATGTTTCTCCTTTGCATCTACTGTTCATTCACTGTTCAATAGCCGGGAATACCCCGCTAATACACTGTTTATATACTGTAACTTAGATTGAAGTCTCCCCCGCAAAAAACATCCCCTGCCTTTGTAAGCAGGGGATTGTATAATCAGCTCCGTTTTATCTGTCGGCAGTTCTTTAAGCTATACGCTTTTAACTATCTCTGAATAACGGATCGCTTTGCCGTTATTTAACAAGCACCCTCTACTAGTTATAATTCCTTTTTTCCGTTTTTTGCCATAAACACCCAAATGGCAAAAAATCATTTTTTGGAATTATAGATAATAGAGGGTCACTTTTTTTAAAGGAGTTTCATTATGAAAGTTTTTAAAGCAGCTAAATCAGTTATTTCCCACTTTTGGGAAGGAATTGCAAGGAATTTCGACTTCGCAGGCTCAATTGTCGATTTCCCCGCCCCTTCCCTTAAAGACAACGAAGCTCTCATAAGCTATCCCGCCTTCCGGTGTCCTCTCCAAATACAATTCTATTATCCCCGGACTCGTATTTAACGACAAACTCCAAAAATTACTATTCTTTATTTGATTTATGAATTGAAACCAATGAAAATGGATTACAAAAAACAATTTTGCTTCGGTCTAAATTCGGAGGTGGGCAAAATAACAGCAACCTCGGTTAGATTTAAGCAGTAAAATGTAATTAGGGCTTATTTGACCTATTTAGCTTAAATAACCCACAAATAACGCCAGTTCCATATGCGATATGTATGATAAAAAATAGTAATGGTATTCTTGCTTTATTAATTAAGCTATGTTCGGTAAAAAGAGTTATGGAAAATATTATACTTATATATATAAAAAGAGGAATTAATATTAATGGGAACATCGCAAATAGAATACAGAGAAAAATGTATATAACGAAAATAGAAGGTACTAAATGTCTGAATTTAATTTCGGATTTAATCTTTCGTAAAACCATCGGTTTATAAAAGCCATATTGAAAATATTGTTGAAAAAAACCCGAATAAGAATTACGCGGGATGTACCATAATTTAATATCAGGATTAAGATAAATTTTTTTCCCCATACTCTTTGCCCTATAATGGAATTCATCATCTTGATTTCGAATAAGTCTTTCATCAAAAAAACCAATGTCCTGAAAAATATTTTTTTTCCATGCCCCAAATGTTACGTGGTCAACATATCCGCGATAATTTGAACTATGTACTTTACTATTTCCAATTCCAAATGGATGTGACATTACAAATCCGACAGCAGTTCTGAATCCTTCTTCAGGATAAATTCTTGTTGGTCCTCCAACTATATCGGCATCAATGGAATGAAAAGTTTGAATTATTTGTTCAAAATAATCGGGAGAATAATAACAATGAGCATCAATCCTAGCTATAATTTCTCCTGTTGAATTCTTTATTCCTAAATTCAAAGCATAGGGGACGTATTTATCAGGATTATTAATTAATCGAATATTTTTATACTTATTTTCATAATATTTAATAACCTCAATACTTCCATCATTAGAACCACCATCTATGAAAATGAGTTCTTTCAAGACCGGAGCTGAATTTATAAAGAATTCAACGATACTATCAATAAATTTTGATTCGTTATAGACTGGGCAGATTATGGATATCATGTTTGCAGCCTCAAAATATTTTCATAGACAGAAACCATTTTACTTGAACATAGTTCTAAATTATAATTATTAATAACATGTTCTCTTCCATTTCTGCCGAGTTTTTCTCTTAAATATTTATCTAATACAAGTTTTTCGATTGCTAAAGCAGTTGCTTTTACATCTTCTTTCGGCACAATTAGTCCTGTCACATTATTTTTAACTACTTCAGGTAATCCTCCAACATCTGAAACTATCACAGGTTTACCTGAAGATGAAGATTCTAGAACTGAGACTCCAAAACTTTCGCTGTCTTCCCTAGAAACTGAAACAAATATATCTATTTTAGTATGGTAACTTGGTACATCTTTATAAGGAATATAATTAACAAAGGTTGTTTCATTATTGATTCCCAGATCGTTTGTAAGTCTGACAAGGTAATCCATCTGACTACCACCCCCTACAATTAAGAGGTTAGTTTTTACTTCTGTATTGTTTTTCTTAAACATATGGTACGCTCGGATAAGGATATCTATACCGTATTTTATCTCAAGTGTTTTAACCGTTCCAATAACCAAGCATTTATTTTCGTCCATTTTACTACTTGGAATGAATTTATCAATATCGATTCCGAAAGGAGTTATCTCAATATTATGGTTAGTATACTTTGCTGTTTCAATACTCATAGTTTTACTTGTAGAAAGAATTTTATCAGCTCTTGATAAGTTATATTTTAATACAGTTTTGTTTAGAAAACTAAAATGCGGAAAATTATAAATATCAGAACCCCATACCGAGATAATAAAAGGTTTAAAAAAAGTTAAGGCACCCAATAGCCCATAACTAGAAGCATAATGTGAATGAAGAATGTCAGGTTTAAATTCTTTTATTTTTCTTTTTATTTGGGGTAATTCTTTTAGAAATATTAGTTTTGACCAAACTGGATTATCAAAACTCCCGTTACTAAAATTTGAAGAAAATAATGTTAACTTATCTGAATTAGTAAAATCGCGTTCATTATATTTTGATAATGAAAATAGGAAAATACAGAATCCTTTTTCAAGTAAAATATTTACCCATTTGATTGTATGTGCAGAACGCGCATCAGATAAAATAAATATCTTTAATAATTTCATTATTCAATTTTGGTTGCTATAAATAAAAATTGACCACAAAAAAGTAATTTGATAGAATTTAATTTATAATGAGAAACTCCAAATATTCTTCCAACGGAAATCAATAGATTTAAAGGTGATTCAATTCTCCAAAAGATATTTAAGAATTTTGGGCATCCTAGAGCTCTTCTAATAATTAATATTATAGAATCTATGCCTGGTCTTATTTCTAGGACAGAAAAACCAGAGTCAATTAATATTTGGTTAAAACCAAATGGAGTATAATTCCAAATACTTAAAGAATGGTAAGGCTCAAGATGAGAGGTAGTTCCTACAAAAACCCCCTCTTTTTTCAGAACTCTTAATATATCAAGCATTAATTGTTCCGGATGTCGCACATGCTCAAATACCTGCTTGCAATAAATAATATCGAAATAATCATCTTCAAAAGGTATAGTTAACCCGTCAAAGTAATAAAAATTATTTGAACTCCTTTTTCCCGAAACCTCAGGTGAATTTTCAAGGTCTATTCCAAACCATTCAATATTATTGCTAACTTTATTAAAAAAATTAATGGAATATCCCTGACCACAACCCAAATCAAGAACCCTTAAGACTTTTCTTGAGCCAAAATTATCCTTAATAATTTTTGTGATCATTTTATCTAGATTGGCTTGAGTGGAATAATCATCTGGAATATAATTCTGTGTGTTTAATATTTTATTTAACTTTATCATAATCAGTTTGAATATTTTTAAATATAAATTTACTAAAGTTAATTCATAGTAATTACTCATTAAATTCTGTATGCTAAAAAAACTAGACAATTTATTATGAGAATGAGTATTACAGATTTAGTAATAATTAGTCATTTATCTTAAGGAAATCGCAATATTGGAGTAGGGTATTTAATTATATATTAAATTATAAAAATAATATGGAAAATAAATTGAAAGAAATTGAAAATATCAAAAGAAGATATAAGATGCGTGAGAATAAATCATGGAGATATAATATAATTGACCCATGGATGTTTAAGAGTGAACAGGAAAAAGAAAGAGCTTTGATAAAATGGATTAATACTTGTTCTATTTTGCCCATGGAAGAGAAAAAAATACTTGAAATCGGATGTGGCAGTGGGGGTAATCTTTTACAGTTTCTAAGGTTGGGGTTTTCGCCTGAAAATTTAGTAGGTAATGAATTATTACAAGATAGAATAATTAAAGCAAGAAAGAAATTGCCGGCAGGGCTTAATTTAATTCCTGGCAATGCTCTTGATTTAACCATTCAAGAGTCCCAATTCGATATTGTCTTCCAATCAATGGTTTTTAGTTCAATATTGGATGAGGAATTCAAATTTCAATTAGCCAAACGAATGTGGGGATGGGTTAAAGAGGGGGGGGGAGTATTATGGTATGATTTTATATATAATAATCCTTGGAATAATGATGTAAAAGGAATTACTTATAAAAAATTGAAAGAATATTTCCCTGAAGCTTCTATTAAAAAATGGAAAATTACCTTGGCTCCTCCCTTAAGCAGAGTTGTCACTAAAATACACCCATCTTTTTATAATATATTTAATTTATTTCCATTTCTAAGAACCCATATTTTATGCTGGATACAAAAAAAAGACAAGTAATTTTGTTTGGAAAAGATTATCTTTAATACTTATTTTTCCGATCATAAATTACTATTTAGATTCGTATATGAATAAAGATTTCCTGTTATTTCATAAACCTTTTATTTCAGAAGAAGAAATCAATGAAATAGTTGATACTGTCAGATCCGGTTGGCTTAGTATGGGACCTAAAACAATCAGGTTTGAAGAGGAATTTACTAAATATATAGGTTCAAATCGTTCTATTGCTGTAAATTCATGGACTGCCGCGGGTCACTTAACTCTTGAAGCCTTTGGAATTGAAAGGGGAGACGAGGTAATTGTGCCCACAATGACTTTTCCTGCTACAGCTGAAATTGTATGTTATTTAGGTGCTAAACCTGTTATAGTTGATGTTTCTGAAGACACCTTAAATATTTCACTTGAAGCAATAGAAAAAGCTATTTCTCCCAAAACCAAAGCAATTATACCGGTTCATTATGGTGGTCAACCTTGTGATATGGATGAAATTCTTGATATTGCTAAAAAATATAATTTAAGGGTTATGGAAGATGCTGCACATGCTCTGCCTGCCACCTATAAAGGAAAAAAAGTTGGAAGTATTTCTGAGGTAACATGTTTTAGCTTTTATGCAACCAAAACTCTTTCTACAGGTGAAGGTGGAATGATTTGTACCAATAATGAGGATATTGCGGATCGTTGTACAATAATGAGGCTTCACGGTATAAATAGGGATGCCTGGAAAAGATATTCTGAGGCAGGTTCCTGGTATTATGAAGTAGTTGCCCCCGGGTTTAAATATAACTTTACTGATCTTCAGGCTTCTTTAGGTTTACCTCAACTGAAAAAAGTAGACTTTATGTGGGAATGCCGGAAAAAAATTGCACAATTATATACCGAAGCTTTTAAAGATAATGAGTTAATTGAACTCCATACAATTAAACCCGACAGGGAATCTTCTTGGCATCTTTATCCTATAAGATTAAATCTCGGGAAATTAAAAATAAATCGTGCACAATTTATTGAGGAATTAAAAAATCTAAATGTCGGAGTAGGTGTACATTTTATGCCTGTTCACCAACACATGTATTATAAAAATGAATTTAAATTAGAGGATAAAAATTATCCTGTTGCCTCAAATATTTTTCCCCGGTTGATTTCTCTTCCTATTTACCCCGGAATGAGTAAAGAACATGTTAATAAAGTTATCAATATTTTGTCTGACACCCTTAATAAATATAAAAGATAAATTACTCTACGATGGGCAAACAAGGCAGTTTAATCAAAAGATTAACTGATGTTATATTCAGTATCTTTGTTTTGTTTATAACATCTCCCATCTTAATAATATCCGCGCTTGCCATTAAATTAGAATCTCAAGGCCCGGCGTTATTTATTCAGGAAAGAACGGGATACTTAGGGGAAAAATTCAAAATGTTTAAATTCCGTGGAATGATAAATAATGCCTTGTCATTTGGTCCGGAATTAACCCAGGTTGATGATCCGCGTATCACTAAAATTGGAAAATTTTTAAGAAGAACAAGTATTGATGAAATTCCAAATTTTATTAATGTCTTATTAGGAGAAATGAGCATTATTGGCCCCAGACCTGAAATAGTTTCTATTACTGCAGGGTACAGTGAAGAACAAAAAATGGTATTCCAATTCAAGCCCGGAATAACCGGTTTTAGCCAGATAAACGGACGACAGATGCTCTCCCCGGAAGAAAGAGTGAGGATGGAAATAGAATATTACAAAAATGAAAATTTCATTCGGGATATATCCTTGTTATTCCACACCATAAAGGTTGTTATTACCAATAAAGGTAATACATGAAATTATTAGCGATTCTTCCATTATTTATACTTTTACAAATTCCAGGTTTCTCTCAGGTAGAAAATGTCCCGGTTGATAATTATGTGTATGATTATTTAAAGATCCTTTCTGTGAAAGGAATAATTACCGGCTATGATGATATGGTGCTTCCTTTATCAAAGAGAACAATTACAAATTTTTTAGCAGAGGCCGAGAGCAAAAGGAAATCATTGTCTGAGAATGAAAAAAATCTTCTGGATAGAATAAAAATAAAATTGGATATAAAAGAGAATAATTCCTCTGTCCTTTTTACGGATGTCTTTCCTTCCGGACTAAACTTGTTCTTTAGTAAAGATCAGGCTAAATATTTTTATTCATACAAAGATTCCTCTTTGAATATTTATGTGAACCCAATTTTAGAAAATAAGTTCATATACTCCCGGGATAAAAATTCAAATACAAATCTGTTCAATTTTGGCGGGAAATTATATGGATCATATTCAGATTGGTTCGGATTTTATATGTCTGCTTCCAATGGTTTTCAAATCGGAGATAGGTCTGTAGCTGAATTGGACCAGGAAGTGAATCAAAGTTTTACATTCAATAATACGGGGATCAATTATTTTGATAACACCGAGGGATATGCAAGAATTGAAAAAGGGAATATAGGATTGGAAATCGGGAGAGAACGAATACTCTGGGGAAGAGGAATAAATAAACTGATAATTTCAAATAATGCACCAGTCTTTGATTTTCTTAAATTTAACGCTTCGTTTGGGATATTTAGTTTTGACTTTCTTCATGGTTGGCTTGTGCAGCCTGTGACCTATACATGGGATACAGTTCTTAACTCATATGTAAAAAATAAGAACCCTAAATATATCGCTTTAAGCAGAATCGGCGTTTCCCCTTCTAATAATTTATCATTCGGTATTTCTCAAACCATTATTTATGCCGACAGGCCGGTTGAACTAGCATATTTAAACCCATTTATTTTTTTTGAATCTGCTCAAAGATCATTAAATGATCTGGATAATTCATTTCTGGCATTTGATGCTAAATATAGGATAATCAATGGCTTTGAAATATCTTCCATAATTAATTTTGACGATATAAAATTTAATACTATCGGACCTGAAGGATTTGGAAGTATTCAGACCCGGTATGCCTGGCAGACTAATTTAATTTTTAGTAATCCGGTATTACCAGAAAATTTGTCATTAAGTCTTGATTATCTGATTATAAGACCTTATGTGTATTCTCATTTTGGTATCGGCGAATCATTAACTTATACAAATAATGGATATATGATAGGTCCGGATTTACAACCTAACTCAATAGAAATTTCACTAAGATTAAATTATATAATGAATCCGGATTTGATATTATCTGCTGGATACGACAATATTAGGCATGGAAGTAATATTTACGATTCCAATGGAAATTTGGTCAGGAATGTTGGGGGGGATGTATTTCAATATTTTAGATTGGGAGATTCAAGAAGAACATATATCCTTGATGGAATTCTCGATGTCACAAATAAAATTTCTTTCAACTTGGAATATGAATTTATATTAGGGTTTTACCTCGGATTTCAATACGATTATATTTCTTTTGATAAAAGTGGTTTGGATAATAAAAAAGAAAATAATTTATGGGGAGTTTTTAGATATAATATTCTATAATTTATCCCGAAAAGTAGATCATTTTATGTTTTGTCCATTATTTTTTGCCCTTGAACTGGTTTTCTTAATAACCTAAGTTAATTTTTCAATAATCCAGGATTTAAATGAGGGTTCGGTCAGGTACATTACTATTGATTTCCATTGCTCTCTTTTCCCTTAGAGCTCAGAATATTAAAATTATAGAGTCAAATTCGGATCATATAAAAATAGAATTATCATACTCCGGTTATTATCCGATAAAAGAAAAAGTATATCAGGGTAAGAAATTTGTTTATATAGAAAAGAATGGAGTGAGCTTTAGAAAACCCGGAGAACCATGGATTCCTTCTCAGTATTATAATTTCGGATTACCTTATAATAAAGTTGCTAGTTATAAGATTCTTAATTTAACACAGGAAAAAATTCCTAATATATCAATTCTGCCTTATCCTGATTCATTAAATCAACCGTTTGACAAGTTGAAATTTGATCCCTCAATATATAAGAATAATAAGGTTTTCCCCCTCACACCTGTTAATATTACCGGTCAATTTATAATGCGATATGTAAAAGGAGCTTTTCTGGAAATAGCACCTTACCAATATAATCCCATAACAAGGGAATTATTCTTTAATAAAAAAATTCTTGTTCAGATAAACTTTGATCCTGATTCCCATAAGCAGGTATCAGCAATTAATATAAATGATAAGCTTACAGAGGATTTTGTAACATCAGCTTTTATAAATCCAAATGAGGTAAAAGAATTTATTGGAAAACCTGTCACTGTAAAGAGTCCTGACCATTCTTTGGCAGATACTTTCTGGTATAATCCAGCTAAAGATTATTATAAAATATTTGTACCTGCTAAAGGAGTATATAAAGTAACATATTCTGACCTTATAAATGCAGGCGTACCTCCTAATAATGGTATCAATCAGGGTAATTTTGAATTGATTAATAATGGGATAAGAATTCCAATTGAAATTGTTGATGTAAATAATAATAATAGTTTTGATTCAAGTGATTATTTTACATTTGTCGGTCTGCCTCCTCAGCCAACTACTCCTTATACTTATTTTAATATTTACAACCTTTCAAATGTATATTGGTTTTCATATCAGGCTGATTCGCTTTATAATTACAAGAAAATAGATGGTTTTCCTGCAAATACTGATTATCAGATTACAACTACTATGCAGACAATCCATTATGAAAAGGACAGTCTCTATGAAAGATTAGGATACGCCCCGGATGACCACAGGGACTTCTGGTTATGGGCAACTGCTGAAGCAAGGAGTGGGCAGGAATATGAAATCTTTACATATTGGATAACCGACAGCATAGCATATAAAATAAATCCTGCTTTTCCCCAGGCCACTGTCAGAGCTAATGTGCAGGGAATAACTGATGAGAGCTGTAATGGTTTTATTCATAGCTCTAAAATTAAATTTAATACAAACATAGTAGCCGGTCAGAAATGGAACGGGCAGACATCTGTTACCTTTGAAGGTAATTTCAACTTTTCAATTAATGGCACCGCAGGTATTCCATTATATTCTGATCAGAATAAATTTGAAATTTCTATGGATGGGGATATATGTCCAGCTGATGGAAATGATATTGCCAGAGTTAATTGGTTTGAATTGGATTACTGGAGATGGAATAATGTTAAGAATAATAACTTTACCTTTTTGAGTCCACCTGACAGCTTGGGAAGACATACATTTTATATGTATAACTGGTACAGCGATAATATGAAAATATATATCCCATCAAGAGGCGAACTTATCAGTAATCCCCATATACTTAATGATGCCGATCATTCTGTTCAGTTTACTGATTCTATCGGCAAAAGAACTGAATATTTTTGCTATTCTGGTGAATCTTTCCTATCCCCGGATTCAATAAGGAAAAGCCACGGATCTAATTTAAGAAATGTTTCCCAGGGCGCAGATTATATTATCATTACACATCCCGCTTTTATGTCCATAGCTCAGAGATTAGCAGATTTCCGATCAAATAATCTATCAGGATTTACTAACCCCCGTGTTAAAATTGTAAATGTATTTGACATTTATGATGAGTTTTCATTTGGTTTATTAGATCCATTCGCTCTTCAGTATTTTGTTAAATATGCATTTGAAAATTGGCAAGGTCCTGCTCCTGCTTTCGTTACTTTATTAGGCGACATGAGCTATGATTATCGAAATATTTGGGCAACCGATATGCCCAACTTTATTCCTTCAATTCCATATCAGGCTTACACTTTTGGACAAGCGCCAAGTGATAATTTAATTGCTTGTGTTGAAGGAGATGATTTAGTCCCTGATCTTGCAATCGGGAGACTTTCCTGTGATAATGTGGATGAAGGGAATGTTTTAATTGATAAGATTATAAACTATCCTGCTGATAATGGTAAAAACTGGAAGCAAAATGTTCTTCTGATGGGGGGGGGAGTTGATGCTCAAGACGAAGCAGACTTTGGGTTTAATGATCAAAGTGAATTATTAGATAATACATATCTTAAACCGAATGGTATTACAACTTCTAAAGTTTATAGATATCCTGATCAACCAAATTATATTCAGTACCTGGGAGGTGAGCCCGAAATTCGTGACGCATTCAATAAAGGTTGCGTCGTAGCTAATTATTATGGACATGGTGGGAGTGGTCAATGGGATTTAACATTTACTAATGATGATATCCCTCTTTTAGATAATGGGGGGAGATTACCTTTCATTAGCAGTGTTACTTGTTATACTGCGCATTTTGATAATCAAAATTGTTTTGGGGAAATATTTAATAAAATTCCGGGTAAAGGTAGTATCGCTTTCTTTGGCAGCACAGGATTAACCTGGTGGCAGGCAGGTACAGTTATAAATGATAGTCTCTTTGGAGAGATATTTAGTAGAAAGAATAATGTGATCGGTAGTGCGATTCTAAATGCCAAAACAAAAGTTCCAGTGGTTGGATATATTGCATCTCAGGTGGCTTTATTAACCCTTCTTGGGGATCCGGCACTTGAGTTGGATATACCTAAATATGCTGATTTCCAGGTTAGTTCTAGTGATTTTAATATTATTCCACCTAATCCAGTAAAAGGGGATACAGTATTGATTAAAGTGTTTATCCACAACCTGGGTGTAATATTTAATGATTCCGTAACGGTTAATTTATATCAAACCCAAATTGATTCGTCACATAAAATCGGGACGGTCAAACGAAATGGTTTTGGAGAGTTGGATTCTATTTTATTCAGATGGATTCCGGATAAAGCGGGGCTCTATAATTTAATAGTTGATATAAATAGTGATAACCATATTCAAGAGATTGATCACAGTGATAACCAGGCAACTTCTAGTCTTGCTGTTTTCGATTTCAGTCAACCAAATATAGTAAGACCTGTTAACGGATATACAACTTCATCAAATAATATAAATTTTACTTTGGTCGATATAGGCAATTATATTGGAAGGCAATTCAATTACAGGATTATAATTGATACAAGCTTGTCTTTGAATTCTTCTGCAAATTTCCATTCTCCTGTTCTTGTCCCGGTAAATGGAATCGTTAAATGGAATACTAATCTGCCTGTTGGCGAATATTTTTGGAAGGCTTTAATTTTTGATAATGCAGATACTAACAGTAGTAAGCTTCTAACATTTTCCGTAAATAATTCCGCAGCTAAAGGCTTTGCAGCTAAAAACAAACAGTTAAATCTGTTCGATACGTATAATATGTTTTATAATCCTGCAAATAAAAGCTTGGTAATCAATACTGCTTTGCTTCCTCCTAAACCTTCCAATAGCCAGTTTCAAGATTCCATTAGTATTATTCTACCTGCAGATGCTAATGGAATTACTACATTTACTACTGATGGTTCTTATTACTACTTCGCTAATATTCCATATTATACAGGAGGAACTCCTGCAAAAATTTATAAAATTGGAAATGGACTTAATGGCACGATAAAAGGAAATAACTATGGGGCCATTTCCGGTGTTTCTGTAAATATTAAAAGCGAGATATTTTATTACAGCGATGGATTTATTTATGCTGCAACAGGAGATAAAAATAGCCTGCTTAGAATCGATAAATCCACTGGGGATACTGTAAGAATTATGTTGGGCGATACACTGTTGCCTTCTTATGATGGATTACTGAAGGACAGCAGCTATTATGTTACAAGTGATGGAAATTATGTATATAATTTATCTCCCGGTTGTGGAAATTATAGAAATCAATACACAATGAGGATATTTGATCCGCATAATTCCTGGAAAAAAATTGGGAATGATATCGTCTTTACTGGTTCTTCTGCTTATGGTTTTTCCGGATTTATGATTGTGGATGGGTACCTTTTTACCTATGAAAGTTATAATTCGGGATATATGCGGAGGTACAGATTATCTGATTTTGTATTTGAAGAAGAATGGATTGCATTTTCAAAGTTTGGCATGTATACTCTCTGTTATGATTGGATAAATAATAATGTTTTGGCTTCTACATACAGACCTTCACCAGTAGTTTATACTCCCAGTTTCTATAAATTTATGGGCACATATAAGGATGCTAAAGGAAATGTTCTTACTCAGGATATTGGTCCCGCACTGAATTGGAATTCAACTAAATATATTATCGATTCTAATGCATCAAAGGGGAAGTATAATGCCTTTATATTAGGACTGAATAAAAGCTCTGGTAATTATGATACCCTTAAAACTAATGTCCCACCATCCATCTCAATAAATGACATTAACCCGAGAAAGTATGAATATCTGAAAGTGGGGTTAAATTTTATCGATACTTCTTATGGAGCATCGGAACCCCTTAAACTGCAAAACATTTCTGTCGATTTTTCATCTTTACCTGAAATATCTGTTAATAAGAATAATTTTATATTTACACCGGATACTCTTCTGCAAGGATTTAATACTACTGCCAGTTTGCAGGTCTTTAACCTGGGTGAATCTAATGCTGACAGCGTTACTTTAAAATATTACACTAACAATGCTGATTCGGCTTTTATAACAAATAGAACTTCAATTCCGAAAGATAGCTCTATAATTTTGAGTAACATTATAAATACTTCATCTTGGTCTCCGGCAACACTTTATAATACCACAGTAATTGCCACAATGCCCTATGATGATATCTTTTCTTTTAATAATAGTGCTGAAAAAAGCTTTTTTGTAACCAGGGATTCAAGCAAACCTAGCTTTAATATTACCTTTGATGGAAAGGAAATAACTAATGATGATGTAATCTCTGCAAAACCGGTAGTTTTAATTACAATGAAAGATAACAACCCACTGCCCATGGATACATCTGCATTTACAACACTTACTTTTGACAATGTGCCATTAAGTTTTACAAGTCCTGATTTGAAATTCTCTTATACTCCTTATCCTAATTCTGAGGCTACAATAAAATGGACACCCTCAATTCCGGATGGGAAACATGTACTTGAAGTTTTAGCCAAAGATCCGTCCGGCAATTTTTTCGATAGCGTTTCCCATAAATATGAATTTTATGTTTATAATCAACCTGATTTAACAAATGTATTTAATTATCCTAATCCATTTAAGTATGATACTTATTTTACATTTGAAATAAGAGGACAGAATGCCCCACAGGAATTAAAAATTAAGGTCTTTACTGTTGCCGGACGATTGATTAAAAATATTTTTCCTCCTCCTTCAGATTTAAGGGTCGGTTTTAATAAAATATATTGGAATGGCAGGGATGAGGACGGTGACGTAGTTGCAAATGGGGTCTATTTTTATAAAATTATGGCTAAGAATAATGGAGTTGTTAAAACAACAACAGAGAAACTGGCTAAAATTAAATAAGTCAAAATTTTTAATAACAAATAGTAGTATAAAATGTGCGGAATTGTTGGATATATAGGTAATAAAAATTGTATTCCTATTTTAATAAATGGATTGAAAAGATTGGAATATAGAGGCTATGATTCTGCTGGAATTGCATATATTGCAAACGGGGAAGCTAAGTTCGTCAAAAATAAAGGAAAAGTATCTTCCCTGGAAGAAAAGCTGCGCAACCTTAATATTATATCTAATCTGGGGATTGGACATACAAGGTGGGCTACGCATGGCGTTCCAAATGAGATAAATGCACATCCTCATTTTAATGCGGATAAAAATCTTTTTGTTATTCATAATGGTATTATTGAAAACTACCAGACTATACGTACAAGTCTTAAAAAATTGGGATATAAGTTCATTACAGAAACTGATTCAGAGGTTATCCCCCATCTTATTGACCGTTTCCTTAATGAAGGTTTTTCTTTATGTAAATCGGTTCAGTTTGCATTGAATGAAGTTCAGGGTACTTACGGTATTGCAGTAATATACTTAAATGAACCGGATAAAATTATCGCCGCAAGGAAAGGTTCCCCACTTGTTGTTGGAATAGGGGAGAACGAAAATTTTGTCGCCTCTGATGTTTCTGCAATTCTGGCGTATACTAAACAAGTGGTCTATCTTGAGGATGGCGAAATGGTGGTGGTCTATAAGGATCATTTTACTGCTAAAACCATCGCTGATGTCGAAATTGAAAAAGAAGTTACAGAAATTACTATGACCCTCGATGAAATCGATAAGGGTGGATATGCTCATTTTATGCTAAAAGAAATTATGGAGCAGCCCGAATCAGTACAGAACTCTATGAGAGGAAGACTACTTTTTGATGAAGGTACTGCTAAATTGGGAGGACTTGAGTCAGTTTCTGAAAGACTTGTTAATTCTAAAAGAATAATTATTTCAGCCTGTGGTACTTCATGGCATTCCGGACTTGTAGGAGAATATATGCTTGAACAAAAGGCTCGTGTCCCTACTGAAGTTGAGTATGCATCTGAATTCAGATACAGGAATCCTATTATTAATAAAGATGATGGTATTATTTTTATTTCACAGTCAGGTGAAACTGCAGATACTTTGGCTGCATTAAGAGAAGCTAAACAGCGGGGTGCACTTGCCATTGGAATATGCAATGTCGTTGGAAGTTCCATTGCCAGAGAAAGCATGGCCGGTATTTATACACATGCAGGTCCTGAAATAGGAGTAGCTTCTACTAAAGCATTTTCTTCGCAATTAATAGTCCTCGCACTAATCACTCTTATGATTGCAAGGAAAAGAGATATGAGTCTCGTCGATGGGCAAAATATTGCCCTGGAGATGGAAAAACTCCCTGATAAAATTAGACAGATATTAAAGTTAAATGATGAGATTGAATTCATCGCAAATGAATTTAAGAGTTCCAGAAATTTCCTTTATCTTGGCAGGGGATATAATTTCCCTGTTGCTCTCGAAGGAGCACTAAAACTAAAGGAAATAAGTTATATTCATGCTGAAGGTTATCCTGCCGCTGAAATGAAACATGGTCCCATTGCTTTAATTGATGATAATATGCCGGTTGTTTTTATTGCTCCCAAAGACTCTACTTATGATAAAATTGTTAGCAATATAGAAGAGATCAGGGCTCGCCGAGGGCGCATAATCGCTATTGCCAGTGAGAATGATGATAATATCGATAAACTTGTAGATTATTCCATTAAAATTCCTGATACAATTAGAATGCTGATGCCTATCCTTACTGTTATTCCACTTCAATTGCTGGCTTATCACATTGCCGTTAAAAAGGGATTAAATGTAGATCAACCAAGGAACTTGGCTAAGAGTGTTACAGTCGAATAAAATTATGGGGAGATGGGAATTCTTCTTAAGTTTATGATGCAAAAATTATAAACTTTTTAGGAATTTTTATGTCATGTAAGAACGTTCTGATCATGGGCGCTGCAGGGAGAGACTTCCACAATTTTAATGTAATGTTTAGGGATAATGAAGAATATAATGTCGTTGCTTTTACTGCAACACAGATTCCGAATATTCAGGGTAGAATCTATCCCGCTAAGCTTGCAGGGAAACTTTATCCCAAAGGAATAAAAATATATGACGAAAAAGAATTAACTGTTCTAATCAAAAAACTTAAAGTGGATGAGGTAGTCTTTGCCTATTCCGATGTTAAATTCGAATATGTGATGACTAAAGCTTCTATCGTTAATGCAGCAGGTGTTTCATTCCGTCTGCTCGGAGCTGATGAAACAATGATCAGGAGTCGCAAGCCTCTTATCTCGGTAATTGCTGTTAGGACCGGAAGCGGTAAATCCCAAACCTCTCGCCGTATTGTCCAGATTCTGAAAGATGCAGGGAAAAAGGTGGTTTCCATCAGACACCCAATGCCTTATGGCGATCTTGTTAAACAAAAAGTCCAAAGGTTCGCTTCCATTGCCGATCTCAAAAAACACAAATGCACCATAGAAGAAATGGAAGAATATGAACCTCATATCGCTATGGGCAGTGTCATTTATTCCGGTGTTGATTATGGGGCAATTCTTGCCGAAGCAGAAAAAGAAGCTGATGTTATCATCTGGGATGGTGGAAATAATGACCTTCCATTCTATAAATCAGACCTTGTATTTACGGTAGTCGATCCCCATCGTGCTGGACACGAAATGAACTACTATCCCGGTAACACCGCCTTGAGAATTGCAGATGTTGCTATTATAAATAAAATTGGTTCTGCTGATCCTAAGAATGTAAACATTGTTCGAGATAATATCAGAAACGTCAATCCTAAAGCGCAGATAATTGAAGCCGCATCTCCCATATTTGTCGATAGTCCCGAAATGATTCGTGGAAAAAGAGTTCTGGTTGTTGAAGATGGTCCTACTCTTACTCACGGTGAAATGGAATATGGTGCAGGTATGATTGCTGCCTGGACTTATGGCGCTGCTGAAATCGTAGACCCCAGAAAATATACTGTGAAATCAATTTCTGATACCTTTAAGAAATATCCTAAGATTGGCGTTTTGCTTCCCGCTATGGGATATGGAGATCAACAGATAAGAGATCTTGAAAAAACAATCAATCAGACTGATTGTGATTCTGTCATTATTGGTACACCAATCGATCTCCGCAGAATCATAAAAATAAATAAACCTTCCACTCGCGTTCGTTATGAATTACAGGAACTAGGTGGTCTTACTGTTGAATCGATCCTAAAAGAAAAAGGATTGATTTAATTTTATTATTATTGTTTTGAGTTAAGGTTAAATATATTTATTTTTACCCTCTCAATTGTGAGGGGCAGATAGCTCAGTCGGTAGAGCAAAGGACTGAAAATCCTTGTGTCGGGGGTTCAATTCCCTCTCTGCCCACGTTCCTTAAGGCGCTTACCGAAGCGCCTTTTTTATTTCTGATAGTTTCTATCCTTCCTTGTCTTATTCAATTAAACTCTCTTCTAAAACTTTACCTCAAATCCTCTGCGAAATCACCACCTTATTTACACTTTGTAGCTCAATCGAAGATTGGGTTAAGCTTTATATTTCTTCCCAACCCTCTTTATCCGCTATCGAATTTAGATATTCTTGCCCCCGATAAGTAAAGTGATCTTAATAAAAATAAAACACCAATAGGATACTTGTCGCCACAACAATTAAAACTTCCTTCTAATTAGTATCAGATAATTATTAAAAGGGTCTTCATCACATATTTATAGGGATAGGTGTGAAAGATTACTATTATATAATTCCTGTCACAAATAAATGAATATGCCGGAATAACTTTGATATGAAAACTAAAACTAATATTAATTATAAGGAGTAATATGAAAGTCAAAGTTTGTGCACTATTTGCAATTGTATTATTGTCATCCCTCTCATTTCTATACGGGCAGCAGGAGTCTAAACCTACAAGACTTTTGATAATGCAGGATGTTGTTTACCCGTATAAAGCAGAAGCTTACGAAAAAGCCCAAAAAGACATGAATGAATTTATAACAAAAAACTATCCTTCTGTCTCATGGAGATGTTTGCAGTATGATAATTATACATATGATTATATCATAGACCTTGGTGATTACGCCAGGATCGATGAAATGAACAAGATGTGGGCAGAAAAAATGAAAACCGTAGACCAGGATGAGTTCAAAAAATATGCTGACGCCTTTATAGGTACTATCTCCGCTACCAATCAATTTGTAGTGACCCAGGATAAAAAAGGTTCCTATATGGCAAAAGATCCTTTTGTAAAACCTGGTGAGGGAAAATTTTATCACTGGGATTATTTTGAGTTTATTCCTGGAAAGGAAGATGAAGCCCTTCAGGTAGCAAGGGATGAAGCAGCATTATCTGAAAAATTAAATCTTAAAGGGAGTTTTAAGTTATGGCATGTTAGTATGGGACAAAATACAAATGCCTATGTTTATGCAAGTTCGGATAAAAGCAGGATAGATTTCTTCACAAATATGGAGGCTGATAATAAAGTCGCCGGTAAACAAATGGACGAATTAGACAAGAAATTTATGTCCTATGTCCAGAAATTTGATCATTGGAATGGTAAATCTAGACCCGAACTTTCAATAAATCCTGTGAATACAGCTAATAAATAATTCCCCTATAGATCCGTCCCCTCAGTGGGACGGTCTCATTTCGAACTGCATTGCCTTCCACACCAAATCTTCCCAAAGTGAGACAACTGTATCTATTTGGTCTCCTTCGGTATCCCTAATTCCAACCAACTTTCTTCTTATAGCCTCTAAGCGAGAGATGAGTATGAGATGAGCGAGAGATGAACGACTCAGTATACCAATAGCTCTGAATGATGTGCCGAAAATCACTTCCTTTTGATTAAAAATATCCATATATTGATTAAAAATGTTAAGGTTTCTACTAAAGATTTTTAACAAATATAGAAATATCGATTCTTAAGAGTATTTTTTCTGGCTGTTCCTCTTCAAAACCTTGTCTGCATGAAAAATAGCTAAAATCTGTTGAAATCA
>OBLU010001230.1_pt1 | contig 23867 bp, 21 predicted proteins | sample 1518681 | NCBI WGS metagenome assembly OBLU01 (sample SAMEA3539304, study PRJEB22396) | soil metagenome | biome: tundra; feature: field; material: soil | place: USA | collected 2010-05 | depth 0.15 m
GTACCGGATCGCTTTTTCAAGATCGGCTGTCATTTACTCTATGCCTCCAGGTAAGGACCCTGCGAACCGCTCAAAGTCATGGCCAATGGCTTGCGCCAGCCCGTAGAGCTTTTCCAATAACTCGACCGGGTGCTGGAACTCGATGGTAAGTACACCGGGCAACAAGAGGACTCCTGGCGCCAGCCGGTCCAGGCTCGGTCGCACCGCCGCGGCGCGCACAGGAATCCGGACCCGCGTCAAGATCAGGTGCTCCCGCGACGCCTCCACGGCATCCTGCAGGCGTTCCCGCCGCCGCTTCTCGGTGGTGTATTCTTCCCGTGACTCCAATGACCGCAGTGCTTCAAGAAGCCGCACGCGATCCAGGAGGAACGTGCGGCCCGCCTGGTACCCACCAAACTGATGCAGCAGTTCGATAGCTCGTCGTCGCTTCAAGCCGAAGATCCGCTCGATCACAGCCCGATCCACCACGGGCGCATCAAGGTACTCCAACTGCGCACGGATATCGGGAAGTCGCAGCAACCAATCGGGTTTCGCCGGCATTCTGAAGAGAGCCCCTACTCAAGTATGTTGGTGCACAGTTGTGCCAAGCAAGGATTCTTTTTACTTATGATAATGCGGCTTATAAACCACGACCGCTCTTACTAACTGTCCGTCATTGGACTTACTACCTCGCCGAGGACTAGAGTGACTCCATGGACTCTGTGGCGGTGGTCACCTCCGGCTTGCCTGTATTAAGAAGAGAGCAGATGTGGAACGCCATGCAGCGGTTGGTTCTGAACGGCCTATCCTCTCCGCACACCAGAAGAGCCTATGCCCAAGCGCTCGAAGTATTCGTAATCTGGTTTTGTTCTGAGCCTGGGCGACTGTTTACCAAGGCCGTCGTCCAGGAGTACCGCGTGGTCCTCGAACGGAAGGGATTGGCGCCATCCAGCATTAATGTCTGCCTTGCCGCGATTCGGAAGTTTGCGCTGGAAGCCTGCGACAACGGTCTACTCGCCCCGGAGATCGCGTCGGCGATAAGCCGAGTGAAAGGCGCCAAGCAATCCGGCGTACGACTGGGACAATGGCTGGACGCGCCCCAGTCGGAGCAATTGCTGCGTGCCCCGGACGTCTCAACGACCAAAGGCAGACGAGATGCCGCGATTCTTGCGGTGTTGGTCGGCGGCGGCTTGCGTCGTAGCGAGGTCGCGGCCGTCACATTTGAGCACATTCAGCGGCGAGAGGAAAGATGGGTCATCGCTGACTTGCGTGGGAAAGGAGGTCGGATTAGGACCGTCCCCATCCCGCTGTGGGTGTATGCTTGCATCGAAAGTTGGGCCACCATCGCAAGTCTCCGCCATGGGCGCATATTTCGGGCACTGGACAAACGGGGACGCGTTCGGTCGGACCGGCTGTCGGCCCAAGCGGTGTTCACAATCTTGAAGGCGTATGCGTCTGGGCTTGGTCTATCAGTGGCTCCCCACGATATGCGGCGCACTTGGGCTCGGTTGGCGAGGAACGGCGACGCCCCTTTGGAGCAGATCCAGCTATCACTTGGACATGCCTCCGTCGTGACAACGGAACTCTACTTGGGCGTTCGTCAGGACCTCAAAGATGCGCCGTGTGACCGGTTGGGGCTGACACCTCCGCCAGTTGGAGAAGATCTCGACTGCAGCGCGAAATGAGGCATGGTAGTCAGAAGTTGCCCAGCTCCAGTGCGGTCTATCCGGCCAGCACCTGCGCCAACACGCCTGAGACAATGTTTCCGATGGTGCCGGACGGCGGACCAGCCATCTGAACCATTGCCTGGCTCGGCACGTCAGTGATATGGCATTAATCCGGCCGTATGGGTGACAGGAGTGCAGGGGAGCGGCCTTCTGGGGCGCCGTTTGGAGCCAGTCTACGATAAGACGGTTTATCTGGTCCTGGAATTCCCGGGAAAGTACTCTACTGGCTCACCGCGATCGTGATGGCGGCACTGGTGGTGACGCTGCCCAGCGAGAGCTGTAAGGACACGGCGTCGCCGGTGGGAGTGCCGGACGGGATCGCCACATTGATCTGATTCACGCCCACGAACTGTGGTGACATCCCCGCGAAGACCACCTGCGCTGCCTTGCCGCCGATCAAGACGGTGGGCGTGGTCGTCGCCGTACGAAGCGCGTCGAGTGAGGCGGCACCGTTCACGGCGGCCGGATCGACTGCGCCGAGTCCGGTGCACAGAATCACCAGACCGCCGGGATCGCCGATCTTCGCGGGCCTGGTAGCTATGCCGGGAATCGACCCTGCTGGGGCGGCGATGCTGCCGTCGGGGTTGATCGCCACGGCGATGTTGCCGATCGCGAAGATGCCGGGCGAGAACGGTCCCACTTGCAGGCTCTGCGGAGCGGATGCCTGGTTGTTGCGCGTGACTACCACGCTGGCTGTACCCACGCTGCCGCTGGAGAGGATGTTCCACGGCAGTTGCGCGTTGATCTGGCCGCCGGAGACGAACAACAGAGGCGCGGGCACACCGTTGAAAGTCACGCTGACGTTGCTCATCGAGGTGGCCAGCGGGATGGTATCCGCCTGCGCCAGGCCGCCGGCGAGTTCGCTGCCGTAGATCGACACCAGGGAACCGGGAGTCACTGTGCCGAGACCGTTGGCTGCATTGCTCACGCCACCGGCACTCACCACCGGAGTTTGGGCGTACGCGGCTACGGCCGCGGCAGCCGACAACATCAATAATCTCCAGAGAATGTTTTTCACGCGATAGCCTCTAACTGCGATTCTAAGGGCGCCGCGGGACCGACACCACCAATTCGCGGTAGAGTTTACTTCTGGTACCGCAGACTTAGCTCTTGTAACGTGCGTGCGACTTCGGGGTGTTTGCCGCCATCCAAATCAACGGCCAGGGCTGCTTCGTACAGTGCGTCCTCGCACCGTGATTCGAGGCGCAGCACTTGCGCCAGCATCCAGTGGGGTTTGAACCACCTGGGGTGGGCCGCGATAGCGGCACGCAGGCAGCGCTCCGCGCCGGGGGTGTCATTGCGGCCGGCATAGATCGCCGACAGGCTGTACCAGGCGTTAAACGGGTCCTCCGCGGTGCGCGTGGCGCGTTCGCCGGCGGCAGCGGCCAGTTGGAACGCTTGCAATCGGACCGTGATCAGGGAAGCTTTGCCGGCAAGGGCGAGCAGGGCGCGCGAGTACCACAAATCGCTGGTCTTCCCGGATCTCTCGTAGTGCGCGGCGGCGGCGGCGAGGTTGCCGGCCGCGAGATCGCGCTGGGTAAGCGCTAGCGCGTGATCGGCAAAGGCGAGACGGGCGGCGAAATAGAGCAGCGGGATGGCTAACGGGAAGCGGCGAACCGGCTCGGCGGGCCCGGCGGCCAGACCTACGGCCAACGCGATGGTGACGAAGAAGATCACGGCTGTGGGGATGGTAAACACCGTAAACTGCTGGCTGACGATTCCGGCGGCAAGCGCCGCGGCCAGGCACGCAGCCAGGTCCCGATGCTTGTCTCGAACTTTCCAGGTCGCAGCGAACCCCAGTCCGCACCAGGCGGCGAGCAGGAGCAACCCCGCGACGCCCTGCGACACCAGGGCGTCGAGAAAAATGTTGTGCGGGGATTCATGAGCGAAATCGGGGAATGCCCGGGCGAGAGCGGCCGACTCGTAGTGTGGGAAGTCGGCGGTGAAATTTTCGGGTCCGTGGCCGGCAAACGGGCGGGACAGACCCATGAGCAGGCTGTCGCGCCAGAGCAGCGGCCGGGCGCCGCCCCAGGGGTCCTCGGCGAACCAGCGGGCACGGCTGCGCAGGGGCTGTCCCGCGGGGGAAAGGTAGAGAACCATCAAGACGAGCAGGGCGGCTCCTCCGCAACTTGCGGCGCGCCATAACGCGCGCCGCGAGGGGGCCTGTGACGGGCGGAACCTCATCCCGCTCCACACCGCCGCGCCTGCTGCAAGCCCGAGGAGTGCCGCGCGCGTACCGGTTAGGAGCATCGCAATCAGAGCAAGCGCGGCGCAGATCTTGGCGACGCGGCCAGGCAGAGCGAGGCTCAGGAAGAGGACGAAGAGCAGCCAGGTGGCGAAGTAGCTCACGTAGCCGAGGGTCGAGGGTGGGCGCACGATGGTCCAGAGGCCTTCGCCGATGTGATAAGCGGCGGCTGGCAGAATCGGGTCCCAACCCAGATATTGGGCGATGCCGTACAGGGCTGTGAGTGCGCCGGCGGTGCTGACGGCGCGCAGGATGACGCCGATGCGGTGGGTCTGGGTGGAGAGCGTCAAAGCGAAGATCACTATCGCGGCCTGGGTCAGCGCACCGTATTGCCGCCAATGAGTGCCGTAGAAAGACAGCGCCGGGTTCGGGCTGAGCGCGGTGGAGAGGGCGAGCGAGGCGAGCGTGAGGACCACCAACCCCATGAGTTTGCAACGGCGGACCGGCACGAGCGCCACGCCGGCCGCAAGCAGAAGCACTACCAATTTCGGCGTAACGTCGAAGTAAAATAACAGACCGGGTGTGAGAATTAACGCAATCAGTGCGACCGCAGCGGCCTGGATCATCAGCATGTCAGGGTACACTATCTCAGGAATTCGCGGATGAGCGAAGAGTTCGACGCATATCGTTACATCGGTTACCTGCGCGCGCGCTGGCGCTGGATCGCGGCCACCGCCGCGCTGGCAACCGGGCTGGCGGCGGCAGCCAGCCTCGTCATGACGGTGCAGTACACGGCGACCGCGCGGCTAGTGATCGAGCCGCCCGCGGGCGCGGACTTGCGCGCCGCCATGGCAGTGAGCCCGATCTACCTGGAATCGCTTAAGACCTACGAGCACTTCGCGGAAAGCGACAGCCTGTTTCAGAAGGCTGCGCAGCGCTTCGGACTTCAGGGACATCCCATCGAATCGCTCAAGCGGCGCGTGCTCACGGTGCAGTTGGTGCGCAACACCCGCATCCTGGAAATCTCGGCTACCCTACCGGACGCGAAGAAGGCGCAGATGCTGGCCGCGTTCCTGGCGGAAGCCACGGTGGAGATCAATCGCGCGTCGGTTTCGGAAAGCGACCAGGATCTGCTACGCGGCATCGAGCAGCAGGCCCGCGAACTCCGCACGCGATTGCAGGAGACTGACGCGAGTTGGGCCAAGGCGGCTGCCGCCGAGCCGGTTCTAGGCTTGGAGGCTGCGGTGGAGCAGGCGGCGGAGTTGCGGTCTAAGATCGACGAACAGGCGCAGAGCGTGGAACTGGAAATCGCCGATCTCACCGAGCGCACCAAGACCGCCGCCGACGAGGGCCCATGGCGGAAGCAGGAAAGCAACGCGCGCGCGCGCCTGACGCAAATGCGCAAGCAGATACAGGATATGGAGCGGCAGGGCGCCGAACGCGAGAAGCTGCTGGCCAACCGGCAGGCGCATCGCGATCAGTTGGATGCGGAGCGCAAGGCCGGGCAGGCGGCGCTGGCAGCCATGGAAACGCGCCTGCGCGACGCGCGCGGCGAGACCGGATTTCGCGGCGAGCGCCTTAAGATCATCGATCCAGGAATCGTGCCGGAGCGGCCGTCGTCGCCTAACCTGCCGCTCAATGTGGCGGCAGCGCTGCTGGCGGGGCTGGTGCTGCCCATCCTGTATCTGACACTGGAAATGAGCTTTCAGGAGCGGCGTGCCGCGCTCGCCCGCAGCGGGTTCCGCGCCATGGCCAAGGCGCGCGATGAGTAGCGCGTCGCTTTCCCGCCCAGCTTGGTGGATGCCGGCACTGTTCGGCGTGTGGGCGGCGGCCATTGCGCTCTCGCCAGGTCTCCCGCTGAAGGCCGCGCTGGCAGCGCCCGCCGTGATCGCGCCGGTGCTCTGGTGGACCTTTCAGAATCCCGGTCGGTGGCTCGCGCTGTTTTGCGGCGCGGCGATATTGCTGCCTCCGTTGCCGATTCCGCTGGGCGATTCCGGCCCGCACCCGGCCCTGCTGTTCGCGGCAATGGGGCTACTCGCAGGCGTATTGTGGCTGGCCGAATGGCGGTTCCTGCCCACTGGACTGAACGCTGCGTTCATGACCCTCTTCGGCGTAATGCTAGCCAGCATTGCGCCCGCCGCGGTGTATTCGGGAGGCGTCGCCGCGGCGGGCAGCGCGGCGCGCGTGTTGCTGTTCGGCATCTCCGTCTATGTCTTCCTCTATGCCGCGTATGGGGCGGGACGGCATTCGGATGCCATGCGCGGCGCGCGTTGGCTCTACTGGGCGGCCGCCGTCGCGGCGCTATTCGCCTGCGTCGATTTCTACTTCCAGTTTCCCGCGCCCGCGGGATACGGGCCCCAGTTCGTCTGGCTCGACTCCGGAGTCTATCGCCGCGCCCAGGGCCTTTTCTATGAGGCCAGCACACTGGGCAACTTCTGCGCGTTTTTCCTGGTCATGATCGCCGTAGCCTTCACCCGCCCACGGGAAGAATCGCCGGTGTCGCGCAAAGCTCTGGTGGTGGGTGGCGCGGTGTTCTTCGCGGCGCTGGTGCTCTCCTATTCGCGCGCGTCGCTGGTCAACGTGGCGGTGGCGCTCGCCGTACTGATGTGGTGCAACCGCCGCCGCGTGCGACTGGCGCGCGTCGCGGTGTTGTTGGCGGCCGGCGCTCTGTTGACGTGGTGGATTTTCCCGGCATTTGCGGAAATGTACTGGCTGCGCCTCTCCTTCTCCGCCGAGTATCTGTTTACGCGGACCGAAGGCGTGCTGTCGGGCCGCATGGCGAGCTGGCATACGCTGGCCGCCTGGATTGCCGCCCATCCCTGGCAGGCCATGTTCGGCATCGGTTATAAAACCCTGCCATACACCAGCTTTCTGGGGGAACCGGTGGTGGCGGACAACATGTACCTCAGCCTGCTGGTCGAGACCGGTGTGGCGGGCCTGGCGGCGCTGGTCTGGCTCAACATGGCTATCTTGCGCGCCGCGTACCGTTCGCGGCGCGGGTTCTTCGGCATGTGGATGTTGTGCTTCTGGGCCGGCCAGACGGTCCAGATGGCATCCGGCGATCTGCTGACCTACTGGCGTGTCCTGCCGGTGTATTTCTGGATTTTGGCGCTGGCCCTTCGCGTATGAACCTGCTGTTTCTGGACCAGTTCAGCGACCTCGGCGGGGCTCAACAGAATCTCCTGGAACTGCTGCCCGCCGTCAAGGCGATGGGCTGGCGCGCGCTGGTCGGGTTGCCTGGGGAAGGCGAACTCTTCGAACGAGTACGCGCGCTAGGATTCGAGGCGGAGCGCATCGCGTGCGGACCTTACGGTTCCGGACGGAAATCGGCAGGGGATACCGCGCATTTCCTGGCGGCGACGCCCCGACTGGCGTGGCAGATGCGCCGACTGGCGCTGCGGGTGGATGCGGACCTGGTGTACTTGAACGGCCCCCGCCTGCTGCCGGCGGCGGCCATGGCGCGGATAGGGTTTGACATGCGCAGGCCGGTGTTGTTTCACGCCCACAGCTATCTGGAGCCCGGAGCGGGGCGCACTCTGGCGGGGTCTGCGCTGCGCCGGATGGACGCGTGGCTGGTGGCACAATGCGAATTCGTCGCCGCGCCGTGGCGCCCCTTCGTGCGCCCTGAGCGCGTCTCGGTGATCTATAACGGTGTGGCCGGTCCGGCACGCGCGCCGGAGCGTTCGCACGCCGGGCCGCCGCTGGTGGGGTGCATCGGCCGCATTGCGCCGGAGAAGGGACAGCGCGCATTCGTCGCCGCAGCGGCACGTATCCACCACGCGCTTCCGCAATGCCGCTTCGTGATCTACGGAGCCCCGCTATTCGGCGAAAGCGGCGCCGTGCGCTACGCCTCCCAAGTACGCACCGACGCCGCGGGCCTACCGATCGAGTTCGCCGGATGGGTAGACAATATCCATGCCTGCCTGTCCCAACTCGATCTGCTGCTGGTGCCCTCGGCGGGCCAGGAGGCGACCACGCGGGTGATTCTGGAGGCTTTCGCCGCGGGCGTGCCTGTAATCGCGTTCGCTTCAGGAGGGATTCCTGAAGTGGTGGGAGACAGAGTCACGGGCCTGTTGGCGCACACCAGCGAGGATATGGCGCAGCGTGCCATCGAACTGCTAACCGGCGACACCGAACGTCTCATTGCAATCACTCACGCGGCGGGCGAGAGTTGGCAGCACCGCTTTACGCTGGAACGGTATCACCGGGAGATTCTACACGCTATCGAGGCGGCGGCGAGCACGCACTGATACTAGCGGCCAAAGCCTTTGGTGCGCCTCCACCACCGAACTCCGCTGGTCAGCGTGGTCCCCAGTGAGATGAGGTGGTGGCGCAGTCGTCCCGCGAACCACGCGGCGTACACTTCGCTGCTGCTGGCGGTGCTGGTGGCTCGCGCCGGCGGCGGAAGGTTGGAAGGAATCAAGCGCCGTCGCGCCACGTACAGGGCGTCGAGTTTGGAATCCAGCAGGCTCAGGTGCAGCCAGAGTTCGTCCTTGTTGGCGCGAAAACGCTGCATGGCGGGCGAGATGGCGAACTCCTCAAACCAGACTCGAGTGGCGGCGGGCAGCCGCTCCGCTTCCTCCCTTACCGCCGGGGCCAACCGGCAGCCAAACCACGCTTCGGACAGCAGGAAGCCAACCGTCTGCAGGCGTCTCAGTGTGTCGGAGTGCAGGCTGCGCCACTCCGTCCAGAACGCCTGGTCGTCCACATGCCCCTGGAGGAAGCTCGCGATCTCATATACGTGGAACGGCTTGGTATCGCCGTGCAACACATGCTTGAGCAGATGGAGGGCGGCGTAGGCCACGGCGTCCGCCGGGCTGAGCACCGCCAGATCGGCGCCACCCACTGGCCGCCGCACGCGCCGCGTCCAAAATGCGTCCACGCCCTCCGCCTGCAAACGCTCCAGCCGCGGATTCCAGAACTGGAAGTGCAGTTCGATGGCGAGCGGCATTTCGGGATCGAAGAAATCTCCGCGCCACTTCCAGGAGGTCGGGCGCAGCATGGCGGGGAGATGGTCGGTAGGGAACGCCTCCAGGCCGGCGATAGGCTGGTAGCCCGCCGCCATCAGGGCGTCGCGCGCGGTTTCCACGGTCTCCCGCGGGCAGTAGAGGTCGATGTCGGACTGCGCCCGGTCCGCAGGGCGTATGCCGAAAAGCGCACACTGTGTGATGCCTTTGAGCGCTACAAACTCCACGGGAAGGCCCGCCAGCCATCTGTATGTCCCTTCCAGCTCTCGCAAACGGAGCAGGTTGTTGGCGGCGTCGCGCGCGGTTGGCTCTGGCAGGACGTCGCGCAGCAACAGCGTCAAGCCCGAGTGATGGCAGAAATCCAGCGCCTCCTCCCGCTCGCCAGCAGTGAGACGCGCCAACGCTTCCGGGCGCGGTTCGGCAAAGTGTAGGGCAGCCAAGGCGGCGGCCGCTCCCGCAGGAAGCCCCGGACAGTTCAACCAAGGGTTCGGCAAACCAGAATCGTACCGCACTGCGCCGCGGCGGGTGGATTCTGCGATTAGTTGGTAGATTGGGAGTTAGACATGAGCGCCGACTCATCCACACTCGCCGACCCCATGACGCCGCCGCGCCCGGAGGCGCCGCATTTCGATCCGGCGAAGAATGCCTGGGTTTTGAGCCGCTATGCGGATGTCTGGGCCGCGCTGCGCGAGCCGCACCTTTGGCCGGTGGGCGGGAAACGCGAAATCCAGCCCAAAACCCGCGATGACGCCGGAAAACTGAAACAGCGTGCGGCCATGCTGGACGCCCTATCCGCGGCGCGCCTCGAAGTGTGGCGGCCGCGCCTCGAAGTGCTGACGCAGAGCGCGCTCGACCGCTTGCCCACGGGCCGCGCCGTCGATCTCTTCGGCGAGTTTTCCCTGCCGTGGGGATTGGAACTGGCCATGCTTGTGACCGGCGCCGACCCCGCCGATAGCCTCCGGTTGGCCGACCTCGGCGGTCGCGTCTTTGCCGCCACCGGTGCGGAGAGCACGGACACCGCGCTGCGAGCCGATGCGGCCGCGGCCACCGCCGAACTGGAGCGGATGTTCGAAACCGGACCGATCCCGATGGGAGAGCCTGCCTTCGTGGCCCTATCCCAAACCCTGCCGCGTTTGCTGGCTAATGCCTGGCTCGCATTGGTCCGGCACCCTGACGAGTACGCGCGCCTGCGCGCCCATCCCGATCTCATGCCCGGAGCGATTGAGGAGTTGCTGCGCTACGCCGGAATCGTTCGCTGCGTCTTCCGGCGGGCTACCGCGAACGTGGATCTTGGCGGCGTGTGCATCGCGGAAGGAGATCTCGCCGTGCTGATGCTGGCCTCGGCGAACCGCGACCCGGAACAGTTTCCCGACCCGGACCGGCTCCTCCTCGCGCGCCCCGTCACCAGTCATGTCGCTCTCGGCACCGGCCGGAATTCCTGCGTGGGCGCCATGCTCATTCGCATGGCGGCTTCGGTGGCCACCGGCACGTTCGCCGCCAAGTTCGCCGAAGCGGCGTTTAACAGTGTGGGGGGCTGGCGTACCGGGTCCAGCTTCTGTTTTCCCGCGTCGGTGTATGTGACCTTACGTTGTTCTTGACACACTTTTTACATCCTCGCAACATCCGGCGGCCCACGACGGATAATCCTGGTAGGGGAGGGGTGCAATGCAGCCCAAAAAGGTGGTTTTCTTCTTTCCGGCTTTTTCCAGCCAGGAAGCGACGGCGCCACTGGGCATTCTAGCCGTCTCCACGCCCTTGTTGAATGCCGGGTACCAGGTAAAGATCATCGACTCCACCATCACGCCGCATTTCCAGCGGCGGGTGATCGAAGAACTCAAGGACGCCATCTGCTTGGCGGTTTCCCTGGTCACCGGCCCGATGATCCGCGAGACCGTGCAAATTGCCCGCGAAGTGAAGCGACTCTACCCCAAGATGCCGATTGTCCTGGGCGGATGGCATCCCTCGCTGCTCCCCGATCAAACCCTGGCGGCCGACTACATCGATGCCGTGGTGGTGGGACAGGGCGAGGAAGCCTTGCTCGACGTGGTGCGACGCTTGGAGGCCGGCGAATCGCTGGCAGGAATTCCGGGCGTCGGCTACAAAGAGGACGGGCGCATCCGCTTCAACCCCACTCGCGCCTTGCGGCCCTTGCGCGAAATGCCGCCGAAAGCCTATCACCTGGCCGATTTCGACGCCTATCAGCGCGTCTGCGGGCGGCGCTGGGCGATGTATACGTCGAGCCTCGCCTGCCCCTATAACTGCGGCTATTGCACCAATGACGGCGTGTATGGCCGCAAGTGGAATGCGCTCGATCCGGGGCAGGTGGTGGAAGAAACCAGCGACCTGGTGAGCCGCTACAACCTGGAGCTGCTGTGGATTGTCGATGACAATTTCCTGGTGGATCGGGAGCGCGCCGTCGCCATCGCCGAAGGCCTGGTGCGGCGCGGCGTCAAGTTCGACTGGAGCATTCAGGCATCCACCAACCTCGTCATCCGTCTCACCGTCGAAGAGCTCAAGTTGCTGCGCCGCGCCGGCCTCTCCCAGGTCTCACAGGGCGCCGACACCGGCTCCATGAAAATGATGCACCTGATGGGTAAGGATTTTCAGAACCTGGACGACATCTACGGGGCCGCTGAGAAGCTAACGCAGGCCGGCGTCCGCCCGAGCTTCAACCTGATTTTCGGCTATCCCGGCGAAGGCGAGAAAGAGCGCCGTGAATCCGTGGCGCTGATGATGAACATCTGCCGGCGTTACCCAGGGGCAGAGTTCTGGACCAATATCTTCACGCCATACCCGGGCTCGCCCATCATGAAACGCGCGTTCGAGCTCGGCATCGAAGTCCCGAAGACACTCGAAGGCTGGGCGGATTTCTTCCCGCGCTATACCGTTCTGCCCTGGCTCAAGGGCCGCGACCACGAGCGCCTGCAGAATATGCGCGAATATATGCGCGTAGCCTTCCACCGCGTTCCCATCGGCAAATACCGCACGCCGACGTTGAGCCGCCTCCTCTTCGAGATGATCAGCATTCCCGCGCGTTGGAGGCTGGACCACCACGTTTACGCATTCCCCGTGGAACTCTGGGCGCGAAAAACCGCACAGAAGATTCTGACGCCGCCCAAGCCCAAGGTGGACGCCCACCAACTGGCGGCCGAACCGGTCACCTGCTAGGGACACATGCAATGGTAGACGTACTTCTCACCCATTCGAACCACCTCTACAACGACCGCAAGCAGGTGCGCAAAATGCAGCCGTATCCGCCGCTGCAAACCCTGCTCGCCGCGGCGTGCCTGCGCCGGGAGGGGTACCGAGTCGCGTTGTTTGACCCGGCGCTCGCAGAACCGGAGGCCGGGTTTACGCAGGCGCTGGCGCGCCACCGGCCGCGCCTGGTGGCCGTGTGCGAGGACAACTTCAACTTCCTGACCAAGATGTGTCTGCTGCGCAATCGCGAACTGGCCGGCTGGATGGCGCGCACCGCGCGCCGTGCGGGAGTGCCAGCCATCGTCAACGGCTCCGACGCTTCCGACCGCGCTGCTGAATACCTGGGAGCGGGTTTTTCCTATGTCCTGGAAGGTGAGGTGGAAGCCTCCATCGTCGAAATCGCGCGGCTGCTCCTGGGTGGGGCAGGCTTCAGCCTGCCAACGCCTTCCGGGTTGCCTGGTCCGGCCCTCCGCGGCATCGCCTTTCGCGATCCGCAATCCGGAGAAGTACGGCACACGGTGCGCCGTGCGCCCATCGCGGACCTGGATTCGCTGCCCATGCCGGCTTGGGATCTGATCGATGCCGGGCCGTACCGTGAAGCGTGGCTCGCGGCCCACGGCTATTTCTCCATGAACATGGTTTCCAGCCGCGGCTGTCCGTATCGCTGCAACTGGTGCGCCAAGCCGATCTGGGGCGATAGTTACCACTGCCGCTCCGCGCGTCTGGTGGCCGAAGAGATGCTGGAAATCAAGACCCGCTTCCAACCCGGCCACCTCTGGTTTGCCGATGACATTTTTGCCCTCTCGCAGCATTGGACTCTGGAGTTCGCTACGGCGGTCGAGTCGTTGGGCGCGCAGATCCCGTTCAAGATGCAATCGCGATGCGACCTGATGACGCGCCCGACCGTCGGCGGCCTGCGCCGCGCGGGATGCGTTGAAGTCTGGATGGGCGTGGAGTCCGGCGCCCAGGACGTGCTCGACGCCATGGACAAAGGGACGCGGCTCGGGCAGGTTCATGAGGCCCGCGCGAACCTGCGCCGCCACGGCATCCGCGCGTGTTATTTTCTGCAATTCGGCTACCCCGGCGAGACCTGGGCGGAAATCGAAAAAACCATCGCGCTGGTCCGCCAGACCCGGCCCGACGATATCGGCATCTCGGTTTCCTACCCGCTTCCGGGCACGGCTTTCCACCAGATGGTCTCCAGCCAGTTGGGCCCCAAGGAAAATTGGGCTGACAGCGACGATCTGGATATGATGTTTCAGGGCGCATTTACGACCGGCTTCTATCGTGCCCTGGCCGACGCTCTGCATGTCGAGGTGCGCGAGGGCCGCCCGGCCGCCGAAGAGGCATGGTCCACCGTGCTCGCTCTCAAGGATACCTGTGCGCGCAAGCTGCCAGTGAAGTTACCAGTATGGACCTCCTGCTAACTCACGGGTATTTCTTGCACGAGGATCCGAAGGAGCTTCAAATCATGAAGCCCTATGCGCCGCTCGGGCTGCTCTACCTCTCGTCGTATCTTCGCGGCAAGGGGTTCGACGTGGAGATCTACGATTCCACCTTCGGTACGCGTCACGAACTCTTCCGGACCCTGGAAACAGAGGAGCCCACGACCATCGGCATCTACGCCAACCTGATGACCCGCGTCAACGTGCTGGAGATCCTGAAGTGCGCCGTGGATTTCGGCTGGAGAGTCGTCATGGGCGGCCCGGAACCCGCCAACTATGCGGAACAGTATCTGGCCGCCGGCGCGCACGTGGTAGTTGCCGGCGAAGGCGAACTGGCGCTGGAAGCGATCCTCCGCGCTGTCCCGCTGGAACAGGTGCCCGGCCTGTATTTTCGCGCCGCCGACGGCAGCACCGTCCACACCGGTCCCGCGCGATTGCTGGCCGACCTGGACGCGCAACCCTGGCCGGACCGTGAACGCATCGATATCGAACAATACCTGCGCGCCTGGCGCGAACACCACGGCGCCGGATCGGTGTCCGTCATCACCGCGCGCGGCTGTCCCTATCATTGCCGGTGGTGCAGCCATTCCACGTTCGGGAAAACCCACCGGCGCCGGTCCGCGACCGCCGTGGTGGACGAGGTGGAGTGGATTCTGAATCGCTATCATCCCGAGCAACTGTGGTTCGCCGACGATGTGTTCACGATTCACCACGGCTGGCTGGATGAGTATGCCGCTGAGATGCGGCGCCGCGGCTTGCGTGTTCCATTCGAGTGCATCACTCGCGCGGATCGCTTGAGCCCGCGGGTGGCCGCGCAGCTTGCGGAACTGGGCTGCGACCGGGTGTGGATCGGCTCCGAGAGCGGTTCCCAGCGCCTGCTCGACGCGATGGAGCGCGGCGTGACGGTCGCGCAGGTCCGCAACGCGGTGGGCCAACTCAAACAAAACGGCATCCGCACTGGCATGTTCTTCATGTGGGGCTACGAAGGCGAAGAGCTCTCCGATATCGAAGCGACCTACGAACACGTGAAGGCTTGCGAGCCGGACGTCTTTTTCACCACCATCTCCTACCCCATCAAAGGGACGCCTTACTACGACGAAGTTGCGCCCAAACTGGTGCAACTGGGCGAGTGGCGGGCGACCACGGATCGCGACATCAAAATCCGCGGTCGCCGCTCGCGTCGTTTCTATCAACTGGCCGATCAACTCCTGCGCAGCGAAACCCCCGCCGAAGCGGCACTGGTGCGGCAACGCCTCGAAGACGCATCCAGCGAGGTGGAGGCATGAGTTCCGCAGCCGTCTTCGACCGTATGGCCGCCCGCTACGACGAGCTCTGGACCACCACTGCAATCGGCCGCGCCCAGCGCAACCTCGTCTGGCGCGATATCGACCCGCTCTTCCAACCGGGAGAGCGGATTCTCGATATCGGCTGCGGCACCGGCGAGGATGCCGAGCATTTCGCGGCGCGGGGTGTCGTGGTGTACGCCACGGACGCCTCCCCTGCCATGGTCCAGGTTGCGCAGGCGCGCGGCGTTGCCGCCGTCGTGCTCAGCGCGGAAGATCTCGCGACAATCGGCGCAACGTTCGATGGCGCAATTTCGAATTTCGGGACGCTGAATTGCGTGGCGGATCTGCCAGCCGTGGCGGGTTCGCTGGCCGGATTGGTGCGCCCGGGCGGTCGCGTGGCCATCTGCATGTTGGGACGATTCTGCGCGTGGGAGACTCTGTACTACGGCGTGCGCTTGCATTGGAAAGCCTTCCGGCGGTGGCGCGGCAATCGCGTACCCTACCAGGGGATCGTGGTCCACTACCCGAGCACCGCGCACTTTCGCGCCGCCTTCGCGACCGATTTCGAATTGCAGCGCTGGACCGGCATCGGTCTTCTGGTGCCGCCCTCGTACGTCAAACTCCCCGCCTCGCTGGTCGGCGTCCTCGCCGCGTGCGACCGCCTTCTCGCGCGCCTGCCGCTCTTGCGCGCACTGGCGGATCACCGCTTGTTCCTCCTGGTGAGAAAGTGACATGCTAGCGACCACGCGCCAGCGCTTTCTCGACGATTACCTCAAGATTCGCCATGCGGAGGGCCGCGGCTCCCAGGATTCTACGTACTACCTCGCGCTGCCTTACCGCGACATCACCGGACGCCTGCAAGACCAGTGGACCATTCGCGCCAAGAGCTACCGCTACCTGGAGCGCCGCGTCCTTCCGCCGATCGAGAAGCAGTTTGGCCGTCCCCTGCGCATCGCCGACCTGGGCGCGGGAAACTGCTGGCTGTCCTACCGCCTGGCGCTGCGCGGCCATCAACCCATCGCCATCGACATCCTGGGCGATCCACTGGATGGGCTCGCCGCCGGTCGCCATTATCAGGCGCTCACTTCCTTCGCACGGGTCAACGCGGAGTTCGACGATTTGCCCCTGGCCGCGGGCAAGCTGGACGTGGCCATCTACAATGCGTCCATGCACTACTCCACCGACTACCGCCGCACGCTCGCCGAAATCCGCCGCTGTCTGTGCCCCGGCGGCTGCTTTCTAGTTGTCGATTCGCCCGTCTACAAACTCCGCGAGCATGGAGAAATGATGGTGCGGGAGCGCCATCAGCAGTTCTATAAGACTTACGGTTTGGCCTCCGACACGCTCCAAAGCATCGAGTACTTCGACACCAAAATGCTCGCCGAACTGGGCCGCGACCTGGGGATTTCGTGGAAGGTGCACCGCCCCTGGTATGGCTGGCAATGGGCGCTGCGGCCGTGGAAGGCGCGCTGGCGCCGCAAGCGTCCACCCTCCGATTTCTGGATCCTCGACGGCAGGTTCACGGCATGATCATCCTGTTCCATCCGCGCAGCACCAAACCGAAAAATCGCCGCCTGCCGCTATCCGTTTTGCACCTCGGCGCGGTACTGGAAGGCCGCGAAGAGTACGAGATCGTGGATGGCAACGCCGACCCGGATCCTTTGGCGACCATCGACGCGCTGATGCGGAATCACCGGGTGGAATTGTTAGGCGTCTCCGTGATGCCCGGTCCGCAGTTGCTCCAGGCGATTGCGGTGTGCCGTACCTTCCGCGAGAAGTACCCGCGCATTCCCATCGTTTGGGGCGGTTACTTCGCATCGCTCTATACCGAAGCTTCGCTCAATGCCAAATACGTTGATTTCGTGGTCAAAGGCCAGGGCGAAGATACGCTGCTCGAACTGCTCGACGAATTGCGCGGCGCGCGCGATTTTTCCCGTATCCGGGGCATGTCCTTCAAAGACCGGTTCGGCTTGCACGTCAACACCGCCCAGCGCCCGCTGAAAGCTCCGGACGATTTCCCCTGGCCGCCGTACCACCGCATGGATCCCGCGAAGTACCTCGCGCGCACGTTCCTGGGCTCGCGCACGGCGGTCCACCAGGCCAGTATCGGCTGCCCCTTCCGCTGCAACTTCTGCGGGGTAGTCCCGGTGTACGACCGGGAGAAGATGGAGTCGCCGGCCCGCACCGCCGCCATTCTCACCCACATGCAGGCCAAGTATGGGGTCAACGCGGTGCAGTTCTACGACAACAACTTCTTCCTGCGCGAAGACCAGGCGCGCGACTTGGCCGAACGTATCGCCCCGCTCCATATGCACTGGTGGTGCGAAGCCCGCGTCGATATCGTCCTGGGTTACTCCGACGATACGCTGCGCAAACTCCGCGCCGCCGGTTGCGTGATGGTCTTCTTCGGCGTGGAATCGGGTAACGACGAGGCGCTGCGCAACATGAAGAAGCAGCTCACCTCCGAACAGACCCTCGAATTGGCGCGCCGCATACGGGAATTCGATATCGTTCCCGAGTACTCCATGATCTTCGGCAATCCGGACGACGCGGAGCGCGATCTCGACGCCAACATCGCCTTCGTGCGGCGGATCAAGAAAGTCAATCCCGCGGTGGAAATCGTCGTCCAGACCTACGTTCCCACGCCGCAGCGCAACGGCGCGTGGGGCGATGTCGAGGTGGCGTTCCCGGCGAGCCCTGACGAGTGGATCACCGATCGCTGGTACCCATTCCTGATCCGTACCGACCCGCAGTTGCCCTGGCTGTCGCCGCACGTTAAGCGCCGCATACAGGATTTCGAAACCGTGATGAATTCGCGATGGCCCACCACGCAGGATATGCGCCTGCCCGCCTGGGGCCGGACTCTGCTGAAATCGCTGAGCAGTTGGCGCTATGCGACGGGCGCTTACGATTTTCCGGGTGAACTGCGCTTGGCACAGAAGCTGGTGCGCCTGCGCCAACCGCGGCTGGAGAGCCTCTAATGGGCGCGATCCGCGTTTCGGCTCGCGAAGGCTACGCGCTTTGGGCCGATACGTGGGACTCCACTCCGTCGCCGATCGTCGCGCTGGAGCGCCGCATACTACTGCCGTGGATCGCGTGCCTGAGCCCCCGCCGCGCGATCGACGTTGGGTGCGGTACCGGCCGATGGACGACGCGTCTCTCCGCGATCGGTGTGGATGCTTCGCCGGCCATGCTCGCCGTGGCTTCGGGGAAGCCCGGGTTACGCGGGCGGCTAGCGGTCGCCGATGCCACCGCGCTTCCCATCGCGAGCGGCTCGGCCGACCTCGTGCTCTGTGCGCTGACCCTCGGTCACGTTCACGATCCGATCGCTGCCCTGAGGGAATTTGCCCGCATTCTGGCGCCGGGCGGCATGCTCCTGCTCACCGACTTTCACCCAGCCGCTGCCGCGCACGGTTGGCGGCGCACCTTCCGCCGCGATGGGCACGTCTACGAACTCGAAAACCATGCCTACACGCTCGACCAACTCCGCGACGCTGCCGCGGGTTTGGAGCTTGCCGAGTGCGTGGATGCGGCCATCGGAGAACCCGAACGCGCGCTCTTCGATGCCGCCGGAAAGCCCGAACTCTTCGTCGCCGCCTGCCGCACGCCGGCGGTGCTGTTGACGCGCTGGGTCCGCGTATGAACCCGGCCAAACTCGACCTCTCCGGCCATATCGTGCTTCCAGGCCTGATCAACGCCCACGATCATCTGGAATTCAACCTCTTCCCCCAACTGGGCCGCGGTCCCTACGCGAATGCGGGTGAATGGGCCCGCGACATCTACCATCCGGACCGCAGTCCGATTCGCGAGCACTTGCAGGTGCCCAAACCAGTACGCCTCTGGTGGGGCGCGCTGAAGAATCTGCTGAGCGGTGTGACCACGGTCTGCCATCACAACCCCTACGAGCGTGAAGTTTTTGGCGCGGATTTCCCGGTTCGCGTGGTGCGCCGCTTTGCATGGGCCCATTCGCTCGAGTTCGAACCGGACCTGGCCGCACGCTTCCGCAAGGCGCCGGCCAGCTACCCGTTTCTAATTCACTGCGCTGAAGGCGCCGACGCGGCATCTCGCCGCGAGGTGCAAGCCTTGGACGATCTCGGCGCTCTCGACGAGCGCACGGCGATCGTCCATGGCGTCGGGCTTACTCCGGCCCGTCTCGCCCTGATGCGGCGCCGGCGGGCTTCACTGGTCTGGTGCCCCACCTCCAACCTGGCGATGCTCGGCCGCACCGTCTCTCGCACCGTGCTGCGCTCCGGCATTCCGATAGCGCTGGCCACCGATTCCGCACTCAGCGCCCCAGTGGATCTGCTGGACGAACTCGCAGTTGCCCGGAAGTATTTGCCGCCCGCGCGCCTCTACGAGATGGTCACCAGCGGACCGGCGCGAATTCTGCGTCTTTCCCAGTCGCACACCCGCCGGGATTGGATCGCAGTGCGATCGAAAGCTCGCACTCCGGCTCATGCGCTGTTCGACGGAGCGGTCGCTTTGGTGGTGGTGGCGGGCCGCATCCGCCTGATCTCCCCGGAACTCGCGGACCAACTCCCGCGTGCTGAGCGCCACCGCTTTCAATTGCTGCATATCGAACGCCGCCCGCCCGCGCTTGTGGATGCCGACATCCGTCATCTGCGCCGCGCCGCGGCGAAACACCTAGGCCACGATCTCCGCCTCGCGGGCAAACGGATCCTCCCATGAACGCGCTGCTGGAGCGTCTTCCCATTCTGGTGCTTGAACCGCACAACCGCTGCAACTGCCGCTGTGTCATGTGCGACATCTGGAAGGTTACCGATGCGCGAGAGATAACCGCCGCCGAACTGGAACGGCACCTCGCGGATATCGAACGACTTGGCGTCGAGTGGGTGGTATTCACGGGCGGAGAACCGCTGATGCACTCGGACCTGTTTCGCCTTTCGACGCTGCTGCGCCGACGCGGCATACGCATCACCATCCTGAGCACCGGCCTGCTCCTGGAACGCAATGCCGCGCGCATTGTCGGGGGTGCGGATGAAGTGATCGTGTCGCTGGATGGGCCCACGAACATTCACGACGAGATCCGCCGCGTGCCTGGCGCTTTTGACAGCCTGGCCAAAGGCGTCCGGGCCGTGCATCGCATCTCGCCGGAGTTTCCCATCGGCGCACGCTGTACCATACAGATGCGCAACGCCACTCACCTCCGTGCCACGGTGCAGGCTGCTCGCGACATGGGCCTGCGCTCCCTTTCATTACTGGCGGCCGACTTGAGTTCGAGCGCGTTCAACCGCCCGCTGCAATGGTCCCCGGAACGGCAGTCCACCGTCGCGCCCGAACTCGCGGCACTGGAGGGTGAGATGGAATCGTTGATCGCCAATTACCCTACCGACGGGTTCATTCTGGAAGCTCCCCAAAAGCTGCGCCGCATTGTGGAGCACTTTCGCGCCCACTACGGTCTGGCGCCCCACACCGCACCCCGCTGCAACGCACCGTGGGTCTCGGCCGTAGTGGAGTCCAACGGCGATGTCCGCCCCTGCTTCTTTCATGCGGTAATCGGAAACACCGCGGGCACAACGCTGGGCGCGGTGCTGAACGGGCCCCGGGCCATGGCGTTCCGTGAGAGTCTCCGCATCGCCGACAACCCGACTTGCCAGCGGTGCGTGTGTTCCCTCTACGTGGAGCCTTCATCCGGGATCGGAATTTCGGACAGCAGACGGATGCCATCTTCCAGCGTACGGTAGCGCACTTGCCACGCGGGCAGGCCGGTAAGGCGGTGAATCGTACTCTCGTGCATGGCATTCACCTCGGCGCCGTAGCTTGGCAGGTCGGCGAGCAGTCGCTCCGCGGCGTCCCTGGCGGCCATGCGCTGTGCCTGCGCGGGACCGTCGCCCTCGCGATCGAGAAACGCCAGACAGCGAATGGGAGAGCGGACGGCGGTGTGTATGGCCGGAAAAAGGCTCGTCGGAACTTCGATGGACAGTTTGCCGTTGGGGTGCTCGCGGGCGGGATAGCCTGCGAGTTCGGGGAAGAGGCGCACCGCATCGTGGCGGAATCGCACCTGGTGCGGCTTGCCGATCGCTATGGGATCCTTGGAGCCGGTCAGCAGCCACGTACAATCGTCGGACACATAAGTGAATCCGGCGCGGGCGCAGGCGAAGGAAAGCGTGCTCTTGCCGGCGGCCGACTTGCCGCAGAGGAGGATGCCGGCGCCGTTAGATGCCACGCACGCCGCATGCAGCGAGACCACGTAGCGCTGCGTCAGTAGCATGTAGGCCATGGCTTCGAGGAAGAACCAGCGCAGCCCGGCGCGGTCGGCAGCGGTTGCCTCCGAGAGGTGGAAGCTTGCCGATAGGGACACGCAGTCACCTGCGGCGAAATTGTGCGCATCGGAAACGAAGGAGAGGAGGTGGCGCTGTTTGCGAAACGTGGGCTCCGCTGCAAGTTCGCCCTCAGGTTCCACAACCACGCGAAACTCGAGAGGATGCGTATCGAACTCGCGCGCGAAGGGCGCCCAGGACTCTGCCGCGGCTTCCAGCACGTGCCGCGAATTGGTCGAAATGTGCAGCGGAAATCCAGCCGGATGAAATGTGCCGGAGAGCGCAAGGTCGAAATCACAGAGAAGCGGGTCAATACGTTCGGTCTGCACGGCTTCCTGCGGCTGCATTAAACCTGAATAACACGCACTTCAGAGTAACAGTAGTAAAACCACGAGCGGGAACCGGACGGCCGGGCCGTACCAGTCGTATCCTTGAATAACGATGCGTACGGCCATTGTTCACTACTGGCTGTTGAACCAGCGCGGTGGGGAGAAGGTGGTGGACGCGCTCTGCCGTCTGTTGCCCGGCGCCGACATCTATACCCTGTTCTGCGACCCCGCGACTCTGAGCCCGGCGATGCGCACGCACGGTGTCACTACATCGTTCCTCAATCCGCTACGCAGCTACTACCGCTCGCTGCTGCCGCTGATGCCGATGGCGCTGGAGAGTTTCGACCTGCGCGGCTACGATCTGGTGGTAAGCAGTGAATCGGGGCCGGCCAAGGGCGTTATCACATCCTCCAACACGCGCCACGTCTGCTACTGCCACACCCCCATGCGTTACCTGTGGGACCTCTATCCGGCGTACCGCAACGAATGGACGCGCTCGCGTTGGAAGCGCGCCATGATGACGCCCATAGCCAATTACCTGCGGCTCTGGGACTACGCGTCGGCGGCGCGCGTGGACCGGTTCGCTGCCAACAGCTGCAACGTGCAGAGGCGCATCTGGAAGACGTACCGCCGCGAGAGCGAGGTCATCCATCCGCCCGTGGATGTGGACTCGTTCTACTGGAAGCCCACCGAGGATTACTTCCTGGCGGTCTCCGAACTGGTGCCGTATAAGCGCATCGATTCGCTGGTCCGTTGGTTCTCCATGACGGGCCGGCGGTTGAAGATCGCGGGCGCCGGGCCGGAGTATGGCAGGCTGCGCGCGATGGCCGCTTCCAACGTGGAGTTTCTGGGGCGCGTCAGCGATGCGGAACTGCGCGAGTTGTACGCGCGCTGCCGGGCCTTTCTGCTGCCCGGAGAAGAAGATTTCGGTATGACTGCCGTAGAGGCGCTGGCCAGCGGCAAACCCGTGGTAGCGTTGGGCCGCGGCGGCGCGTTGGAGACGGTACCGGGCTTTGGCGGAGTTCTCTACGACGAACCCGCAGGCCTGGCGGACGCAATCGAGCGCCTCGAAGCTCTCGAACCGTCCGTCCATCCGGCGGATTTGCAGGCGTGGGCACGGCAGTTTTCCGCCGGGGAGTTCCAGCGAAAGATGAGCGACCTGCTGGAGCTGGAATCAGGGCCGAAGGCGCTCGACACGCGGATTAGGCTTGTGCGGTAGCCCTGTCTTGACACTCACCAGGAATTCTTGCCGTGGAAGATTTCGGGCAGTGTGCGCAGCAGGATGGCGCAGTACAACCGGATGCTGCGCTCGCGCACCAGCCGCAGGTCCAGCCGGCAGCGCTCGGCGTAGGTCAGCCGGTTTCGCCCCGAGATCTGCCATAGGCCGGCGAGTCCGGGCTTGGCTCGCAGGACCTCGGCGGCGTACGCACCGTAATAGCGATGGAGTTCGCGTTCGGTGATAGGCCGTGGACCCACTAGCGACATTTCGCCCGAGATCACGTGCCAGAACTGCGGAAGCTCGTCGATGGAATGGCGCCGGCAGAAGCGCGCGAAGCGGCAGGAAACCCGCGAGTCCACCGCGCACTTGAGTTCAGGCCCGCGATCGTCATCAATGTACTCGATCCAGCCTGCACCGCGCCGCGCCTCGTCGCCCCACATGGTGCGCAGCTTGAGCATCCAGAGCGGTGCTCCTTGCCATCCTACGCGCCGGTGTGCGATCAGCGGCGTACGCCCCGAAAGCAGGCAGAGTGCAAGCGCGCAAACGGCGAGCAAGGGTAGCGCCAGCAGGAGCAGAAGGATGGCTGCCGTCCGCTCGCAGACCGCCACGACCTGCCAGTTCCAATCAGGCTCGGTCAAATCTTGACGAAGTACGGGAAGCGATCCCAAGGCAGCACCTTTCCCGATCTTAGCGGCGGGGGCGGGCGCGAACTTGCTCGCGGTGTAAAGAAGTTGTAAAACGAGGCATCGAAGAAGTCAGCGAACTTGAATGCATTCGGGGAGTTCGTGCGGACGCGGCAAGCGAGTCGGACTATTTCCCCAAGTCCATCTCAGATATCTGGCGAATGTCGAAAACTGCTGGTGGCTCTGAGCCGCATCCGGGGCTGCTGGACGCCAGCGGGTCGCGCCCAGGTTCGCCGTTTGCCCCTGACTTGGCGTTTGACAGCCTAAGGGCTAGCGCAAATCGGAGGTCGAGCACAACAGTCGACCTCGTGATTGAAGGGCTCGGCTGCCTGCCTCTGTGCGCGCAGTTCGATAATCTGGTGACCACCGACGATGGCTCGACGCTGCTGTTTCAATCGCAATGGCGCCTTGCCGGGTCCGATGATGGCAACTTGTCGAAGATCTATCGATGGGACTCGCACGGCTTCACTACCGTCTTTTCGCCGGTGAATCCCGGACTCATCTCACCGCCTTTGGCTGGTCCGCCGTCCGGCACCATCGGAAACATTGTCTCAGGCGTGTTGGCGCA
>OBLU010001231.1_pt1 | contig 23858 bp, 20 predicted proteins | sample 1518681 | NCBI WGS metagenome assembly OBLU01 (sample SAMEA3539304, study PRJEB22396) | soil metagenome | biome: tundra; feature: field; material: soil | place: USA | collected 2010-05 | depth 0.15 m
GTCCGCCCTTGCTCAGGTTCGGTCCGCCCTTGCTCAGGTTCGGTCCGCCCTTGCTAACCGTCGGGCCGCTCGTGCTCACTGTGTTGGTGGCGATCAAAGCCTTCTTGGTGGCTGTCATGTTGTTGATCAGCGATTTCTTTTCGATACTCATGATTTTCTTCCTCCGCATAAATTTTGAGCCTCAATCTCTTGACGGCGGTTTTTCTCTCTGTCCCGCCCTGTCTGCCTTTCTCTAATGCAAGGCATATGCCAAACCCTAAGGGTCGGTTACATTCTCTCTCCCGATTGCCAGTCCCCATTCTTTCAGCAACATACGGAATTCCGTAGTTCCCAGGAACCAGCCTTTGACGCCGTCCCGCTTCGTCCGGTTAATAATTAACCACCGGATAGTAATTTTTTAAACTTTTCTCAGCCTTGCAGCCCGTACTTCCGGCACAAATACTTCATCTTCTGTCCGTCGATGCGCAGCAAGGTTGCCGCTGCCGACTTCTTCCCGCCGGTCCGGCGTAGCGCTGCCTGTAGATACGCTACTTCGATCCGGGCCATCTCCTCGTCAAAAGAAATCCCTTCTTCCGGAATCAGCAACGACTCCTGCTTCGCCGAGCTCTGGTAGAGGATCCCCTGCGGCAAATGCTTGACCGCAATGTTCGAGCCTGGCACCATCAGCACCAAACGCTGCATCAGGTTTTCCAGTTCGCGCACGTTCCCTGGCCATTGGTAGTCCTCCAGCACCTCCAGCGCTTCCAGGTCGATGGTCTTCACCGGCAGGCTGTTGGCGGCGCAGTAATAACGAAGAAAATGATCCACCAGCAGCGCGATGTCGCCTTCCCGGCCGCGCAATGGCGGCAGGCTAATCGGAATCACATTGATGCGGTAATAAAGGTCTTCGCGGAATCTGCCCGCCTGCACCGCCTGCTCCAGGTCCTCATTCGTAGCCGTGATCAGCCGGAAGTCAATTTTCCTCAGGAGCTGTCCCCCAAGCCGCTGCACCGAGTGTTGCTCCAGAACCCGCAGCAGTTTGCTCTGCAGCGCCAGGCCTAAAGTACCGATCTCGTCGAGAAAGAGCGTGCCTCCGTGGGACATCTCGATGTGTCCGGCATGCGCCTGGTGCGCTCCGGTAAACGCCCCCTTCTCGTGCCCGAACAACTCCGACTCAATCAGCGTTTCCGGCAGGGCCGCGCAATTCACACTGATAAATGGCTGCTCGCTACGCGGGCTATTCGCGACGATGGCGCGCGCCACCAGTTCTTTTCCCGTCCCGCTCTCACCCCGGATCATCACCGTGGTATTGCCCGGCGCCACGCGGCTGAGCGCGTCATACACCCGATGCATGGCCTCGCTGCCGCCGATCAGTTCACCGAAGGAATAGCGGCTCAGCGCATCCTGGCGGACGATTCGCCCTTCGATCTCGCGCCGGCGTTGCTCGAGCGCGTTCTGCAGAAATCCGCGCACCTCGCCGAAATCAACCGGAGCGACGAAACACTGCGCGATTCCCGCCGCCAAAAACTTGCGCCGCCACACTTTACTGACTGACCGGATCAGGCCAATCAGCACCAGATCCTCATCCGTCGCGCTCAACTGGCTGATCAGTGCGACCATCGCCTCCGCCGATCCTTCGGCGTTATCCAGATCGAGAAGCACAGCTTCGAGCGGCACCTCATTCTGCAGAGCCAGGACGCCTTCGCCCGCGTCCAGCAAGGTGATGTGAAAGTCGGAAGCGAGGCTTTCCTGGGCGGCCAGCATGACCACCTCGTCTGTGGTCATCACCGCCACCCGCGCCGCTGCGCTGCCCAGTGGAACGTCCATTGACATCAAAGAGACCCCACATTCCCAGCGCACCTCGAGTCGAGAGGGGCGAAAAATGAAACCGCCAACCTGGAGGTTAATTTTTCACCCATTCACGAAAAAAAACAACCCCCGATCGGGCCCTGACGCCCAAGTCGGGGGTTGTGCGTGAAATGACTTCTCGAATGGGTAGACGGGTCAGAGGTCGGAGGTTGGGTTGCAGAGGCTCAAACCATCGCGCAAACCCATCAACGATGGCTGGTTTTACCTCTGCAATCTGACCTTCGACCTCTGACCTCAGATGCCCTACTTCACATGGTGCGGAGAGGTTCTGCGCAGAGTCGCCAGCAACGCGCTTGCCGCTGCGGGCGCCGCCACCTTGCCTTGGAGGACTATTTCTTTGGCGCTCAATTCCTTCCCGTACAGTGCCTTATTGGCTCCATCGTCGGAGCGCAGCGTTGAACCCTCGAGCGACACGCCGGCAAAGAGCCCCTGCGCTCTGGAATATGACAAAATTTCGGCTTTCAAGACGATGTCGGTGGCCGCGGCGGCGTCGCGTCCTACCGGACCGGCCGCTACCGAGGCGTCGCCTCCCAGCTTTACCTTGCTCGATAAGACCGATCTCGCTCCCGAATCATTCATCACCAGCAGCACGAAGTCGGTTGCCTGCCCGCCAATCTGGAAACCCACGCTGCCCGCTTCCAGCGCGAACATTGCCGGAGCGCTCCACGCCCCCGAATAGTCAGGTCCTTTGCGGCACGTAATCAGTCCGCGCCCATAGCTTCCTCCCACAATGAACGCCGCCTTTTTTACCGACGGATAGATCACCAGACAATACGATTTGTTGAGCAAGTCCTTCGGAATCCCATCCGGCATGCCGAGGATTTCCTTGAGCACGATCGCGGATTGGTGGATGCGTTCCTCTACCTTTTCTTCCTTGTCTTCGCCCATGACCGGCAACACGCACGCCAACATGAGAACTACGAGCAACATTCTGTTCTTCATAAACGCTCCTTTTTGAATAACGATTTTGAATAGTCTGGACCTAACTTGATGTTCGCCTTGCGCCTGGAACTTGGTTTCATAAGTGCTCCTCAACTTGGAAGGCCCGTCCCTCAGGGACTAAAGCCCGGATTTTTGCGGGCCTCAACGGCACCGCTGAAGCCGTGCCCTACCTAAAACCAATTCATGAAAGCATCGCTACTTCTTTTCGGCTTGGGGCGGCGCCAGATCCTGCGGGAAACTCTTCAGCGTCACTTCGCTCGAACGGGAAGTGGTTTTCTTCGCAGAATCGGTGCTGTTCTCGACCAGAACTCCCTGGAGCACGTAATACGCTTCGTCGCCCCGGCTCTTGCCCTCTCCGCGTTGAACCGCCCCGCGAAATTCGAATCCAACACTCTGCACGGTCGCGGTGACAAACTCAAGTCGATTCCCCTCCAGTTTCCCCGACTTGAAAAAGTGATCGAGAAAGCCGCCCTCGCTATCCGGTTTGGCGTAGCGCGAAACAAAGCCGATGACGCGACCCTGGTCTTCGATGGTGAGCTGCACAAATTCCCCGTCGCGCAAGAAACTATACATGCCCGAGTACTCCGCACCGGGCGCTGCTGCGCTCGGCCGGCTCGGGTTCGTTTGCGCGCCCACCAACAGTAAAGAAAAAAGAGCAAAGCACGCAAGTTGCAGCGCGTGAAAACGTTTGCCGCAGATTGGCATGTTCACCCCGGAGCCAGTATAACCGTCGCAATTACGAAGCGCACGACACGCGATGCCGGGCCACGCCCACCTTCGCGTTCAGCTATAATCTTGAAAGACTAGCCGTCCGTGGCGAGCAGCAAAAGCGCCGCGGATCCCGCCTTCCGGGGGCACCGTCGCAGCAGGAAACAGGAGTTGGCTGAAGGGTAATTGGGAGTGAGATGGAATCCCCGGGAAAAAACCTGTTGAAACTTTTGGTGGAACACGATCCGGCGAGCCCGGAATTCCGGAGCGAGGTTCGCGCTGCTCTTCGTCCGGCACAGGGCCTGTCGTACCAGCCTGTCGGCTACGAATTTGACTTCTGGCGCGATGTCTTCGTCCAGCAAAAGCTGCCTTGGGGACGCTTCCTGCAATCGGCGTTGCTGCACACGACCGCTGTCGCTCTAATCTGGATGATTTCGCTCGCGTGGATCCGCCAGCAGAAAATTCTGGATCACCCCGCGTTTGACCGGTCTTCGCTGGTAACTTATACGCCCGAAGAATATCTACCACCGCTCGACTCGGGCGCATCTGAGACTCCGAAAGCGCAAACTGGAGACCCCGCTTACGCTAAGCAGCCGATCCTGTCGGTTCCGCCGGAAGCGGACAACCGTTCCCAAACCATCGTGGTGCCGCCGGATATCAAGCTCAATCACGATGTCCCTCTGCCTAATATTGTGGCCACCGGCGCAATTGTGCCCGCCGTTCCGCTGGATTCGACGCGCGCCTCGCGGTCCCGAATTGTTGCGCCGGATACGCAGGTGATCGCGCCCGCGCCGGAGGTGCAGTTTGCTCATGACCGTGTGGTGCAAGCGGCCCTGAAGTCAGACGTCATTGCGCCCCCTCCGGAAGTGACGTCCCATCGGACGCGCGGCTTGGCCGCTCCGGAGACGGCGGTCGTTGAACCACCGCCCGATTTAGCCCAATCGACAAAGTCACCCGTTGGGCTTATGAACATTGGTCCGAGCACGGTCGTGGCGCCGGCTCCGCAGCTTACGATAGCGGAACAACATTCTCTGGCCGCGCGCGCCAGCGGACGCGGAAGTTTGCCGGGTGGTGGCGCGCAGCCTGTGGGACCGCCTCCGAGCATGGCCGCTGCGGGTAATGGCTCCGCCAACGGACGCCTCATCGCATTGGGCATTCATCCGGTAGCGCCCACCGGGCCTGTGGCCGTTCCCGCAGGCAATCGTCGCGGAACATTTGCCGCAACTCCCAAGGGAAAACCAGGCGCGGCCGGAACCCCGGATTTACCGGGATCTAACTCGGCCGCGAAGACCGCAGGGGCTCGTGGAGACGGAACCGGCGGCCTCAACGCTCGCACGAAGGGATCTGCACCGGCTGGCCTGCATGTGGGCGCGGCTGGCGCGGATGAGGGTCGCGAGATGGCCAGCGCCTCGACACCGGAGGTTGGGTCGGGCGCACGTTCTGGCGCACGCGCCGCGGCTCCCGTTTCCGACGACAAAATCACCGACATTGATCGCAAGGTTTTCGCTGGCAAGCGCGTCTATGGACGGGCGCTGAACATGCCCAATCTGAATTCCTCAACCGGCAGCTGGGTAATAAAGTTTGCGGAGCTCGGCGGCGGAGGAAAAGAGGGCGAACTGCTGGAGCCGGTGGCCACGCAAAAATCAGATCCCGGCTATCCCCTGGAATTGATACGTGCCAATGTGCACGGCATGGTCACCCTTTACGCGATCATTCATTCGGATGGCAGGGTGAGCGACATTCGCGTCCTCAACAGTCCTGACGACCGTCTGGATTCGTATGCCGCGCAAGCCCTCGCCCGGTGGAAATTCGTCCCCGCCGAACGAGCTGGCAAGCCCGTTGCGCTCGAAGCTGTGGTTGAGATTCCGTTTAGAGTAGTGCGGCGCAATTTCTAGCTGAATTTGGTGGCGCGCCCGGCGCCTTGCCCGACCGCGATACTGCCGAATTCTAGCGACCCACTGACGCCGATTTTTCCCCAGGCAGGGCGGCGTACACGGCAGGATTTGCGCAGACCTCGTAATACCACTGGTCGGTCCAGTGCAAAATAGACAAGTCGCGGACATCGACCTGGGCGATGCGGTTCTTGCGGATGGCGATCTTCCGAAACAGTCCATTGCCGATGGGCACGGTTCCCACGAAGATCTCACATTGCTCGTCGATCCACGAGTTACTAAACTCGGCAGTCTTGAACCCAGATTCGCTGGCATCCGAAACCCAGGCCGACAGCGAGATCTCCTGCTGCAGTTTGCCAAAGGCCGCTTCACTCAGACAGATGCCGCCTACGTTGTAGTTGAGTCGCATTTCTTCAGCGCCGCCGTCCGCGCTCGCGCTGTCAGTGTCATTGTCATCGTTACTGCCATTGCCATTGTTTCCGTTTTTGCCGGCGCCTCCGATCTGAAGTGAGTACACCTGGAAGACACCCGCATCGGGCGCAATTTTCTTACGAACGCGCTTGCTGCAGGAGGAGAGACGGTCACTCTCATTAATCGCATCGGAAATCATGATGCGGTGTTCGCCATCCACCAGATAAAGCGGAGGCGAATCCTGATAGGCGATGCCCAGGCCGACTTCCATCTGTGGCAGACCGGAACTTTCCAGAAGTTCGTTGTAGTCGCGCAACAGGCTCAAAATCTCCCATGCCAGAACGCAGGTGCGGCCCACGCTGAGCATGTCTTCCCCTTCGCGCTCGAGCACCGCCACGATAATGGCATCGCCTTCGAGAAAGACTTTGGTGGCGCCGTATTTGGCCAGCAGCTTGTTGATCGGATCATAAAAATTAAGGCTGAAATATGACGCGGCGTTCATCCCTCTTTCCATCAGCGAGCGGGTCAGGCGCGATGAGTCGCGAACGTCCGCCTTCAGGATCACGTGGTGCACCACCCGATCTTCGGCCGGCTTCTGCTCCTCCGGCGCCAGGAACTCGTAGAGCATGGCGTTGAGGCTGGAGAGTTGGCGGACTTTCTCGTCGCTCACCAGGTTGATACTGTCAAAACCCGAGCTTAGCGCCTCCAAGCCGCGCCGATCACGGTGATAGCAACAAAGGTCGTGCAGAACACGCGCAGCAAAACGGCTGCGCTCCGAGCCGCGGCAGGAGGCCACCCGCCCGATGGCGGCAAAAAGCCGGTCGGAATGGAGACGGCTTTCGGCGATTATTTTTTCCACCCGTTCCGCTTCTTCACGGAACAGCAGCGCTCCTTTAATCTGTTGCGGATTCACCCGCGGCGCATATTCAGCAAGCAGCGGAACGGCTTCATAGGAAGCAACCACATGCTCAAGAACTCCGGCGCGCTGCAGCATACGAGTCCAGATCTCGAGGCGGTCCTTCCGGTTGCGGTCCTCGGGCGTCAAATCTTCGCCGTTACCGGTGCCCGCCAGCGCGGCTGCATTTTCGGGAGCATTCAAGGCCTGCTCCAGATGCTCGTCGTCATTGGCTTCGCCGTACCCCAGTTCGCGCAGATAGTCCAAAGCGAGCTGCCGGAGGTGGGCGAAGCGGTCCGGATCTTTGTCGAAGTTACCGAACATGTAATAGTGGTCGGCGCAAAGATAATCGTCGCGGCCATCTTCGGTAAGAATCAGGGGATTCAGAAATAGCTGGTAGCAGTCGGCGGGAAATTCGCCGAGCAGTGAGCGCCGGGTGCGGGCCAGCATCTCTTTTTCGATTTCCCGGAGCAGACGAAAAATCTCCTGCCCGGCGCGCCGCAGAATGATCTTTTTTCGCACCTGGAAAGAGGAGACAAGCTCCTGCGTCTCTACCATTTTCGCTTGCCGCAAACCCTCCAGCGACTTCGACTTCGCGCGGCACTGTTCCAGAATCCGCGAAAACTGCGTTTGTAGTTCGCTGCGTATGAACTTGAGCACGGCCAGTCGGCCGAGCACATCCACCGACGGATTTCCATCCGCCTTGGCGCGGTTCAGGATCGCCAGATGAATCGCGATCAGCAGACTTTTCAGGTCCGCCGGCCCCGGCTGCCGCAGTTTGGTCGTGCCCTCCGCCGCGCGTATAAATTTGTTTTGGATAACGCTGGGGACATCCATTGCGAACAGCGATTCGACCTGGCCGAAGCGGCAGATGTAACGCGCCAGATGGAAACTCAAATCCGCGGTGATGCGCGGGCTGAGAAAAACGTCGTAGCGGAGATTGTCAACGCCCAGTTGCAGATCGCTGAAAGCGAGCCTTACCCCGTGGTATCGAAGATCAGGCCGGCTGAGCGGCGCAGAAGTGCGCAACCGGAAAATCGGGAGTTTGGGCATCGCGGCTAATCTCGTACGCTAACGGCAAATTGCTGAAAGTGCACAACTAAGCAGCAGGCTAGCACGCCGGTGGAAGCGGCCCAAAGTTACGCTAGTGTCAGTCCCGCGACCGCGGGATCAGTTCTTGGACCCTCAACCCGCGCGGAAGTCGCGAACGTCTTCTCCGGGCTGAAAGATTAGCGGAGGTAGAGAAGTTTGCTGTGCAGCAGCGAGCTTGCGGTTGATGTCCTCTACCTCCTGCTTGACCCATCCGACGCTAGTGATTTCGATCTTGCCGTCTGGTCCGATCAAGAACAAAGTGGGGACGTTGGTCAGGCCGTAAGCGTTCGACACGGCATACCCATTCGGATCGTCGAGCAGGATAGGGAACGTAATGCCGTACTCTTTCACAAAAGTTCCGGTATCGCGCCGGTCGTTTTGCGAGATGCCCACGATCGTAATTTTCTTGTTGCCATACGCCTGGTGAATGCGTTCCAGAAAAGGAAACGTGTATTGGCAGGTTGGACACGAAACTTTGAAGAATGCGGCCAGCACCGCTCCCTGCTGTAGGGCGGATTGCAAGGAAAATTGACCGCCCTCTTTTCCATCACCTTTCCAATCCGATTTCCCACTAACGACGGTGGGCAAGGAAAAGTCTGGCGCTTTGGTTCCGGCCGGCAAGGCAGCCATATCTCTCGGACCTCCGAACAAACGATCGAGCCACTTCATCGACGAAATGCCTCACCCATTAGATGATGCCGCCCGCCTTCAGGATTTTCCGCGTCAGCCCGGTGATGGGTATCTGCGGGAGCCGGTCAATGGAGATCCATCTGCCCCTCGCAGCCGGCAACTCTGTATTCCGTAACACATGAACAGTGTAATCGGTGACGGTAATGGAGTGGCGAAACGTGCGCCAGAGCGCCTCGGGTGACAACCGGGGCGGGGCCGCGGACGTTTGTGGCAGTTCCCACATACCGGGCATCAGCGATTCTTTCCTCGATCTTTGCACCAGTCGCACTTCCGGCCCGCGATCATTGGACTTGCCCTGGCCATCGCGCCGATCAAGCGCACACCAGATTTGTTTCTTGCTCTGGCGCGCAGCTGGCGTGTGGTCAATACCTGGGTCGCGCGCAACTTCTCCGCGACCGGTGGCGCACCACTTCTGGACCGGGCAGGCCAGGCAGCGGGGTGCGCGCGGCGCACACACGGTTGCGCCCAGTTCCATCATGGCCTGATTAAAATCCCCAGGTCGCACGTTATCGAGGAGCGCTTGCGCGTGTGGCCAAGTCTGCGACGCATCTAATTCAGCGCCGAGCAATCTTTGCAGGACGCGCTCCACATTGCCATCGACCACGGCTACCGTCTCGCCGAACGCGATGCTGGCAATGGCGGCGGCCGTGTAGCGTCCGATTCCGGGCAGTGCAAGCAAAGCTTCGGAATTTCCCGGAAACTGGCCATCGTGCTTCTGCACAAGTTCCTGCGCGCAGCGGTGTAACATGCGCGCGCGTCGATAGTAGCCCAAGCCGCTCCACGCTGCGAGCACCGTATCCTCGGAAGATGCGGCCAGGGCCTGCACATTGGGAAACCGCTCGAGGAATATCCGGTAATGTTCAAGCACGGCCGCCACGCGCGTCTGCTGCAGCATGATTTCGCTAAGCCAGATGCGGTAAGGATCGCGAGTTTCGCGCCAGGGAAGGTCGCGGCCGTTCCGGTCGTACCAGTGCAGAAGAGCGCGACGAAAGGCGGCGGGACGATTGCCCGTCAGCGGACTCGCAGACGCGAGTCGAGGCCTTAAAGCCATGAAACTCGATGCCCTCATTATTATTATTGGCTGACGCTATGCGCGATCTCGACCCACCCCGATTTTTGTTGCTGCCAAACGCTCATCATGTGCTGCGTCGCCGAGGGGAGCGGTTGCGAGCCACCGGTCCCGTTCACGCTGCCATTCAGAGTAATGATGTAGGTAACCACGAAAGTGGTTCCATTCAACTCGGTCTTCAGATCACCGAGCGCACAGTCCTTCAGCTGCCACTGGCGATACTGATCGAGCGTGGCCGAGCGATCGAGCGTCCCGGCCGGCGTTACGCCTGAGTAATTGGAAGCGAGGGCGCGCTCGACCTCGACCCAGTTCGCCGCTTGCACATTCTTCCAGAAGACTCGCTCCAGTCCTTCGCCCCCGGTTGCTTGCGACAGGGTTCGCGCCGGGTGCTCACCGTAAAAGGTGCAGGCGGACATGATACCCAGCGCCAGAGTCAGTGCGAAGGTTAGACCGAACAGCAAGGGAACCGGAAGGGATTCGACGGCTATCCTTGGACGCATGGCGTGATTGTATCGTGACCCCGGCGTGTATGGGGGACGGTCGTGTGGCAAAGGTTGTGTGGATTGGGCTGTGCCCAGTCCGATGGAAGATGGCAGTCTGTCTCCCGTTTGTGATAAAAACTACTGTGATGTCCCGTCATGTTCACAGGAATGACCGTTCTCGTTCGTATTCATATTCATAATTAATGACCGTCTCTGGCAGTCTTAATCCGCGAAAATCAGGTGGGTTGTGCTGAGGGCGACATTCATCGCGCTCTCGGAGAGCCGATGGCTGCGCGGCCTCGCCGAACGCTCCCGCTTCGGCCAACGCACCTCCGCCCGCTTCGTGGCTGGCACACAAGTCGCGGACGCGATCCGCGTCGCCGCCGCGATGAATCAAATCGGAGCCAGCGTCTCCATCGACAATCTCGGCGAAAACGTCACCAATGCCGACGAAGCCCGCGCCAGCGCCCAGCTTTACCATCATCTGCTCGACGAAATCGCCGCCAACCAGCTGAACGCAAATGTCAGCGTCAAGCTGACTCACATGGGCCTGGATGTGGACGAGAACATGGCCTACGAAATTGTCCGCAGTCTGGTAACCAGGGCGGCCCACATGTCGCCCCGTAATTTTGTTCGCGTCGACATGGAAGGATCGGCCCACACCCAGCGCACCCTCGACTTCGTGCACGAACTCCACGGCGTTCCCGGAAACGAAGACAGCGTGGGCGCGGTGATCCAGTCCTATATGCGTCGCGCCCAAGCCGACATCGAAAAACTGCTCTCTGAGCGTATCCGCATACGCCTCTGCAAAGGCGCCTACAAGGAACCCGCAGACATCGCCTTCCAGAAGAAATCCGAGGTCGACGCCAGTTACTTGAAGCTGATGAAGATGCTCATGAAGAGCGGCGTCTATCACGGGCTGGCCACGCATGACGAGGCTATTATTAATGAGGCTAAGGCCTTCGCCACGCGCGAAAACATTCCCCGCAACGCGTTTGAATTCCAAATGTTGCACGGTATCCGCCGCGACCTGCAGCAGGGCTTGGTGAAAGATGGCTGGGGCATGCGCGTCTACATTCCGTTCGGAACCGAATGGTATCCTTATTTTATGCGTCGCCTGGCAGAGCGCCCGGCCAACGTGATATTCATCGCAAAAAACCTTCTGCGGAAGTAACCCGCTCGTTTGGTGACGGGGTCGTGGGAGGTTCCGTGTGGGGACGGGCGCCCTCGCCCGTCCAAGCCGAGCGAAGCTCGGCAGCCGTCAGTGGTCATACTAACCTATTCTGCCGGACAACCTCAACTCCTATCCCTCCCAAACGAACGCGTCAAACACCCGCGTGGAGTCAAATCCAATACGCTTATAAAGCGCAATCGCCCGGTCATTGGCCTCCGTCACCGTCAGCGAAATGAAACGGAATCCGCGCTCGCGAAGACTTCTGGTGGAAGCGGCCAGCATCGCCTCGCCCAGTCCGGCGGAGCGGTATTCGGGAAGCACGCACACCTGTGTGATGTGGCCCACGTCCGGTCGCACTTGCGAACACAAAATCAGGCCGATGAGCGTGCGCGTTCGGCGTTGGAATACCACGAAGGACGCGCGCGGATCGAAGGTTCCGCATCCCGGGAAGCGCACGATGTTGTTCAAAAAGCGCAGTGAGCCGGTAAGAGTCCGATATTGATCGTTGATCTCGGAATCGACATGCCCACGATACGCAGCGGTGATCAGCGCGGCCGCGGACTGGTATTCCTGCTCCGACCATGGCCGGATTTCGAACTGCTCCGGCAGAACCGGTAGCGAAGCCTGCGCATGCCGTCCAATCTCATAGTTCATGAACACCCGCGGATGGCGGCTGAAGCCCTGTTGCAAAAAAGGACGCGAGACTTCACCCGTATGATGCGCCAGCAACTGCGCTTCCACGCGATGGATGCCGGGCGACTGCTGCAGCGTTTCGACGACGTGAGTAAGCAGGCGTTCTTCAACCTCGTGACGGTCGGAACCACGGGCTCCATCGCGGACAAAAAGATCGCCGATCACTCCCTTGCTCTGCTCGTAAACAAAAAACGAGTATCCGAAGATGCTTCCCCGCTCGATGGCGGCATAGCCGGGAAGGATCTTCGCATCCATGTAACGCAGGATCATCTCGGCGGAAGTCGTGTAGTCCCAGGCCAGGACCCGTCCCCACATGGCAATCTCATCTTCCAGCAGCGGTCGAAGGTCGGCGGAAGAGAAATGTCGGAGATCGAGAATTTCCATAGCAAATGCCAGATTTCAAGGTTGCAGAGTAAGCGTCAGAGATTGCGTCGGCTACAATCGACCGCGGATTTTTCAACCTTGAAACTTTGAAACCTTCTTTACTTCACCCAATACAAGTCCACCTTCTGCGCCGGAACACTGGTTAAGTATGACACTCGGCGCCCGGGAACAAGTTGCGCCACTTGCAATTGCGTGCCTTGTGCCGCCACCAGAACATGGGCCGCCGCCGGGATACCGCCGTCTTCGTATTTTTCCGCCGGACGATTGAGATAAAACTCCAGGCCGTATTCCTGCACACGGCTAACGTGATAGAGACCAAGAGGCACCGGTTCATGCGAAAAAGCCTGAATGCTTTCCGCAATGGGACGCGCGGATTGCGTAGCGTCAATCGCAGGCGCGGCCAGACGAATGACCGCACCAACGCTCACAACCACCGCGAACGCAGTCACGCGGCTAAAAAGACGCAGTCCGCTGCGGGAGACCAGCGCGGCCGCGATAGCCGGTGCAAAGAACGCCGCAAGAGCAGCGGCCTTCCATGATTCCCTGCCCCATCGCAGGTGATGAGCACTTGCCAGGGAAGCGGCGGAGATAGCGCCAAATATCAGCAGTCCGCAGAGAACCCCGTGAGCGGCGGCGAACAGCAGCGCAATCTTCTTCTCCCGCGCTCGGCAGCCGGCGAGATATTGCGCAACCAGCAGCGCCCCCGCCGGAACGGCAGGCAGGATGTAGCCCGGCAACTTCGATTGTGATGCGCTGAAGAAAAGGATAGGAACGAGCATCCAGATGAGAAGAAATAGCGGCCAGGAGTCTCCCGAGTTGAAGAAAGCGCCCCTTTCGGTCTTCTGCCGCCTTGTATCACTCGGACCAACTCCACCCATGCCACGCTTCGGATCACTGGCACCAACTCCCATGCCACCCTCGGCACCAGTCGCGCCAACTTCAATCGCGCCAATTTCCGCGACGCCAAGCTTCGTATCCATCCCGTCAACTCCACGCTTCGTATCAGGGCATCGCTTTAGCGATGCCGCAAGTTCTGCCAGATCAGACGCCCCTTTAGGGGCTGGGGCACCGCACCACATCCCGCGCACACTTTCAACAACCGCCATGACCAGCGCGAGCGTCCAAGGCATCATGGTCAGCAGAAACACCGGCAGATAAAACCAGAACGGTTGATGGTGGTGATAAATGTCAGTGGAGAAGCGGGCAAAATTGTGTTCGAGGATGAAGACCCGGAAAAATTCCGGATTGCGAAGCTGCACTCCGACGTACCAAGGCATGCCCACCGCCATATAAAGGATGATGCCAGGGACCCAGAGAGCACGCAGGATTGCCTGCCAATCGCGCTTTACGGCGACGAAAAGAAAAATGATGACCGCCGACAACGCCGGCGCGACCGGCCCTTTGGCTAAGGTTCCAAGGGCAAGAAAAATGTAGAAAGCTGCAAGGAAGCTGTGCCGTCCGCTTTCGTACCACGCATACCAGGCCAGCAGCGCAATAGAAAGAGCAGCGGCCAGCGGCATGTCGGTCCCGGCCGCGTGGGCAAATCCGATGACCCCGACCGAGCTCGCGGTAATAAGCGCGCCATCAAATTCACTGCTGGGTCGAAACCGCGCGAGAAAAAAATAGACTGCCGCAACCAGCAGGGCAGCATCGAACGCAGCCGGCAGCCGGGCAGCCCGGTCCGTGATGCCGAAGGCTCGGAACGAAACCATTGCTTCCCAGTAGTAGAGCACCGGCTTTTCAAGCCACGGTTTGCCTTGCAGCGTTGGAGTCACCCAATCGGAGCGCTCCAGCATTTCGCGCGCGACCTGCGCGTACCGGGGCTCATCCGCGCCCAGCAATCCGAAGGCACCCAGGCCATAGAAGAACAGAAAACCGCAGAACGCCACCAGCAGTAACGTGTCAGTACGACTTGGCGGATTCGATCCTGGTTTCATTTGTCGTTAGTTGGCCGCTCGGACTGCATCGTAATGTTTACGCTTCGCGAACGACTATCGACCAACGACTAACGACTGGTCGTTTCGCCCGCACCCAGGACCGCTGTTTCTGCCCGCAGACGATCGATAATCCGCGAAACCGCGACCGCCAAAGGCCCATCGATCGAACAGCCACTCGCGCATTTGTGTCCGCCGCCGCCAAAATACTCCGCCACGGCAGAGACGTTGACCTCCCCTTTGCTGCGCAGGCTGATGCGAAATCGGCGATCGGCGAGTTCGCGAAAAAAGATGGCGACCTGCACGTCGGCAATCGAGAGCGCGTAGTTCACCAGCCCTTCGCAATCTTCTTCCCGCGCGCCCAATCGCAGCATCTGCTCCTGCGTCACCCAGATCCATGCCAGCGCACCTTCGCGGTGCAGGTTGGAAAGTGCCGCCCCCAGAAGCCGAAGCTTGGCCGTGGAGTGTCCGAAATAAATAGGTCGCGCACAATGCGCCGGGTCAGCCCCGGCAAGCACAAGCTCGCGGGCCACAGTAAACGTGTGCTCGTTCGTGCCTTCGAACATAAACGAACCGGTGTCGGTCATGAGCGCCGTGTAAAGGCATGTGGCAATATCGCGATCCACCGGAACGCACGCCAGCCGGGCCAGCCGGAACACAAGTTCGGCGGTAGCCATCACGCTCGAATCGATCCAGTTGATATGCGCAAAATTGCGCCCGCTTGCGTGATGGTCAATATTGATGAGGAAACATTCTTCCATACCGTCCAGCAGCGTGCGCCGTGTGCTGTCGCATTCCAGCAGGATGACAGCATCATTCGCAGGAACGGCTTCGGCCTGAATCACCCGATCGGCAAATGGAAGGTTCTGGTAAATACGTGGAACGCCATCGTGCATTACGACGTCGGCGTCTTTGCCCATCACGCGCAGGATCTCACCCAAGGCAAGCGCGGAGCCAATGCCGTCGCCGTCCGGCCGCGCGTGCGAAGTCACGACAAAACGTCGACGCGCCCGAATTTCTTGTAGAACCCGCTCCAGCATGATGCACTCTTAGCTTCTAGCAGGCCTTTACGGCACCTTCTTGTCAGCCTGCTTTCGGGCACGTTTCTTGGCACGCCCCAGCAACTCCTCCACCCTGCTCTCCAATTGATCGGCCCGATCGATCTGAAAATAAAGCTCCGGAGGCCGTCGCAAACTCAGCCGTTCCGCGAGTGCGTGCCGGACATAATTCCTCGCAGCCTCCAGACCTTCCAGCGTGCGCTCCGCCTCGGTTTCATCGCCCGCGACGCTAACCATCACCCGAGCGGAACGAGCATCCTCTGCCATGACCACCGCACTGACACTCGCCAACCCGATGCGAGGGTCGCCCAGTTCGCCTTCGAGGATGGTCTCAATCTCTTCGCGGATCGCCTGGCTCAGCCGTCCACGATGATATTTCTGCCCACGATGCTCCACCGCCCACCTCGAATGAAGAAAACCCGTAAGCATATCAGAAAGGACGCCTCCAGGAGCGGCACGGCACCGGGCGGTAGTTGCTCGGTTGAATTTATTTTGAAGAGTTGGAATTTGTTTGTCTTTCAAACTGAACCACTCCAGCCGGGCGAGAGCTTTCTTCGTGGTTCTTAGTGTTCTTAGAGGTTAGCGTTTTGGACTTCCCCTCACAGAAATTCCACAAACGAATCCGTAACCTCCGCGCCGGCATTATTGGCGATGCGGGTCGCTGCGCGCTCGACGTTCTTCATCAGCCCGTCCAGATAATCGCGCGAGTGCGAGACACTGACCACGCCGATGGTAGCCTGGTTCCAGAGCGGGCTAGGATCAAGTTCCGCCACCGACACATTAAATGACGACCGCAGCCGGTCTTTAAGGCTGCGCGTGACCTGACGCTTATCTTTGAGCGAATGCGCCGCTTCGATGCGAAGTTCAAGAGTAAGAAAAGCGATCATCCTCATTAATATAACGGTATTAATAGAACGGTACTCCAACGCATCAATTTGGCGCTCTCGCGTAGGGACAACCGCCCCCGGCTATCCAGCCCAGCGCAGCGAGGCAAACTTTCGGAATGTGCGAGCAAACCTCAAGCCGCTGACCCACAATGAGTTATCGGATTATCCCCGGCACCGGCCTTGCTCCCCAGCAAAATTCTCGGAAATCTTGCGTTTGACTGTGCTACACTAGAAATCGCTAAGTTTGACTCACATGCATCTGCAGGACGGTACCGCCAACCAGCGTCACCCCCTCTACAGCAGCGAATCTTCTCAGCACATTTCAAGAAACAAGAAAAAGGAACATCAATGGCAGAACAAGGAACAGTGAAGTGGTTTAACGACGCCAAGGGCTATGGCTTCATCAGCCGTCAAAATGGCGAAGACGTTTTCGTGCATTTCTCCGCTATTCAAGCTGGCGGCTTCAAGAGCCTGCAAGAAGGCCAAACCGTGCAGTTCGACGTGACCAAAGGCCCCAAAGGCTGGCAAGCGGAGAACGTTACCGCTGTCTAGGTAGCGACAACGATCTCTAAGCAAAAACAAGTGCCCGGAATTCGCAAGAATCCCGGGCATTTTCGCGTGTGGACGAACGACAACCCCGGTGTCTTGGTTTTCCCCCCGCCTGATCTTTCTTCGGCTCACGAACGTCGAGCGCCTGAGTCTATAGAAAATGGCTCTGGCCCGGGGGTATTCGTGCGACGCGACCTCGTTTTCTTTCCCCTCATAGCTCTGGCATTCTTGGGACTTGATTGTGCTGCGCAGAACAGCAAACCTACCCCCGCAGATCCTTCCGGCAGATGGGTCGGTGAGTACACGGCGGGACGCAGCCACATCTGCCTCGTGATTCGCATAAACAAGGAAAATGGGAAGTGGACCGGCGTCTACAACCGCCCCTTACTCGACTGGGAGAATCAAGTCGATCTCGGCGGGTTGACGATTCACGGCGGCACGATCAGCTTTGATCTGGGCGACCCCTCCTCCGAGTCCGGTTCAAAGATCCACGTGGATACTCACTGGACCGGGACTTTGCTTAGGGGGAAAATTTCAGGATCTGGTGTCAGTGGCAAAATCGTACTTGAGCCGTCGGCAACGCTTTCAAAGGACTACCTGGATACCTTGACTGGAGACTATGAAGTGCCCGGTGAGGGCACTTACGCTGTCGAGCGCGAGAACACCTATCTTTGCTTCCTGAACCGGCGAACGGGTCGTTCGGGCCGTTTGATCCCGGCCTCGGAAACTGAATTTTGGTCGGGGCCGACGTTTGATATTTATTAGCCACCGGAATTTCATTTCAAATTCTTGCCGGGCGGTGACGGTCATTTCGCGCAACTAAAAGTGAGCGAGCACGGCAAACGGAAGTTGTTGGCGACTCGTAAGACGCCCTATCGTACAGAAGATATTGAATTCCAGAATGGAGACACCAAGCTCGCTGGCACGGTGTGGGCTGCGTCGGGAAGCGAGCGGCATCCGGCAGTTGTGATATTGCACGGCTCTAACTACCAAACTCGCGGCGGACAATACGCAGCCTTGGGCTTTGTCGCCGATCAGTTTGCCAGGAACGGATTCGTAGCACTAACATACGATAAGCGCGGTACGGGAAAGTCGAGCGGAGACCGCGTCGATGATCCGCAATTGCTCTCGGGAGATGCGGCCGCTGCTGTCCGTTTATTGCGCGCTCGACCCGACGTGGATGGCGATAAGGTCGGTCTTTGGGGAATCAGTCAGGGTGGCATCATCGATGCCTATTGTGGCAGCAAAGACCGGCCGCCGCCTCGCATTCTTCATCAACGTCTCTGGAGCCGTCGTCAACACGAATGAGCAAGAAATTCAGCGGACCGAACTTGAACTCCGCGCCGATGGCTTTCCTGCGAACGATGTTGCCGCCGCCGTTCACCTGCAGCGCGTTAAATTTCACTATGCCTGCAAACGCGATAATTGGGATGAATATGTAGAGGTCTTGAAGCAAGCAAACGGCAAGGCGTGGTTGCCAGATCCATATATAGGCCCTCCCAACTTGAAGAGCAGCAGCGCCTGGGACTTTTGGAAGTGCGGAGTTGAGCCCGGCAAGTATTGGGAAAACGTACTAGAGCCCGTTCTTTATATCCAGGGGGAATTCGAGACAAACTCAAACCCTCGCGACAACCTGATGCGGCTCCAAGAAGCCATGCAGACGGCTGGAAACCAGCACTTTGTACACCAAGTGCTCGCGGGCGCCGAGCACTCGATGTTCAGGGCAAGCACAGGCGGCGAGAAGGAACAACCATTTCTCAATACGTATGTGGATGGCTACTTCCAGCTCATGACCGAGTGGGCAAAGGAACAGGTGAGGTCGACGGATAAAGACTCCGAATGATTGGGAGGATTGTCCCTCGACTTCGGCAGGCCGCATCCCGAGAATCGTCCAGGACAGACGGGCCGTATTTTTGGGCAATCAGGGGAAGAACGAAGTCCCGAGAATAAAGCCCGGGAGGGGCAGCCGAACTTAGTCCAGCGTTTTTCAGCCTGGGGCGTGGCCACCTCTCCGACGGAAATTATCACGCGAAATCTAAGTGTTGGCAGAGAAGAAAAACGGGGTGCCCCACTTCTCACGCTTTTCGAGAAGTGGGTCGCCGAGCTGCCGGCACAATCAGTCATGCCAGTTTAAGTGCTTGCGCCTGCAGCAGAACCAGGAAAGCCTTCGCTGCGTTCGAAAGATGCTTGTCCTTGCGATAGATAAAGGAGCGCGCAAGCTTGGCGTCCATTCCGGCCAACGAAACGCCTGCGAGCGATCCGGCGGAGATCTCCCGCCCTACCACACTCTTCGATTGAATTGAAACTCCTAGCCCCGCTTCGACCGCCCTCTTGACGCCCTCCATGTTTCCGAAATCAACCACATTGCTCAGCACGATGCCCTTCTCTTTCAACCGCTCCTCCACCACCGCCCTCGTCCCTGCGCCTCGGGCCGCTACGATAAACGTCTCCCCCAGAAATTCTTGAGGCTTGATCCGATTCTTGTTTGCCCATGGGTGATTGCTGGGAGCAATCGCAATCAATTCGTCCGTCATAAACTGTTTGGAGATCAGCCTGGGATCGTTGACCCCGGGACTCACCAGGCCAAGGTCGAGCTTATTGGCCAATATCTTCGCCACAATCTTCTCGCTGAGCGAAATGTCCACTGTCACTTCGATTGCGGGAAACTGTTTTCGAAACGCAGCCAGAATCCCGGGCAGGACATAAATGCCCAGCGGAAAGCTTGCCCCGATCACGAGTTTGCCACCGCGCGACCCTTTTAGTTCCTCGATTCTTTGTTCGGCCGCCTGCATGGTAGCCATGATCTCCTGCGCAGCTTCAAAAAGAATTTCCCCGGCTTGGGTCAGGGCTACCTTCTTACCCAGCCTATCAAATAGGGGGATACCGTAATGCTCCTCCATCTGCTTGATGTGTTTGCTGACCCCCGGTTGCGTGAGATGCACCACATCGGCAGCGCGAGTAAAGCTGCGCATCTCGGCCACCGCCTGGAAGATTCGTAATTGATTCAGGTTGATCATGCCTAGCAGTTATGATTGTAATCAAAACAAGTCATTTGATTCATGTGAACCTCTTTCGTTAACCTTGATCCAGGTCGAACGAAAAGGAGAACCATTATGAGCTGCGTTGAATACGAGAGCGTGGACATTGAGGAAATTCAGTCGAGAGGCGTTTCCCGGAAGTCGGAGCCTGTTGCCCTGCTGGGCGATCGCGCGCGCCCTGGCCGCCAGGCCGCTGGCCGCGTCGATGAAGTCATGGCTGAAGTTCTGGACCTCCAACTGACGCAAGGGTCGATGCCTGCGTAACCGTGGAGCAGTTAGTTTGGATGCCGCTCGACCTCGGAAAACAAATTGTTCATCTCGAGAAAGCGAAGTATCTATGCATGCATCACCGACAAGTGACGCGTCAAGACCAATCTCACTCACTCCAAGACGCGTCACACTTTTCACTAATAACTCTTGACAAGGCGTCTTATAATTAAAGTAAAAGCAAATCACAGTCGCGACCGCAGCCTATCCATAACTCATAATTCCGCGCCAGCGGTGACCTTCCGGCAGAAAGGATGCAATCCTACTAACCTATGTATAATCAAGACTTTAGTTATAATCGTCTTACTTTCAAGACTTTGCGGGGACCGCGACGCTAAGTCCATGATTCTAATATACCGGTAATAAGGGGGGTACCCCCGAGATTGGTTAGGGAGTAAGAACGGCGGCCCGCGCATCGAAGAGCCGCCCTTAAACCGGGGTTCTCCCCTTAAACAGCCAGATCAAATCGATGATCAGGATAATCACCACCATCAGTTCCAGCACAAACGCCCGGCTCTGATGGAACTGGTCGACCATGAAGCGGTAGAGTTCTTCGGCAGTGTGGACTTTCTGGTTGACCAGGTCTTTGTAGTCGGTGACGCCGATCTTCGACGCGGCTACTTTGTAGAGGCGCGCGGAGAACATGTCGCTCAGAAACTTGATGGCGTTGTCGGCGCGCTCGGTCAATTCGTCCACATCGAGCAGGACGGTGTGCAATCGGCTGGCGCGTTTCGCGGTTCGCCAGCGCGCGGCGATGCCCATCGAGCCGTGGTCCATGAAGTCGTAGACGCTCTGCAGTTCGCGCGTCAGCAGTTCGTCGTAGTGGCGGAATTCAAGCAGCTGCGAGTTGGCGTATTCGAGCAGTTGAATCACGGTTTCCGCGCCGGCCGTAGAGTCGTAAAGAAATGCTCCGTTCCAGCTGATCACGGCCAGATCATTCGGGTAGTAAGAAATCTTCGACTGCATGATTTCCTGCTGCTCGCCGTCGGAGAGCGGCATATTCTCGCCGCGCACGATCTGCGCGATGCGTCCACCCTGGGTCGAGAGCAGTTCAGCCGCCGTAGGATTGCCGGCGATATCGCGCACGTGGAAGACGAAATAATCTTCATGCAGCCAGCTATCGTAAAGCTTGACCAGTGCGGGCCGAGCCCGCTCGATCTTCTGTTTGACGATCTTCTGCGCAAAGCTGGTAAAGTCTGTATCCCAGACCCAGCGGCTGGCCAGGCGCACCAGCGTGTCCCAGTCGCCCGAAAACGGCAGCTCAAAAACAACGCTCAACACGCCGTAATCGTAGTACTTGATCTGCACGTCAAGCCGTTCGCCGCTCTCGAGGATCAAAGGTTCGACCGGCTCAACCACCGGAGGCCGCTGAAATCGGACATATCCCGGAGCAGGGTGTTTGAAGCTGGCCTCCTGCCGTCGAGCGCCAAAGATGTCGCGCAAGGAGTCAAGGTTGATCTCTTCGCAAACGTCAAATTGAATCAGCACCAGAACCGACCCTTGCAGCACCTTGTTCTGGGCATTCACGGCGATCGCCGACGCCGTAGCGGTGGGCACGATGAGAGTAGGATTTGCAGTTTCCATAGGGGTCCTGCTGTCTATGTCAATTAAGACCATTCTATTGTCCCAGAAACAGGCCCGGAAGGGCAGGGTCATATAAGGCCATATTTATCAACAGATTGCGCGATGAAGATCGTGCGGCGACGATGTGTGGTGACGGGCGTCTCGCCCGTCCAGTTGAGCAAAACTCGGCGCGCCGCGGTTGCCCGACGGACGAGCCTAACGCTTCCTAGCCATCGCCATCAGCAAGGCCGCTCCGGCGGCAATTCCGGCCACGGCCAATCCGGTGCGCTTCATATTCTTTTCCACAGCCGCTTGGTGCGGCCGCACCCAGGCGTCTTCGGGATAGTGTTGCGGCGCCGGGTCGAACATCGGAAAACCCTCCGGGGTTTCTGCGTCTTCGCGCAAGGCCATCTGCAGAACCTCGGCAAGATGCAAAGCGTGGCGGTCGGTCTCCTGGGCGATCTGTTCACGGCAACTGAAACCATCGGCAACGATGAGCCAGTCCGTAGGAGCCCGTCGTACGGCGGGCAGCAGTTCAAGTTCGCCGATCGCTTTCGAGACGTCGTACTTTTCTTTCTCGAAGCCGAACGCTCCAGCCATCCCGCAGCATCCAGGAGCAGGAGCGGTGAAGTCGACGTCCAGACGTTTCAACACGGCTTCCTCAGCCGTCATCTTCATGATGGCTTTGTGATGGCAGTGCCCGTGCACAAGCGCCCGGCGCGGCAACTTGGGAAGCGGAAAGGCGTCGTTATTGGCGCGCTGCTCCAGAAATTCGCTGAGCAGAAAGACCTGCTTCGAAAGAGCTTGGGCGCGTTCGTCCTTCGGAAAGAGGTTCGTAAGCTCGTCGCGAAAAACCGACGCGCAGCTGGGTTCGAGGACAACGATTGGCGTTGCGGATTCGATCTCCGGTAGCAACTCATCCATAATCTGGAGCAGCAGACTCTTGGCACGATCCAGCATGCCGACGTCGTAGAGCGGCCGCCCGCAGCACAGATGAGCGCGCGGCACGCTGACCTCAAAGCCCGCAGCTTCAAGCACTTCAACCGCAGCTTTGGCCGTCGACGGGAGAAAGTGGTTGTTAAAAGTGTCGGCCCACAAGAGGACGGGACTGCCGAGTTGTCGGTGGCGAGACGCCCGATCCACAGCCGGCGCGACGCCGGCGCGACCTTTTCTTTCCCACCACTGCTTGAACGTCTGCGGAGCAAGGGCCGGAATGCGCCGCTGACCAGGCATTCCAGCGGCAAGCTTAGCAATGTCGCGCAGACCGGGTAGTTGAGTGGCAATATTCACCAGGCCCGGTACGCGCGAAGCGGCCTTGAGCCAAAGATCAATTCTCGAAAGAGCCACCGCATTCAGCGGACGCCGATTGGTCTCATAGTAGTGCGACAGGAATTCTGCCTTGTAAGTCGCGACGTCTACGCCCACTGGGCAATCGCTCTTGCAGCCTTTGCAGGCAAGACAAAGATCGAGCGATTCCTTCACGGCTTCGCTCTGCCAGCCGTCCTTGATGAAGTCGCCTCTGGTCATCTCCCAAAGCAGATGAGCGCGTCCGCGGGTGGAGTGCACTTCCTCCCGCGTGACCCGGTAACTCGGGCACATGACCCCGCCGGAATCGTGCCGGCATTTGGCGACTCCAACGCAGCGCAGAGTCGCGGCGGCCAGGCTCCCGCGATCGTCGGGAAACTTGAAATGCGTCGCCGGCTGCCAAGGATCATAATCGGCTCCAAGCCGCAGATTCTCGTCAAGTCGATACGGACTGATGAGCTTGCCCGGGTTCATCTTCCAATCCGGGTCCCAGAGCGACTTGAACTCGCGAAAAGCCTGCATGAGTTCAGGCCCAAACATTTTTGGAAGCAGTTCGCCGCGGGATTGGCCGTCCCCGTGTTCACCGGAGATCGAGCCGCCGTAGCGGACCACGAGATCGGCGGCCTCTTCCATAAACCGCCGGAACTTGCGAATGCCTTCAGTCGACTCGAGATCGTAATCCATGCGCGTATGCACACACGCATGGCCGAAGTGTCCATAGAACGAGCCGTCGTAATGATGATCTTGCATCAGCTTGCGCAGGTCGCGGAGATACGCGCCCAGTTTCTCGGGCCCGACGGCGGAGTCTTCAAAGCCCTCCCAGCGCAGCGGTTCTCCCGGGACGTGCGCAGTCACTCCCAGACTCGACTCGCGAACATCCCAGATGCGCTTGGCCTGCCGCGGATCGGTGAACATGCGCATATTTGGCGGAGCCACGGAACGTTCGAGTGTCTCCATCAAATTGCGCGCCTGCGCTT